>Ga0307372_10006543_pt1 | contig 16977 bp, 9 predicted proteins | sample OX1MG_FD_202533 | JGI IMG/M metagenome (GOLD analysis project Ga0307372, IMG submission 202533) | Soil microbial communities from Risofladan, Vaasa, Finland - OX-1 | ecosystem: Environmental > Terrestrial > Soil > Coastal area > Acid sulfate soil | place: Finland: Risofladan, Vaasa | collected... | reverse complement strand
AATGTGCCTTGCCGCAGTTGACTTTGTCAGCCTCGCTCGTTCGGAGCTTGAGGAAATCCTTGGTGCCCTTGGTCTCGCGCACGAGGTACAACGTCGTGTCGTCGTGCTTGAGGATGGCCCAGTCCGGGTTGTAAGAGCCAAGTGGTGTCTCGACCTGGAACCAGCGGGGAAGCTTGACGAAGAGCTTGATGTCTTCCCGGGCGTCGAGGCGTTGGGCAAACTCTCGCTCGATCTCAGAGTCGTAGACGACGTACTCGTATGCCGACTTCCTCACCTCAAGCGCGGTGAGGTAGTTGATGACCTCTTCGTTTTCGAAGCGCAGCATCTCCCACTCGGCCTCGGACCCGGTTCCAAGGATGCGCTCGTACTTGATTCCATCCACGAGCAAGCGGTGCAGTTCATGGTTGATGACCTGTGCGACGCCGTCCATGAACCTTTGGGGGTCGTGGAAGAACTCGGGAAGTCGCTTGGAGTCCTTGAGGATTCGCACAAGCGTCGACCTCGTGAGGTCTGTCTGATTCTGGAGGTAGGCCAGGATGTCGGGCACAGGGACGTTTTCGTTCGCGGCCCTCTCCTCTGCAACGCTCACCTGTTTGGTGGTGACCCCGCCGCGGGTCACGTCCAAGATGCCGGTGCTCACCCTCACCTTCGGCTTGTCCACGTAGTCCATGTTCTTGCGGATGCTCGCGGCGGCCAGGTTGATGAGGCTCTCCGAATCGAACTCGACGCGATACGTCGTTTTCGGTTTGATGCGGTCCCACAGGTCCGAGAACTCGGGGCTGAGCTGGACCTGTTTGTTGACTTTGTTCGGACCTTCGTCGCGGTCGCGGCGGATGTGGCGCTCGATCTGGTAGGAGGAGAGCAGGTCCACCACGGCTGGCGCCAGGTCTTCGTGCCCGACCGGGAGTTGTAGCGCGAAGTCCAGCCGTCGAGGATTGAACGCCTCAAGGATTCGTCCGGCGCCATCCGGCATTTTCTGGACCATCCTCTGGACGGCAAGCGCGCTCATGATCTCCGCGGCCGCCTCCCGGCCGATCGGCTTCTCCTCGTCGTCCACGACGCGCGTCAGTTTCGCGATGGCAGAGAGCGGGACCCTGCCGAAAGTGACGCCGCAATCCTCTTCGTACTCGGTCTGCAGGGCGCGTGCAAAGTCCTCGTAGCTTTCGTTCGCCATCACGTAGAGCTTGTTCACGGAGTCGTCGAACGCGCGCATGCCGTTTTGGTCGACTGGGAGACGAAGGCCACGGCCGATCTCCTGGCGCTTCTTCACCGCACTTCGGGTCTCGTTCAAGGTGCAAATCTGGAAGACGTTCGGGTTATCCCAACCCTCACGCAGGGCCGAATGGCTGAAGATGAAGCGCAGCGGCTCGTCGATCGAAAGCAGCCGCTCCTTGTCCTTCATGATCAGGTTGTAGACATCGTCGTCGGCCTGAGTGTCGCGTCCCTCGCGGGAGTCTTTGAAGAGACGATCCTTGTCCTGGGCGAAGTAGCCGTTGTGCAGCCGCTCGACCGGCAGTTTCAGCCACTCCAGATCCTTGTACCGGTCATCGGCCGCGAACTCGGCGAGCGTGGCTTCGAACGCCTTCGCGAACTTGCCATCTGCTGGCTGGCCGACTGCCTCGCGGTAGTTCGCGACCCGGTCGATAAAGAAGAGCGAGAGCACCTTGATGCCCAATGCACGGACTAGAAGTTCCTTGTCGAGGTGCCGCTTGACGGTCTGCCGTATCTGCACGCGCCACACGTCATCCCGCATCCCACCAATCTGTCCGCCCGGTGAAAGTCGCGTGCCGTTTGTGAAGCTGATGAACTCGCTCCCCGGTTCGGCGTTGATTTCGGTCACCGAGAAGCCCTCCTGGTATGCCGCTCGCTCGTTTGAGAGTTCGAAGAGGTTTGTGCCGATGCGCGTGATGGTGACCGTCTTCTCTTTCGGGCCGGCGTTGGTCTGCTCGTGAATCCGGAGCTTAGCTTTGATACCGTTCGTGTAGTCGATGGACTCCACCCGGACGAAGGCGTCGTTCGCACCGCCCTGGGCAGTGGCGCTGGCGACCACGATCTGCTTCACGAGCCTCAGCTCGAACGCCCGGACCGGGTCGAGCCGGTAGACGAGGTTGTACGGGTTGCGATGCGTGGCTGAATAGCGAAGGGAACATAGCGGGTTCAGCTCCTTTAGCCCGGCCATACCGGCGCCGCCTTCGCCGCCTTCAACGCTCTGCGGCTCGTCGATGATGACGACGGGGCGTGCGGCCTGAATGAACTCGATCGGCTGGCGGCCAGAGAGCCGGTCGTTCTCCTTGTAGATGACCGCCTTGTCCTTCTTGTTGAACGCCTGGATGTTGATGACGCAAATCTGGAGGGTGTTGCTGACAGCGAACTGACGGAGGCGGTTCACCTTCCTGGCGTCGTAGACGAAGTATTCGTACGCCGGGTTGTTGTAGAGGGCGCGGAAATGTTCCGCGGTGATTTCCAGATTCTTGAGGACCCCTTCGCGGATGGCGACGCTGGGCACGACGATGATGAACTTCTGAAAGCCGTACCGCTGGGAGAGCTCGAAGATAGTCCGAAGGTAGACGTAGGTCTTGCCGGTGCCGGTTTCCATTTCCACAGAGAAGTGGGGACATTCGCGGGATGAATCCGCCGCCGGGTCGAAGAGGCTCCACGCCTCCAGCGAGTCGGAAGGCGAAGGCACGTCGATGTCGTTCCGCTCCTGTACGAGTCGCGTATTTGCTCGGAGCCTCTCGTCGGGCAGGAGCAGCTCGTTGCCCACGCCGAGTTCGGTCTGGCCCTGGCCTGCCAGCATGCCCGGAAAGTCGCCTGTGTTGATGACGGTGAAGTCGCCCGTTCCGCGCGGCTGCCCGTCGAACAGGTCCGTGATGGCGGCGACGGCATCGAGCTGGAACTGCTGGTTGGCGTCGAACTGAAGCTTCATTCCGGACACTGCTCATTCTGAACTCCCCGGAATTTCCGGAGAGTTGCCCGCTCCTCAAGCTCGCCGGCGGTCCGGTAGAGAATGATCTCGCCCTCGATCAGCTTCGGTTCCTCATTCATCGCTCTGCCCCTATACCGTCTTGAAGGCCGCGACGCCTTTGTCGCGGAAGATGAGCACGGCGTTCGTCTTGAGCTGGTCGTTGCCGGCGAAGCCTTCGTCGAGGCAGACCACGCGCTCGGGCCGGCGGGCTGCCATCGCCCGGATGAGTTCCAGTGTCAGCTCACGCTCAAGGCAGATGAACAGCGCACTGTCCGCGACGCTGTAGACAGTGCGGCCTTCCATGGTCAGCGGTTCCACCTTGGTGGTCAGCGGGAAGCCGCTCTTGAGCAGGATCTCGTAGAGCAGGTCGTCCTGCGTGCGATCGTCACGAATGTGGTCGACATGCAGCTCAAGCTGGCTCACCAGCGCGTCGGGGTCTTCGGGCAGGGAGGCGTTCCATGGCGTGAAGTTGGACTCCGCCAGCTTGAACACGCGGAATCCGCGGTCTTGGGGCAGGCCAGCCGGGAGTTTGCCCGTTTCTTCCTCGTCAAGCTTCTTGATGACGCGGCGAACTCTCTCCTTCGTAATCTCAGCGATAGTGGAATAGTTTCCTCCGCCGGTCGGCTCGGGGAGTTGCACGAGGATGAACTTGCGGTTGCCGCCGTCGTGCTTGTTCTGTTGAAGTAGAGAGTCCGCCATGGTGCCCGTGCCGGCGAAGAAGTCCAGTACCAGTTCGTCTTCAGCCGCATTAGTGGCAATTTGCACGAAGTGACGCAGGAGGCGTGTCGGCTTCGGCGTCTCAAAGTCTGCGTCCTTGCCCAAGAGGGAGTAAAGCTCCTTCATTGCTTCGTCAGTATGTCCGACCTCCGTGGAAGGCAACCATGTCCACGGCACAAAGCCTTCGATCTCGGTGAGGTACCGGATCAAGTTGGGCTGAGACGAACCGTCCTTTCCGAACCAAATCCGACCCTGCGCCCGCATTTGTTTGAACGTGTCCTCCGAAACGCCCCAGCACCGGCCTTCGGGCGGAGTATGGACGACGCCAGATGGCGACACGATCTCGTAGAACTGGCTGGCTGTTGCGTGACCGGCCTGTGCCGTGAGGGGTACGGGCCTCCACCTGCCTCGCGGATCGTTGTTCGGGTTGCGATAAACCCTGGTCGACTCTTCTGAGGGGGGAAGCAGGTTGCGGGCCCGAGCAAAGCTCTCGCTGTTCTTTGTGACCAACACGATGTACTCATGAACCGTGCCGACCGTAGGGCGATTGTCTCTCGAGTACTTCTTTTGCCACACGAATGTGGCGAGCGCGTTCTCTTCTCCGTATATCTCGGCGACCAATTTGCGGAGATTGTCCAGTTCGCGGTCATCGATGCTGATGAACAGCGCACCGTCGTCTCGCAGCAGGTTTCGGGCAAGGTAGAGCCGCGTATGCAGCGTGTTCAGCCACTTGGTATGAAAGCGTCCATCGGAGTCCGTATTCGTTCCGAACTTACGGCCCTCGGTGTCCACCTGCCCCGTGTATTCAAGGTATGTCTGGAGGCTTTCGCTGAAGTTGTCCGGGTAGATGAAATCGTTCCCCGTGTTGTAAGGCGGGTCGATGTAGATCATCTTGACCTTGCCGAGGTAGGACTTCTGGAGGAGCTTCAGCACTTCGAGGTTGTCGCCCTCGATGATTAAGTTCTCGGTCGTGTCGAAGTTGACGCTCTCCTCGGGGCACGGGCGAAGCGTGCCGAGGCTCGGTGACTGAATGGTCTTGAAGCAATCGGCCTTGCCCGGCCAGGTCATGCCATAGCGCTCACGGCCCGCATCGACGGTCTCTCCGAGTGCTAACTTGAGACGCTCGAAGTCGATCTTCCCGTCCTCTGTCCGCACCTCCGGGAAGATGTCCAGCAGCTCTTGCCGCTTCTCTTCGGCAATGTCGAGGGACTGGAGGTCGAGTCTTTCTGGTGCGTCGCTCATGGTGGTTCCTTCGTTTCTCGGGATATCCTGGCTAGCTCAGCTGCCAGCGGATGGTGAACAGCGGCTCCTGTTCGGTTTGCTGCTGCAAGCGCTGGCTGATGTCGTCAAGCAACGCGTCCTTCTGTCGCTCAATGTCGCGGCCAGCCTGGTCATAAGTGCGCCATGCCTCGTCGCGGCTGGTCTCCAACTTCCGAAGCTCGCGCTGCCGTTCGAGTTTCTCGGGCAGGTTTGGCGCGAGCCGGGCTGCCTTCTTCGTCTCCTTGATTGCCTCGTCTAGCTCCGCCAGGGTAGCTCTCAAACTGGCGCGGCGATCGTCGGCCCAGTGGTCGAGCTTGTCCATCTCGGTATCGAACCAGCGGCCGTTGCGCACGGACATCTCCTCGATCAGGAATTGTCGCCGCCGGTCCTGCCGGTTCTGGAGTAGCGCAGCTATGTCCGCCGGCGTGACTTGTGCTCCGAGGTCGGTGCCGGGGAGGTCGAACAGCCGGCGGCACTGCGCCTCGTCCATGGCGGTCCCGTCATCTGCAACCCCGGTGAAGACAAGGTGATCCTCTGTCTCAAGCGCAGTGACGGAAAGGGATGCGCAGCTCATCCAGCCCTCCTGCCCGACCAGCGGTTCGAGGATGGAAATGTTGCGGGAACCGCCGGAGTAGTCGAAGCGCACCGCGCCGGAGCCGGGAGCGAGGCTCTTGCCCATCGATAGAATCCGTTGCGCAAGCGGGTGGCCAACGCGATAGGTGTTGGCATCCTCCACCGCCTTGCCCATCTTGTAGGGGCCGGGGTGGATCGTTTCGCCCGGGAACGGGTTGCGCAGGAGCCTGAAGCTGTGGCCCGAGTCTTCGAATTCGGCGTCGTCCGCGAGCAACTGACGGGTCAGCAGCCAAAGCTGTTCGTTGAAGCGGTCGAGGTAGTCATGACTCTCGATGCGGACCTTCTCCACCACTTCCTGGTCAAAGTTATTGAGTAGCTTCTCCCGCGCATCCTGCTGGCCTTCGGCGATCTCCACCTCGAGGTCTTTCTGAAGCGCGTCGAACTCGAACTGAATCTGGTACGTGGTGCGGCACTGTTGGTAGATGGCGGCGATGCGTTTTTCAAAGTCAACGCCCGATTCGATGGCCCCAAGGACCTCGTCGCTCGCCCCGAAGACACCGCTGAAGAGGCGGAACTTCTCGGCGAGCAGTTCGTACACACGGACATCGGCCGCGTTCTTCCTGTTGAGGAAGTTGACTACGACCACGTCGAACTTCTGGCCATAGCGATGGCAGCGGCCTATCCGCTGCTCGATGCGCTGTGGGTTCCATGGCAGGTCGTAGTTGACGACGAGGTTGCAGAACTGGAGGTTGATGCCTTCGGCGGCGGCTTCCGTCGCGATGAGGATGGAGGCGTTGTCCCAGAAGTTCTCGACGAGGGCGGCACGCATGTCCGCCGTGGGTGAGCCACTGATGCGGTCGGTGCCGGAGTTCTTCTCAAGCCAGTTCCGATAGATGGCCTTCGAACCCGCGTCGGCGTTCGTCCCGTTGAACAGCATGACACTCCCGGCGAACTCCGTCTGCTCAAGGATGTTGAACAGATACTCCTGCGTCCGCCGCGACTCGGTGAAGATAACCGCCTTCTGTTGGAGCGTCGCTCCCTGGTCCTTCTGGGCTGCCGCGGCTGCGGCGAAACCGCGGCGGAGGGCAGTCAGCAACACTTCGCCCTTCGAGTTCTTGACGATGGATGAGGCGAGCGCGTGGAACTCGCGCAACCGTTCCATCTCCGCCCGCATCTCGGCTACCTGCGTTGGCGAGTACGCCGCGCGGTTGGGCGAGGTCGAACCATCGTCGTCGCCATCCCATTCGTCCGCCAACTCGTCGAACTCCTCCCAGTTCTCGCGCAGCTCGGCTGGCGGCTGGTCCACGGCCTCCGCCATCGCCGCCGCATCCTGCAGCCGGCGCACGAGACTGTCGAGCGTTCCGGCAATGGCGTACGTGGACGAGGCCAGTAGCTTACGAAGGATGAGCGTCACCAGTTGTCGTTGGCTCGCGGGCAGCGCGTACAGCTGGGGTTCGCGGAGGTACTCGGAGACGAGGTCGTAGAGCCGCTGCTCTTCTTCGGAGGGCACGAACTCTTGCACGAGCGCGTGCCGGTTCGTGTACTTCACGTATTCGAGCACCTGGCGCCGCAGTGTGCGTTTGCACAACGGTTCGAGGCGTTCCTTGAGTTCCCGGAAATCGTCATCGTTGCTCAGACGGGTGAATCGGGCTCGATAGCTCTTCAAGTCCCCGAAGGCGTAATCGTCGATGATGCTGACGAGGCCATACAGCTCAAGCAACGAGTTCTGGAGCGGCGTCGCCGTGAGCAGCACCTTCGGGAAGGGCGCGAGCGCCTGCTTGATGGTGGCGGCTATCTTGCTGGACGCCTTGTAGACGTTGCGCAGCCGGTGGGCTTCATCGATGACCACAAGATCCCAGCGTGTCTGGCGGACGTAGGGCTCTTTGCTGCGCGCGAACTGATAGGAGCACAACACAATCGCGTCTTGTTCAAACGGATTGAGGTTCCCGGACCGCACGGCGTCGTTGAAGCTCCGAGCCTCAAGGATTACCGATGGCAGGTAGAACTTGTCCGCCAACTCCTGGCTCCACTGCTTCCGGAGATTCGCCGGCAGGACAACAAGCAGGTGGCGCCTGCGTTCGGCCCACTTTTGGGCGAGTAGGAGTCCCGCCTCGATGGTCTTTCCGAGTCCAACCTCGTCGGCAAGGATAGCTCCGCGGGAAAACGGGCTTCGGAACGCGAAGAGGGCCGCTTCGATCTGGTGAGGATTGAGATCGACTTGAGCATCGGCGAGCACGGACGCCAGCTTTTCAACGCTGTCAGAGCTCGCGCGGCGCGTGAGGGCGTGCGCGAAATACTTGGCGTGGTAGTTGGTGATAGTCACAGAGGGCAGTGCGCGGCATTCGATTCCATGCGCCGCTGTACGCTCCAATTCCCTACGAGATCGAGACCGAATAGTAACGCATCCAGTGGGGAGCACGCGCCAGAAAAGCCGAAGTGGTCGCGTTGAAGGAGTTCGAGCGGAGCGAGACTTCGAAGGGGCGCTCCACGCGGCAGGTTGCCGCTGCTGCGCCTCTGGCCAAGCACGATCGGCTCATGGTATCGCATCGCTTTTGGTCGAGAGGGCGGCCGGCCGAACCACTCCTCATCAGGCGGCCGCCTTCGAGACCAGGGGCCATCGAATCGTTCACAGGGGCAACGGCGGCACATCGCCTTGGTCTCAGTAGAGGGCGATGCGCTCTCGTACGGATGTTGCGCCGAGCGCCGCTTCGGTGGCCGGGCACACGACGTGGGACTACGAAGCGACAAACTACGCGTTCGGCGTCTTGACAGCCATCCGTAGGATCGCTATCGTCCGCGCCACTTAGGAAAGGCTCGTAACTAAAGGACGATGCTATGAATCAACAACCAGCCCGCTCCTCCAACCGGCGCCTGGGCAGACGCCATTTCGTCCAGCTAACCGGCCTCGGCCTTGGTAGCGCCGCTATCCTCAACGCCTGTGGCGGCGGCTCTTCGTCGCCAGCTACCGCCACCGGTGCCGCTGGGTCGCCGAGCACAAAGGCCAGTGATGTCGTGCTCGGCGGAAACCTGCAGTACGGCATTACTCGAGACGTCACCACGCTGGACCCTCATCTCGGGGTGTTCGGTGAGGAAGTGACGGCGTATACGGGCCTTTATCAACGTAGCCTGACCTACTCCGATGATGGCCAGCTCATCCCGAGCCTAGCCCAAAAGTTCGAGTACCCCGACAACACCACCGTCCTGATGACCTATCGCACGGGAGTCAAATTCCAGGATGGCACGGCCTTCGCGGCGGACGCCGTCAAGGCGAATTTCGACCGATACCTGGACCCGGCCACCGGCACATCGGGCGCCACCTCGTTGAACAAGAAATTGGCCAAGGTCGAGGTCGTCGGGGCGAATCAGGTGAAGTTCACACTGACGCACCCCGATGCGACCGTCCTCGCGACCATCGGCGGAATCGCAATGATCTCGCCTACCGCGATTCAAAAATACGGCAAAGATCTTGCTCGGAATGTCGCGGGCACGGGTCCGTTCCAACTGAAGGAGTGGCTGCCGGATGACCACCTCACCATGGAACGGTTCACCGACTTCTGGAACAGTGCCGAAGCTCCGGGTCGAGTGCCGCGCCTCGATGCTGTGACGTTTAAGCCGATCGTCGAGCCGTCGGTGATGCTTGCCAACCTGAAGACCAAGAGCATCGACATCATGGAGGCCGTGCAACCGGTCGACTACGAGGGATTGAAATCGGCCTCTGGAGTGCAGGCAATCCAGCAAAAGCCGTCTGCGAGCATCCGCATGTACATCAACGTGCACAAGGCTCCAACCGACGATCTGCGAGTCCGAGAGGCCATCTCGATGGGCATCGACCGCGACAGTATCGGCAAGATCATCTATTTCGGCCTCGGACAGGCGGCGAGCTCGATCTTCCCCCCAACGAGTTGGATGTATCCCCAAGACCGGGCCATTCCCAAGCAGGATATTGCCGGGGCGAAAGCAAAGCTCAGCGCGGCGGGAGTGAGCAACCTGTCATTGGACATGGTCCTGCCTGCAAGCCAGCCCTACCAGAGTGTGGCCCAGGTGGTGCAAGCGTCACTTGCCGACGTGGGAATAAAAGTCAACGTCAAGCAGCTCGAATCGAGCCAGTTCCTTGAGGCGTTGAAGGCACACGAAGGCAACCTCGCGCTGGATGCGATCGGCGACCGAGCAGACCCAGATGGGTTCTTCAGCGGAAACTATGAGACAGATTCTGCGTTCAACTTCGCAGGTTTCAACGATCCTGCCTTCGATAAGCTGCTAGCTGATGCACTGCTTCTCACCGACCCCAATAAGCGCCGGCCGTTGTACCAACAAGCCGAACAGATGCTGCTCGACCAGGTACCAACCGTGTTTCTCTACAATCCGCCGGGCCTCTACGCGACGCTGGATGTGGTGCAGGAATTCAAAGTCAACCCCTTGGCGGGTGGCATCTACGAGGTCGCATGGCTCAAGAAGAGCTAGCCATCGGGCTAAACTTTGGTGGCAGTCGGGGCTCGACAAGCCCGGATAACTCGCCGAGGCCACGGTGGAGGCCGGAGGCGTGACCGGGTACGTTGTCCGCCGCTTTCTCATGATGGTCCCGGTGGTCCTAATGGTGACGATGCTGCTCTTTGTGCTGCGCCAGGCGACGCCTGGCGATCCCGCGACCGTCGCTGTGGGAGAAACGAGTGGGCTCACCAGCGCGGAGTACGAGCAAACGCTGCAGCAATTGCGCGCGCGTTATGGCCTCAACAGGCCGATCTTCGTGCAATACCTCGACTGGCTAGGCCAGATGAGCATTGGCGACCTCGGCCGATCATATCGTTCGAACCAACCCGTCCGCGATGCGATCCAGCAGCGGCTACCGGTCACGTTCGAGTTGGGCTTTCTCAGTCTGCTGCTTGGCTGGTCAATTGCCGTGCCAGCAGGCGTCGTTGCGGCGAGAAATCGAAATAAGATTCAGGACCTTGGAGCGAATTTCGTCGGGCTGCTCGGACTATCGCTTCCCAGCATCTGGGTCGCCTTTGTCTTCATTTATGTGTTCGCCGTCCGCTTTCATTGGCTTCCGCCATCAGGGTTCGTGCCGTTTCTCGACAATCCAACGCAGAACCTGAAATCCATGGCGCTGCCGGTTATCACGCTTGGGACCTCTGGTGCCGCCGTCATCATGCGTTTCACGCGTTCAAGTCTCCTGGAGGCCATGTCGCAAGACTACATGCGAACGGCGCGCGCCAAGGGGTTGAGCGAGCGCGCGATAGTCTGGCGGCATGGGATGAGGAATGCGCTGATTCCCCTCATCACAATTGCTGGGCTCGAATTTGGCGGGCTGCTCGGCGGCGCCTTCATCATTGAGGAGATCTTCGCGTTGCCAGGGATGGGCAAGCTCGCAGTAGACGCCATCTACGCCCGGGATTACCCGATCGTCCAGGGCGTCGTCCTCCTCACAACAGTCGCCTACCTCCTGGCGAACTTCGCAGTCGATGTGGCATATGGAATGCTGGACCCGAGGATTCGGTATGCCTAGAGGCTGTCCGCGATGAGCACTATCGCTGCTGCAGGCGTACCAGACACGCTCGTGCGTCCCGCGCGTCGCAACAGATTCGTGGGATTCCTCAGCGCCTTTCGCCGCCAGCGTCTCGGAATAGTCGGAGTGATGCTGCTCTCGCTCACCGTCATTGCGGCGATAGGCGCGCCGTGGATCGCACCGTATAGCCCAAACAAGATTGATGCCTTACACGTCCTGCAATCGCCCGGAATGCACCATCTCCTTGGGACTGATTCGTTGGGCCGGGACGTCTTTAGTCGAATCCTCTACGGTGCCCGCGTCTCGCTCTACGCGGGCTTCGTGGTGGTATCCGTCTCGATGATAATCGGGACGGCGATCGGGTTAGTTGCGGGGTACGCCGGGGGCATAACGGATGCCGTCCTGATGCGGCTGATGGATGCGTTGCTGGCCTTCCCGGGACTGGTGTTCGCCATCGCAATCACCGCCGCACTCGGCCCGAACCTGACAAATGCGATGATAGCGATCGCGGTGCTCAGCTTCCCTGGCGCAGCCCGCATTGCGAGGGGTGAAACGCTCTCGCTGCGCGAGAGAGACTTTGTCCTCGCCGAGCGAGTGTTGGGTGCTTCGCCGGTGCGGATCCTCTTTCGGCACATCCTCCCCAACGCTCTAGCGCCTATCATCGTGCTCGGGTCGCTGCGGGTGGGCGGTGCCATCCTCATAGAGACGTCGCTCAGCTTTCTCGGACTCGGCGTCCAACCTCCGACTGCCAGCTGGGGGGCGATGGTCAACGAAGGCTCGGCCTTTCTTGAACGGGCCCCCTGGATCTCCATGGCCTCGGGCGGTGCGATTTTTCTTGCCGTGATGGGCGCGAATCTCCTGGGCGATGCCGTCCGCGACATACTCGATCCGCGACTGAGGAATGCATGACCAATCGCCACCAGCCTCGGAACCCCTTGTCCGGACGGCCACACGGGAACACGAGTCCGGCATATCCGATTGCGGCTGAAGGCACCGGACACATTGTCCGGCGGGCAATGCTTGCCGCTCCCGCGCGCAGCGCGCGGCCGGAACACATGCGGGAGATCAACCTCCTCATTGTGCTGGACGCATTTCGGAACGTTGGCGAAATGTCGCGTGCGAGCGTTGCCCGCGCCACGGGCATGAGCATGCCCACCGCATCCAAGAGCGTCCAGCAGCTCGTCGATGCCGGTCTGCTGGTGGAGATCGGCCGCGCCGCCGGCCGCATCGGCAAGCCCGCTACACGTGTTCGCTTCAACGCCGCCTGCGGGGCGGTGCTCGGAATAGACCTGGGAGGCACGCATCTCCGCTTGGCCCTCTCGGATCTGGCTGGCCTCATCAGTGCGCGGACCATCGAAGTTATCGACCCCGACGCTAGGCCCGAGGCCATTCTTGCGCGTATTCATGCAATTGGCGACGCGCTTGTCACAGAATGCGGCGTGCCGCTGATGGCCATCGGCCTGGCAACGCCAGGTATCGTCGACACGGAGACGGGGGTCGTGCGCGCCGCCCGCAATTTGAAGGGCTGGCACGACGTCCCGATTCGGGGGATGCTCGAGTATGCGTTCGACGTGCCTGCGGTAGTCGAAAATGATGTCAACGCAGCAGCCATGGGCGAGCGTTGGCGCGGCGCCGCGCGTGGACACGAAAGCTTCCTGTTCGTGTCCGTCGGCACCGGCATCGGCGCTGGACTCGTCCTCAACGGGGAGATCTACCGCGGTGCCCAGTTTGCCGCGGGCGAAATCAATCTGCTGCCAGTTGGGCCATCAGGAGACGAGGGATACCTGGAGGATCGTGGCAGCGGTCCTGCGATGGTGCGTCGAGCGCTCGAATTCGGCTACACGCGCGATGGTACTACGCCGACGACCGACACGGTTTTCGCTGCGGCCGCGGAGGGGGACCCCGCAGCAATGCGCGCCGTAAGCGAAGGCGTGGACGCGATCGCGTTCGGCACGGGCGTGCTGCTCGCCGCCGTCGATCCCTCGATCGTTGTCCTGGGAGGCGGCGTGAGTAGCCAGGGCGATGCCATTCTCGGTCCTGTGCGCGAAGCGATCTCCAGGGTCGTACGTCTGCGATGCGAGGTCGTGCTGTCGGAACTGGGCGTTGATGCCCAGCTCCACGGTGCCGTGTTCCTGGGTCTCAAACGCGCGGACCTCGCGCTTGTCGATCGTGTCAATGGCTCGTCTACGAAGAGCCGCAACTCGGGATTCTCATCGGAGGCACAATGAATACTGTCCTTGCCGGAGCGAGCGTCATCGATATCACATCGCCTGTTGGCGTCGAGATGGGCGGATACGGCGCTCGAAAGGGCGTCGCCACGGGCATCCACGACAACCTCAATGTGCGCACCCTCGTACTCGACGACGGGAGCACCAAGCTCGTTATCGCCATCTGCGATTTCGTCGGCGTCGGTCCGACGATCGTCGAAACCGCACGCGAAATCATCTCCCGCGATTTCCACATCCCCCCAGAATGCGTTTGCATTGCCGCCACGCACACGCATTCTGGCCCGCTGACGGTGCGTACCGGGGACGGCGTCGACTATTCGACGGTTACGGCGGGGAAGATAGCCGGCTCCGTGCGCGTCGCCCTTGCCAAGATGCAAGCCGTTTCCCTCAAGGTCGGCCAGGCCGAAATTTCGACCATTAGCCAGAATCGGCGCGACCCGGAGGGCCCGCAAGAGACCATCCTCAAGGTGCTTCTCGCCGCGGCCGCTGGCGGTGCTGAGCCGGTAGCGACGGTGATGAACTATGCCTGCCACGCCACCGTCCTCGAACACGACAACATGCTGTACTCCGCTGACTTCCCGGGCGTGGCCGCCGCGTTGGTTGAGCACGCCGTCGGCGGCAAGGCCATCTACATGCAGGGCACGTGCGGGGATATCAATCCCGCCTGGATGAGGCACGATTTCGAGGAGATCCGGCGCGTGGGCGGGATTGTCGGTGCGGCAGCCACCCGGACGGCCCACGAATTACGCCCGCTCGGCGAAAAACAGTCGGTCATCAACCTGAGCTGGAATGAGGACCTGCCGGTCCAACCTGCGCCCGGAACCTTCATCTCCGACATCTCGCTCGGGGCTACGCGGACGTTCCTCGACTTGCCGCGCAAGCAGCTTCCAGAGCTTGCGGACCTCGAAGCAAACATCGCCGAAGTCGAAGGCAAGCTGGCCGCGCTTGCCCCGGACGATGTCGCGGGGCGGCGCGCCATCCGCCCACGCCTCAACGAACTCCGGATCGACCGGGTGTCCAAGCAGCGTTTCCCCAGCACGGCAGGCATGACCCAGCGCGTGGAGGTGCAAGGGTTCCGTATTTCGCCGCAGCTCGCCGTGGCAATGCTTCCGGGCGAGTTCTTCGTGGTCACTGGGCGTTCCATCGCCAGCCGGTCGCCCTTCGAACACACACTCGTTTGCGCCTATGCGAACGATTATGCGGGCTACTTCGCGACCGCGGAGCAGTTCCCCTGCGCGGGATACGAGGTTGGGAGCACCCGATTCCAACCAGAAGCCGAAGGTCGCATCGTCGATGCGGCTGTGGAGCTCCTGGCATCGCTCAACAAAGGAGGCGCTTCGTGACCAGCTCGCAACTCGCACTGAATGGCGGTAAGCCAGTCCGCACGGCCCCGATCGACATCGAAAAAGGACTCACCTACCTCAGCGAGGACGACGAGATGGAGGCAGTCCAGGGCGTCCTGCGGAGCCGCTCACTGTTCCGGTATTACGGACCCGATCTGCAGCACGCGACCGACGCCTTCGAAGCCCGCCTTCGGGAGATAACCGGCACCGAGTACGCGCTCGGTGTCACTTCCGGGACCTCTGCGTTGCAGGCCGGGCTCGTCGGCCTCGAAGTCGAGGACGGCGATGAAGTCATCGTCCCCGCCGTCACCTTCATCGCCACCGTGGGTGCGGTCGTCACGTCGCGGGCGGTGCCGGTGTTCGCCGAGGTGGACGAATCGCTGAACCTCGATCCTGCCTCGTTCGAAGCGCAAATCACGGAGAAGACGAAGGCCGTCATCCCCGTGCACCTCGCCAACGTCAGCTGCGATATGGACCCGATCATGGCCATCGCAAAGAGACACGGCATCAAAGTCCTCGAAGACGCCGCCCAGGCGATGGGCGTTTCGTATCACGGCCGCCAGGTTGGAAGCCTCGGCGACGCTGGCGCGTTCAGCCTCCAGCTCTCCAAGAACATCACCACCGGCGAAGGCGGCGCGCTCGTGACCAACGACTTTCACGTCTTCGACCGCGCCGCTCGCTTCCACGACCAGGGCGGCCAGTTCACCACTTCCACGGGCGATGTCCGCGAGCACACGTCGGGCGAGCCGTTCATCGGGTCGAACATGCGCATGACCGAAATCGCCGGCGCGCTCGCGGGCGTCCAGCTTGAGCGCCTCGATGGCATGGTTTCGGCTATGCGTAACCGGGCCGCTGGCATCCGCCGGCGGCTCAGCGACATGCCCGTTGATTGGCGCAAATTGCCCGACCCTGAAGGCGATGGCGGGAGCGTCACGATGTTCTTCGAGACCGAGGAGACGGCGATCAAATTCGCCGAAGCGCTGCGCGCCGAAGGCATCCCGGCCGGGCGTGTCTATGGCGGGCGGCCCGTCTACGCCAATCCCGCGGTGCTCAACCGCAAGACCGCGTGGTCGAAGGGCTGCCCCTTCAACTGCGCGGAGCACCCGACCACCCGCACGTATCACCTGGGAATGTGCCCGCGCAGCGAAGACCTCCTGGGCCGTTCGCTTAGCATTGGCATCGGCCCGAGGATGACTGACGCCGACGCCGAAGACATTGTCACGGCCGTGCGCAAGGTCGCGGAGCACCTGCTGTGACCGTCCGCTTTGCGTTCGCGGGTTTCGACCACTGGTACAACGCGTTCCCGTCGCTCGAACAGCTGCTCGCAGACGATGAGGCTGAGGTGGTCGCCATCGCACATTCCGACCCCGCGCAGGCCGCATACGTCTCGGCGAAGTACGGCATCCCATGCGGGACCGACTACGCCGCCGTGATCGAACGTGACGATGTCGATGTCGTCTGCAGCTTCACCAGCACCGAACAGAACGCGGGACTCGCGACGCAGGCGCTTGAGGCGGGGAAAGCGGTCTGTGCGATTAAGCCGCTTGCCGTGAGCGTCGCGGAGGCCGATGCATTGGTCGCGACCGTCGCCCGGACAGGACGCCCCTACTTCCCGAACGACGCCGCGCGCCGCCTGTCGCCGGCGAACATTCAGTTTCGCGAGTGGATCGATTCGGGCCGCATCGGGGACGTGCTGACTGCGCACTGCAGCTTTCGGGCAGGTTTGCCGCAGGCCTGGCCGGGCGCGACGTCGCCGGGCTGGTTCACCGACCCTGGGCGCGCGCCCGGCGGCGCCTTCATCGACCACGCGGTCTATCACATCGATGTCCTGCGGTGGCTTTTCGGCACCGATGTGGCGGAGACCACGGGCATGGTTGCCAACGTGCGCCACAAAGACATCCCTTTCGAGGACTACGGCCACGGCATCTTTCGTTTCACCAACGGCGCCGTCGGCACGATCGAAGACACGTGGACCTCGAACCCGGGCGCGTCGCGCGAGGTGATCGAGATCGTCGGCACGAAAGGCTCGCTCATCATGGATTCGGCAACCGGAAAGATGGCCGTCAACGGCGATTTCGGCGTGAAAGGCTGGTTCCTCGCCTCCCCGCCACCCGCCAAAGGAGGCTTCATGCGGCACGTCGTCCGCTGTATGACCGGTGACGAGGAGCCGATGTCGTCGGCGCAGGCCGCACGCGACAACCTCGCCGCCTGCCTCGCGTTTTATGAGGCGGCGCGCACCGGCAGCACAGTCCGGGTAAGCCCAGCGTGACCGTGACCGTCGTCCTCGCCGAGCGCGCCGCCACGCACTCCGGAATACTCGAAAAGGCGGCTGTCCTCATTGATGGCGCGCGCATCGCGGCTGTCGACCGCGCGGAGCGCATCCCGGTG
>Ga0307372_10006540_pt1 | contig 16978 bp, 16 predicted proteins | sample OX1MG_FD_202533 | JGI IMG/M metagenome (GOLD analysis project Ga0307372, IMG submission 202533) | Soil microbial communities from Risofladan, Vaasa, Finland - OX-1 | ecosystem: Environmental > Terrestrial > Soil > Coastal area > Acid sulfate soil | place: Finland: Risofladan, Vaasa | collected... | reverse complement strand
GGCCCGGACGCGATCCGGGGCACGTCCCGGACGGCCTCGCTAGCCTCTCGGCATGGACACCGGCGATCTGGCACCCGACTTCGAGCTCGCGGACGAGGACGGGGTGCCGCGCCGCCTGAGCGAGCTGACGGCGACCGGTCCGGTGGTCCTCTTCTTCTATCCGGCGGCCATGACGCCGGGATGCACTGCCGAGAGCTGTCACTTCCGGGACATGAAGGCCGAATTCGAGGCCGCCGGCGCCCAGCGGGTGGGTATCAGCGCGGACGACGTCGAGAAGCAGAAGCGGTTCTCCGACAAGCACGAGTTCGACTACCCACTGCTGTCGGACCCCGACGGTGCGGTCGCCACGCAGTTCGGGGTCCGTCGGAGGTTCACCGTGCTGACGCCGACGAAACGGGTCACGTTCGTCATCGGTACCGATCGGCGGGTCCTCGGCGTCGTCCGGAGCGAGGTGCGGATGAACCTGCACGCCGACAAGGCCCTCGAGATCCTGAAGGCCTCCGCCGCCTCCGCCTGACCCACCGACCGGACCGGCGGGGTGGCGCAGTCCCCGACCCGGGCCGCGCCCGATGCGAAGCTGTGGGGATGAGATCGACGACGCCGCGGGTCCGGGGTTGAGCCCGCTGCCGGGGTCCGGCCGGATGGAGCAGCTCGTCGAGGCGATCGCCGAGCGGGTCGTCGGCCTCGTCGTCGAGGCCATCGACATCAACGCCGTCGTCTCGAAGGTCGACATGGACGCGCTGCTCGCCAACGTCGACGTCGACGCCATCGTGTCGAAGGTCGACGTGGACGCGCTGATCGACCGCGTGGACGTCGAGAAGATCGTCGAGCGGGTCGACGTGGACCGGATCGTCGGCCGGGTGGACGTCGAGCAGATCATCGAGCGCGTCGACGTCCAGGGGATCATCGACCGGGTCGACGTGGAGAAGGTGATCCAGCAGGTCGACATCGACTCCCTGGTCGAGCAGACCGAGCTCGGCACGATCATCGCCCGCTCGACAAGCGGCGTGGCGTCCGAGGCACTCGACCTGGTGCGGGCACAGGGCGTCGGTCTCGACGACTTCGTCGCCCGCTGGGTCAACCGGATCCTGCGGAGGAACCCGGACGACCTGCCGGTGGGCCCACCGGGGCTCGTCGCCGCGCTGGAGGCGGTCGACCGTCCGACACTCCCTGCCGGGAGGACCCCGTGACGTCACGGTCCGAGGTGACTGCGCCGCCGGTCGTCGGCCGCCAGGGGAACTACGCCGGTGCGGTGACCCGGCTGGTGGCCTTCGCCGCAGACGTGGGGGCGTCGTGGGGGATCTTCACCCTCTCGGTGGCGGCCGTCACGTTCGCCATCCAGCTGGTGACCGGGAGAACGGTCGACCTGACCCACGGGCGGGTCACGTCGCTCCTCACCCTGTTCGCCCTCGTGGTGTGGGAGTTCGTCTACTTCGCCTACCAGTGGTCGCTCAGCGGCAAGACCGTCGGGATGGCACTCCTCGGGATCCGGGTGGTCGAGGTCGAGGGTGGCGCGATCACCGGCCGCCAGGCGGTGGTCCGCACGGTGACGTTGCCGTTCAGCTTCCTGTTCTTCGGGCTCGGGTTCCTCGGCATCCTCCTGAACCGGGATCGCCGGGCCTGGCACGACCGGTTCGCCCGGACCGTGGTCGTCTACTCCTGGGACGCCCGCGCCGCCCGCTTGCGGTGGCTGGCGAAGCAGGAACCGGCCACGCCGTCCTGACCGGGTCGTGGAACGGCTGATACCGACGCCGCCCTCGGTCGTCGTCCCGGGCGCCGTGCACCTCCCGGCATGGCTCGACGCCGGCCTGCGGTCGGAGCTCGTGGCCCGTTGCCGTGCATGGGGCCGGGCGTCCGGTGGGCCGAGGGCGCCTCGCATGCCCAACGGGTCGGCGATGTCCGTCGAGATGGTCGGCCTCGGATGGCACTGGTATCCGTACCGCTATTCGCGTACCCGTGACGACGGCGACGGCGGCAGGGCGCCGGCCTTCCCGCCGTGGCTGGGCCGGCTCGGCCGACGGGCGGTGGTCGATGCCGTGGCGGTCGACCCGCGGGTGACTGTCGACCCGGACGGGTTCGTCCCCGACGTGGCACTGGTCAATTGGTACGGACCCCGGGCGACGATGGGGATGCACGTCGACCGCGACGAGGTGGTGGAGGCCCCGGTGGTGTCCTTCAGCGTCGGGCAGACCGGGATCTTCCGGTTCGGGAACACGGCCGGGCGGGGCCGCCCGTGGGTCGACGTGCCCCTCGAGTCGGGCGACGTCGTCGTGTTCGGGGGCCCGGCACGCCTCGCCTACCACGGCGTGCCCCGGCTCGTGGCGGGCGCCGTGGATCCCGTGGTCGGTGTGCTGCCCGGACGGCTCAACATCACCGTCCGGCAGACAGGGCTGCCGGGCTGAGTGCTGCGGGCCGCGGGTCGCCCGCAGGCCGGGCACCGCGTCCAGCCGCAGCCCGTGGTCGGACGCGGTGCGACCCTCACTCTCCGTAGCCGGTGAGCGTCCGTTCCCGCCCGTGTTTTCCCAGGTCCGGTAGGTTCGCCCGGTATGGGAGCGGGCCGAGGGCGAAAGGCGTGCGCGCTCTGGGGCGGGATCTCCCTGGGGTTCGGCACGCTCATGTACGCGCTGTTCAGCCCTGCCTCGATGGGCTGCTCCACCAGCGTCGTGATCCTGACCCACGGCACCGTCACGGCGCGCGGCTGTGCTGCGTACTCGGTGGTCGCCCGCGTCGGTGTCGGGCTGATCGTCCTCGGCGCGGTGCTGCTGCTCGGCTCGTTCGTCCTCGTCCTCCGGACCCGTCGGCAGGGGGGCGCGGAGCGGGCGCCGTCGGCCGCCGGTGAGCCGGACGTGGCCGTCGGTGGGGACGTCCCGCCTCCGGGCGTGCCGCCGGCCGCCCCCGCCCCGCCGGCCGTCCCCGCCCCGCCGGCCGTCCCCGTCCCCGTGCCGCCGGCCACCCACGTGCCGCCGGCCGCCCCTGCTCCCGCCCCCGTCGGCACCGTTGGGGGCGGGACGGCACAGGTGGTGGCCGAGGTGGTGGTGTCCGAGGTCGTCGCGCCGGGCGCGGTGTCACCGGGCTCCATGGGGGAACCGGTCCCGAGCCGTGGGGTCGAGCCGCCGCCCGGCCGGGAGCCGGACCGCACCCGGCCCATCGCGCCGGGCGAGGAACCGGAGGTCGGCCACGACCGGGGCGACCGGGGCGACCGGGGCGACCGGGGCGACGAACGGGACTTGCGGGAGTCCCCCGTCCTCCTCCCTCCGGGCTGGTACGGCAATCCGGACACTCCCGGGCGACCGGTCCAGTGGTGGGACGGGACCAAGCTCACCGATCGCCCCGATTGACCGCAGGCGCCGGCCCGACGACGCGGTGGGCGGCCGGCGAACCCGTCGGTCAGGGTGCCGGGGTTCCCGGGTCGGGCTGCACCGTGGCCACGATCGCCCGCTCGAGGGCGGCCTGACCCAGTGTCGTGGCCCGGTCACGGGACGACAGAGCGGGGCTGACGGTCATCCACTGGTCCAGTGTCGGCACGGCGACGCTCAGCTGCGCGGTCCCCGGGTCCGACGAGACCTCGATGACGAGGCCATGGACAGCGCTCCCAGCGCCACTGCACCCGTCACGTGTCGTCCCATGACTCACCCCCGTGCGTGCCTGCACGTCGAACCGGTCGCGATGCCGGCGGCTCGGGCGACCGCTCATCGAGCCGACCATCGACAACCCAACCCAGGCGCAGGGCGGCATCCGAGGGTCCAACTGTCCGCGATGTCCGGAGACATCACAACAGTGCCCCTGGCAGGACTCGAACCTGCGCTTTCGGCTCCGGAGGCCGACGCTCTATCCGCTGAGCTACAGGGGCAGCGTTGGGTCCCGGCCCGGCACGGTCGCACCGGGGACCCGCTGCGGAACACGCAACTCTACTGCCATCCCAGGGTGCCGCACTCCGCCGGCAGGTGGGGCGCACACCGTGGGCGCCGGGATCCTTCCGGCTGCGGGCCCGGGACCGCGTATCCTCGGACCACGATGTCCGCTCCCGACGACAGCACCTCCCCACCCGTCGCGCCCGCCTACCGGCCGTTCCGCGACCGGCTGGCCGACGCCGTGAGTGCCGCCGTGGCCGTGGTCGCCGGCGAGCACGGGCTCGACCTGGCCGTGGCGCCCGACGACGTCCACCTCGAGCGCCCCGCCACCCGGGAGCACGGCGACTGGTCGACCAACGTCGCCCTGGTGACGGCCAAGCGGGCGGGGACGAATCCGCGGGCCCTGGCCACCGACGTCGTCGGCGTGCTCGACCGTTCCCTCCCGGACCACGTGGTGACGGTGGAGGTCGCCGGGCCCGGCTTCGTCAATTTCCGGCTCGACGACGGCTGGCTGCACGACGCCCTGGCCGCCGTGCTCGCCCAGGGCGAGGAGCGCTACGCCCGCCCCGATGTCGGCCACGGCGAGAAGGTCCAGGTCGAATTCATCTCCGCCAATCCCACCGGCCCGATCCACGTGGGCAACGGCTGGTGGGGCAGCTACGGCGACGCACTGGCCCGGGTGCTCGCCCGCAGCGGCCACGTGGTGAGCCGCGAGTACTACGTGAACGACACCGGCGGGCAGATCCGGACCCTCGGGATGAGCCTGCTCGCCCGGCAGCGGGGCGACGAGGTCCCCGAGGGCGGCTACCAGGGCCAGTACGTGACCGATCTGGCCGCCGAGTACGACGGTCCCGATGACGTCACCGCCGCCGGCCGGTGGGCCGCCGACCGGATCCTCGAGCGCATCCGGTCCACCCTGGCCTCGGTGGGAATCGTCTTCGACGAGTGGTACTCGCAGGCCTCGATCGAGGAGAGCGGAGCGGTCGACGAGACGATCGCCCTCCTCGACGCCAAGGGGCTCGTCTTCGAGCAGGACGGAGCCACGTGGTTCCGTGCCTCCGAGCTGGGCGACGTACGCGACCGGGTGCTCCGCAAGGCGAACGGGGACGCCACCTACCTCGCGGGCGACCTCGCCTACCACCGCGACAAGTTCCTGGTCCGTGGATTCGACCGCGTCATCGACGTGTTCGGCGCCGACCACCACGGGCAGGTGGCCAGCCTGATGGCCGGGGTGGAGGCCCTCGGCGTCGAGCCCGGCCGGCTCGAGGTCAAGTTGGGCCAGATGGTCTCGCTGGTGGACGGAGACGAGGCGGTCAAGATGGGGAAGCGGGCGGGAAACGCCATCGACCTCGACACCGTCATCGCCGACATCGGTCCGGACGCCACGCGCATCCTGAGCCTGATGAGCACGCTCGACCAGGCGACCACGTTCGACCTCGCCACGGTGCGCGAGCAGTCCGTCGAGAACCCGGTCTTCTACGTCCAGATGGCCACCGCCCGGATCGCAGGGGTCGGGCGCAAGGCCGTCGAGCGCGGCATCACCCGGGCGCCGCTGGCCCAGGTGGACCTGTCACTGCTCACCCACCCACGCGAGCTGGAGGTGATCCGGTGCCTCGAGGAGCTGCCCGAGGTGGTGGCCGATGCCGCCGTCGATCGGGCGCCCACCAAGGTCACCACATGGGTGCGGCGGCTGGCCTCGTGCTTCCACGGCTTCTACCACGACTGCCCGATCCTGGCCGACGACGTCGATCCCGAACTGGCCCAGGCCCGCCTCTGGCTCGTCGAGGCGGCGCGGATCGGACTGGCAATCGGCCTCGGGCTCCTCGGCGTGTCGGCGCCCGAGGCGATGTGACGATGCCGGTCCCCACCGGTCCGGTGGACCTCGGCCTCCTGCCGTCGACGGCGGTCGTCGGCGCGGACGGGCGCCTGTCGATCGGCGGCTGCGACGTCGGGGAACTGGCCGAGGCACACGGCACGCCGCTGTTCGTCTACGACGAGGCCCACCTGCGGGCCTCCTGCCGCGACGCGGTCGCGGCCTGGGGTGACGGGGTGGCCTACGCGACCAAGGCGTTCCTGTGCGTGGCCATGGCGAGGCTCGCCTACGAAGAGGGCATGTGCCTCGACGTGTCCACCGGGGGCGAGCTCCACGTGGCGCTGACCGCGGGCGTGCCGGCCGATCGGCTCGTCCTGCACGGGAACAACAAGTCCACCGAGGAACTGGCCGCAGCACTGTCGGTCGGTGTCGGCCGCATCGTGGTGGACTCCTTCGACGAGATCGACCGGATCGAGCACCTCGTCGCCGACCCGACCGCGATCGACGGCGGACCCGAGGACGCCGAGCCGCCCGTACGGTGGCGGCCCCGCGTGCTCGTCCGGGTCACCCCCGGGGTCGAGGTCCATACCCACGAATTCGTCCGCACCGGACAGGAGGACTCGAAGTTCGGATTCGGGCTGGCGTCGGGGGCGGCCACCCGTGCCGTCGACCGGCTCGCTGCACTCGATGCCGCCGGAGTCGTCGAACTCGTGGGGGTCCACGCCCACCTCGGGAGTCAGGTCTTCGCCCTGGAGCCGTTCGCCCAGGCCGTCGACGTGCTGGCCGGGTTCTTCGCGCCGCTCGGCCTGTCCGAACTGGTGGTCGGTGGCGGCCTGGGGGTGGCCTACGTCAACGGCGAGCAGGCGCCGCCGATGGCCGAGTGGGCGGCTTCGGTGCGCGAGGCCTGCCGCCGCGCAGGCATCGCCGACACCGTCCGGGTCACCGCCGAACCCGGCCGCTCCATCGTGGCCGCGGCCGGGGTCACCCTCTACACGGTGGGCACGGTCAAGGACGTCCCCGGCCACCGTACGTACGTGTCCGTCGACGGCGGCATGAGCGACAACCCCCGTCCGGTGCTCTATGGGAGCGGCTACGAGGCGTTCCTGCCGCGCGAGACCGATGCCCCGCGCCCGATGCCCATCCGGCTCGTGGGCAAGCACTGCGAGACGGGGGACGTCGTGGTGGCCGACGGGTTCGTACCCGCCGACCTTTCCGTCGGCGACCTCCTGTGCACACCCGTGACCGGTGCCTACGGACACTCGATGGCCTCCAACTACAACAAGGTGCCCCGTCCCTCCGTGGTGTTCGTCGCCGACGGGTCGGCGCGCACCGTCGTGCGTCGGGAGACCTTCGACGACCTCGTCCGACTGGACGTCTGACCCGCCACGCCGGCCGGGCGGCCCCCGCCGAAGCGGTAGCGTGACCGGGTGACCTCGGCACCCATGACCCCTCGCGACATCCGCGTGGCCATTCTCGGCTGCGGCAACGTGGGCGCCGCCCTCGTCGGTATCGTGCAGGACCGGGCCGACGCCCTCGCGGTCCAGTCGGGCGCCCGGTTCACCATCGCCGGCATCGCCGTGCACGACCTCGACGCCCCACGCCCCGACCAGGTCCCTCGCGCCCTGCTGATGTCCGACGCCGCCGGCCTGGTGACCGATCCGGACGTAGACATCGTTGTGGAGCTGATCGGCGGACTCGACCCGGCCGGCGACCTGGTGCGTGCTGCGCTCGACGCGGGGCGGCCGGTGGTGACGGCCAACAAGGCGCTGCTCGCCTCGCCCGCCGGTGTGGGCCTGCGCACGCTCGCACGGGAGCGCGGTGTCGACCTGCTCTACGAGGCAGCCGTGGCCGGCGCCATCCCGCTGGTGCGCGCCCTGCGCGAGTCGCTCACGGGTGAGCGCATCCACAGCGTCATGGGCATCGTCAACGGCACGACCAACTTCATCCTCACCAGGATGGGGGAGCAGGGCGCCGACTACGCCACGGTGCTGGCCGAGGCCCAGTCCCTGGGTCTGGCCGAGCGGGATCCGACCGCCGACGTGGAGGGTTTCGACGCGGCCGCCAAGGCCGCCATCCTGGCCGGGGTCGCGTTCGGGTACAACGTGTCCGACGACGCCGTGCTCCGCGAGGGCATCACGGGGATCACGTCCTCCGACATGGACTTCGCCCGGCGCGCCGGCTACGTGATCAAGCTGCTGGCCGTCGTGGAGCGCTCCGGCGAGGACGGGCTGTCCGTGCGGGTCCACCCCGCCCTCGTGCCGGGGACGCATCCGCTGTCCGGTGTGCGCGACGCGTTCAACGCCGTGTTCATCGAGGGCGAGGCGGCCGGAGAGTTGATGCTCTACGGACAGGGTGCCGGGGGCCTGCCGACCGCCAGTGCCGTGGTCGGCGATCTGATCGACGCCACCCGGAACCTCCTGGCGGGCACCACGGCACCGGCCCCCGAACGGGGTCCGGCCCACCTGGTGCCCGAGGACGAACTCGAGGCCGGGTTCTACATCAGCATGGACGTGGCCGACCGTCCCGGTGTGCTCGGCGCGGTCACGACGGCGTTCGGCGACAACGGGGTGTCCATCCGCTCGGTCGAACAGGAGGGCGGCTCCGACGAGGCGCGCCTGGTGTTCGTGACCCATCGGGCCCGCGAGGGCGACGTGCGGGCGACGCTCGCCACGCTGGCGGGCCTGGACGTGGTGGAACGGATCGGGGGCGTCCTGCGGATCGTGGGTGCGGCGTGACGGCCGGCGGCGGGGGTCTCCGGGACGGAAGGGACGTGCGGGCCCTCACCTGGCGCGGGGTGATCGAGGAGTACCGAGAGTTCCTGCCCGTCACGTCGGGCACGCCGGTGGTCTCGCTGCTCGAGGGCGGAACCCCGCTCCTCGAGGCACCCCGGCTGTCGGCCCGTGTCGGTGCCCGCGTACTGCTGAAGATCGAGGGCGCCAACCCGACCGGGTCGTTCAAGGACCGGGGGATGACCATGGCCATCTCCAAGGCCGTCGAGGAGGGAGCCAGGGCGGTCGTGTGCGCCTCGACCGGCAACACGTCGGCGTCGGCTGCCGCCTTCAGCGCCCGGGCCGGGCTCACCTGCGCGGTCCTGATCCCCGAGGGCCACATCGCCCTCGGCAAGCTGGCCCAGGCCCTCATCCACGGGGCCAAGGTGCTGCAGCTCCGGGGCAATTTCGACCAGGCGCTCGACATCGTGCGCGACCTCGGCGAACAGGCTCCGGTCACCGTGGTCAATTCGGTGAACCCCTATCGCATCGAGGGCCAGAAGTCGGGCGCCTTCGAGATCGTCGACCAGATGGGCGACGCCCCCGACGTCCACTGCATCCCCGTCGGCAACGCCGGCAACATCACCGCCTACTGGAAGGGTTACCTCGAGTTCAAGGAGGCCGGCCGGTCCACCCGGCTTCCCCGGATGCTCGGGTTCCAGGCGGCGGGAGCGGCCCCCATCGTGGCCGGCCACCCGATCGAGCACCCCGACACGGTGGCCACCGCCATCCGGATCGGCAATCCGGCCAGCTGGTACGGGGCGACGTCGGCCGCGTCCGAGTCCGGCGGTGGCATCGACTCGGTCACCGACGACGAGATCCTGGCCGCCTACCGGTTCCTGGCCACCGAGGAGTCGGTCTTCTGCGAACCGGCCTCCGCAGCCTCGGTCGCCGGCCTGCTGAAGAACGGCCTCCCCGATGGCCTGGGGGCCGGGTCCACCGTCGTGTGCGTCCTGACCGGGCACGGGTTGAAGGACCCGGACATCGCCATCAGCCAGATCCGTGTGCCGACGGTGGTCGACGCCGACCTGGGCGCGGTCCTCCACGAATTGGCGCTCTGACCCGCGAGCCGGCGTCCGGACGGGACGCTCCCCGGGGTGGTTGCCGGTCGGGCGCCGGAACCTGTATGCTGGTCTCACCTTCGCCTCCGCAGTACGCCCGTTCGGGCCTGCGGGCGGGACCTCCTGGATCGACGCTCTCGACCAGCCCGTGTCCGGCGTCGGGGGGAGATGCGCCCGGGACCCGTCCCGTGGATCCCACCTCCCCATCCCCTTATTTCCCTGGCGGAGGGGACCACCCCTCTGCCAACGAGGACATGCTGAAACGAGGAAGCCGATGACTGCCGAACAGCAGCTCGAGCGCTCGGTGTTGGAGAGCAAGGAGCGCGACGAGCTCCATGCGATCGCCCAGGCCCTGTCTGTGAAGACCAACACCCGTACGAAGAAGGCCGACATCATCGACGGCATCCTGAAGGCCACCGGTGTGGGCGTCGACGACGGACCGGCCGAGGTGCCGGCTCCGCGCCCGACCCGGGGGCGCGGCCGGTCGAACGGCGCCGACGGTACCGCCGGCGGGATGGGGTCGATCAACGGTGATCACGCTGATCTGGTCGACTCCCCGGCCCCGGCGCGCCGCCCTGCGGCACAGTCGTTCGGCCCGGCCGACGACGCCGCCACCACCGACGTGGTGGCAGAGCTCGACTACGACTTCGACGGCCTGTCCGGCGGCGCCACGGCCGCCGACACGCCCTCCGGGACCGCCGTGTCCGATGACCCCGGCGCCGACACGGCGCGCACCGGTCAGAACGGCGGGGGCCAGGGACGACAGGCCAACCAGGGCGGGAGCCAGGGCGGCAACCAGAACCAGGGCAACCGCAACAACCGCAACCAGAACAATCAGAACAGCCAGAACAACCAGAACCAGGGGAACCGGAACCAGGGTGGGGGCCAGGGCAACAACCGGAACAACCAGGGGAACCGGAGCAACCAGAACCAGGGTGGCGGCAACGACGACGTGGGCAACCGCCGATCGAACCGCCGCCGTCGCGGGCGCGATCGGCAGGGCGGTCCCGAGGGCGATCTGCAGGGCGGCGGCAGCCAGGACCAGCAGTACCAGGGCGAGCTCATCCCCGTGCGCGGCCTGCTCGACCTGCGCGACGAGGGCTACGGCTTCCTCCGGTGCGAGGGCTACCTGCCGTCGGCCAAGGACGTCTACGTCTCGATCAGCCAGGCCAGGCGCTTCGCCCTCCGCAAGGGTGACAGCATCGAGGGCTCCTGCCGTCCGGCCGGCTCCACCGAGAAGTTCCCGGCGCTGCTCCAGATCGACTCCGTCTCGGGCATGGACCCCGAGGTGGCCCGCCTGCGCCCCCGGTTCGAAGACCTGACCCCGCTGTTTCCCGACGAGCGGCTGCACCTCGAGATGCCGGGCGAGAAGGAGAACATGACGGCCCGCATCGTCGACCTCCTGTCGCCGATCGGCAAGGGCCAGCGCGGACTCATCGTCTCGCCCCCGAAGGCGGGCAAGACCACGGTGATGAAGCACATCGCCCACTCGATCGAGGCCAACAACCCCGATGTCCACCTGATGGTCCTCCTGGTCGACGAGCGTCCCGAGGAAGTGACCGACATGCGCCGCTCGGTGAAGGGCGAGGTCGTGGCGTCCACCTTCGACCGACCGGCCGACGAGCACACCGCCGTCGCCGAGCTGACCATCGAGCGGGCCAAGCGCCTGGTGGAGGCCGGCCGCGACGTGGTGATCATCCTGGACGGCATCACCCGGCTCGCCCGTGCGTACAACCTGGCTGCCCCGGCGACCGGCCGGATCATGTCCGGCGGCGTCGACTCCGGCGCCCTCTACCCGCCGAAGAAGTTCTTCGGCGCGGCCCGCAACATCGAGGAGGGCGGCTCGCTGACCATCCTGGCCACCGCCCTCGTGGAGACCGGCTCCAAGATGGACGAAGTCATCTTCGAGGAGTTCAAGGGCACGGGCAACATGGAGCTCCGGCTCGACCGGCGCCTCGCCGAGCGGCGGCTGTACCCGTCGATCGACGTCAACGCCAGCTCGACCCGCCACGAGGAGCTGCTCTTCGACCGGTCCCAGCTCCAGCAGGTGTGGAAGCTCCGCCGGGTGCTCAACGCCCTGGCCAACGAGGGCAGCGCCGCTGCAGGTCTCGAGCTCCTCATGGACAAGATCCGCACCACCGCGAGCAACGACGAGTTCCTCGCCGAGATCGCGAAGGGCCCGGCGACCTGACCCGACCGACCTGACCCGACCGACAGGTCGCCGCCCGGTCGGCGCCGCACCTCGCCGGCGCACCGCCGGACGGTGGCCACAGCAGTTCCGATAGACTCTGACGTCTGCGATCGGGCGGTACCCGGCCGGGGCGCCGCCACAACAGGAGATCTCCATGAAGACCGACATCCACCCCGTCTACACCGAGTCCAAGGTGCGCTGTTCGTGCGGGAACACCTTCACCACCCGCTCGACCAAGCCCGAGGTCACCCTCGAGCTCTGCAACGAGTGCCACCCGTTCTTCACCGGCAAGCAGAAGCTCGTCGACTCCGGCGGCCGGGTGGAGCGCTTCCAGCGCCGCTACGCCGCCACCGGTCGGAAGAAGAAGCCCGCCGCCCCCTCCGAGGGCTGAATTCCTCGGCGCTGCCGACCCGGCCGCGCGTTCGGCGGGCACGACCCGGACCGCCGGCGTGACGGGCGGGTGACGCTACCCTCTCCACCGTGCTCAACGACCGCCTGAGGGACCGCCTGGTCGAGCTCGAAGAGGAGTACGAGTCGGTTCTGGCCGAGCTCAATGACCCGGGCCTCTCCGCCGACCCGAAGCGTCTGCGCGAGGTGTCCCGCCGCCATCGCGAGCTCGACGAGGTGGTGCGCTGCTTCCGGAGCCTCGAGGCGGCCGGGTCCGACCTCGAGACTGCTCGCGGGATGGTGGCCGACTCCGTCGGTGCCGAGCGCGAGCTCGCCGCGGCCGAGGTGACCCAGGCCGAGGCCGACGTCGAGCGCCTCGAGGAGGAGCTCCGCCTGCTGCTCGTCCCCCGCGACCCCAATGCCGGGCGCAACGTGATCCTGGAGATCCGTGGGGCCGAGGGAGGGGAGGAGGCCAACCTGTTCGCCAAGGACCTCTTCGACATGTACACCCGGTACGCGGCGTCCAAGGGGTGGAAGGTCGAGGTCCTGTCCTCCAGCCCGTCCGAGCGTGACGGCCTGAACGAGATCACCTTCCTGGTGAAGGGCGAGGACGCCTGGCTGCGCCTCGAGCACGAGGGCGGCCCCCACCGGGTTCAGCGCGTGCCCGTCACCGAGTCCCAGGGCCGGATCCACACGTCGTCCGCGGCCGTCGCCGTGCTGCCCGAGGCCGAGGAGGTGGACGTCGACATCGACCCGAACGACCTCAAGATCGACGTCTACCGCTCGACCGGTCCCGGCGGACAGTCGGTCAACACGACCGACTCGGCGGTGCGCATCACCCACCTCCCGTCGGGGATCGTCGTGGCCATGCAGGACGAGAAGAGCCAGATCCAGAACCGGGCCAAGGCCATGATCGTGCTGCGGTCCCGCCTCCTGAAGGCCGAGCAGGACCGCCAGGCCGCCGAGCTCTCGGAGCAGCGCCGGAGCCAGGTGGGCACCGGCGGGCGCTCCGAGAAGATCCGGACCTACAACTTCAAGGAGAACCGGGTCACCGACCACCGCATCAAACTGACCCTCCACAAACTGGACCGCATCCTGTTGGGCGACCTCGACGAGCTGACCGATGCGCTCATGGCCGACAAGCGGTACCGGCAGCTGGACGACGGCTGAGGACGGCGTGGCCCGGGAGTCCGACCGCGCCGCCGCACCGACGGCCCCTTCCACCCCGGCTCCGGGGCAGGCGGACGCGCCGCACGGCGGCCCGGGTGGACTGGTGGCCGAGGTGACGGCCCGTGTCGGCTCGACGCGGGAGGCGGCCTGGATCGTCGAGCACGCCCGGAGGGACGCCAGGGGGAACGGCCCCGCCGGTGACCCGCGGGCGGTGCGGGAGGCGGCCCTCGGGCTCGCCGGACGCCGGAGCTCGGGCGAGCCGCTCCAGTACGTACTCGGCACTTGGCAGTTCCGCCTGCTCGAATTGGCCGTGGACCGCCGGGTGCTGATCCCCCGGTCCGAGACCGAGCAGGTGGTGGAGGTGGCCCTGGCCGAGCTGGGGCGGATGGCGGCGGGGCGCGGTCCCGGCGACGGACCGCTCGTCTGCGTGGACCTCGGGACCGGCTCGGGCGCCATCGCCCTGTCGCTGGCGGTGGAGGGTGTGGGCCCTGCGCCGGCCCTCCCGCTCGAGATCTGGGCGACGGACCGTTCCGCGGACGCGGTGGAGGTGGCCCGGGCGAACCTCGTCGCACTGGCGGCGGTCGACCCGGCCGCGGCCGCCCGGGTGACCACGGCAGTGGGCGCGTGGTTCGACGCTCTCCCGGACCGCCTGGCCCGCCGCGTGGACCTGGTGGTGTCCAACCCGCCGTACGTCTCCCCCGAGGAGTACGCCGGCCTCGATCCCGAGGTTCGGGACTGGGAGCCGGTGGATGCCCTGGTCGCGGCCCGGGGGGTCTCGGGAGTGGCCGGCATGGCGGACGTCGAGGCCGTCGTGGCCGGCGCAGCCCGCTGGCTGCGCCCGGCGGGGGCGTTGGTGGTGGAGCTGGCCCCCTCCCAGGCCTACGGCGCGATCGACGCGGCTCGCCGTGCCGGCTTCGCACGCGTGGGGACGGCTCATGATCTCGCCGGCCGTCTGCGCATGCTGGTGGCCGAGCGGTGAGCGGTCAGCTGCTGGCGGCGGGGGAGCCGGCGTCGCTGCGCCTCGCCGCGGCCGCACTGGCCGACGGCGCCGTGGTGGCCGTACCGACCGACACCGTCTACGGGTTGGCCGTCGATCCGTCCCAGCCCGAGGCGGTGGCCCGCCTGTTCGCACTGAAGGGCCGCCCCGACGACGTGCCGCTGCCCGTCCTGGTCGCCGGACCCGAACAGGTGGCCCTGGTCGCCGGCACGCTCGGGCCGGCCGCCGCGGAACTGGCCGCGCGGTTCTGGCCGGGTCCGCTCACGCTGGTAGTGCCCCGCCGACCCGGGTTCACGGTGGACCTCGGTGGTCCGCCCGCCGCCCGCCAGACCGTCGGGGTCCGACGACCCGACCACCCGGTCGTGGTCGCGCTGTGCGAGCTCCTCGGCCCCCTGGCGGTGACCAGCGCCAATCTGCACGGTGCGGCCCCGGCCACCACGGCGGACGAGGTGACGGCGGTGTTCGCGGGGTCGGACCAGCCGGTGGTCGTGCTGGACGGCGGGCGGTGCGACGGAACGCCCTCGACCGTCGTCGAGTGCCGGGGTCCGGCCTCGCGCTGCCTGCGCGAGGGTGCGCTGGCCTGGGCCGACCTGCACACCGGGGGAGGACCCGTCGCCCGGTGCACCGATCTGCCCGAGGGGTCCCGGGGTTGACGGCGCGGGTCGCACCGGCGACACTGGAGGGATGCAGCGCAGCGAATCGTCCCGACGCGTCTCCGTAAGCATTATCGACTAGGCACCTACCGTTCCCGGTGTGTGCCTCCTGACCGTCCACCTGGTGGGCGGTTTTTCAATTTCGGGACGGGGGGTGCGCCGGGACCGACCGGTACGGTCACAACCCGGCCGGGCGCAGGATGCACCCGGTACCGGATCCGACGACGTAGACACAGACCGAGCAGACGACCGAGCAGACAAGGACAGCAGAACGTGAGCAAGTACAAGGTGGGCGTGATCGGTGGCGACGGCATCGGACCCGAGGTCACGGCCGAGGCCCTCAAGGTGGTCCGCGCCGCCGGGGTCGCCCTCGAGACCACCGAGTACGACCTCGGTGCCGACCGCTACATCCGCACGGGCGACGTCCTGCCCGACAGCGTGCTGGAGGAATTGCGTGGCCAGGACGCCGTCCTCCTCGGCGCCATCGGCGCGGCCGTCGGCTCGACCGAGGTGCCCCCGGGAACGCTGGAGCGGGGCATGCTGCTCCGCCTGCGGTTCGCCCTCGACCTGTACATCAACCTGCGGCCCTTCACCGGGGTCCCCGGGGCGCCCTCGCCGGACTGCGACTTCGTCGTGATCCGCGAGAACACGGAGGGCACCTACGCCGGCGAGGGCGGGTTCCTGCGCAAGGGCACGCCGTTCGAGGTCGCTACCCAGGGGTCTGTCAACACCCGGCACGGTGTCGAGCGCTGCGCCCGGTACGCGTTCGCCCTCGCCGCCACCCGGGAGCGCAAGCACCTCACGCTCGTGCACAAGACCAACGTACTGACCTTCGCCGGTGACCTCTGGCAGCGCACCGTGGACGAGGTGGCGCCCGACTACCCGGACGTCTCCCGTGACTACAACCACGTGGACGCGACCTGCATCTATCTCGTCGAGGATCCGGCGCGCTACGACGTGATCGTGACCGACAACCTGTTCGGCGACATCATCACCGACCTGGCCGGCGCCGTGGCCGGCGGCATCGGCTACGCCGCCTCGGCGAACCTCAACCCGGATCGGACCGGGCCGTCGATGTTCGAGCCGGTACACGGGGCGGCCCACGACATCGCCGGTACCGGCAAGGCCAATCCGGCCGCCGCCATCCGCTCGGCGGTGCTCATGCTCGACTTCCTGGGCGAGACCGAGGCCGCAGCCAAGGTCACGTCCGCCGTCACCGACTTCATCAATTCCACACCCGACCCGACGCTCTCGACAACCGAGATCGGCGACGCCATCGCAGAAAGGCTCTGAGCCATGCCCATCACCCCCACCGACAAGATCTGGATGGACGGAGAGTTCGTCGACTGGGCCGATGCGACCGTGCACGTGCTCACCCACACCATGCACTACGGCTCCGGCGTGTTCGAGGGCATCCGTGCCTACCCGACCGACCGCGGCGTGGCCGTGTTCCGCCTGCGCGACCACATCGAGCGACTGTTCGTGTCGGCCTCGGTCTTCCTCATCGACATCCCCTTCAGCGTGGACGAAATCGTCGAGGCGACCCGCGAGCTGGTGCGGATCAACGGGATGGCCGACGGCTGCTACATCCGCCCGTTGGTCTACCTCGGCTACGGCGAGATGGGCCTGAACCCGATCCCCTCCCCGGTCAACGTCTCCATCGCCTGCTGGCCGTGGGGCACGTACCTGGGGGACGAAGGCGTGGCCAACGGGGTCTCGATGAAGGTCTCCTCCTGGCGGCGTCACGACCCCAACGCGGTCCCCACCGCGGCCAAGGGCACCGGCATGTACGTGAACTCGTCGCTGGCCAAGGTCGAGGCCATCAAGGCCGGCTACGACGAGGCGATCCTGCTCGCCCCCGACGGCAACGTGAGCGAGTGCACGGGCGAGAACATCTTCGTGGTGCGCGACGGGAAGCTGCTCACACCACCCAGCTCGGACTCGGGCGCCCTCGAGGGGATCACCCAGAAGTCGGTGGAGACCATCGCCCGGGACCTGGGTCACGAGGTCCACTACCAGCAGCTGATCCGGACCGACCTGTACACGGCGGACGAGGCGTTCCTGACCGGTACGGCCGCCGAGGTGGT
>Ga0307372_10006539_pt1 | contig 16981 bp, 15 predicted proteins | sample OX1MG_FD_202533 | JGI IMG/M metagenome (GOLD analysis project Ga0307372, IMG submission 202533) | Soil microbial communities from Risofladan, Vaasa, Finland - OX-1 | ecosystem: Environmental > Terrestrial > Soil > Coastal area > Acid sulfate soil | place: Finland: Risofladan, Vaasa | collected... | reverse complement strand
GCACGAAATTGACCGTACCTCCCTCTGGCCCTGGCCGAGGGAGGTACGGCTTTTCCTGGGCACGATCGGCACACCCCGGGCGTTGTCAAGCGCTGCGAAACTAGTAGGCAGCGCTCTTTCTACAAGAGCCCCTTGGCTCTCGAGGGGCCTGTCATCGGGGTTGACATCAAACACTGGGAGATGTCGTCACAGTGGTGCTGCTCGGAGCATCGATCGCTGTGCGCGCACCGGGCAATCTGTCGTGCGCGTCGCACACGATCAGCGAAACACTTTCGTGGCGCGATTGATGATGTCAGAGAATTGCTGTTCATGCACATGTCATGTTGTGGTGCCGAAGCGGTGACCGTAGGTGCATCGATTTGGGCTGTTTCTCCTGCATATGGCGGTTTCGCTGACTCCTTGGACGAGTGATTTGGTACTGTGCCTGCTTCGACGGTACGGGTGCAAGAGAGACAAAACCACAGAAATGAGCCATTCGATGAAGATCAAACCAGCAGTCACACGGATTGTTGCGTCAATCATCGCCGCCGTCCTCGTGCTTGTCTTCGAAATCTTTGTCCCAGCCACCGCGTCCATGCGCTTTGTGATCGCAATCTTGGTCTTTGAGGCGTGGCTCCTCTCGGAGCTTTTTATCGAGATCGCGATACGCGAGACGACAACAGACCAGTCGATTCAGGAGCTGAGAAAGCTGTTGATCGAAAAGATTCCCAATCTTGAGGCGCTACGCGTCCTTGCATCACATGAGGAGGCCGACCTCTATCTGACCGAGGTGCTTGCTGACGCATCGTTTGTGAGAAACACCAGGATTCCAACCGGCACGAGCATGGATGATTTCAGCCAGAAACGCGCCGATGATGCATTCCGTAACGCGGTACCCGAATTTCTCGCTGGCAAGAACTGCATCCTGCGCGAACTCATTGCGGACTACCCGTCACTCGTCGAGGAGTCGACGCGTATCCAGTCAGAGGCCACCGGACTCTATGAATTCTGCACATGGCGGAATCCTCCGGCAGTGTTCATGAACTTTGTCATCATCGAGTTCAGGGACACCATGCGGCCATCCGAGGTGATCGTTGGCTGGGCGGTGGCAGCGGGACTGGCGTTCGATACACACTCGTTCATCCTGACCGAGCCCAGCGTGCACAAGTTCTACTCCGGGTTGTTTGAGGCGCTCTGGAACAGCGGGCTCCATGATGCCGGAGAGACGGAGCAGTCAAAGCCTGAACTGGAGCTTGCGGCAGACGACTAGAGCGCCTAAGAGCGCCTCACAATCGCGGCCAGCTGTCACACGACGCGCCGACGAAGAGGAACGTGGCTCGATAGCGACCAAGAGCGTGAGGAAAGATCAACAGCGCCTATTGCGAACTGAACTGCGACCGAACCGACACCGTACGGATGCATCGGCGAACTGGTCAAGCTACGCGGTCTTTGGCGCGAAGACCTGCACCATCGACGACATTGGACTGATCCAGACCCATTGGGCTGAACTTGGCGGGCATCGAAATTGGTCATGGTCGACCGTGGTAGCGAAGGTTCGGCACGAAACGCGGTTGCGTATGCAGGGGAAAGTGCTATTCACTGGTACTATTGCTATGTCTTGGGTGAATGCCTTCCCCAGGTTGGCTGCTCTGAACCCGGGTAAGTCGAGCCCTAGAGGCTAAGGCGAGATAGCCGAGTACTCATGTCCAATCGGACGCAGTCCAGCATTTCTGTTCCTGTACCGACCGACTTTGGCCCCCGACTCCAAAATGGCCTTCGTTTCGATCGCTCAATCGGTACCGCCTGGGATATCGTTCATCGCGAAGCCGCGGAGCCGGCGATTCCGGGCGATTCACCACAGGTGCCCGTCGCGCCAGAGCCAGGTGTGCCTCCCGCTGACCCGAAGGACGATCTCCGGAGCGCCCTCACGTTCAAGATGGAGGCGTCCTGACAAAGATCGGGCACGCGTCGTTGATGACGCTTGCTGCAATTCCCCTCCCGATGGCGCTCACGATGTCCGCTGGTTTCGGCGTGGCCATGGCGGCATCAGCAGACGCCACCGACGATCCATGTCGGCCGTGTGACATCAGTACCTCCCACCACCTCCGTCGTCACCTGGAGCTATTCGGCACAACCGATGACACGGACCACCTTTCGCGCGAGTGCCGAAGGTAGTTGCCAGATGATCTCCGTCCTGAACGAGGTGTTGACCCAGGGCGGAGGTGACTGGCGCAGCGTGTCCTCTTAAATAAGCACAACTCAATGAACTGATAGGTCAGCCAATGGCTGGAGACGATTTGCAATGACAGAGGTCTCGGAATCGACCGACGCGGGAACGACGGGCATGAATGCCGTCACCGAACGGATTCCTCGTGTCGCCATTTCGGCTTCGCACGAGGATTTTCTGATCACCAAACCGCTGCCGATCGTACGGGTGCATTCGTACGAGATCGAGCGGCGTGTTCTCGAGCGAAGACCGAGCAGGTCCGCGAGGGTACCAGCACGCAGAGTTCCAGCACCGCTCAGTCTTCGGCTCACTGTTTTGGCCCTCTTATGCATGCTTTTCGCGACCGCGAGCGGAGTCGTCGCGCAACGGGTACAGCCAAAGTGGTTCATGAGTCTTGAGAACTACGTTCATCCGGGTTTGCCAACAATATCAACGCAGCACTCGCAGCTCCTGGATCGCGCGGTACTGGTTTCATCGACTTCAGCCGCGATTACCTATGCGGTGCCCGCAACTTCGTATTCGATCGTGATCTCGGTTGATCATCCGTGTTGGTTCGAGGTGAAGTCACCTGCGGGCGACTCCACAACACTTGAGGCATTGACCATGTCCCCGACTGCGAGCCCGATGTCGATTCCCGTCCACGGGAGCTCCTCGATCTGGGTCGCGGCACAGGCACGGGCGATCACGGTTACCGAGGGGTCGAAGGTGCTTGGCACCATTAAGGCGCCCCGTGTAGGTGTCCTCTATTCATTTATCCCAAAGCCCTAGGCAACCCTTGCAAAATCAACCCAATGCGTCCGATGGTTCGAGAACAGCAAATTCGCGTTGGCCGATGTCGCGCCCCGGTTCCCAGGAACGCTCCGGCGAATTGCGTTCGACTTTTGTCTCTCTGGCCAGATGCGGTCGCACACGCGCCCTTGACATTGCGTCAACGACACAGGTGCTGGGGAGTCGGCTGACGCTCTTGGCAATAGGACTTGACGAGGAGCCTTTGCACCCCGGTAATCGAAGATCGCGACGAGTTTCCGGCCAAGAGTCGCGACATCGTCAAGACCAGTGTTGAGTCCAAGATCTGCATAGGGCCGATGGACATGACTCGCGCGACCTCTTGGAGATGGCGGTCAGTGCACCGACCCAGCGCTGAATCCGACGTTGTCGTCGACAGGAAGAACAAGGTCGGGTTCAATGCGCTGATGTTCGGCCGCGTCAAGGCGGATGGCCGTGCCATAACAGATGAACGCGCACACATGTCTCGAGTGCCCGAGCGGACCATCAATGATCGTGACATCGACTATCCCACTCGCGGAGAGTGCGATCGCCGCCGTCTGCATCTGGTCCATTGCCTTTTCGCGTGCGACCTGTAGGGCCTGAGTAATAACGGGCAGTTCAATGTTCTGTCCGACCTGGGAGAGCACCTGGCGCACGCCCTGGATTGGTGCGGCGACAAAGCCAGCACCCGAGACAAGATCGATGGGTGTCCAGCCCGCGAGATCGAGCAGGACAAAGTCGCGAACCGAGAGATCGGTCACGAAGGGGCGCCCAGGATGGGCATCTGTCCGTTTGATGGGCGCAACAGCCGTTCCCGTGAGCGACACCACGGCGGTTGGTCCGGAGATCTCCACCTCCACGTCAACGCCGACAACCCCGCTTGCACCTTTGCACTCTCTCCGCATACGTTCGATGGCGTTCTGGAAGGCACTCGCGAGAGCATGTGTTGCGCCCGGAAGTTCCACGGGTCCACCCTGGCCATAGGGGACGATGAAGGTGCCGTAGGGAATCGCCATGACCGATATCCCTGTGACGAGATCGACCGGCTCGTATCCCATGCCGTGGAGCAGGAGCGTCTCGTCGATCGACAGATCGGAGGTCGTCGAGTGTTGATCGCTTCCCGGAGTCGTCTTGAGTGCTGCAACCGCAGCTCGCATGTCGGCCCTCATCGCGTCACTCATCGGTCCACCAGCCTGACGACAGGTCGAGGCGTAGGCATCTTGGCAAACTCTTTGAAGACACGGACCCGATTTCCCCGCAGCACTGTCTCGACCTGTGGTCCCTCTTGTGATTCGATCGTGCGTACCGTAAGGGCCGCGCCGTGCAGGACGTCCCCGCCGAGTTGGTGGCGCACGCGATCGCGTACGATCGAGCGCGCGGCCACCTGGGCGCGCGTCAGCTGGTCGATCTCGCCCTGTTGTGCGACACCCCAGTTCCCGATATTGGTGCCAAATACCGATCCTGACCCGCGAAGTTGATATTCGGTAATGCACGACGAGATCACACCGACAGAAGATATGCCGAGCGCGATCTCGACCGGGGCGAATCCCGCCTCTACGAGCTTGTTGAGTTTTTGTCCGGAGAGGAAGGTCGTAAACGGCCTCACCGGACGTTCACAGTCGTCGACGCCGACTGCGGTACCGGAGAGGGAGATCTCGAATGTCGCGTTCTCGGTGTGGTGAATCGACCGATCGACGATGCCGATGACCCCGTGTGCGCCGATCCCGACCGCCTCGTCGAGAAGTCGTTTCGTCGCCGACGTAAGAGCATCCATCCATGCCCTCTCGACCCAGGTCTTTTGATAGTTGAGGCCGTACACGCGATGTTCATTCGAGACGAAGCCGTGCGGACAGTTGTACTGCTCGGAATACCCACTGAGCTGGTTTGTGCCAAAGCCACCACCCATGAGTGAGGTGCCGAGCCCGTAGAAGTTCCACGAGACGACCGAACATCCCTGGACAAAACCGAGCGGACGCAGGCCGAGTGACCCACAGGCGGCAAAATCGTTGGTTGACAGTCCCGACGACCAAGCAGGTGGTCGGGAATCCGATCCGGAGACCGCGTCAGTTGTCAAGGGAGATGATCGTCTGTGGGGCGGACATCGGTGCCGCGCCCTCTTCGGCTGTCACCGCTGTACCGAGCGCGAGGAATTCAATCGTGTGGCTTCCCCACATGTGGGACTTCTCGATCAACTTCACCTCGACGATGCCGGAGGCCCCAAGCCGGCTGGCCTCATCTTGCATGCGCGTCATCGCGAGTTCTCGCGCGTCATAAAGTGCCTGGGTGTAGTTGGGCAGCTCGGTGTTCTTTCCCATCTGCGACATCGTCTGCGCGATGCCTCGGTGGGCGATGTGGTACACGCAGGTGCCCATCACAAGGCCAAGAGGAAGATGTCCGACCTGTCGCAGCGTCCAAAAGGCCTGACCCGAAAGATCCGAGGTGAAGGGTTTCCCCTCCACGTTTCTATACGACCGTCCGTCCTCGGCCTTGATCGCGGTCCCCATCGCGATGAACTCCGCCGTGTCTTTACCGAACTCGTAGTAGTTCACGTCAAGTCTTACGCCAACAACTCCATCGGCGCCGAGCTCCATTGCCTCTTCTTCCATACGGGTCACAGCGAGCTCGCGAGCGGCGTACATCGCAGAGGTGAGTTTTACCAGCTCCTGACTCGAGTTCCACTTTCTCGTCTGGAGTCCGATGTGATAGATCGATGATCCCATCACGAAGCCGAGAGGATGGAATCCAGCGTCTTTGACCAATAGGAACTCATTGACCGAAAGATCCGAGGTGAACAGGCCGTGCTCAAGCTCTTCGAGGCGATGAGCGGCGTCCTTTGGAAGATCCGCAGGCAGGCCCTCGGGAACATTTGGCATTAATTTCCTCCGATGATGATGGTTTCAAGCGCTTGACGGGTGACCGTGCTGTGCTGTGCCTCTTGATTCAGAGCCTCGAGGAGTGCAGAGAGCCACTCTGCGACGCCCGTCTCCTCGCTGCGAATACGGATACCTCCAGAGATCCGCGCGAGCAAGAACCGCGGAGCTCCGTCTTGTAGCTCGGCGATGTACTGAGTGCCCGCGAGCTGAATCTCGATCCGGCGAATACGACCGTCTTTCCGAAGACGGCCCGCTCGCTCGACGCGAAGCCGATCTCCAAGTGCCACGGCGAGGCGTTCGACAAGAAGGCGAAACATCAGCTGGATATCTCCCCCATCGGCGCCAAGCGACGAGAGCGCCAAGTCCAGGTTGAAGGCGTCGCTCGCATCGGTCATCATGGTGCATGCTATATCGACCCAGCTAGGTCGAGTTGGCGTGATCATGTTCGTAGGCCCACGGTGTGGCCAGCTCTGATGTTGTGCCATAGCCGCACCGACGCGTGTTGCATATGACTCATCCGAGCAAAATGCCATCCCGGGTCAGATGCGATCTCGCGCGCTGTCGGGTATCTCTGGCATCGGCTCTGGGCTGTGTTGTCGCGGCGCCGATTGTTCAGTGCGCCTCGATCCCACAGATACGGGCGAGTGTCTCTGTGGGATTACCCGGTGCATGGTCCGCGCACCAAGCGATGTACTGGTCGGGTCGCACCAGCATGAGTGTGGCCATATAGCGTGACCGATTGTCCGCGAGGTCGTCGCGTATGACATTGAGCGGAATCCCTAGCGCGCCTGCCGCACTGACGATTGCCTCGACGTCACCGTCATCCGCGTCTAAGGCGACCAGCGCGAGGTCTCGTCCGAGCTCTTCGAAGACATCGCGATCAGAGCTCAGACGACAGGGCGCGAGGTGATGTCCTGGCTGGGCGCGGAAGGTGTGCTCTCCGTGGATTCCAATGTCTTCTGATGGTGCACCGACAACCACGCGCGAGCCCTCGTAGTGCGGCTCGTACCAGGGAGGTGCGAACTCTCCTCCGGTGCGCGAATTCCATGCCTTTTCAAATTCGGGCTCGTTGGCACCTGGGCTATAGCGGGCAAAGAACGCGTCGTCGTCATCGATCCACTGTCCGATGAGATCATCGCCGGTCTGTACAAAGATCGGCTGGCGCTCCTCGCTGTAGGACTCAAGCAACTCCTCGCCACCCCAGCCCTGAAGGTATGCCGCGAGCTTCCAGCCAAGATTGGCAACATCATCGAGACCGGTATTGAGTCCGAGTCCTCCATAGGGCGGATGGACATGGCTCGCGTCGCCGGCGATGAAGATTGGCCCGTTGCGATACCTGGTCGCGACCTCGATCTTGAGATCCCAGAACCCGATGTGTTCAAATTCGCACGCGAAGGAGAAACCTGCCGCCTCTTCGAGCATTGCCTGAAGCGTTCCGGTGTCGGTCAATTCCATGTCATCTGGTACCGGACCGTGGAAGAACCAGGTCTCTCCAAGCTTGACTCTTCCAAAGAACTGCCAGATCCCGTGGTACTTCGGATTGAGAACGCGATAGGTCGTCCGTTCGGGGAAACGCTCAAGGCCAACATGGAGCTCTGTCGAGCGGAACACCGCGAGCACCATCTTCTGGGAGAGATCACGCGTCTTGCGTTCGATGCCAGCGCGTTCACGCACAAGCGATCTGGCACCGTCACAGCCAACGACAAAGCGTGCACGAAGTTCACCGGTCTCCAAAGAATCCTCGGTCGATTCGTAGCTGACCTTCACGCCACCATCTGTCTCCTCGAGGCCATTCACGGTCGTATCGTAGATAGTCGTGACGTTCGCAAGCATCGTTGCCCTTGCGCGCAACACCTCTTCGGTGCGGTACTGGGGGAGTCGCTCGTTCTTTTGGAAGAAGTACTGATCGACAACGCCGAGACCCTCTGGCAGATACCAGTATCGCGACATGAGGTTCTCATAGGCGGTGATGCCACCGATTGGATAGCCAGGCGGAAGAACGCGTGCCGCGCGTAGTTCGTCAAGACATCCCCAGAAGTAAAAGTGCTCAAGGCTTCGGTGCATCAACGACTGGCCCTTTGGGATCGTGCCGACGTGTTCGCGACGCTCAATCACCACACAGGCAATGCCACGCTGGCCAAGATCTATTGCGAGTGCCATGCCGACGGGACCGCCGCCGACGATAATCACCTCGGTGTCATATTCCACGGAGTCTCCGGTCATCGTCATCGCCTTGATCTGAGTTGTTCGAGCAGGTTTGCGATCGCCAAATCAGGTGTTGTGAAGATGGCTCCTCCACTTGCATCAATGAGTGCCGCTATCTGTAGGTTGACCATAGTTGCCCGGTTGTCACCACTTGATCGTGAGTCAAGTCGAAAGCCACTTGCCACTCGGCCGAGTCCGACGGCATAACCGACCTCTGATGCGGTTCCATCATCGACTGATGCGCCATCGAGACAGGCAAGTAGCCCATCGCAACTCTGGATCATTGCAATGTTTGCCCTGCCGACACGTCGGTTCGCCTGTGCGATCTCATGATCATCTGCGCCATTTGCACACAGCTCACCAAGGCTTCGACCCTCATCGGTGCTCCATGGGTCAAGTACCTGTGCACCAGCCCGAGTGATGAGCGCGATGAGTTTTTCATTGAAGGCGCGCGTATAGGGAAGGAATCCGAGGGGGCTAGCGAGATAGATCGAATATGGCAAAGAGATCACCGCGTCGCGAGGCCTAAGTGGATTTCTTAGCGGGTTTGTCTTTGACGCGACGCTCCGCGAAGGCGCGTTTACCCCCGGTCTCTGGAACCTTGAACGCGACGATCGTTGCGGCGATGCCGCCTGAGACACCGACAAAGAGGAACGAGGCTGCATAACTCACCGTCGCCAGCGAGGCAAAGATCACAGGCGACAGTGCGACGCCGCCCTGGCCGACGAATCTCCACAGGCCAAGGAACTTCCCCCGCGCCTCTGGTGGGGCGACGTCTGCACCAACGGTCTGGATGGATCCTCCAGTGATGCCCTGAAAGAACGCGGTGAAGAGGAAGATCGTGACATAGATAGCGACGGTCATATTGAATATCGCCGTCAGCGCAAGACCGGTCATGGTCAGCGCGACGCCTCCGAATCCAGGAACCATCGTCCGCTTGCGACCAAATCGGTCCATCGCCCAGCCGGCGATAAATCCAATCGGCAACATGATGAATGCAGCGGCCGAGGCGAGAAAGCCAATCTGGTCGGGCTTGAGGTGATAGCGAAAGGCCGCATAGAGATTCAACAGGCTCGCCTGGATTGGGCCCCGAGCACAGGCGGCGAAGAACGCGATCGCAAAGTAGTTCGCCCGCGTCGTCAAGAGGCGCCGATAGCTGTAGGCCTGAACCTGCGGTCGTTTTGCACCGGCAGTCGTCGGTTCAGCGCTCGTCGTGACCGTCGGCACGACCTCGCGTTTTGGAGTGTCCTGGATGTAGCGATAGGCAGGTACAAGCGCGAGCAACGCGAGCGCGCCGTAGGCGACAAAGGGAGATCGGATGCCCCACGAGGTCGCCATCACGCCACCGATAAGTGGACCAAGCGCCCGTCCGGTGTTGTCCATGCCGAACATCCAACTGACCTGTCGTCCGCGTTGTTCAGGCGCTGAGCCATGCGAGATTCCGGCGAGTCGGCCCATAAGCCAGAGCTGTGCGGCAAATCCGTCGGCGAATCTCAGTGCGAGGAGCTCGGGGTAGGTTTGAGCCCATACCACCGCAAAGGCCATCACCGCCGTGAGTATTGGACCCATCAACATGATCCGACGCCTGCCAAAACGGTCGATCAGCCAGCCCGCGGGAAGCGCGCCTGCGACGTTTCCAATCAGGAACGAGGTTGTGATTCCTGTCGCAACGGCAAAGCCGACATGGAAGGACTGCGCGATCGCAGGAATCGAGGGAACAGCGATCCCGGTACCCATCGCAAGAATCAGCGCGGGAAGATAGGTCGAGTTGAAGGCCGCCCAGGACCACGCCTTCATCCCGTCAGTCGACGACGATGCGGCTCCTTGGTCCACTCCGGCTTGGCTCGTCCCGCTCATGAATCGATGACCCGCCCCTGTCGCAAAAGATTCTCGAACTTCTTTGTCGGTGATTCGACCCGGATGTCACGCGATCAAAGTCTGAACCGAGGGAGAACGATAGTTCCCAGGTGATGGAACTGGCCATAAAAACAACGTATTGCCAGCATGTCAGGTTGCATCTATTGCGTGAGCGGTTGTCGATGATGGCAAAAGGGGTAATCTGGATGATCAGATTTTCCCCGATTGTTCCGAGCAGCCATGTCTCCATCGGTTTGAGCTAAAGGACGCCCGTGTTCGAACAGCGCTCGTTTATCGACATCAATGAGGTCGGTCAGCCAACAACAGAGCTTGCGGTGGAACAGCACTACGTCGCGATGCTCTATTCAGCACTTGATCACTATCGCGACAAGATCCGTGAGCAGCTGACCGATATCCGCGCCGCGTCGGCGACGGGAACCCATCAATGGAAGACCGAGCGCGAGGCGCTTGCCTACAACCTCGAACGTCGACTTGCGGGAATTTCGATCGGAGACGCGCCTCTGTGCTTTGGGCGCATTGATCTCGAGGACGAATCTGTCCTGCACATCGGTCGCGTCGCGATCAGCGGCGACGACCAGGAGGCGCTGCTTGTTGACTGGCGTGCCCCGATCGCTGCGTTGTTCTATCGCGCGACCTCTGGTGCTCCTGAGGGAGTGCGCATGCGCAGACACCTGCTCGCAAAGGGCCGTGACGTGATCGACATCGACGACGAGATCTTTGATCGCGAGTTGTTGGAACACAGTGACCCGGCCATGTTGCACGGTGACGCTGCGCTGCTTGCCGCCGTCGGGCGCGCACGTACCACTCAGATGGGCGACATCGTCGCGACGATCCAGCGCGAACAGGACGCGGTTATCCGCTCTGAGCTTTCGGGGATCCTCGTCGTGCAGGGAGGTCCAGGTACCGGCAAGACGGCGGTCGCTCTGCATCGAGCTGCCTATCTGCTCTATGCGCACCGCAACCGCCTGATCCAGAACGGCGTACTCGTCGTTGGACCAAACCGGGTGTTTTTGCACTACATCGAACAGGTGCTTCCCTCACTCGGCGAGACGGGCGCGATGCTCGCGACCCCACATGGGCTCTACCCAGGTGTGCGTGCGACCCGCCATGACGAACTCACCGCGGCTCGCATCAAGGGTGATCTCGTGATGGTCGAAATCATCAAAAAGGCGATAGCGGACCGCCAGCGCGTGCCGCGCGAGGACCAGGTGCTTGCATTCGAGCGCATGCGACTCCGCCTGCCAAGGGCCGTCGCACGAAGGGCGCGCGACATCGGACGTTCAAGAAAGCGTACGCACAACCAGTGTCGTATCGCGGTCGAAAGCGCGCTGACGGAGTACCTTTTGGCACAGGTCGTAAGGGCGATGACCGAACTCGGCGAGCAAGCCCCTCCTCAAGATGAGATCAGGACGATCCGGCGAGCGATCGCGCAATCTCATGACTTTCGTGTCGCGATGGAAAGGATCTGGCCCATCCTTACCCCTGAACAACTACTCAATGACCTGTTCGGCATACCCGCTCTGCTGGTCTCTGCGGCCCACGAGCTCAACGACGACGAACGCGAGGCGCTCGCGCGGACACGCACCGAGAACGCCGTCGGCATCGACTGGACGATCGAGGATGTCGCGATCCTTGACGAGGCAGCCGAACTGCTCGGTCCCGCTGACGACGCGAAACGGCGCCGTGATGAGCGTCGCAAGATGATGGACCGAAAGGAAGAGGCCGCTTACGCGCAACAGGTGCTCGGTACCTTTCATGTGGATCTCGACATCGATGCAGATCTGCTCGCGGACCGATTTGCGGGCAAGGGACCAGAAGATCTCGCCGCACTAGCAGCGACCGATCGCACCTGGAAGTTTGGTCATGTGATTGTCGATGAGGCCCAGGAGCTCTCTCCGATGACATGGCGGATGATCTTTCGCCGCAATCCGACGCGCTCGATGACGATCGTTGGTGATCTCGCCCAGGCGAGTTCCCCATGGGCACCCCCGAGCTGGGGATCGGTGCTCGATCCATACGGTGAGGATGGCTGGCGCCAGGTTGAACTGACGGTGAACTACCGCACGCCGCGCGAGATCATGGAGCTCGCAGCCCCTGTGCTCCACGCCGGGTCACCAGGCATGGTTGCTCCGGGGGCAATCCGTGACGCAGGATATCTCCCGGTCGCCTATGAGAGCACCTCGGACCAACTTGGAGTCAGCACCTTCCGCGCCGTGGCGCATGAACTTCAAAATCTCGATGAGGGGCGGCTCTGTGTGCTCGCACCTGGCGCACTGATCGACGAGATCCGCGCAACGCTCGCCGGACTCCTGCCGATATGGTTTGCCAGCGGGACGCGCACCGACGATGCGCGCGTCGTGTTACTCGATGTGCGTGACGCAAAGGGGCTCGAATTCGATGTCGTGGTGCTGGTCGAACCCGAGATGATGATCGAGTCCTCCCCGCGTGGACTGAGTGATCTCTATGTCGCACTAACCCGTGCCACCCAGCGACTCGTCATGGTCCACGCAAAGGGCCTTCCCGAGATCTTCTTGCCAAAGAGCTACGAACGCAGAGATCTTCCCCTTCACTGATGGGCCCGGTCCATTCGGGATCTGAGATCACGATGGTCGAGAGCCGGTGATTGCCCCCTACGCTTGGGTGGACATCGCCGGTGATGTCATTGGTGAAACGGTGTTGATGGGAACTCACACGAAATGTTGAATGGCATCTTTAGAGAGACAGAGGCGATGCGCGACTCAACGGGAGAGCGATGAAGACATTCTCCTCACCAGAGGCGGTCCGTACTGCGCTTCGCGAGGTGGACTATCTCGCGGAAGAGGCACTCGCGACGGTGGTCTACCTCTCACTCGTGATGGCACGTCCACTCTTTCTCGAGGGTGAACCTGGATCTGGGAAAACCGAACTCGCCAAGGCGATTGCGCAGATAACTGGCGGTGAGTTCCTTCGACTCCAGTGTTACGAGGGTATCGATTCGTCTGAGGCACTCTATGAGTGGGACTATTCGCGCCAGCTCGTACATCTGCGCTTCGCGCAGGCGCGTGCAGAGAACGGTGATCTTGATGAGCACGAACTGTTCTCCGAGCGTTTTCTTCTCCGTCGACCGCTGCTTCGCGCGCTTGGGGCAAAGACTGGAGAGGCTCGACCGGTGTTGTTGATCGATGAGGTCGACAGAGCCGATGATGAGTTCGAGGCATTTCTCCTTGAGGCGCTCTCTGACTATGCCGTCACGATTCCTGAGATCGGAACGATTCGCGCCGAGCATCCCCCAATCGTCATCTTGACCTCGAATCGGACGAGAGACGTTCATGATGCACTCAAGCGCCGCTCGCTCTATCACTGGCTCGACCAACCCTCACTTGAGACCGAGATCGCAATCGTGCGCACCCGCGTGCCAATGGTGAGCGAGACATTCGCGCGCGAAGTTGCACAGGCGGTTCGACTGTTTCGCGAGATTGGTCTCTATAAACCTCCCGGAGTAGCCGAGACAATTGACTGGACCGTCGCTCTTCAAGAGCTTGGCGCGAGCCGCCTTGAGACTGCAACGGTCGATGCAACGCTTGGACTCGTTCTGAAATATCGCGAGGACATTGCCCGTGTGCGAGAGATTGGAATCGAAGATCTCGTAGCTCAGGCGATATCGTGATTTGAGTAGTCGTGATCTCTTTCGATAGCGATCAGGTCGATATTGCCGAACTTGCGGTTTTGCTGCGGAGAAGCTGCGCACGACATGGTCTTCAACTCTCGACAGCAACTGCGATCGACCTGCATGACGCGTACCGGCATCTTCCCAATGTCGGACCAAGGGTGCTCTATTACGCGTCACGCGCGTTGTGTGTCCATCGCCCAGAGGAACAGGCACCTTTTGATCTGGCGTTCTCTGACCTGTTTGACCAGGTGGTTGACCACGACGGGGTAATGCCCGACGAGGTAATACCCGACGAGGCCATCGTGCAATCACGGGGCGGTGAACCGAGCGAGCCTGAGGCGGCTCGCGAAGAGGAGGCAACTTCAGTCATTGCTGCCTATAGCCGGCACGAGCATCTCCAGGATCGCGACATCGCGAGCTGTTCTGCTGAAGAGCTTGAGATGATCAACTCTGTGCTCACCAATGTTGCAAGACGACAATCACGCGCGTTCAGGCGTCGGATGCGCGCGGGAGCGAAGGCCTCGCACGTGCTTGACTTTCGTGCTTCGATCGATCATGCGCGATCTACCCAGGGCGAGTTGATCGAGCTTGCCTATCGAACCAAGCGTACTTCGCTGCGTCGGGTTGTCTTTCTTGTCGATATCTCTGGTTCGATGGAGACCTATGTGCCAGCCTTCCTGAGACTGATCTATGGCATCTCCCGCACGAACCTGCGCGTTGAGATCTTCAGTCTCGGTACTCGGCTCACGCGTCTTTCGCGCGCATTCGCTACTGCATCGGTCGATGAGGCACTCGGCGAGATACAGAGTTCGGTTCGCGACTGGTCTGGTGGAACTCGCCTTGGCGAATCGCTCGGCTATTTCAACGACGTCTTCGGAGTGCGTGGCCTTGCTCGGGGAGCGACGGTTGTCATCGTCTCTGACGGTCTCGACCGAGGAGATCCACAGATGCTTGGTCGCCAGATGCAGCGTCTGCGTTTTGTCGCGCGCCAGGTGATCTGGGTCAATCCGCTCAAAGCAGGGGACCGCTACGAACCACTCGCCCGGGGCATGAGCGCAGCGTTGCCCCATGTCGACCATTTCATCTCCGGGCACTCGCTCTCCTCGCTCACTGACCTCGTCGGTCTGATCTATCGCGCCACCTCCTTAGCCCTGGCGACAAGCCTTCCTTGATCGACCGGCAGTTTCCATTGTTGGGAATAGGGCCCGATGAGCTGGCGACTGTCGCTCGAGCGAGGAGTTGTTCTAATCTCGTGACCGAGTAGCGCCTCGTGCGCTCCAAATGAACGGGGGACAGAGTTCATGCGCGACGGTTTTTCGGTCTATGACACCGACACCCATATCTCACCCTCTGCCGAAGAACTCGCGGACTACCTCTCTCCACGACTTCACGAACTGGTTCCCAACCTCGAAGAGCACCTCTATGAGGTGCGTATCGGATATGCCGGCGAGATCAACGAGCCCCCGTTTCGTCACCGCTACCGGTTTGCAAACGCCGTGGCGGGATGGGGATCGAGCGAGCCGCGCGTTCTCGGAGAGGCTGAGCCACGCAAGCAGGAACGCCACTTTCAGAGGTTCATGGGGACGCGCCTCCCGGGCGAGGGCGGACATGAGCTCGTCAAGGTGCGGCTCAAGGACATGGACGAGGAGGGCGTCGACGTCCACATGCTCGTGCCCGATCCCGCCAACGGAGCCGAGAACCCCGAAATCGAGTACGAGATGCTCGCCGCCCAGCACCGGTGGATCGATGATGTCACCAAGGCGGCACCGCACCGGCTCAAGTCCTTGATCGTGGTGAGCTCGCGCTCAATCGACTGGTCGGTCAAGGAGATCCATCGGTACGGGTCGTCTCACTGGGCGGTCGGCGTCCAGGTGTATATGCCGCTCGACTATCCGATCGACCACCCTGACCTTGCTCCAATCTTCCTCGCGGCACAAGAGGAGGGTCTTGCGATCGTGCACCACTCGTTTGCAACGGGTTATCCGGGATATCGCGACATGTGGAACAACCCGTTTCTTGGTCGTTCGGCATCGCATCCGTGGGCTGCCGCGCGTTTTGTCGGCGCGATCATTGGCTCAGGGATGTTTGATACCTACCCCGACCTGCGATTTGGCGTGCTCGAATCGGGTTTTGGATGGCTCCCACACTGGGCAGTGCGACTCGATGATCAGCTCATCTATGTCGGATACTGCAACGAGAACCTGAAGTACAAGCCGAGCGAGTACATCAAGTCGGGCCGTTTCTTCTGTTCGATCGAGATGCACGAGGGACCAGAGATGGTGAAGATGTTCACCGAGATCCTCGGTAATGACATCCTCACCTTTGGCACGGACTACCCCCATGCCGAGTCACGCTTCCCAGATTCGGTCGACCGTGTCCTTGGCTGGCGCGATTCCGGTGTCAGTGAGGATGCGAACAGAAAGATGATGTGGGATAACGCCGTGCGCTTTTTCGGACAACCGTAGATTCTTCGCTGTCTGAGCAAGCTGGTCGGGTTAGTCTCGCCCGAAGACAAGAGGCGAAGTTGCGAAGAGGCGTGTCTACCGGTCCTGGTGCACCCTGAGGACAGGTGCTCTTGAGCTGGTCAGCAGATGCTGCGAGAGGAGGGCGATGTCAGACGAAGTCATGCCGTTCCTCTTTGGCTGGAAGCTCTCGGAGATCGTGGTCGTCGAGGATCATCTGCATCTGCGCTCTGGCACAGTCGGCGTCCTCGTCGAGCCTGACGCGAGGGCGCACTGTTTCAAGCACAAGGAGCATCTCGCCCCGGTGGCGAACTGTGCATGTGGATTCTTTGCCCGTGCAACGAGCGAATCGCTTGTGCTCTATGCGCGCTATCCGCTCTCTCATCTACTCGAGGTCGAACTCAGCGGCAGGGTGATCGCCAAGCGTGGGGAGATGCGTGCCGAACATCAGCGGATCCTGCGTCTTTTGTTGCTGCCAACGTGTTATCGATGTGGTGCGGTTGCCTCGATGCTCACCGAGCCACCACCATCACGCTCTCGAGTCGAGGTCTTTCCAGCCCCGGCACTGACGAGCGTCTGCGAGGAGTGTGCGGGAGCTCGCTGGTGGCTCTGCGACGAGATCCAGAGCGATCTTGGGATTCCTGTCAGTTGGGCGGTTCCCAGTGAGGCACTTGTCCTGCATGGAGTGGGTATGAACCTCGGAGATCACTGAACAACCGGATTCTCTTGGCTCACGCGCCCGGCCGGTGCGTCGAAGATGCCAAGATAGGAGACGAAGCGCGCCAGTGTGTTCAAAGTTTGTGTAACGACAGGGGAGTCTGCAATGGTCACCACAGAACAGAACGATCGTCTTACCCAGGTCGGCAAGGGAACACCGGGTGGCGAGATGATGCGCCGTTACTGGCACCCGATCGCTCCGACCGCGAAGCTCGACGAGAAC
>Ga0307372_10006534_pt1 | contig 16995 bp, 20 predicted proteins | sample OX1MG_FD_202533 | JGI IMG/M metagenome (GOLD analysis project Ga0307372, IMG submission 202533) | Soil microbial communities from Risofladan, Vaasa, Finland - OX-1 | ecosystem: Environmental > Terrestrial > Soil > Coastal area > Acid sulfate soil | place: Finland: Risofladan, Vaasa | collected... | reverse complement strand
CCGGGTGGACGGAGGTTTCCAGATGTGCCGAGGGCAGAGTTCCCACGCTCTCCCGTCGTTTCTATAACACGGTCACTATCTGGCCTGCACGACCTGCCTCACGTTCACGCAGAGTGTTCCGGCGTCATCGTACAGGGAACAGAGGGCATCGAAACTCCTGCCCTTCTTCATGAGCTCTCTCGGTCCCGCATAGTTCTCGGGGATGAGCCTGGCTCTCCACTTTCCGTCCACCCATACCACCGCATGACCTGACGCGATCTTCTCGACCTCGATGCTCATCCTCCTCGTCCCTGGAATCTCCTTGACCGGGACCGAAGAGGAATGTCTGGGAGGGGAGAGCGGTCTCCCTTGGGTCCCGGGAGACGCAGCGGCAATGTGCTTGGCCTTCGCGAGCCTGTCCAGCGCGACCTTGACCACCTCGCGCGGAAAGCCGTACTCTTCCTCCATCTCGGAGTAGAGCACCTCGTTGTCTATCCCCGTCGTTCCCGTCTCGAGCACCCTCATGTACAGGGCCTTCTCGGCCCTGGACACCTGCCTGTTCATCTCCGAGAGCTTCTCCTTCTCCGCCTGCTGAGCGGCTACTGTGACCGTAGGCTGGGGCTTGGGCGCGGTCCTCGCGCAGATTCCGGCGAGGTCCTCGGGCGAGAGCGGGGCTGGGGCGGGCCTCGGCCTGACCCTGAGGACCGGCTTCAGGGCCGTGTTCAGCTTCTGCGCTATCTCCTTCATCCTCTCGACCCTGTTCTGCGCGGCGTAGAGGTAGATCATGTCGTTGGTGTTCTGCGCGGCGAGGATAACGACAGTGCCAGCCGTCTTCCTTCCCGTCCTCCCCCTCCTCTGGATGTACCTGATCTCTGACGGTATCGGCTCGTAGAACACGACGAGGTCAACCTGCGGGATGTCGAGGCCCTCCTCGGCTATCGAGGTGGCGACCAGCGTGTTCAGGTACCCCTTTCTGAGGTCCCTGATGATCCTGGCCTGCTCGTCCTGCGACAGCCCCTTGTCGTGCAGCTTCGAGGCCTGGCCCACGAACCTCTCGGCGCTGACCCCCGGCACCTTGTTCAGCTCCTCGACGAGGTGGGTCGCGGTGTCGCGGTACTGGGTGAAGACGAGCACCCTCGACTCCGAGCTGTCTCTGAACTGACCCGCCAGCAGGGTCTTCAGGACATCCACCTTCGGGTGCTCGACGAGCTGAGCGCCGTCCCCGAGCAGCAGGTTCTGGAGGCTGCCAAACGCGGGATCCCTCACCAGCGAGCTGTGGCTCCTCTTCTTTTTCTCTTGCTTCCCCTCTTCGTCTCGCGCTCCTTCGTCCAGCATCCTCTCCACGAAGGCCCTCAGCGTGTAGGCGCCCTGGGTCTCGAGAAGCTCGAGCATGTGGAATATCGTCAGGGCGGACGCCTGCCTGGATATCACGGCGTAGATGGGTCCCCTCTCCTCCTCGATGTTCAGCTCAGCAGCGTACCTGAGCTCCGTCCCGAGCTCGATGAGCTGCCTGCGCGAGACTCCGGCGAAGACGCCCTTCAGGTAGCCCCTGTTCTGGAGCCACCTGACTCTCTCGTTGAGCATTCCGTTCAGGATTTCCCCGATGGGTTGATAGCCCGGCGGCAGGTCCACCGCCTTCGACTCCATGGTTATGGGCTGGACGTAGGGCCTGACGTCGGGGTCTCCGTCGTTCCTGTACTCCACGTGCTCTATGAAAAGGGACTGGCAGACGTTCCTCACCCTCTCCATCTCGGAGCCGGGGGAGGCGGTCATGCCGAGGATGAGCGGGTAGTCGGAGGACCTCGCATACTGGCTCGCGATCTCGGTGTAGGCGTACTCCTTCACCGACCTGTGGCACTCGTCGAAGACCAGGAGGCCGAAGCCGCCCAGGGCCGACCTCTTGGCGAGGAGGTCGTTCCTCACCACCTGCGGCGTCGCGAACACCATCCTCGACCTGCCGCTCCAGACCGCCTCCCTGAGCTCGGCCTGGGTCCTCCCCGTCAGGAGGGTGAAGTCATCGTCCGGCAGCCTCATCACATGCCTGAAGGTGTCCATGTGCTGCATGCACAGGGGCCTCGTCGGCGCCATCACGAGTATCCTCTTGTCGTGGTAGTTGTACAGGACGTCCACGGCGACCAGCGCCGAGATCACGGTCTTGCCGAGGGCGGTCGGGAGCACGACGAGCGTGTTCCTGTTCCTCGCGGCGTCGGAGATGGCGCGCTGGTACTGCCTGTCCTCGACGGTGTCTGCGTAGATCAGGGGGTGAGAGACGTGCTCTGGCAATGGCCAGTCACTGTTGACGGCGTGGACCTGAGTCAGGGTCTTGGATTACTAAATCTCCAGCACCTCTTCCCCTGCCTTGCCAGTGGCCCTCTTCGGCTTGGGCGGATTGACGCTGTCCACGGATTTGAGGAGGGGCTCCAGCTTGTCGTACTGGAAGATCGTCTTGTACTCCCCGAGCTCCTCGAGCGACCTCAAGACCAACCCTCTCTTCTTGGTGGGGGAGCCGGACCCGTCGGTCGGGTTGAGCTCTATGGCCAGCCTTGCAGGGCTGATCTTGTACGCTGGCATCTTGAGGACGAAGATGCCTGGCACGGATGTCTTGAGCCTGCCCCAGTCTGGGCCCGTCTTCAGGAACGAGGAGAGCTTCTCTTCGGATGACACGCTCCCGTTCATCCCTGTGCCGATAATAAAAGTTCGCGGAGAGCATGGAGCAAGGGCCTGATCAACCCTAGTGGCTCAAGAGGCTCCGCTCACGGGATCGTTCCTGTACCCGCACCGCTCGCAAACATAAACTCCCTGAGGGTCTACAGTCACCCGTGAAGACCCGCATACTGGGCAGTGCTTGGGACGGGGCGACGAGGAGACACGCCCTACTTGGCGGTAACGGGATACCTGTTCAGGAACCTGTCCTCAGAGACCGCGTACCTGTACCTACCGACCACTGACTCCTTTCCTTTCCTGAGCTGGTCGACGAACTCCCTCACCGAGTCCAGCTCCTCTCTCAGCTTGCCGTCCCTGTCACGCAGGAAGGTCCATTCCCCTTCCTTCCTCTTGAAGCTCTTCCATGTTAGAGACTGGAGGGTCTCTTCGAGCTCGGCGTCTGCTCTTCGTAGTGATGGCCTTCGTTCGAAGGCGGGAGGCCCAGGAAGTGGCTGCTGCTGCTTCGTGACAGCTTCTTTGGCCTCCTGGAGCTCCTTTCTCCTCTGCCGCAGCTCTTCGAGCAGGTGGTCTATTTCTTCGAGCTTCGCGTCAATCAGCTTCTCTTCGTCAGTAGCCTCCGGCATCTGACCCTCGTTCTTCTTTGGCTTCGACCTCCATTATAGGCATGACGTACGAGTGCGAATGGACAGCGACTGCTTCGATGGCATAAACTATTAAAGTAAGAAAGTAAACCGCTCATACAGGTAGCAAATGACGCAGGAAGAGCCGCAGATTACCACAATCAGTGAGAAAGGGCAGGTTGTAATTCCCCAGTCTCTAAGAAGTGCATTGAGGCTAAAGCCTGGAACGAAATTCCTGGTCTTTGGAAGAGGCGACACCGTTGTGATGAAAAAGCTCGAACTTCCTGATGTCAGGAGGGAATGGGAGCAAATATTCAAGATGATGGATAGGAAGGGATTGAAACTCTCAGAGAAAGAGGTTCAAGAAGAGGTAGCCACAATTCGGAGAGAAAAGCACCGAATCAAGTGATTGAATGCATCGGGTTGTCCTCGACACCAACGTAATCGTTAGTGCTGCAATCTCTGAGGGCAAACCTAGAGAATTGCTCGGCCGTGCAATAGAGAACCGATTTTCTCTCGTGATATCTGAATTCATTCTGAAGGAAACCGAGAATGTGCTGCGCAGACCGAAATTCAAGACCGGCGAAGATGAGATTCAAAGGATCGTTCTTGCAGTAATGCAGTCTGGCGATATGGTGAGAGTCGAGTCGGATTTCCGGGCGATTGACAGTGATCCTTCCGACAACATGATTCTCAACACAGCGTACGATGGATATGCAGATTTCATTGTCACAGGCGACAAGGCCCTCCTTCGCCTGAAAAGGTTCAAGAAGATTAGAATCTTATCTGTGTCTGAGGCCTTGAATCAGATTTAGGAGAGGCAATGCACTTGCCAAAAGAGCTCTGAACTGTTCGGCCTTCGTCCATTAACGTTGTCCGCTTTCGTAAGTGACGGTTTGAACCCACGAATTTGAACGCAATTGCGTTCAAGAACCTGCGACCGCATTTATCAATTTCAAAGCTGTCTGACTGCCGCCGTCTCGATGAGGCCCTCAACGCCCACCGGGCTGCTGTGGGCTCGCGCTTGGAAGCTTGTCATGCTCCCCGACTTGTGAGGTCGCCCAGGCTCAGGGGTCTCCGGCCCTGAAGCTCCTGACCGCGTCGAGGAGCGCCTGTGGTGTCTCGATCTGGGCCATGTGGCCCGTCCCCTTGAGCACCTCGAACCGAGAGCCGGGGATGGCCGCCGCGAAGGCTCTGCCGTACTCGGGAGAGACGATGCGGTCGCTTTCGCCCGAGATCACCAGCACGGGGACCGCCATCTTGCACAGCCGTCCGCCCAGCGTTGGGTCGGTCGCCGTAGGACAATAGAAGCCGAGCGCGGCCCTGTTGGAGGCCGCCGTCGCCCGCTGCTGGTCGGTGAGCTTAGTCGGGTCGATTCTGAACGGCCTTGGGTCGTGGTAGGAGAGGCTCATCAGCTCGTCCAGCCCCATCTTCGCGGTGTCCGGTATCGCGTAGGCCTTCACATCTATCCCCGTTGCGCCCACCAGCACGATGCGGCCGATCTCTGGGACCGGCATCAGCCCCATCTCGGCGGCTATCCATCCTCCCATGGAGTTACCAACGATCGTGATGTCGCGTGCCCCAATCTGCTCGACGAACGCCGCGTAGAGTCTCGCGAGACCTTTCACCGTCCTGAGCGCGTCCGGCCTCTTCGTGCCTGCGAAACCGGGATGGATCGGGACGAGAACTCGGGTGTTTGGCTCCTTCGATAGCAGGCCCGCGAATCCCGTCATCGAAGCAGGCCCGGCGCCCCCATGGAGCAGCAGGAACACGTCGCCTCCGCTGCCCCACTCGACCCCCTCCAGCTCGACGATCCCGAGACCCTCGCCCGAGACGCGATATGTCTTGCTCTGGACATCGTTGACCATCACCAATGAACTTCCGTCATCCACGTCCCCCCACGGGTTATATCGAGTCCGGACGGCGGACTTCGAAAAAATGCAGGGGGAGGCTCAGTCCGATAGCCTGCCGTTCTCGGATTGCGATATCTCCTCGTCTATCCAGGAGGAGAGCCTGCGGGTCGCAAGGACTGTGCGAGCGTGGAACTTCACCTGGACGCCGCCCACCCCAGGCTCCCTCCTCAGCCTCGCCTCGACCTCGTAGACCTCCTGTATCGAGTCCGCCCAGCAGGAGAGGATGATCGCCCCACTCTCCCATTGGTTCACGAACATCGACCTCGGGACGCCCTCTCTCAAGCGCGAAAGGACGGAGGGCTCGCTCGAGTGCACGTGGAGCTCGTACATCAGAATTCCGCTTGAACGGGCGGACTGGAAGATGGGCTGGACCTGCAACAGCCCGTCGTCGACAAGCCGCCTCCTCGCCTTCTTTGCGACTCTCTGAGTCAGCCCGGTGGCCTCCGAGATCTCTCTCAGGGGAATGCGGAGGTCCAGAACAAGCATGCGCAGCACCTTCAGCTCCGCCAAGGGGACCGGCTTGGCAAGCTCCCTTCGAGGATGGGGATACAGGGGGGTCGCCTCCGAGCTCGCACCGCCCAGCAGGGCTCCGAGCCTCCGAGGGAGGACTGGAGCGCCCGGACGATGGTAGAGCAGGACCGCCGCGCTCCGGTTCACGTCCACGGTCGCGAAGACAACCGGGTCGAGCTCAACGGCGCCGTTGAGCTTTTCCGGACTGGCGCGCCTCTCGAAGAAGAAGAGCCGCGGCTGCCTCCGGAAGACCTGGGCCGCGGGCACGGCTTGAAGCGACGTCAGGATCTTGTTCTTCTCGAGAGCTTCGAGCCGGGTCTTCACGGCCCTCCCTGAGAGCCAGACCGCCCGCCCCAGGTTTTCGTAGGACATGAATGGGTCCTTCCTGAGGTGCGACAGTATCGCGAAGTCGCGCTCGTCTGCCAACTGGACCACCAGAGATAGCGATAGGATTTGAACCTAAAGTTCAACTTGCTGCGACCGCAAAATTCTAGTCTCGAATCGTTGGCCATCGAGGGGAACGGTGCGACGGTAGGTTTTGGTGGGAGCGGAGGGATTCCTCCGCATGCTTTCGGGCGCGGGAAGCCCGAACTCACGCCGAGTGAGTCCGTGTTAAATAGCGTCGGGACTCTTTTCGTTCTATGAAGCTCAGAGGTTTGCTCCTACTATTGCTCCTTCTCGCAATCCTGCTGCCTCTGACAACGCTATTCCAGTCCAAAAACGTGCCCGAGTCTGGGCATGCCGGCATTGGCAATTCAGTCGTGGTGGTCGCAAAGGAGAACTACGTATTTGCGAGAGTTCAGATTGTGGTGCAGCCGCTTGAGAACGGCACCAACGTAATCGTCCACGGCGGCCAGACCCAGCCGGTCACGTTCACATTCCCCAACGGCACCTCTGTCATGGTGACGAAGCCGACGACATTTACCTTCATCCTCAGCAACGAGGTCTTCTTCACGATAGGATCTGTCGGAGCAGGAGGACCAGGGTACAATCTGGGTCCCGGCCAACCGCTGAGCGTGCAGGTCGTCGACAACCAGAACGCCACCTCCAACTCGATTATCGGCGGCATACCTGGGATTGACATCCTTCAGTATACCGTGAGCGGCGACTACCAGCTCTCGGTCTCGGCCCTGGGGGTATCGCTATGAGCGAGCAAGACGTGGTCGCGAAGGTAGGCGACCTCATGCGGACGCTCGACGATGTCAAGAGATACGAGGAGCTGGCCTACGCGATGATTGACTTCGCGGCCATCATCATAGTCTCGGTCATAGCGGTCATTGCGCTGACGATGATCCAGAACTTCGCTGACATCGCGTACGGGTTCCCCAACTTCATCAATGGTCAGGCCTACCTGTTGTTTGATCAGTCGTTCCCCGCCAGCCCCTGGATCCTCTTGTGTGAGTTCTCGATCCTCATCGGAGGGCTCCTCCTTGGGGTCGTCTGGGTCGACAGAAGGGTCAGTCGCACCAAGGTTGGGGAATGGGAGGAGACGCTGAACGAAGGGGTTCCGGGAGCGGTCAAACTCCTTTCAAACACCGAGTGGGATTCTCTGCTGGGGACGGTGAGTCTCGCCAGGGTCGCCTATCTCTTCTACGCGCTCATCAAAGTGGCAGGATACTTCCTGCTAGCGTCGTTCGTCCTGTCGTTCGTCTTCCTGTTCTCGGGGTTCCTTTTCCCGGTGGCTTCGAGTCTCAACTACGTGCCGTTCATTTCCTTGGCAATCGTGCTGCTCTTCACAAGGAAGAGCGTAGCTGAGGGTTTCCGCAAGCTCCGATCGCTGGACTTGCTTTTCTGGGACCTGCGGTGGTTTTCATCTGAGTTCAAAAGAGCAGAATTCAACCAGGCCTGACCTCTATGTGCTCGCGCGCATAATCAAGGCCCTCAGCGACAGGGGACCTACCAAGAGGATCGCCCTCGCCACCGCGACGGGAATCTCCTACGACCGCCTCGTGCTGTATCTGGACTGGATGATCTCGAGAAGCTTTGTGACACTCGCTGCGGATGGATCTGTCCAACTGACGGCGGCTGGGATGTAGGCCTACAATCAACTGGTGCAGTGGATCATCCAGCACGTCGGCCAACTTCGCCTTCCTCGTCCACGGCCTCCCGAAGAAACCAGACCCGCTTGACGCGGATTCATCTAAGGTGTCCTTGAACCGCACTGTTTCTCGTTGACGCCTGCCTTCAATTCAGGTCGAATTGTCAACGTGAAGAGTCTATGGAGGAAGGTCTCAGAAGGCAATCAACTCGCCCCCAGATGAGGAGACGATGTGAGCAGTCCCAGAGCCTGGCACGAATGCTGGCGATTTGCCCTAGCTTCCAGACAGGGGAACCGTCGCCACCGTCGAGAACGACGACAAGCTGCTCACCATCACTTCGCTCTGAGAGATGGTGTAGAGGTAGTTCCCTATGATGACGCTCCTCTCAATCTGCAGGCCGTTGTCCGGCGAGTCGCCATAGTTCATGCCCGCGGGGTATTGGGACACCATCCCGAGGAGCGTGAATCCGGTAGCGTTGACTCTGAAGACGTAGGCGCCCTGCCACACCGGGTTTCCTTCGGGCGGCGGGTTCTGTGAGCTGCCTTGCTGGTTCCCGCTCACCTTCGCGAGGAGGACCGGTATCACGGTCACGTTGTTCGCGGGGTCGTAAGTTAGCGCCAGGTGGTTCGTCAGGACCGGCGAGTCCGTCCCGCGGTCCCCGATCATGTAGTCCTGGACGTCGGACGACGACCCGTTGGCCGCCACGTGGAAGAGCGAGAGCTTCAGCCCGAGGTAGTAGGCGAAGTTGCCGGTCGAAGAGGCGACCGTGTCCTTCCCGACCCCCAGGAGGTAGTTGCTGAAGAGCGGCTGTAGGTAGTCCGAGTAGCCGTTGACCTTGAGGGCGCTGAGGATGACAGGGTGGGTCACGTCTGCGAATGATATCGCAAAGAGCGGGTCGATCTGCTCGAAGGTCACAACGTAGCCCATGTCGCCCACGAACCTGACCGCGTAGAGGTTCTCTCCAGGTGCGATGTTCTGGAGCGCCGAGACCTGACTCATGTTCTGGTTCAGGACGTAGACGTCGTCGCTCTCGGTGGCGTTCCCGTTTATGGTAGCGATGCGGCTAGTTGCCACCTGGAAGTATCCGTTATACTCGTTCATAGAGAACTGGTTTAGGACGCTTCCGGGAACGGAGCCGACCGCTTGGACAGCGACGGTGCCGTTCGAGTAGGATGCGCGGAATATCGTGCTGTTCTGCTCCTGCCCGGCGGAGGTGATGACGCCACCAGAGAATACGTCCCCAGGAATGTTGTCGGCATTGGCGTACAACCTGTAGTTGGAGTATACCACATAGATGTTAGACGTCGAGACGAAGACCGTGGAGGACGGGCCGGTGAGGACTGAGAGAGTGTCCTCTGCGCCCGAGCTCATGCCGACACTGATTATCAGGGTATAGTCCCCGACCTGCGAGTTGTTCGGGGTGTAGTAGACCGAGGATGGCGAAAGAGCCGTCGTGTCACCCTTCACGCTCACGTGAGGCGTTAGGCCCGTCGCGTTCCCCTGATTGTCGAAATGGTAGGAGGGCTGCTGCACCACAGCGTAGAGGTAGCCCTGGGCGAGGCGCGCGGCAACGTAGTTCCCCGCGACGGTCTCGTTCTGCATCAGCTTCGGCGAGGCGAGGGCGGAGGTGTTGTAGAGGAGGAGGCCGATGTAGGTCGTGTTGGTGTAGCGCTGGTCGATTACCATGAGGCGGTCCTGGGCCACTTCGATCCCGAGGACTTGGGCGCCCGGGAGGCTCACGGTGGAGAGGATGGCGGTGGAGTTCGGTGGGTAGGCGTCCATTATCGTCACGGAGCCGTTTGAGGAGCTGGAGCCAGTCCTGTTCGTCGCTACGAACAAGTGAGTGCCGTCGGTCTTCACCATGTCTGGCTCGTCGACGCCCTGGACTTGGACATTGGTCACGGTGAAGGAAGGGTTGGATGACGAGCCCGCCGCGGCGTTTTGGACGGCAGCCCCGGGCACCGCGACCCCCGCGGCGAAGCGGTTGTTTATGCCTCCGACGAACATCACGGGGCCGCCGATGAACCCTGCGCCTCCATACCTTTCGTATTCTTGGGCGCTCTTCGCGTTCGCGGCGACGAAGGCCTGGAGCTGGGAATAGCTCTGGAAGGAACTGAGCCCCTGGGCCGTCGCGCTAGCCGGCGAAACCACCGGCTGCGCCTTGTGGGCTGGCAGGACTGAGTAGACCACGAAAGCTGCCGAAACGACTAGAATCGTCACGAAGAAGACCGTGGTCGCCTTCTTGCCGCCGCCGACCTTTGACCCCGCTTGCATGCCAGGTGTATGTCTGCCAGGAGGTTAAACCCAGCGCGGAGAACGCCCTGTTCTGGGAGGGCGAACGCTCCTCATGAGGAAGCGGGGAGGACGCTACCAGTCTTGTGGTTCCACAGGCCGTGTCGGCGAAGCTCTGGTCCGCCTAGGGGCCTGCGCTGAAATTTGTAAAAACTTGCTGTGATAGACGCGCTTCTTCTATCGGCGCTTAATTACGAATGTCGAGCCTTTGGTCGATGAGCGAGCCCAGCGGGGACAAGCCCCTCGTCACCGTCTCGGTCTTCCTGTTCGGCAGGCCGGCTTGGGAGATCGACGGGCTCGAGGGTTCTCCCGTCGACCTCGAGCTGCTGAGCGCGATAGCTTCGTGCGGCCAAGAGCTCAGCAGGAGGCTGACGAGGGCGGCGGAGCTCGGTAAGAAGCTGGTGGTGAAGGGGTGGGAGGGTTACGGGCTGCTCTACGACGTCGAGTTCTACAAGGCGGTCACCCTGAAGGACGCCGAGGAGGAGCTGAAGGCCCTAGGCATCGAGCCGGATGAGGTCTCTATCAGGGAAGAGATCGAGGACTCGGAGGGCGAGCCCTACGGCGAGTGACCTGCGACGACGCTGCCAGGAACGTGCTTTTCGAATTCCCTCCTCATCTTGCCCAAGTCTCCCACCTTCGTGCTGAACATGAGCTCGGTGGCGACCGTCCCAAGGAAGAACAGCGCGCCGAGGAGGACGGCGAGAAGGCTGAAGCCGGCGACCAGGACGTACGCGAGCTGGATCCCGACCAGAGCGTTGCTGACGAGGACCCCGGCCCCGAAGACGTAGCCCCTCTTTCGCGGAGACAGCGACGCGAGCTCGCCCTTCTTCAGCTTCGTCCCGATGGTCGGCAAGATGGCGCCGACGAAGCTCATGGGTTTCACCGTGAGCTTCCGGAAATCGCTCCGGCCCACGAAGAAATATTCGGTGCCGACACCGTATGCCCTCGACACGAAGTAGTGGCCGAGAGGATGGCTCGCGTAGAAGACGAGCCCCATCGAGACGAGCATCGTGATGATCTGGACCAACAGGTTGCTCGACGCCCCTGAGAACACCAGCAGGAGAGCCGACAGGACGGCGACGAGCACCAGTAGCGAGGAGGCAAGCCGCGGGCTGGCTCTGCTCGCATTCTCCATACAGAATCCTTCGGCGAATCGTTTGAATACGTTGCGCCCAAAGGGGCCCAGATGAGGAAGAGCCGCGCGAAGCTCCTAGTGGCGCAGACCGCCAACCGTCGGGACGAGTTCGACCCCCTCAAGCGCTTCGCCGACATCTATTGGCTGGAGGACATGGACGAGCAAGAGCAGGCGCGGGTGCTGCCGTTGATCGACTGCGTCTACTCCCACGGGTGGCCCAAGGCCCTCGACCTGGGGAAGGTATCCACGATGAAGAGCCTGCGCCTCTACCAGGCCGGGAACGCGGGGGTGAACAGCATCCGATTCGACCTGCTCGGCAAGCAGGTTGTGGTCTGCAGCAACGCCGGGAGTTACTCGGACGAGGTGGCCGAGTTCGCCGTCGGTCTGATGCTCGCGGCCGGGAAGAGCATTGTCAAGTTCGACCGCCAGCTGACGCAGGGCGTCTATGCCCACCAGAGGCTCGACGACCTCGGGCGGCAGGTGGCCTTCTTCGCGGGGAAGACGCTGGGGATCGTGGGGTATGGCGGGATAGGGAGGTCGACGGGGAGGATGGCCAAGCCGTTCGGGATGAAGGTCTTGGCGTTTGGGAGGCACCCGGTAAGCGACAGAGGGGTCAAGTCGCTCAGGCGGAGGGCGGGACTGGTGAGGCTGCTCCGCGATTCAGACGTGGTGGTCCTGGCCGTCCCGCTCACAATCGCCACCAGGGGCCTCATCGGTAGGGACGAGCTCGGTGCGATGAGGCCTGCCGCGACGCTCGTGAACGTCGCGCGTGGGGAGGTCGTCCAGAAGGAGGCAATCTATGATCACCTCGTGAAGAATCCCGGCTTCGTCTACGCGACCGACGTATGGTGGCCGGACAAACAGGGCGCGGAATCCTTCTCTCCCGACCTGCCTTTCCTGGAGCTTGAGAACTTCATCGGGACCCCGCACGCCTCTGGGCCGAGCGCAATAATCACGGGAAGGGTCGGGAAGGGGATCGTCGAGAACCTGACGAGGTACTTCAAGGGCAGGCCGCTGAAGAACGTCGTCGACAGGTCAGAGTATTCCTGAGGTGGGGCATCAATAGCCGATCTCCGAGCTCGGACGGAGATGCCGCATGGACTTTACCCTGCCGCACTTCTTGCACTTGTAGAGGCCCCTGCCTCTGGGGTTGTAGTCCCTGCCGTCAACAACCGCCTCATGCTCTGTCCGCATCATGCACTTCTCGCAATACCTGTACTCTGGCAATCGGGCCTAGTTCAAACGGCGGCTGACGCTATATAAGAAACCGCCGGTGGGAAAAACCGGATGCTCGACCTCGTCTTCGTCGGGATAGGGATAATCCTCGTGGGGTTCTTGGTGGTCTTCTTGGCGACTGCCATGTCTGGCAGGTCGTCCGAGGAGGGGGAGAAGCGGACCGAGGTCAGAGGCGGAGGCATCGTAATGATTGGCCCGATTCCAATAATCTTCGGGTCGGATGCGAAGTGGGCCAGCGCGGCGATAGTCCTGGCGATTGTGCTGATTGTAATCGTGCTCCTCTCCGGGGTCTTGATCGGCCGATGAACCCGGCTAGGCTGACGTGGGTTGGCGTCGCCGTAATCTTCGTGGGCTTCCTGGTGGTCGCCCTTGGGGCGTCCGTCGGGTCGGGCGGGTCCAGCTCGAGCGGAGGGTTCATCCTGATCGGGCCGATCCCGATAGTCTTCGGGAACGGGCCAGACTCCGGGACGCTCGCCGCGGTCGCCTTTGTGATTACGGTCGCGATGGTCGCGGTATACCTCCTTTCGTTCTTCCTTTTGAGGTCGGAGAGGCGGCGCGAGGTCGGCGTGGGGACAGAATCCGGGTAGTGTCAAGTCTTAGTCGGCTTTTGCCTCCTTTCCAAGTTGTCAAGTTTCGTCGGCTGTCCAGTAGATTGATGTATCGCGTCGTCATTCTAAGACTTCCCATGACAGAGAAAGACGATTTACTCCCTTGGCTCGTGGCGGGATCGGGGCTCGGTCTGGTTGGGGCCGGCATGCTCGCGTATCGGTATATCGTCTTTAGCACTCCTTGCCCACCATTAGGTTGTAATGCAGTAAGAGGAGGCTCGGAATTCGTCGCAATCGTGGTCATGCTCGCGGCGACTCCCTTTCTGATTCAGGCCTATCGGGTCTACAGGAGAAAAGCCGACGAGGACTAAACACTACCAGAATCCGAATAGCCTAAATATGACCTGCCGGACCACAAAACCAATATGCAGAAGATGATGCCGATAGTGAAATTCACGCCTCTAGCGAAGGAGAAGCTTTCCGAGGCGTTGAAGGAGCAGACCGAGGGTGGCTCTTATCTCAGGATCGACGTTTACGCCTCTGGTGGATGCGCGTGCAGCGGTGGCTACACCTACGGGATGCAGCTCGCGGAGACGCCGAGGGGGAACGACATCGTCGAAGAGGTCGACGACTTCAAGATCGTCACCGACAAGAACAACGCCGAGATCCTCAGGGGGTCAAAGATCGACTTCGTCGACACGATGCAGAGGCAGGGGTTCAAGATCGAGAATCCGAACGTTTCTGCGGCTGGTTGTGGGTGCGGCGGCGGCGGCCACGGCGAACAGCACTGACACCTTCGCTTACCTTAGACCCAACTAAGTAACCTCGGGCGTTCAAGAGCGGCCGCTGGTTGCAGCCTGATCCGTTGATACTTTCGGGACCTTCAGTCCGGAAGACGTGCATGCTGGTCATTGCACTTTTATCCGTCTTGACTATTTATGCCCCCCGTCGCTTCGCGGCGGTCCCGCTCCTTTCGGTTGTGGAGTAGGCCTTCTACTCGCTGCCTTCGAGCCTGATGAAATGGTCTAAATCGAATGAATCCAGAATCCAGTCTTTGAATTCCTGGTATCTAAATAGACTGAGGCATCCAAAAATGGCGACTTTGGTTGGGTAATGTCGAAACAAACCTTCGAAGAGATTCTCTGCGATGCGGTCGCGAAGGTGTTCCTCTCGCTGGGGGATTCCGTCATGCAGGCCATTTGTAAGTTCCTCGCCACGGACTACCGCATCGATATTCCAGACGTTCCTCATAGACCGAAAGACTTTGACAACGCAATCGTGGCACTGTTGGGGGAGGGTGGCAAATTCGTCGAGGAGATGATTCTAAAAGAACTGCAGGCAAAGATTGGCTACCCCTTGCGTTCTCATGGCGAGCAATTGAGCTTTGGGCAGCGTGTGGAATCAGCCGCAAAATTCTACCGGTCCGGGTTGGACAAAGTGAGCGTGTCAGGTTCATGAAGCTTCTAACCAGGACCATCGTAACATTCTTCCTGGGAACCATATGTCTTGTGGGGATCGTGCATACGGTATCCCATACGATCATATTGAACAGCTACATAAGGCTCGAAAATGAAGAAGAAAGCGGCACGGTTCAACAGATCTCCTCTGCGATGGACAACCAGTACTCCGCGCTCAACGCAAAGCTGACCGACTGGGCATCCTGGGATGACACCTACAAATTCGTACAGAACAACAACAGTGCCTACATAGAGAGCAATCTTACTCCTGCTTCGTTGAACACTTTTGGAGTGAGCTACTTGCTCTTTTACAATTCCACCGGAGGCCTTGTGTACGGAATTGGGGTCGACCTGGGAAATTCGTCGAAGATGCCGGTTCCGCAGAGCGTCCTGAGCGTGATCTCTGCGACCCCTCAAGTCCTGAACTTCCCGAAAATCAACTCCAACTTCACGGGTCTGGCCGTCGTCCCTGAAGGACCGATCATTCTCGCTTCTCAGCCGATTCTCACCAGCGAAGGGAAGGGGCCCGTTGAAGGCACACTGGTCTTCGCGCGTTGGTTCGACAGCCAGTACCTCCAACAGTTCTCCGCGACTACGCGCATACCGCTGAGCGAGGAGCTCTACAGCAACTGGCAAGAGTCTAATCCGGTCAGCACCTACATCTCGATCCCGCCTTCGACCTACATCCATCCAGTAAACGCAGATAGCATCGCCGGATATTACATGTTGAACGACATCCACGGTCTTCCGGCGCTCGTCCTTGGGACCATCCAACCAAGAAGCGTCTACCAGCAAGGCCTCACCACCCTGAACTATGTCGATCTCTCGGTTGGCGTGGTCTGCGTGGTCTTCAGCATCGCGATGCTGCTGCTTGCAGAGGGGTTCGTGCTGTCGCGATTGCGCAAGCTCGTCACCGACGTGGTGAGCATCACCAGCCACGATGACCTTTCCGCGAAAGTGACCGTCTCTGGCAACGACGAGATCGCCACCTTGAGCGGGTCGATCAACGGCATGCTCGGAGAGCTCGAGAAGAAGACCGCGCAGCTTACGAAAGCCGAACGGTTCTCGGCCATCGGCGAGTTGGCCACGATGGTGGCCCACGACCTGCGCAACCCGCTGCAGGGCATATCCAACGCCGCATTCTACCTGAAGCGGACGAAAGGTCCCTCCGCCAGTGCCAAAGAAATCGAAATGCTCGCCCTCATAGAAGACGACGTGATCTATTCCGACAAGATCGTGAACGACTTGTTGGACTATTCCAGGAACATACGCCTAGAGTTGACGGAGACGAACCCTCGGCTACTCCTGAAAGAAACCCTTTCCACGATCAAGGTCCCTGAGAATGTCCACCTCCAAGACGAAACTGACGACAGCCCGACGCTCAAGCTCGACGTTGACAAGATAAGGAGGACTTTCACCAACATCATCAACAACGCGATAGACGCGATGCCAGATGGCGGACCGCTCCTGATACGAGCCAGAAAATCAGGCCAGATGATAGACTTCGTCTTCACCGACGGGGGCGCCGGGATGGACAAGGAAGTCCAGGAAAAGATATTCACTCCGCTTTACACCACCAAAGCGAAGGGGATGGGTTTCGGCTTGTCAATTAGCAAACGGATCGTCGAGGCGCACGGAGGCCATATCTCGGTAGAAAGTGCGGTGGGCAAGGGAACCACCTTCACCATCTCGCTTCCCCTGAATATCGATTCTAGGGCAGGTGAGAACTATTGAGCAAGAGGAAGAATGCCATACTTGTCGTCGACGATGACAAGTCGATAACGACGTCAGTTTCAGCCCTTCTCGAGCTAGAGGGCTACGAAGTAGACATCGCTGAAAGTGGAAAAGAGGCGATCGAGAAATCCAATGGCAAGTTCTTCGACTTGGCGCTGGTCGATGTTCGTCTCCCCGATATGTTGGGGACCGAACTCCTGAACGCGATGAAAGAAACCACACCAAAGATGGCCAAGATCATCCTGACGGGATATCCGTCTATGCAAAATGCCATAACGGCCGTCAACGAAGGAGCAGACGCGTTCATACTCAAGCCGGTCAACGGGGACAAGCTTCTGGGTGTGATCAAGGACCGCCTGCAGAAACGTGAGGCGGCAGCCACATACAGCGAACACAGGGTAGCCGAATTCATCGAAGCGCGCGTAGAGGAGCTTCACAGACAGAATCGCGAGACGAACACGGCTCGATGAGGCTGCAGGACGCCCTGCTTCCCCGACCTCCGGGAAGGCAGGGAATGTAATGTACGAGGAGGCCTTCCCTGACGCTAGCCGAGTCCCTGATAATTCGGTGTTAGCTTGATTCGACGTCGGAACCGTTCTGCCCATACAAGGAGACTGGCAAACGCTATTTCCGCACCGCGGAAAATTTAGGCTTTTCTTCATTCCCTGGATGCTAGCCCTAGAACATTCTTCTATTCAAGCGTAAATATTACTGATGTTAATGCGTCGCGGGTCAACTTTGCAACCATGACCCTCTATTATCTTCTCTTGTGCCACTCACCCTTCCTCAAGAGGCTGGCATTCAACCATTCGGGGATGTCCCCATTATCCTTGTTCGCCCCTACGAGGCGCGCCCTTACTCAGAGCCC
>Ga0307372_10006533_pt1 | contig 16995 bp, 15 predicted proteins | sample OX1MG_FD_202533 | JGI IMG/M metagenome (GOLD analysis project Ga0307372, IMG submission 202533) | Soil microbial communities from Risofladan, Vaasa, Finland - OX-1 | ecosystem: Environmental > Terrestrial > Soil > Coastal area > Acid sulfate soil | place: Finland: Risofladan, Vaasa | collected... | reverse complement strand
TCTGCAAAGATTCCTTGCCGTTCTGCTAGCGTAGGAACGTTCGTGAGCACCGTGATTCCCGCAACCTGGCGGAATCCTTCATAATTCCCGAAAAAGAACGTCTTGTTTTTGATGATCGGGCCACCCACGGTGAATCCAAACTGGTTGAGGCGTAATTCCGGTTTTCCGAGTGCAGGGTCGGCGAAGAAGTTCTGCGCATCGAGCACGTCGTTGCGGAGAAACTCATACGCGGAACCATGCAATTGATTGGTTCCCGATTTGGTCACTAAGTTTATTACGGAGCCGCTGTTGCGGCCATACTCTGCAGCAAATGTATTAGTTTGCACCTCAAATTCTTGAATTGAGTCAATTGACGGAAGCTGCGCCACTGACCCACCGAGGTAATCGTTGTTGTCGATGCCGTCCACCATGAAGTTATTGGAGCTTGATCTCTGGCCGTTCGAGGAAAATCCGGAGATTCCCCCTTCTCCGCCCTGTTGGCCGCCGCCACCGCCAAAGGCCGCTACTCCCGGATTCAGCAGCGCCAATTGAGCAAAATCCCGTCCATTCAAGGGTAACGTTGTTATCTGTTTTTCGCTCACGACTTCGCCGAGATTGGAAGTCTGCGTGTTCACGAGGCTGATGGTGCCTTCAACCGTAACGCTTTGCTGCTGGCCAGCCACATTAAGGACCACTCGTACATTCTGCGTCTGATCGATAGTGACCTCGATTCGATTGATGGCAGCGCGGCTAAACCCCGGGGCTTCGACCGCCAATTCATAAAGGCTGACTGGCAACTCATCGATTCGAAACACTCCATTTGTTCCCGTGAGCGCTGTGCGGACCGCCCCGGTAGCTTGGTCAGTGACGCTTATCTTTGCTCCAGCCACGACCCCGCCTTGCTGATCAACAACAGTACCAAGAAGGGTTCCGTTTGTTGTTTGCGACGTCGCTGTTCTAGAAGCAATTACAATTAGGAGCGCGGCGAGAATTGCCTTGAGAACTGTAATGCGCATTGGTGCCTCCTCCGAATCATGCCCACAAACTGGCCCACTGCAACCACATAGACGACGTGTGGATTGCGAGGGTCGATGCGAACCTTCCCAATTTGGCTCGTATCGCGCAATCCAACGTTGGCCCAGGTCCTGCCGCCATCACTCGATTTGTAAACGCCGTCACCGTGAGAAATATTGGCGCGGAGGCAAGCCTCGCCCATGCCAACATAGATGATGTTCGGGTCCGATTGTGAAACCGCGATGGCCCTCACGGAACCCGTTTTGAAGTAGTCGTCGGAAACAGGTGCCCAAGTGATTCCTCCATTGACAGTTTTCCAGACGCCACCACCGGTTGCGCCCATGTAATAGGTAAGACGATTGTTCGCTTCTCCGCAAACCGCAGTCACGCGTCCGCCGCGGTACGGTCCGATGCTTCGCCATCGGAGCGTATGGTAAAAATTGGGATTCACCTGAGCATGGAGCGAGCAGGATCCAAACCAAAGAAGAACAGGCAGGGACGCTAGAATCCGGACCGAACGAGACACTTTCATGATCACTCCCGCAGCGAGGAATCGCTTAGATTAAAACCTCGCAAGTCCACCCAGCCCTCAGCCTTGCGCATCAGAATCGCCCGGTCATTCCCGGTTCTGCGCTAATTCTTCGCCGTGCTCGTCGTTACTGATTCATCTTTCGCGGGTATGTCGCGGATCAAATAGCGGTCCCACCATTCCATGGTGTGTGCATGAAAGTCGAGGAAACGAAACCGCGAGCCGCGGACGATGCTGTGTTCGCCATCGCGGTAAATCAGCAGGTCAGCTGTACGATGGAGGGCGCGGAGCGCGGAAAACATCATCAGTCCTTGTTGGAACGGCACCGTGAAGTCTGCCTCGCCATGAACGATGAGCACAGGAGTATGCACGCGATCGGCTTCGAAGAAAGGAGAATTGTCGATGTAACCATCTCGCCGATTCCAGGGTGTCCCATCTGCACGTCCCTGTCCGGACTCTATCGTCCAAATGTCGCGATCGCGACCGTCCGCCCATGTGCTAAAAAAGTCGCTCGGCGGCGCGCGCAGGACAGCGGCAGCGAAAATATCAGAGTGCGTGATCAGTGACAGTCCAGCAAAACCGCCGAGACTTCCGCCAGTGATCCCGAATTGACCTGTGCTGAGTTCCATAGCGCGAACAAAATTGACCGCTGGGATCACCGATTTGACATAGGCTTCAGTTAAAAAGCCGGGCTTCACGAGCACGTCTGGCATCAGGTAGCCGTACCCGTGTGATACGTACCACTGAGCCTGAGGGTCGAACCGATTCTTGAATGGACTCAGTTTTTCGTACACGTAAGTGACAATCGGCACCCGATGAGCGGGATCAGTCCCGGGCGGCAGATACAGCAAAGCTTCAAGTGGATCACCATCGGCTGAGTAAAAGCCGAACATCCGAGGAGGTTGGAAGTGAAAAACTGCCAGTTGTGGGTTGAGATCTGTCACGCGATGCGATTCTGATTTCCCGCTCTCGATCTCATATCCGTCTTCCGGAGCGGTCGCGGACATCGCCGTAAACGTCACCTCCAAGCCATTGCGGGTTGTGTTGAGCGCCCGGATTGCCTGGTCCGCTGAATAGATATCCCCGGTATCACTGCTCCCGAATTGCCATCTACGGACAGTTTCACCGTAGGTCTTTTCACTCTCGGAAAGATAAAAAAGCATGCGGCCATCACCGCTCCAGACGAGATCGTCGTTCTGCGTTCCTTTGTCGGTTTGCGTGAGTACTTGGATGCTCCGTGACGAAATCTCCGCCACCGCGACGTCCCAGGTGGGATCGAGTATCGAGTACATTTTCGGGTCGGTTGGACCGGTACCCGGGCGTGCCGCCAGAACAGCAAGCCGGTCGCCTAGGGTGAGGTGCGGATCTCGCGTTTTTTCGGGAAAGTTTTCTATGAGTACCTTCTCGTTTATTCCGGAGGTGCTAATCGAGCGCAGTGTTCCCTTTTCTGGAAAGAGGAGGTCGTTCCCACTGGAGGAGAAGATAACCCACGCTGGGGAGCGCCCCGCGAGTATCGTTTGAGGCTTTTGACTTCCATCGGCTGGCACAATCCAGTCCTGGGAACGCTGCCGGCGAAATAGCATCAACGAATCAGGCGTAATCGCCCTAAAAAGTACATTCTTACGGTCTGACGAGAGTGAAAATCTTTGGAGCGAGACAGGTTGCGGCGTGAGCAAGGTTATGCGGCCCGTATTCACGTCCGCTGCGACAAGCGCCCACTTCCGTGCGTCAATAAACGGCACATCGAACGGCATCATCGCATCAGTGCTGTGCAAGACCTGAGATTCTGGCTCAGGCTGCGCTGGTACGGGCACCAAGACCGGATAGACAATGGTGGCGCCATCAGTGCTCCACTGCGGAGCGAGTTCTTCGGAAGGCCATAGGCTCCCGTCTTTAGGAAATGCCTCTCCCAACTCACGGATTTTTCCGTTTGCAGCCGACCAGAGGCACAACTGGCGCTGCCCCCGTATTGTGCGGAAAAACGCGAGTTGGCGGCCATCGGGTGACCAAACAGGCGTGTCTGCGTAATCGCCATTGCCGATGCGCATGGGCTTCTCGCCGCCCTTGCTGACCCAGAGGAATCCGTCTGGATGGCTGGCCAGAATGTTGGACTCAAGGGATGTGTCTGTAGTGGCATACGCCACCCACGCGGCGTCCGGGGAAATGACGGGTTCGCTGCCAGGAACGAATTCAACGATGCCTAGCATGTCCTCAGGCGTGAATGGTTTTGGCCGATCCTGCGCTTGGAGTGAACCACAAAACACAACGGTAACGACCACCGCGGCAAACCATCGCGCTCCGCTCATCTCTCACCGCCTATGCTTCGGCTCTCTTCTCAGAAACCTCAGCAACACGGCCCCGCATGGCATCAGCTTCCGAGATTGGACCGAACTTTCGCTATCTAAAAGTTGTAAGTAAGAGAAAACTGGAACTCTCTCCCATTAGCGGCTTGGACGGGTTGACCGAATCCCGCCGCCGGATTCGCCGGGTCCAAGCCGATAACGTTGTTTACAGCTTGAATGTTGACTTGGTTGAACGAATTGAACATATCTACCCGAGCCTGAAGATGCTGCTTTTCCCGAAACTTGAAATCCTTTGCTAGACTGCTGTCGAAGTTCACGGTTCTCGGATTTGCGAACGTGTTCCTTCCCAGAAGGCCCGGCCTCTCCACATTGGAACCGTCGTTGCCGTACCCACCCGCATCGAACCCCACCACGCCCGTGTAGGGAAGTCCCGAAAACGCCGTCAATATACCACTGAGCCGGAAACCCAGAGGAAATTGATAGATTCCATAAAGCGTAAAATTCTGTGGCACATTTTGGCTGGCGTTGCCGCGATCAAGGCGATAGTTCTTGGGATCGAGATGCATCGAGGAGAACGTACGGAAGTTGTCTGAATCGCTGATGGCATGTGAAAACGTGTAATTCGCTTGCATGCTGAAGTCCCTGCTGAATCGCTTGACGAGGACGAGTTGGAGAGCATCATAGAAACTCTGATCACCGGATGCCTGGAGGAACAGTTCCCGATACCCTCCAAAATTAACTCCCAATGGACCCGGTACAACCGACGGCACTCCGAACGGACGCAGAGCATCTGCCTGGGCCAAGGTGCGTGTCTGGGCCGCAGTGGGACCGATAAAGAAGAACGGCGGCGCGTTCATGTCTTCCGTGCGAAGCAGTTTCAGCCCGTGCACGTGTATGTAATCAACGCTCAAGGAAAGGTCCTTTGCGAGTTGCCGCTGAACGCCGAAGTCAGCCTGTTCGGTGTACGGGTTTACTCGCTGATAGCCATATTTATTCCCGACGGAGTCGGGAAAATCCTTTGCGCTCAAGCCGCGGACGATTGGAATGAAAACACTATCCTTCACGAAATTGCCTCCATTCGGAGGCGCCGAAAAGCGGTTCGGGAAAGTGGGGAATAGGGGATCGCCCTGATTTACGTCCAGCGTCACGACACCCGCCGGCCCGAAATTGGATTCCCGGTTGATCATTGAAGACTCAATCGTCGCATAAAAGATCCCGAATGATGCACGCACAACCGTCTTTCCATCGTTGAATGGGTCCCATGCAAGCCCAATTCGCGGAGCGAAGTTATTGGTGTCGTGCATTAGAGTTTCATAGTCGTACCGCAGGCCGAGGTTCAATGTCAGATTGTCGCGAATGTTGTAATCATCCTGCATATAGAAGCCGGGTAACGCCTCGTTGTAGTTCAGACCGGACGTCCCGAAAGATTCGCTGAAATTCACCGGGAACGTAGCTGGATTGCTAGGATCGAAAGGAAAGGGTGTCCCCGGAGCGAAGACATATGTCCCGTTGAAGTTGTTGAAGAAGGTTACGAATCTGCGGTAGTACTGAATGTCTGCACCGTACCTGAGGTTGTGGCGGCCGATTGTTTGAGACAGCTTGTCCGTCCATTGAAACCCGTTTTCACGAAGGTTTTGCGGCAAGCTGTTGTCGGGTCCCAGAATCCCCACGCCAGCATAGATGATCTCGGGAGGGATGTTCGCGAAGTTCGGATTCGTGGAGCACGGATAACTTTCCGAACATATATCCACTTGGTCATATGTCCAGGCGAAACGAGCTTCGTTCACCAAGCGCGGGGATAAGATCGAGGTCAGCCCTGCCGTCACACCTTGGACGTTATCAATGGCCAGATCAGCCTGCTGGGTCGTGCTCAGGCCTCCAACATTAAATCCATCCACACGGCTCCGAAGGATGTTGTACCGAACGTCGAGCCGGTTGTTTTTCGAGATCTGGTCATCCACCTTGCCAAACAGATTGAATGACTTAAAAGGCTGAGTGGTCAGTTGCCCCGTGCTTGACTGCAAGGGCGACGTAATTCCGGCATTCTTCTGCGTCTGATTCTCCTGCTCGTAGCTGAAGATGAAATGTGTTTTGTCTTTTACAATCGGACCGCTTATCATTCCGCCCCACTGCTCGCGGTCAAAGTCTGGGTTTTGTCCCGTGAGGGCATTGGTCGCGTCCCACGATCCCGGGCGTCCGTAAATGAAGGCGGTGCCATGCCAATCGTTGGTTCCGCTCTTTGTGATTACGTTAATCACTCCGGATGGTGACCGGCCGAACTCAGCCGAAAAATTGTTTGTGATCACCTGGACGCTTTCGACGACCCCGAGGTTAAACGTTCCATTCGCGCCGGATATATCGCCGGGGAGCGTCCGGATCTCGCGCAGTTGATTCGTCATGCCATCGGCCAAGATCGTCAACTGGCGCTCTCCCTGCCCATTAAAAGTCAGGCCGCCCGTGCCTTGATTGAGGCTCACCGCACCAGGCGCCAGCGCTGCAAGCGAAAAAAAGTTCCGGCCGTTCGTCGGCAAATCGTTTACATCTTTTTGATTGATCGTCTGATCAAGTTCCGTCTTATCGGTCTCTACGATGGGCGCCTTGCCTTCAACGGTCACCTGTTGCGCAACACTCCCAGGTTTTAAGGAGAAATTGAGGACCGGCTGCGAATTTGATAGGAACGTTAGCCCAGTCAAAGTCTGCGTGGCAAACCCTTTCGCCTCCACGGTGACTTCGTAGACTCCGGTTGGCGGCAGGGCAGCGAAGATGTAATGGCCATTGCTGTCAGTGGTTTGGTTACGCGCCACGCCTAAACTTAGGTCCTTCACCGAGACCGTCGCACCAGGGAGAATGGCTCCTGAGGAATCTTGTACTGTGCCCTGCAGGACAAAGCTTGTCCCGGCTTGGCCGTAAGCTGAAGGAAGAACAACCAGCGCGGAAAGCAGACATCCAACGAAAAAAAGAAACCGACAAAACGAAATCTTCCCCGTTGTCAAGTTCATGGAGTGCCTCTCGGTAAATCCGTCGGAAGCCGCACAGCCGGCATCGGTCATTGGATTGAGGGTGCTTCCGACGCTCAGGTCCGTACGTATATATAGCCATTAAATATCTGTCAAGCATAATTTGCACACAACTAGTATGCGACAGATATCTAATTGAAATGCAAGTACTACGGTCACACCGATGATGAGGGTCGCGACTAGGGCTTACGACGGCTGCAAAAGCTGAGCTAAATGTCACTCCTGAAATTCAACGCGGCAACACAATCTGCGTGCTTGCCCGGTACCTTCGAAGAATGTTGCTTTGCCGAGTTGAATGGTACGCTTCCCTTGCGTCTCCGACTCATCCTTCGCTTTCATGTAGGCTTCGTAGAACGCACGAAGTCTGCGGTCCCGAGCGATTGCAAGCGCGCTCAAGTCGCAACCAGTTTCCGCGCTGCTGCGCTGGAGCAGAAACTTGTTCATTGCCTTTCACTTCCGATTGGGTCGTCTTGCCTCCAAAAGGGACACCGCTTGGGTCATCCGTAGGTCGGGAGTAACCCGAATGCCTGAGAAGTTGAACGCAGAAGTTAACCTCGAATCGTTAGAAAATCTTCTGGTTATTTTGACCAGCAGGTGCAGGTCGCGTCACGTGCAGAAAGTCGAGAGCCGCTGCTTTCAACTAAACCGGGAACAATTTCCCATTCGCAGTGGTCTTACCTCGCGACTGGAGGATATGATCGCACGTCAAGCGCCGCGCCAAATCAACATCGCGGTTGAAAATGGCTGTGATAATTTCGGAATGTTCCTGGACAGGCGCCCCGCCGAAATAGCCAATGTCAATTGAGGCATACATGAGGCGTTCCATGTGGCAGCGCACATCGGAAACTGCTCGGATTAGCATTCGATTGCATGTAAGGCGCGCGATGCCGATATGCAACGCTGTATCTGCCGCGATGAATCGCTCATAGCTCCGTCGATCATTGGTCACGTATTCGGTTGTGGCCAGGCGCGCGAGGTCATCGAGAAGTTTTTTATCGGTTCCTCTTCGAGCCGCCAATTCCGCGCCGGCCCCCTCGATGGCGGCGCAGTATTCGAAAATTCCGTTCCACCAGCCGATGGTCGGCGAGCTAACGAAATACCCGCGATTCGGAACAATGCGAAGCAGGTTGTCTTGTTCGAGCCGAGCTGCGGCTTCCCGAATGGGAGTGCAGCTCGCGCCGTAGACTTGGGACAAAACGCTTTCGTTAAGCGCTTCGCCCTGCGGATAGAAACCGCGAATGATATCTCGCTTGAGAGCCTGATATATGCGTTCACCAAGCGTGCCCTGGCCGTTCTGTCTGCGCGGCGCGACGGCGTCAATCCAAGGCGGGATTAACCAAGCTCTGTCCCCTCGTAACAGGCGAGACTTTCGGACGCGGGCAGCTTTAGCGCTCACACGTTCCATCCCGGTGAGAAGAACTTCCTTGATGCAATCAAACATTAAGTTAATTAGGGACGAACTACAAATAAGAAATAGGGGAACAATTTGTTTAGATGAATCGTTTTAACTCTGCCAGCCACGATCAAACAGCATACGGATGGTATGCCGACAGTATGCCACTTATATTGACTGAGCCAGGATCGTTCACATGCGCCGCCGCAGCACATTCACCGGAACGATAGTTCTCCAAATGCTTGCCAGCGGCCCAACACGTCGTAGCGGAAATCAAAATGGTTGATTTTGCCACGCTACACGCAACCTTCCACAGACAGCAAGCTGCTGATTGAGAAGCTGAAATTGCAGTCGCCGAGCCAGCTGCCACCGCGCCTTTCGCGCAAAAAGAGAGCTACGAAATCGAGGTATAGACCGTCCGGTAGTAGGGCCGTTTGTGGTGAAGACCTTTCACTAACATCGCCTAATTCCAAAGCACTTAACCGCCTCAGAGGTGCTCAACTGGGAAAGTTCGGCTAGTTGTGATGAAACTGATCAACCCAGCTTCTCCTTCTCTCTTCCCCCTCCTATTCGCCATTTGGCGCGATTTGCCGCGATTAGCGTGACATTTTCGTGACAGTTGATCTGCATCAGGCGTGAACCGCTGGACGTGGCTAAGATTACGAACGGCTGATCACTGTCATGGCCGCCGCTTGCCGACAAAAGAACGCATCGTCCTCAACTGGGTGCCTGAACCGTGCCGGAAGTGAAATTCTGTGGCACACCTCGAGTGCGGACGCGAATGCGATAAACGTGACAGGAACTATTAAATTGCCCACGAATACTGATGCGAACAAACAGCCTGCGAAGCCAAACTGATTGCCCGATACGGGCATCCATTTCGAACACTTTAGACGTGACGTGGCAAGACGAGTTTGGGTGCGGCAACTTTCTGCGCGAACTCGGAGGCTGCGATTCCCGATCGACTTCGTGTTGGCTTTCGCGTACTTGCGAAAATAATTCCCTCAAGAACTGCGGATAAGCTGACAAATCTTTTTCCGTCCTTAATTCCAAATCGGAATTGCACTTAAGCTGACAGAATCCTCGTTTCGGCTGCATTTTCGAGCACGGCGCGATTGATTCGATAGCACTTAGAATTTTGATTCTTGCTCATAACCCGGAGGTCGTCGGTTCAAATCCGACCCCCGCAACCACGGGCGCTGCGAGGCAAAACCTCAAAGCGCCCTTTTTTCTTTTAGTTGCAGACCGAGTCGCGAGCCTGCCCTTCTTAGTTCACTGCCGCAGTCTTGTTCCTGTTCCCAAACGGGGAACAACTAGGGAACAGATCGCCGTAGATCGCCCGTTCCACGGCACGCGCTGCCTCGCGTTCTGACTCCTAAGAAATGTGCGTATAGACATCGGCTGTCATGTTGATGTTTGAATGCCCCAACAACTTCTGCGCAAGTTTCAGATTCCCTGTTTCCGCGTTGATGAGGCTACCCACGGAAGGCCTGAAGGCATGAAACCCGGAAGCCCCTGAGAGACGCGGAATACGTAGCCGGTCGAGGACCGGATAAAACACGTCCTTCCGAAGCACGTCCGGGTGCAAGGGAGAACCATCGTTCTTGCAAAAAACAAAACCGGTCGTCTTATGAGAAAGCTCTGGCGCTGACCCAACAGGAACCCGAGCGGCTATTCCTGCAAGAGCGGATTCGGCAGCTAAAATAAAAACCTCGACGACTTGTCGAATTCCGGTGCGGCCGTTCGACTATATGGGGAAGGCCGGGCAACCGGCCCACCGGAAGACGGTTACCGGAAAAGGAGAAATAAAATCATGCCGCAATATCTGGTTGCTGGTTACCTCCCCGACGACTTCGACCCGTCCCAAATGGACGAATCGACGGGCCGCGAGATCCACGCGCTCAACAAAGACATGATTGCTGCTGGCGTCAGGAAATTCGCTTGCGGCCTTGGGGCCGCGAAGTCGCTGCGTCGGCAGCCCGATGGCGGGATCCTCATCACCGACGGGCCGTACCTTGAGACCAAGGAACACATCGGCGGTTTTTGGATATTGGAATGCGCTGACATGGACGAAGCGGTGGCATGGGCGCGCAAAGGCGTCGCCGCCACTCGGGGACAGGGCGAGGTGCGTGAGATTTTCTTTATGCCGGCCCCCGCAGAGGACTGAGCGGTACGGCAGCGGCGCGGTCCAAGCTCCTATATAAAAGTAGCGCCCCTGATACGGCGTCCGCTCTACACTCAAGGAGAACACCATGCGTTTCATGATGATCATGTTTCCGAAAGACTCGAAAACGCAAAACCCGGCTGGGTACCCGACCTCAAAGGCATGGAGGTAATGGGCAAGTACAACGAGCAGCTACGGAAAGCCGGCGTGCTGCTCGCGCTCGACGGTCTGACCCCGCCCTCGACGATGAGCGCGCGCGTCACCTTCAAAAGCGGTAAGTCGAAAGTCACCGACGGCCCGTTTGCCGAAACGAAGGAAGTGGTCGGAGGCTTCTGGATCATTCAGGTGAAGTCGCGCGAAGAGGCGCTCGAATGGGCCTCGCGCATCCCTGGAAAGGATAACGAAATGGTCGAAGTTCGCCGGCTGTTTGACATAACCGACTTCGATCCCGAGATCCAAAAGGAGATCCAAAAGAAGTTCGGCGACGCCGGCGCTGAGCTGGGCCAGCAGTAAAAAAACTCTCCGCGCTTTGTCGAATTCCGGTCCGGCCGTTCGTCTATATGGTGAAGGCAGGGCAACCGCCCGGCCCCAAGACTGTTTCAGGAAAAGGAGAAATCATGGCGGAATATTTAGTTGCGATTCACCATCCCGACGGTTACGACGGATCCCTTGAGGGCGAAGCGATGGGCCGCGATATCGACACGCTCAACGAGGAGATGGTGGCTGCCGGCGTCAGGATTTTCGCGGGCGGCCTCACCACCGCCGCGAGGCGAAGTCGCTGCGGGCACAGCCCGACGGCAAGGTGCTCGTCACCGACGGGCCGTACCTGGAGACCAAGGAGCACATAGGTGGTTTTTGGGTGCTGGAAGCCGCTAATTTGGATGACGCACTGGCGTGGGGGCGCAAGGCTGCCGTCGCCTGTCAGGCGCCGGTCGAGGTGCGCGCGTTTGGCATACCAACGTAAGGTTTGCAAAAACAGATAAACACCAAGGGGGCGAGACGCATGTCATTTTTCCGCGATTTAAGAGTTGCGTTCCACTCGTTGATGCATAGCAAAAGCCTCGCGGCCATTGTCATCCTCACGCTGGCGCTCGGAATCGGAGCCAACGCGGCCATCTTCACGCTGGTGCGCGGCGTGTTGCTGAAGCCGCTGGTGAATCGCGGCGAGAACCGGCTGATTTACATCGAGCAGAGCGCGATGGGACTCGGCGAGCCGGACACGACGTTCTCGGTGCCGGAAATCAATGACCTGGAAGCCAGCGTTCATTCCATCGCGAAATTCGGCGACTTCTCGACCATCGGATTCACGATGATCGGCCTGGGCCAGCCACGAGAAGTGCGGGCGGGAGTAGTTGACGGAAACTATTTTGACGTCATGGGTCTGCGCCCCGTGCTTGGCCGACTGATTGGGCCGCAAGACGATGGGCCCAAGGCAGCGGGAGTGGTCGTGCTGTCGTATCCCTTCTGGAGCACGGTTTTTCATCAAGATCCTTCTGTGATTGGCAAGACGGTGCGGCTGGGAAGCATTGGGGACCGTTTGGCGACGGTTATTGGCGTTCTTGAGCCTTCGATTCCGTATCCCGCGGATACGGAAATTATCGCGAACATTGTGACGAGCCCGCATCACCTTTCCGCGACGATGGTAACCGGGCGCGTGCATCGCATGACGGAGCTTTTTGGGCGGCTGGGTCCCGGCGTCCCTCTCGAGCAGGCGCGGAGCGAATTGCGCACGGTCTACAAGAACATGCAGAAGGACCATCCGGAAGCCTATCCGCCTCACGATGAGTATGAAATTAGCGCGAGGATGCTGCGCGACCAGATCACGTCTGGCGCGAGGATGGTTCTGCTGGTTCTGCTGGCGGCTTCGGGGCTGGTGTTCATCATCGCGTGCTCGAATGTTGCGAACCTGATTCTGGCGCGGACGGTGCGGCGCGAAGGGGAGCTGGCCATTCGCTCGGCGCTTGGCGCTGGAACAGGCGCGCTGCGGCGAATGCTGCTGGCGGAAAGTCTTTTGCTGTGCGGAGCTGGAGCCGCACTGGGTCTGATCAGCGCGCAGCCGTTGGTGGCGATTCTGGCGCGGTATGCGTCGCGCTTCAGCGTGCGGGCCGTTGGCCTAACGGTGGACTGGAGCGTGTTGTGGGTGGGAGCGGGGTTGGCGATTGTTGCGGCCGTGATTTTGGCGTTTGTGCCGCGGCTACCGTCGACCGAGAGGTCGAGCGGACTCAACGTGTCTGGTGGCGGAGTTCGGATTACGAGCAGCACGAAACGGCATCAGAGGATTTTCGCGGTGACGCAAATCGCGGCGTCATTCGTGCTGCTGGCCGGCGCGGCCATGCTGGTCGCTACACTCATCGCGTTGCAGAGGACGCAAACGGGAATGGACACGCGGCACGTGCTGGCGATTGACGTTCCGGCAATGTCGTATGGAAAGACGCCGGAGCAAGTGATTGATTTCTACAAAGAGGTGATGCGACGGGTCGAGGTGCTGCCGGGGGTGATCAAGACGGCGTACGGTGACGTCGCTCCGTGGCGCGATGCAAACGTGTTCGGCCCGGGCCTGCAATTTTCCGCCGATGGTCACATGCATGTGCCGGGCCAGGAAGATCCTCGCGCGGAGCCTCGCACGATTTCGCCTGGATTTTTTGCCGCACTGGGCGTCCCGCTTATCGAGGGGCGCGACTTCAACGATCTGGATGGTCGGCCGGGCAGCGAGCCGGTGGTGATGGTGAGCGAGACGCTGGCGCAGAGAATGTTTCCGAATGAGGATGCACTGAACCGGCATGTGTATTGGACGGATCCAGTTCTGCAATTCATTCCGGGAACGAAGGACGAGAAGGCGCGTTTTATGGCGCCGCACCGCATCATCGGCATTGTGCCGGACGTTGATGATGAGCATGTGGTGCCCGAACCGATGGCAACGATTTACGAAATGTTCGATGCGGGTTTCATGTTTGGCGGACATCTGTTCATTCATACCAGCATGAATCCATACTCGCTGGTTATCCCGGTGACGCGCACGATTCGCCAGATGTCTGCCGAGCAGCCGGTGGAACATGCGGCTACGCTACAGGATATTCGCGCCGAAGTGCTCGCTCCAGACCGCTTGAATTCACTAGTGTTCGGAGTTTTTGCCGCAGTCGCCCTTTTGATTGCGGTGGTTGGCGTTGCGGGCGTGCTGGCTTTTTCCGTGAGCGCGCGTACGCGAGAATTCGGCATCCGAATGGCGCTGGGATCGGAGCCCCGGCACATTCTTCAAGGCGTTATTCGAGAGGGCGCAATGATTGCTCTGGCGGGCGTTTTAGCGGGAGGGGTTCTCGGTTACGCGGTCGCTCGTTTGATTGGCAGATATGTCCTCGAGATGCAGATGCCCGGCGTTTTGCCCGTAGTGGTTTCCGCGCTTGTGTTGCTGGCCGCGGCCATTGTTGCTTCGATGTGGCCGGCGGCGCGAGCCGCGCGCGTGGACGTGATCCAAGCGCTGCGCTCGGAATAACTTTCCCGGCGCCCCGGTTCCCGTAAGCCGACGAAATCTGGACTAAGACTCTGCGTGTGACGGGAAGGGGGATCTTTATGAAATACATCTGTTTGGGCTATCTCGAGCTCGGCAAGTTCGAAAACATGTCTGAGAGCGAGCGCAACACCATGCTCGACGAGTGTTTTAGCTACAACGACGAACTGCGGAAGAACGGACATTTAATCGCTGAGGAACCTCTTCAGCCCGCCAACACAGCGGTGACCGTGTATTGGAAGAACGGAAAGGTTGCAGTGACAGACGGTCCGTACGCGGAAACGAAGGAACAATTGGGTGGAATTCAGGTGCTTGAAGCGCGAGATCTGAATCACGCGATTCAGCTCATTTCCCAATGTCCGGGAGTGAAGTTGAAGTGTGGAACAATCGAGATACGTCCAGCGTCGGACATTAAAGAAATGATGAGGGAGAGCGAGCGGCGACGGCGAAAGGATACCTCGCGATGAGGGCGGCCACGAGGGAAAGAATGATCGGTATCATGGCCGAGGCGGGCCTGGCGGGTGGCAAATCGGAAGTTACTTCACTGATCGGCGAGGTGACGATTCACAGTCTGAGGGTACTTTCGCCACATTCGAGGCTAAAAACCGCCCGCAGGACTCTGCTTGCCCAAAAACCTTCACGATTCAGGCCCTCATGGCGACTGAGAAGACACGGCTTAGATTGTGGATTTCACCTGCCCAGATACAGATGATTGTGGGGCAAGTCTTCCGGCGGCGACAATTCCGTTCATTGCGGGGTTTCACCTTCGAGTAGTTCGTCTGGATCTTTGGGCTTCGCTCTCTTCGGCAACAAAAAGCCACGAATGATTTCCAAGAGCTGATCATCGATTTTTGCAGCCCCAATAATAATCAAGGGCCTTGCGTTACGCCTCGGCAAGCAAATCTTCCGCAAACAGGTCGAAAAGGTCGCTCGCTTTGGTCTTTGCATTTGCCACGTTGTTGACAGTTACCCCAATCTAATTGGCGCGCCAGTATAACTCCCCATTGCCGCCAACGGAAAGACATCGGTAACTTAAGCACGCAAGTAGGCCAGAGGCCTTGTACTCGGAATACGGGACTGGGATTTAAAACACTGGATTTTTCCCCATTTCACGGTCAGGGAGATTGCTCCAAGTTTTCAGTAAGTAGTTAGGGCCCGTTGCTTTGGGGTTTTTGCCCTTGTGGCGCAATTCCCGAGCGTTGTTTTTTTGTCAGTGGCCACCCTTTATGATTCCGGGCGTGGCTGCGTTAGCCGCCAATTGCTTAAAATATTCCATGTCCAGTGGCAAATCGAACGCGGCTCCCACGGATCTGATGGCCGTGGTCGCGGCCTCGTGAAGAAATAGCATCGTGCCTTTGCTATGGTCGAGGTCGATCTTAGGCAGGCCGGTCCCATGCACAATTTTCACGCGGAGGTCGTCGGCATCTTTCAAGAGTGACAACTTGAACCGCTCTGGAGCATTGGCCTCAAGGTTTGAATTGTGAAGGATCTTGATGTGGCGGAACAGCAACTCAGCTCGTGAAGGGAGAGACTCCTTTCGTCCGAGGCGATTACGAAAGGACCTGAGAGCCCGGGCAAGAAGTCCTTCGACGCCCTTTTCGTACATGTCCTTCAGCGTGACTTTCGCGTCTTGGCTAAGCTCACTCACCCATCCGTTCGGGTCTAAATCAATTGTGATTTTCAGGGCCTCTGTGAAAACATCGTCTGCAGTTGAATGCGACAGAACTACTACGGTGGCTGCGATGACCGTCTCAACGTTAACGACCGTTTGTGCGGCAATCCCCTTCGCAATGAGCTCCAAGCTCTTGGCACAATCGGACGGCTTCTCAGGATCGATGGGAACAATGAGCCCAACGAGAAACTCCCGGAGTCCCGTTTTACCGGATAGATGACTCTGAAGTATCTTCTTGGCGAGCGTGTTTGAAATCTTCGGTACTTCAAGAGCTGAGGCAATGGTCGCATGGCTGGTAGTTATCCGGTGGACAAGGGCTGTACATCTACGGCTGGCTTCCGGCCGATCGCAAGTAGGCTGTAGCACGACTTTCGGATTGGCGTCCGCCATAGTTGCATCCACAATGGAACTCTATCAAAATCTGACAGGCCTACCTTACACATTCACAAAAGCATCAGTTTCTGCCACGGCGAAAGCTCACTTACAGTGGTCCGCAGTAATAGGGGGCGAAAGTCGAGAGGGATTTTGCCCCGCCGTTCGGCAAGTCCGGGCCGAACACCCCGATGCCCTGACAATTTTGCGCCATGAGCGCACCTCTGCGCGTAGCCGGGCAACTTTTTAGGTAATCGAACTGACCAGACCTCCCTCATGACTTGATTGAGAAGGCTGCCCACAAAGCAGCCCTAGCTCAAGTAACCGTCCTGGAATGAGGCAATTCTGGTTAGGAATTTGGGCGTGCGAAATTCATACGTTTTTGGGCAAGCACAACACGCCCGTTGGGCGGATCCCTGCTGATTCCCATTTCTAGGGTGATCTCGCGCCAAGAACGCCCCTGTGTGCGCGGGGCAGCAATCCTCGCGGCATCCAGCAGAACGCGGGGACGCCCAAGACGTTTGCCTTTCGCGCGAGCATTCCGCAGTCCGGCGCGGACATGCTCGCGCGATCGAGCTGCGCTCCAACTCTGCCACGCGCGACGCACCGGGTTCCTCCTGCCCCGGCTGACACACTATCCCATCGGCCGCTGAGCCGCAGTGGGCTTCTACATTGGTCTGAAGTCTTTTGTCGCGACAACGAGACGTTAAACGATTATATAGATTGAGTACTGTACCAGCGAGTTAGTCCATAGTCCGCAATGCAGCCGCTGTGTTGATACCGGTATTGATTGTCTTGAAAAACGTCTCACGTTCCATGTCCTAGGAGCCTTTCGGAACAGCCGGCAGCGGCGCGCCGGCCAGCCGTCTCTCCACCAGTCCGGCGACGAAATCTGCGAACGGCGCGATGTCCTCGCCGACGCTCGCCTTTTCGAGGGCGTGCATGTAGGCGGTGCGGTTTTCAACGGGGATGATGGTCCAGGGGTAGCCGCCGGACGCCATCATGACGTTCATCAGGAAGCGGCCGACGCGGCCGTTGCCATCCATA
>Ga0307372_10006531_pt1 | contig 16998 bp, 15 predicted proteins | sample OX1MG_FD_202533 | JGI IMG/M metagenome (GOLD analysis project Ga0307372, IMG submission 202533) | Soil microbial communities from Risofladan, Vaasa, Finland - OX-1 | ecosystem: Environmental > Terrestrial > Soil > Coastal area > Acid sulfate soil | place: Finland: Risofladan, Vaasa | collected... | reverse complement strand
AATCCCGCCCACGACGCGGGATTCCCACTTTTCCACCGCCGCTGCGGCGGCTGGTCATTCTTAACCCAACCGGACACATCACGTGCTACAAAAACCGGACATCTTGACGTGCTACCAACAGTATATTATTACCCCTGTTGTTCGCCCGGCACCTCCTGTGCGATGATGGTCCCTGGACTTGACCGATGCCGCACCGCTGCTCCGCCCCGACGCCCGCACTGCCCGGCCTGCCGCAAATTGGCACCGCTGGGCACAAATCCGGGCACAGCGACGGGCATGCGGTACGGCGGGCTCGGTGCAAGTCGTTGCCATTCAACGGTTTGGGCCGGTAGCTCAATTGGCAGAGCAAGTGACTCTTAATGGGTCAAAGCGTGATACGCACGGTTCCGCATCCACCCGGATCATGCCGCAACTCGCCAGTGTTTGCAAGCCTTTCCCGCGATAGCCTCTCCGCAGCCGCCCGCACCGTAACGCACTGATTCCCGATACAAACCGGCACCAGAACCGGCACCGGATCCTCGGCAGCAGAACCGGCAGAATCGTCAGTTGCAGGAGCAGCCCCGTGGCCCACCATCGGGTCTCGGGCGGCCATGGACACGAGCCGCTCAGTGGCACGCCGGGCTGCCTGCCGGCGCCGACCCGGCGGCACGGCTCGCCGCTGAAGGTGGCACGCGCCGGTACTCTGAAAAATCGTTAATGTGTAGAAGGCAGGTGGAAAATAATTATCAACAAAGGCCAGGCCGCCGGAACCGGGGCGCTCAAGGGCGCTCAAGGGTGTGGGTGGTGCCCACGCGAGCGGAATGAGCTGGGTTGATTGCGCGCAGAAATTTTGGTCCGATTTTTTGGCGGTAGGGGGGGCAACGCCGGCATGTAAACTGAAGCCGGTGGGGCCTACGAGTGGCGCTGCCGTCAGTGCGGGACGTTGATCGCCCCCGATACCTGCGACCTTGACCCCAGGCGGAGGCGGGGCATGGGCGGTGGGACTCGCAATGAAAGCTTGCGGGGGCCTGACGGCCCGCTAGAATCCGACAGCGTGTGGCCGATGTGCCGCCGGCGCCACCGAGCGGTAAAACATGCCTGAAGATAAACTTCACGCTGATAAGCCAAAGCGCGGCAGGCCACCCAAGAAGCGGGCGGTTCCTCCCGAGGTCTTCGACCTGGAGGGCTGGCGTTTCACCTCCAACGACGTGGCGGAGGAGATTCACCGCAACTACCGGCTGTGCCTGTCGGAGTTGGAGGCGCTCAAGGGAATCCTGTCTGGCCGGCGCAGCAGGCAAATCAAGATCGGCCGCTCGCGGGTAGCGACAGGTGGGGTCGTCGCGCGCATGTACGACCGGCTCGGCATCCACAGCGAGCGGGGACTGAATCGATACTTCATCGAAGCCGTGGCCAGCATTGCGGCGCGACGCCGGCGGAAGGCGGCGTTGGATGCGGAAACTCCCGCGACCGGGACAGGAATGCCGCAATCAACACGCTACACTCCGCGGCCGGAGCGGCCGTCGAGGTCGCTCATGTTGAATGAGCCGGTCCGGAATCCCGCGGCTTTAGCCGCGCGGAGGCTCAAAGCCATCACCCTCACTCAGCCCTGGGCCGAAGCCGTTGCGCGCGGCTGGAAGCGCGTCGAAACCAGATCCTGGAGCACTCCCTACCGTGGCCGCATCGCCATCCACGCCGCCAAGGGCTGGCGCGCCGCCGACCGCTACTTCGCCGTGGAACAGGGCTTGGACCCCAACACCCTAGTTCGCGGCGCCATCGTGGCCACCTGCCGGCTGGTGGACTGCCTCTTCATGGATCGTGACTATCTGGATGGCGTCTGCCCCGAGGAGCAGCGCTGGGGCATTTTCTCTCCCGGCCGCTATGCCTGGGTGCTCGAAGATGTCGAGGCACTCGAAGAGCCCATCCCCGCCGTCGGCCACCTCGGCCTATGGACCATCCGCGGACTGGAGAGCCTACTGTGAGCCGCCCGCAGCGTTGGCTTCTCGTCGTTTCCATCGCCGGCGCCATTTGGCTGTTCGTCGCCTACATGATTCTGGTGGTGCGCCCGTAAGCGCCACCAATCTCAAGGCGATGTGCTCCTGCCGCGACTTTTGCGGACATGGCACGCCGTCGCCCCCCGCCGCGCTCCTGGCCCTCGAAGAGACGGCGCCGGTTGATCCCCCGTAGGGCGCAGGACGCAAAAAACGGCGGCCCTCCTCGAATCCATGAGATGTGACCCGCTGGCGGCAACAGGCAACTGGACCGCGCATGTCCGGCAACTTTCAGCCTTGCGGTTCAGGTTTGGCGGTGACATTCGCGCCCTCGGGCAGCACGCAGAGGCGGCGGAGCACAGGCGCGCAGGCGGGTGGCCCATGCATGCGGACAATGCTCGCGGGACGCGCACCGGAGCCTAATCGCGCCACCCGGTCTATCAGTGTCTCGGTGGCGCGTCCATTTGGCTGGGCAGCACCCCGCCCTCGTCCAGCTCTTGCCCCGGATTCCACGTGCTCTGGCTCTGGCGGGCGCACACCCGGCGCACCTCGGGGCTCATCTCGGCGAACGACTGGCCGAGCAGCTTTTGCAGGTCGAGCAGTGTTTTTAGCCGGAAGGCCCGCATTCGGCCGGCCTCCTCGCTTGTTGGTTGGCGTTCCGCCATCGCTCTCCTCCAAAAATCAGTGGCGCCACAGACCCAAAGCGGGCCCTGGGGAAGTCTAATGTGTTGAGACGGTTGGACGGTGTCCCGAGATGGGGTGCGCTGTCCGATCGGTCACACATACACATTAGCGCACGGAGGTGCGCCACGATGCGCCAACCTGAACCTCATTCCCCGATCCTCGTATCCGTGGCGGAGGCGGCCCGCCTACTGGCGCTGTCCGAGCGCAGCATCCAGTACCTCATAGCCGACGGTCGCATCGAGTCGCTCAAGCTCGGCCGCCGCCGCCTGGTGCTGCTTGCCAGCCTGCGCCGCCTAGTGGCGGCCGACCGGCCGGGCGACGTCGCGCCTGCGGTGGCGCGGTGACCGCCGCCGAGGTGGCCGACCGCCTGGGGGCGCGCCGTGCCGGCAGTGGCTGGCTGGCCCGCTGCCCGGCCCACCCTGACCGCACGCCCAGCCTGAGCATCGCCGAGGGCGCGGGTGGCCGCGTGCTGCTGCACTGCCTGGCGGGCTGCGCCACCGCCCACGTGCTGGCCGCCGCCGGACTGACCTGGGCCGAAATCTCGGGCGCGCCCAGTAGCCCCGCCGGTAGGCAGCAGCAGCGCCGGGAGCGAGACGCGCGGCAGGCGGCGGACGAGGTTGCGCGGACGGAGCGGCGCGAGGCCGCCGACGCCTACCGCGAGGTTGTGGACCGGGCGGACCGCCTGGCCGGCCGCCTGGTGGCGCTGGAGATGGCTGGCGCGGCTCCTGCCTACTCGGGCGAGGCGGGTCGGGTTGCGGCCGAATATCACACAACGATGGACGAACTGCATGAGGCGGACGCGGCCTGGACGCGGACGGAGGTGAGCCATGCTGCCTAGCCAACCCACAGCAGCGGACCTGTTCGACAATGACACCTACTACGGGCCGGAGATGGCCGAGCGGATGCGCCAGCAGCGGGCTGAGGCCGAGCAGGCGCCCGCGCCTTATCCGGCTGGCGATTGGCTCGCGCCGACACCCATCGGCGGCACGCTGTCGCCGGTGAAGCCAATGACGGAGGCGCTGCTGCCGGACGCGCTGCGCCCTTTGTGCGCGGACGTGGCCGAGCGCATGCAGGTGCCGCTCGATTTTCCCGCGACGGCGAGCGTGGTGTGCCTGGCCGGCGCGGTTGGCCGGCGAGCGATGATCCAGCCGCAGGCGAACGATACGACATGGCTCGTAGTCCCCAACCTTTGGGGCGCCATCGTCGGGCCGCCGGGCGTGATGAAGTCACCGCTGCTGCGGGCGGTGTCCGCGCCGCTGCACTCCATCGCGGAGCGGTGGCGGGTGGAGCATGAGAGCGCATTGGCCAACTTCGCCGAGGCGCAGCAGCAGGCCGAGGTTCGCGCGGCGGCCTGGAAGCAGAAGGCCACTGCCGCCGCCAAGAAAGACGCCGAACTGCCGCCCCGGCCAGATGGCCCCATCGCCGCGCCGCCCGAGCGGCGGCTGGTGCTGGTGGATGCCACCATGGAGGTGCTGCACCAAATCTTGCGCGACAATCTTGCCGGCGTGCTGGTGCAGCGCGATGAGTTGACGGGTTGGTTGGCTATGTTGGACCGCGCCGGCCGCGAGGGGGAGCGTGCCTTCTACCTCTCGGCCTGGTCCGGCGACACGTCGCACACCGTGGACAGGATTGGGCGAGGCAGCATCCACGTGTCCCACTGTTGCGTGTCCATGCTGGGCGGCATCCAGCCCGCGCGGCTGCGGAGCTACCTGGCGGACACACTCAGTGGCGGACCCGGCGATGACGGGCTGATGCAGCGCTTTCAGATTACGGTCTGGCCGGACCTGAACGCGCAGTGGCGAGACGTGGATCGCCCGCCCGACGGCGAGGCACTGGCCGGAGCCGAGCGCATGTACGAACGCCTGGTGCGCGGCGATCCCGAGAAGCCGGCCCGGTACACGTTCGCGCCGGCGGCACAGGAGCTATTCAGGCAGTGGCGCGCCGAACTGGAGGGCAAGGTGCGCCGGGACGATATGCACCCGGCGGTGGTGGCGCACCTCGCCAAGTACCGGAGCCTGATGCCCAGCCTTGCGCTGCTATTTGCGCTGGCTGACGGCGAGCGGGACACGGTGCCGCTGCGCCACGCCAAGCTGGCCGCCGCGTGGTGCGAGTACCTGGAGTCCCACGCGCGGCGGGTATATGCCTGCATCGTGAGCCCGGCGCTGCGGGCCGCCGAGGAGCTATCGCGGCGGTTGGCTGGTGGCTGGCGGGCTGCGAAAGGGTTCTTCTCACTTCGAGAGGTATACCGAAACCAGTGGTCGGGCCTGACCACGCCGGCGGAGGTACGGGCTGCGCTGGAGATGTTGGCGGACTCGAATTGGGTGCGGCCGACGCCCTTGGAACCCGAGGCCGGGCCGGGCCGCCGCACTGAACTCTGGGCCATAAATCCGAGAGCGAAGGGGGCGCGATGAACGCCACCACCTACCGCTGGCTGGCTTGGGAGCCGGGGCAAGTAATGGCGAATGTGCCCAACCCCGAGCTGACAAAACTGACAAAACCCAATTCTGTCAGTTTTGTCAGTGCCGCCCTGGGGCACTCTCCCATTATTGAGGCCGCCGGGCCGGGCCGCGCGGCAGCCGCGAGCGGCACTTCGGGCCTGACCGCCGCTCAGGTGCTGGAGGAAGTCCGTGACGCCGGCGGGTGGTTCCGAGTGGTGGACGGTGGGCTGAGCTACGACCTGGGAGCCGCGCGCGCCGGACGCCTGAAGCCAGCCATTCGGGAGCGCGAGGCCGACCTGCTCATGCTGCTGGTGAAGCCGGAGGGTGCCTGCCCCGGTGGCCACGCCGGCAATTATTGGCAGGATGCAGTGGGCCAGTGGCACTGCATGGAGTGCGAGCCCGGCCCGGCGCAGCACCGGATGCGTGGGGTTGACCTGGCAACGCTGGGCAGTCGCGCCATCGTGCTCCCGCCGCCCACCAGCGACCTGGGCGCGCCTGGAAGTTGGGTTAGGACGCCAGCGAGAGAAACCGCCGAAGTGGTGTGCTACCGCGCGGATGGCGGGGAAGTTCTGGTGCGCACGCTGAAAAGCGACCGCCTGGTGTGGTTCGATCCGGCGGTGTTGGCGGGCGAGGAAACCTGGGGGTGGGGCGCGTGAACGCAGCAGCCCCCACACTCCCGCCGGCCGTGGTGATCGGGCTTTGGAACCAGGTGACCGAGGATACCGGGAAGCTGGAGCAGACGCAGCTGCGCTTCGCGGCGCCGTCGCTGCATGATGCAGACCGGCGCCCAGGAAAGGCATGACAGGCAACCCTACCAGAGAAACTGTGTGGTCGCCTACTATGCTGGACCCTGACCCCCGTAAATTACGTAGACCAAGCCACGAAAGTACAGATTCAATAACGTAGCGGAAGCTGCCAGCAAATATGCGGAGCCCAAGAGCAATGCGCGCGCGACCGCCCGCGTATATGACCAGCCAACGACGCCAGATTTGAATTTCCAAGCTACCAGTGTGGGCATGGTCCCATCCCTCTGTTGGTGGTAGATGGCATCTCCGGGCTCAATGGGAACGATTTTCTGTCCAGAAACATAGCCTTCGCCGTCCCGGTTGGCGCTTGGCGGCTGTTCCGCCACGTCGGCGATTACAAAGTAGCGGTACTCCGGGTATTTCCGCAGCACGGCGGTTGCCAACTGGTGGTTTGCAATGTCGTTATATTCGGGGTACTTCGCCCGAACGAGGCGGGCAAACTCGGCCACCGACACCTTGCCGGAGGGCAGCTGGATTGGCCATGCTGGCGGCCCGCCGGCCACTTGCCAGCGGCCAGGAGTTGCTGCAATCGGTACTGGCGCGGCGGCGGCGATTGGCGGAGTGGCCGGAGCGGCGTGGATGGCGATGCCGTTAGCGGCCAGGAAATTGCGCGCGGCATTCAGCTGCGCCGGATCGAGCGACGGAGCGCTATTGCGGCTCCTTGGCCTTGGCGCTGCGATTGGGCGAGACTTCCCCGCGACTTGCCATTGCCCGGCAGCCACTGGGCGCGTCGGCGCTGGGCTGGTTGGTGAAGTTCCGTCCGAATTCTGGACGGTTGCCCGTAGGCGCGGCGGAGTCGGTTTATACCAAGTTGGGGCAAGCCCTTGAGGGGTTGCGGTCCAGGTCGCTGTCGCGAGGATCGTCACCTCTTCTAGCGTGGGCGATCCCCACAAAGAGTCGGCTGGATCACGATACGACTTAACGCTACCCGCGACGAGTGCAAGCAGCCCACAGAGTACAAACGCGACCGTGAACAGCCTGTGCCACCACCTCGAAGAGAGACCCAAATCGTCGCGATAACCAATCGATAGTAGTAAAAGCCGGTTCACAGGGCGCCTCGGCTGCGGGGTTTGCTTTGGCTGGTCTGCGGCCGCCTTCCCTACGGCGCCTCCGTCCAACGCCCCCGGGACGCAAGTTGCTGGTCTCCGCCCGCCCGCCTCTAAAGCTCGGGGGGCTGCTCCTGGCGCGCGCGCCTCAGCCGGCCGGGAACAGTCCCCAACCCAAGCACCACGCGGCACGTTCTCGCCCGACTCAGCGGCGGCCGCGCCTTCGAGGTCGGTTGGGAAACAGCGTGCGGGGGCGTCGGGCAGACCACCCGTGGCCTGGCCCATCTCGCACTCCACTCGTTGCCCACTCGCATCCTGCCGCAACTTGCACGTGTCGGCGGTGTCGAGGGTCGCCGACCGCGGATACGTTAACGCGACTCGTCGGGATCGCTTGAAATATAGGTACCAGACGACTCCGGCGAAGGCCAAGTCAAAACCGCGCTCTATCAGCAGAGGATCAATTGGCGGGACTGCGCCGCGGCAAAGGGCGATTACTCCGATGACAGTGGAACTGGCGAAATAAATCCTTGCGGCGCGCGCGCCACTCGGCCTTTCCAAGGCGACCAGGACACCAACCAAAAACGTCGCTGCCGCCCAGAAATATTCCAGATTGGCGGCGTTCCCGCTCGCTGCGCTAGCGGCCACAAGGGCGCTCACCGGCGAGACAAGCACGAGCCCGGCCGAGATCAAGAGAAGCCAGCCTCCCACGCCTGTTAGCTCAGCGTCGGTTTTCATTAGCAGGCCACCCCCTCTTCTGCGTTCGGCCTAATCATACCGCATGTGCCCGCGCAAGCGACACGGGTTTGCCCCGGTCGCCCGCGGCAGATCCAAACAGAATCTGTCCGGAAACGACGCCGATTCCGCTTGACATACGATAACCAGAACGGTTAGGATAGCTGCATGGCACCCAAACAAGTACGGGAAGCGGCGGCGTGGATGGGGCGCAAGTCCTACCGCGTGCGGCTTGAGCGTTTCGGGCTGGAGCGGCTGCAAGAGATTGCCCGCGAGAACGGCAAGAAGGGCGGCCGGCCACGGAAGCAGGCCAAGGGAGAGGCGCAATGACAAAGCATCCGCGCGGCATTTTCGAGCGGCCCAAGGGTTCGGGGCTGTGGTGGGTTCGCTACTCCGATGCCGGCGGGAGGGAGCGGCGCGAAAAAGCCGGAACCAAGGGCATGGCCCTCCAGCTCTACCGCAAGCGGAAGACCGAAGCCATGCAGGGCCGGAAGCTGCCGGAGACGCTGCGCTCGAAGCCGATCACGTTCAACGAGATTGCCGACCAGGCGATGGAGTGGGCCAAGGCCCACAAAGGGACGTGGGCGCATGACGTGACCCAAGCGGCGCTGCTGCGGGAGTGGTTCGGCCCCCGCGCCGCAGCCGAAGTTGGCCCCCGCGAGTTGGATCAAAAGCTGCGGGCCGAGATGCAGGCGCGGGGCTGGGCGCCGGCCACGGTGAACCGCTACAAGGCCACCATGTCGCTCATCTACCGGGTGGCGGTCAACAACGGGCTGGTGGAGGTCAACCCGGCCCGGCTGGTGCGCCAGTTGCGCGCCGACAATGCGCGCATCCGCTTTCTCAGCCAAGACGAGGAAGCCCGGCTGCGGGAAGCCATCACAACCGACTGCCCGCAGCACATGCACGAGCTTGACCTTGCCCTCAACACGGGAATGCGGGCTGGGGAGCAATTCGGCATGTGCTGGGAGGATGTGGACTTCGAGCGGGCTCAGATTCGCCTCGGCAAGACCAAGAACGGGCGGGTACGGCACATCCGGCTCAATGCCCCGGCGCTGGCGGCGCTGCTGGCGCTGCGGCGGCCGTCTGCCGGTTCGGGGCCGGTATTCGTCAACGCGGTCACCCCAGGCCGCTACCATGGCCAGCCTCGCGCCAGCGCCCGCAATTGGTTCGAGCGGGTGGTGCGCAAAGTGGCCATCCCGGATTTCACTTGGCACTGCCTCCGGCACACCTTCGCCAGCCGGCTGGTGATGGCTGGCGTGGACATCCGAACCGTGGCAGAATTGATGGGTCACCGAACGCTGGCCATGACCATGCGCTACACCCATCTGTCGCCGGACCACAACCTCGAAGCCGTAGAGCGGCTGGCGCGGTTTGGTTCGGGGCCAACCGGCACCAGAACCGGCACCGGCACTTCCGCGCCAACGGAAGCGGCTGGCGATGGAAACGCGCAAGTGGCTTGTATTCAGTGAGTTGCGCACATTGTGGGCCGGTAGCTCAATTGGCAGAGCAAGTGACTCTTAATCACTAGGTTGAAGGTTCGATTCCTTCCCGGCTCACCACCCTGCATCCCCTATAATGGGCGGCATGCCGCTCGCGCCCGGAACCCGGCTGGGCCTGTACGAGATCGTGGCGCCCCTGGGCGCGGGGGGCATGGGCGAGGTGTATCGGGCGCACGATGCGCGGCTGCGGCGCGACGCCGCGCTCAAGGTGCTGCCGCCGCGGCTGGCGGGCGACGCCCAGGCGATGGAGCGCTTTCGGCGCGAGGCGCAGACGCTGGCGGGGCTGAGCCATGCCCACATCGCGGCGGTCTATGGCTTTGACGATGGGGCGCTGGCGATGGATCTGGTGGAGGGGCCGACGCTGGCGGAGCGCATCGGGCGGGGGCGGCTGGGGTGGGACGAGGCGCTGCCGCTGGCGCGCCAGCTCGCCGAGGCGATCGAGTACGCGCACGAGCGCGGCATTGTGCACCGCGACCTGAAGCCGGCCAACATCAAGCTGACGGGCGAGGAGCAGGTGAAGGTGCTGGACTTCGGGCTGGCGAAGGCGCTGGCGGGCGACAGCGGCGGGCTGGAGGGCGCGGCGCTGGCGGATTCGCCCACGCTGAGCCGGGCGGCGACGCAGGCGGGCTTGATCCTGGGAACGGCGGCGTACATGGCGCCGGAGCAGGCCAAGGGCAAGAGCGTGGACCGGCGGGCGGACATTTGGGCCTTCGGGTGCGTGCTCTACGAGATGCTGACCGGGGCGGCGGCCTTCCAAGGCGAGACCATCACCGATATTTTGGCGGCGGTGGTGATGCGGGAACCGGACTGGGGTCGGCTGCCGGCGGGGACGCCGGCGGGGGTGCGGGGGCTGCTGGAGCGCTGCTTGACCAAGGACCCGCGGCAACGGCTGCAGGCGATGGGGGAGGCGCGGATCGCGCTGGAGCGGGATTTCGCAGCAGGCACCGGAGCGGCGGCGGCAGCGCCAGCCCGGCGGCTGTGGCAGCCGGGCTGGCTGGCGGCGGCGGTGCTGGGGCTGGTGGCTGTGGGGCTGGGCTACCGGGTGGCGTTGGCGCCGCCGCGGGGGCCGGGGCGGCCCACGTTTAGCTATATTCCGCCGCCGCCGGGGACGGTGTTCAAGGCCTCGGGCTTCAACCCCGGCCCGGCGGTGATCTCGCCCGACGGCACGAAGATGGCATTTTCCGCCACCGACAGCAAGGGCACGACCAGGCTGTGGGAGCGGGACTTATCGTCCGAGCATGCGGTCGCGCTGGCGGGCACCGAGGGCGCCAGCGAGCCCTTCTGGTCGCCGGATGGGCGCAGCCTGGGGTTCCTTGCGGACCACAAGCTCAAGACGGTGGCGCTCGACCACGGCGACGTGCAGGCACTGGGCACGGCGAGCAGCGACGAGGGCTACGGCGGGGCGTGGGGCCCGGACGGCCGGATCGTGTATCCGCCCAGCGACGACGGCGTGCTGTGGGCAATCGCGGCCGCCGGCGGCAGCCCGGAGCGGTTGGCGCTGGGGGCGGCGGGAGGGTTTTACCAAGAACCCAGTTTTCTGCCGGATGGGCGGCTGCTGTACGCGGTCAGCAGCCGGCGGGACACCGTCACGGCGGTGTGGCTGGCGAGCTTGGGCGGCGGGAAGCCGCGCAAGCTGGTTGACAATGCCAGCTCGCCCGAGTACGCCTCCGGCCATCTGCTGTTTCTGCGCGAAGGCCGCGTCTGGGCGCAAGCCTTTGATCCCGGGCGCGCCACCGTATCGGGCGCGCCCGCGCCGCTGGCGACGGCGCACTCGTTTTCGGTGGCGGCCACGGGCGCGCTGGTGATGCAGCGGGGCGCGAGCGTGGCGCGGCTGGCGTGGTTCGACCGCAGCGGCAACCCGCTGGGCACGGTGGGACCGGAGGCGCAGTATCGCAACGCGGCGATCTCGCCCGACGGCACGCGCGTGCTGGCAACGGTGGACACGGGCACGGCGATCAACCTCTGGAGCTACCCGGCGGGGGGGGGCGTGGGCATGCCGCTCACCTTCGGGCCGGGAAGCAGGACGTGGGCGGTGTGGTCGCCCGACGGGAAGTCGGTGGCCTACAGTTGCCAACGGGGGCAGGTTTGGGGGCTGTGCCGGCGGCCGGCGGACGGGTCGGGGACCAGCACGGTGTTGGCGCGGCTGCCATCGTTCACCCAGATTACGGCGGTGAGCTGGTCGCCGGACGGGCGCTACTTGAGCTTCGATGGGGTTCCCCGCGATTCCGGCAATGTCTACGGCAATTGGGTGCTGCCGCTGGGGGCGGGCCCCAGCGCGCCGGCCCGGCCATGGCTGAAGCAGCGCCAGGCCGGTGCGGCGCGGGTGCCGCAGACGGGCGAGCCCAAGCCCTGGCGGGCGGCGCCGGTGCCGGCGAACCAGTTCGACGGGGACTTTTCGCCCGACGGGCATTGGCTGGCTTACTTTTCCTATGACACCGGGCGGTCGGAGGTGTATGTGGTTCCCTTCCCCGGGCCGGGGGGCAAGTTCCAGATCTCGCAGAACGGGGGCTGGGCGGCGCGCTGGGACCGCCAGGGGCATCTTTATTTTCTCGACTTGTCGAACCGGATCGTGGAGGCGGATCTGGCGCTGACGCGGGAGGCGGTGCGGGTGACGGCGCTGCACCCGCTGTTTGCGGTGAGCCTGCCGCAGGCGGCGGCCCCCTATTTTGACGTGAGCGCCGACGGCAGCCGCTTCTTGGTGGTGACGCCGAGCGACCCGACGCTGGCGCAGTACGTGACGGTGCTGCAGAACTGGCAGGGGCGCTGAAGCGGCAGGGATCGGCCGGGGCCGAAAGTGCGCACAGCCAAGAGTGGCTGTGCCACAGCAGCCAGAAGGGGCGGCGCATCCGGATGCTGTGCGCACAGCCAAGAGTGGCTGTGCCACAGCAACCAGAAGGGGCGGTGGATTCGGAGGCGCCGGCTAGAATGAGAGCTATGCCGAGACTGGCTGCGGTGGTGCTGGGGTTGGGGCTGGCGGGCGCGGGGGCGCAGGGCCTCAGCCCGGCGCGGCAGATGCTGGCGTGGATGAACGCGGCGCGGGCGGACGGGCGCTACCGGGCCGAGACCGGGGGGAAGGCGGGGCCGCTGCGCTGGAGCGCGCGGGCGTCGGCAGTGGCGCTGCGGCACGCCGAAGAGATGGCGCGCAGCGGGCGGCTGAGCCACGCCAGCGCCGACGGGCCCGACCCGGGGACGCGGCTGAGCCGGGCGGGGGTGGACTGGTCGAAGGCGGGGGAGAACGTGGGCATGGCGGCCAGCATTGCCCAGGTGGAGGCGATGTTCATGAACGAGCCGCGGTTTGAGGTAAACCACCGCGGCAACATCCTGGACCGGGGGTACACCGAGGTCGGCATCGGGGTGGCGCGCTCGAGCAACGGCCTGGTCTGGGTGGCGGAGGATTTTTTCACCCCAGCCAGCGCACCGCCGCCAGCGAGGCGGCACCGATCGCGAGCCAAAGCAGCAGCGCCTGCACCATGGGGCGCACGCCCACGGCGCGCAAGGTAGCGCGGGAGAGGCCGGCGCCGATCAGGAACAGGGTCAGGGTCAGCCCGATGACGGCGAGGCGGGAGAGGGCGGGGCCGGCGGCGGCCAGCGGGGCGACCAGGGTGCGCGCCAGCGAGGCCAGCAGGAACAGGCCGATGAACCAGGGCACCTGGATCTTGCGGGCGGTCTTTTGGGCTTCGCCGGCAGGGGCGAACTTCCAGCCGGCCAGCAGCGCCACCGGGACGATCCAGAGGGCGCGGGAGAGCTTGACGGCGGTGGCGGTCTGGAGGGCGACCAGGCCGTACTGGGAGGCGGCGCCGACCACCGAGCTGATGTCGTGGATGGCCATGCCCGCCCAGGTGCCGAACTGCACCTGGTTGAGGCCGAGCAGGTGGCCGAGGCGGGGGAAGGCGAAGAGGGCGACGGCGTTGAGCAGGAAGACGCAGCCCATGGCGACGGTCATCTCGGCCTCGGCGGCATCCACCACGACGGAGACGGCGGCGATGGCGCTGCCGCCGCAGATGGCGGTGCCGGCCGAGATCAGGGCGGAGGTGCGGGCGGGGATACGGAGCCAACGGGCGAGCAGGGCGCCGAGCAGGAAGGTGCCGGTGATGGTGAGGAAGGCGAGGACGAGGCCGCGCTCGCCGGCGCGGGCGACCGCGCCCAGATTCATGCCGAAGCCGAGCAGCACCACGCTGGCCTGCAGCAGCCAGCGGGCGGCGGGACGGCTGTGGCGGAGGAAGGGATTTTCCAGGGTGAGGGCGAGCAGCATGCCCAGCACCAGCGCCAAGCCGGGCGAGGCCCAGGGGGTGAGGCAGAAGAGCGCGGCGGCGAAGAAGAGCAGGCGAGCGGACATAAAGGCCACGGTAGCGCGCCGGGGCGCCAGACATCCAATATATAATTTTCACGGTTGCGATAGACTCAATCTATGTCAGGAGGCGGGGGTGTGCTTAATTTCAACCATCTGCGGCTGTTCGAGGCGGTGGCGCGGGCGGGCAGCGTCAGCCGGGCGGCGGAGGAGTTGCGGCTGAGCCAGCCGGCGCTGTCGAAGCAGGTGCGCGAGTTGGAGGCGGCGCTGGGGGTGGCGTTGCTGGAGCGGCTGCCGCGGGGGGTGCGGGCGACGGAGGCGGGGGAGTTGCTGGCTGGCTATGCGCGGCAGATTTTCGCGCTGGGGGAGGAGGCGGAGCGGGCGCTGGCGGAGCTGAGGGGGCTGGGGCGGGGGCGGCTGCGGCTGGGGGCGAGCATGACCATCGGGGTGTACCTGGCGCCGACGCTGCTGGCGGAGAGCCGGCGGCGGTGGCCGGGCCTGGCGATCGAGTGCGCCATCGAGAACACCGACACGATCCAGCAGGGGCTGGTGGAGCACGGGCTCGACCTGGGGCTGACGGAGGGGCCGGGGAAGTTCGACGGGGTGCTGGAGGGGCACATTTTTCGCTGGGACGAGCTGGTGGTGGTGGCGGGGGCGGGGCAGGGGGTGGCGGAGGCGCCGACGCTGCGGGAATTGGCGGGGCTGGCGTGGGTGATGCGGGAGCCGGGCTCGGGGACGCGGGCGGTGGTGGAGGCGGCGCTGGGGCGGCGGGGGGTGCGGGTGACGCCGGCGTGGACGTTCAACAACCCGGAGGCGGTGAAGCGGGCGGTGATGGCGGGCGCGGGGGTGGCGATGATTCCGGCGTTGACGGCGGAGGAGGAGTTGGAGCGGGGGCAACTGCGGCGGCTGCGGGTGCGGGGGCTGCGGGTGCGGCGGGCGCTGCGGGTGCAGTGGCTGCGGGGGCGCCCGGCGAGCGCGGCGATGGCGGCGTTTGTGGAGCTGCTGGGGGCTCCTCAGGGCTTGGGGGGCGGGGCGACGAGGTAGGCGCGGCGGAAGAGGAGCTGGCCGTAGGAGGGGCCGCCGTCGAGCGGCTGCACCTGGACCGAGATCCGATGGCGGGGGCCGGCGGTGGCGAGGTCGTTGGGCTGGTAGCCGAGGTAGTAGTAGCTGCGCAGGTCGGCGCCGATGGAAGAGAGTTTGCGGTCGAAGTCGGCGTCGCTGCCGCCCTGGAGGGTGACGCCGCCGCTGTCGTAGACGTAGTCGCGCAGGTGGGGGGCGACGACCTTGGCGGCCAGGCCGAGGGCGGTTTTGGGCAGGGGGAGGAGGTTGACGGTGGCCTGGTCGGTGGGGGCCTGGGCGGAGGTGCCGCGGCCGGCGGCGAGCACGGGCAATTGGGGAACACGCTGGGAGCCTTGGCCGGTGCCGCGCCGGGAGGGGAGGTCGGGGTTGAGGTAGGGGGCGGCGCCGTCGGGGCGCTGGGGGGCGAGGCGGAAGATGGCGATGGGCTGCTGCAGGGCGCCGGCGAAGAGGGCGGTGGCGGCGGGGCTGCGGCTGGCGGCGTGCTTGCCGATGATGAGCACGGCGCGGGCGTCGGCGGCGGGGCGGTGGGTGAGGTCGAGCAGGGCCTGGCTGGCGGGCTCGGTGACTTGGCCGTGGTCGAGCGGGGGGGTGGGGGAGAGTTGGAGGTGCTGCAGGACGCTGGCGACCTTGTCCTGGTCGTGGGTGAAGGGCAGGACTTGGCGGGGGTTAGGCCCGGAGACGTAGACGCTGGCCTCGCCGGCGGCGCCCATGACCATGGCGGTGAGCAGGAGGGCGCTGCGCTTCACCTGGGCGATGGCATCGCGGTCGGTGACGTCCACCACGACGGCGAGCGAGACCGGGCGGGCGGCGCGGTCGAAGGTGGTGATGCGCTGCGGGAGGCCGTCGTCGCGCAGGCGGAACTGGTCGCGGTCGAGGTTGAGCACGGGCTGGCCGTGGTGGTCGAGCACCAGGACCGGGATCTCGACGGCAAAGCGCGGGGGAGGGGCGGCCGCCCAGGACGGCAGCAGAAGGAGGAAGGGCAGGGCCGCCTTGAGGGTCACGCCACCAGTGTAGCGCGCCGGGGGAGCGAGGCGGGGGCTGACGGTATGATGGGGGTTTATGCCTGAGCCACCCTTGCCGGCGACTCCCGTGGCCGATGCGCCGCATGCGGCGCTGCGGTTCCGCGATTTTCGGCTGTTCCAGTGCGCGCGGCTGGCGTCGGTGCTGTCGAGCGAGATGCTGGCGGTGGCGGTGGCGTGGCAGGTGTATTCGATCACCCATCGCGCCCTCAGCCTGGGCTTGGTCGGGCTGGCGGTGTTTCTGCCCAGCTTCCTGCTGTTTCTGGTGGCGGGGCACGTGGTGGACCGCTTCGACCGGCGGCGGGTGCTGCTGGTGGTGCAGTCCAGCTACGCGCTGATCTCGACGCTGCTGTTTTTGACGGCGGTCTACGGGCCGGGGACGGCGGCGCCGATTTACGCCATCCTGGCGCTGCAGGGCACGGTGCGGGCGTTTGGGGCGCCGGCGGGACAGGCGTTCATGCCGGAGCTGGTGCCGCAGGAACACTTTGCCAATGCGGTGACGTGGGGTTCGAGCACGTTCATGATCGGGACGATTGTGGGGCCGGGGCTGGGGGGGGTGATCTACGCCTGGCTGGGGGGGGCGGCGCACGTCTACGCGGTGGCGGCCTGCACCTATGCGAGCTCGTTTTTCTTCACCTACCTGATCCACACCCGCACCGGGCGGAAGGAGCCGCGCGGGGCCTCGATGGAGACGCTGCTGGCGGGCTTCCACTACATCTGGGAGCAGCAGGTGATCCTGGGCTCGATCTCGCTGGATCTGTTTGCGGTGCTGCTGGGGGGGGCGGTGGCGCTGCTGCCGATCTTCGCCGCCGACGTGCTGCACACCGGGGTGCGGGGGCTGGGGCTGCTGCGGGCGGCGCCGTCGGCGGGGGCAATGATCATGGCGCTGCTGCTGGCGTTTTATCCGCTGAAGCGGCACGCGGGGCGGCTGATGCTGGGCTGCGTGGCGCTGTTTGGGCTGGCCACCATCGGGTTTGGGCTGAGCCGCAACCTATTGCTGTCGATCGCGCTGCTGGTGATCGTGGGGGCCTCGGACATGGTGAGCGTGGTGGTGCGGCAGACGCTGGTGCAGTTGAAGACGCCCTCGCACATGCGGGGGCGGGTGAGCGCGGTGAACATGCTGTTCATCGGGACCTCGAACCAGTTTGGGGAGTTCGAGAGCGGGCTGACGGCGCAGTGGTGGGGGGCGGTGCGGGCGACCATCTACGGCGGGATGGGGACGCTGCTGGTGGTGGGGACGTGGTGGAATCTGTTTCCGGAGCTGCGGAAGGTGCAGAGCCTGAGGAAATAGTGGCGCTGCAGGAGCGGCCCATGGTGGGCGCGGGCCCCTCTATAACGACTCCCCCTCTTGTCAAGAGTGTTTTTGAGACACGCCGCCGTCGTCGTCGCGGGTGTGGAAAAGTGGAGCCGCTGTTTGGATCCACTTTTCCATGCCCGGC
>Ga0307372_10006530_pt1 | contig 16998 bp, 15 predicted proteins | sample OX1MG_FD_202533 | JGI IMG/M metagenome (GOLD analysis project Ga0307372, IMG submission 202533) | Soil microbial communities from Risofladan, Vaasa, Finland - OX-1 | ecosystem: Environmental > Terrestrial > Soil > Coastal area > Acid sulfate soil | place: Finland: Risofladan, Vaasa | collected... | reverse complement strand
CGCTCATGTCGAAGCGCGCGAACTCCGCCAGCCAGCCGGCGGGCTCGACGCCGGGGAGGTTGCTCTGCAGCGCGCCGTAGAAGGACACCCCGAGCACGCGGCACAGCGCGTCGAGCAGCGCGCGATCGATCAGCGCCGGACCGTAATTCGCTTCCAGCGCGTTCAGTCCTCGCTCGGCGGCGAGCCTGATCTGGTCGGCGTAATGCGCCTGGAAGTGCCCGAACGCCGTATTCGCGCCACCTGCGAGATACGCCTCGCGCGCGAGCACGAGCGAGACGCGCAAACGGTCGACGTTGTCCTCCTGAGACCGCGCCAGATCCTTGTCGAACCACTTCGGCGCCATCAGCTCGGCCGCGGCGCCGCGCGCCTCGCGGCCGTCGGCCAAGCGCACGCGGGCACGCACGAACGCCTGCGGCGCCGCGCTCAGCGTCGTCGCGCCGAAACGAAACGGCATGCGCAGACGCACGGGGCGCTCGTAGAACTCGAGCGCGGCCACGGTGAAGGGCGGCGCGGCCGTCATCGCTTGAGTTCCAATGCCTCCAGGATCCCGCGGATGTAGCCGATCGCGCGTGCCGCGGCGCCCGGCCCATCGGGCACGTAATCGAACGGCTCCACCGCGATGTCGCCGGCGTAGCCGTGGCGCGCCAGCGCCGCAAACAGCGGCGCAAAGCGCTGCTCGCCCTGTCCGGGACCGCGGCGGTTGCGGTCGTTCACCTGCACGTGCGCGAGCACGCCGCGCGGCAACCAGCGCGCCACCAGCGCGGCGAGCGGCTCGCTCTCGCTCGCCCCGGCGGCGCTGCAGTCGAGCATGCTGCGCAGCGCCGGGCTGGCGATCCGTTCGACCAGGCGCGCAGCTTCCTCGAGCGAGTTAATAAGCGGCGTCGCTGTCGGAGCGAGCGGCTCGACGCAATAGAGAACACCCGCCCGCGCAGCGCGCTCCGCCACTGCGGCGAAACACTCCGCCGCGTGCGCCATCGCCGCCGCGCGCGTGTCGCCCGCGTCAATGCGCCGCTGCTGCGGCGAGCCGTGCACCAGGTAGCGCCCACCCAGCTGTGCGCACAAATCGATAAGCGCCAGCATCACCTCGACGGTGCGCTTGCGCACCTCGGCGTCGCGCGAGCTGATCGACAGGCCGGCTGGCCTGATCAACAGCCAGTGCAACCCGGTCACCGCGATGCCCGCGTCCTCGGCCGAGCGCCGCGCCGCGGCGATCTGCGCCGCACCCATGCGGTGCGGCTCCTCCGACAGGGTGTATGGGGCAACCTCGAGCCCGTCGTAGCCGAGCTTGGCGGCGTATTCGCACTGCGCCGGAAACGGCATCGGCGTGATGACTTCGTTGCACAGGGCGATGCGCATCGCCTGCCTCAGCGTCTCAGTGCCGCCAGAATCAGGTCGGTCATGTGGCGCGCGCGCGCGGCCAGAGCCCTGGGTGCCATCAGGTCGCGGCCGAAGATTTGCGACAGCGTGTAGCGGTTGCCGAGGTAAAAGTAGCCCTCGGCCGCGATCGATATGTAGAGCTGCACCGGATCGACGCCGCGGCGAAACACCCCTGCACGCTCGCCGCGGCGCAGGGTGCCGCGCAGCGTCTCTACGAGCGGGAAGTGCATTTCGCGCACCCGCCGCGACCGGCGCAAATGGCGCGCCTTGTGCAGGTTTTCGCTGTTGAGGAAGCCGAGGAACTCCGGATGTTCCAGATAGTAGCTCCACGTGAACAGCACCAGGCGTCGCAGCGCGCGCTGCGGTTCGAGGTGCTCGAGTTCGAGCGCACGCTCGGCCGAGCGGATCTGGGCGTACTGCGCCTCGAGCGCCGCGAGGTACAGATTTTCCTTCTTGCCGTAATAGTAGTACAGCATGCGCTTATTGGCGCCGGCACGCGCCGCGATGCGGTCGACGCGGGCGCCGCCCAAGCCGTGACGCGCGAACTCGACGGTCGCAGCCCGCAGGATCCTTTCCCGATTGCGCGCCGGGTCGCGGCGATTGCTCACGGCTCATTCCATCCCGAGCAGCCGGTAGATCCGCCGGGTGTACTCGCCGAAGCGCTCGTGGGTCTTGATGTCAAGCGCGCGCGGGCGCGGCAGGTCGATCTCGAAATTGTCCGCCATGCGCGCCGGCCCCGCAGTGAGTACCACCACGCGCGTTCCGAGGAACACCGCCTCCGAGATGCCGTGGGTGACGAACAAGATCGTCTTCTTCGACTCCTTCCAGATGCGCAGCAGCTCCAGGTTCATCTTCTCGCGCGTGAGCGCGTCCAGCGCCCCGAAAGGCTCGTCCATCAGCACCAGCTTCGGGTCGTGCACCAGCGCGCGCGCGATCGCCGCGCGCTGCTGCATCCCGCCCGAGAGCTCGTACGGATACTTATCCTCGAATCCGCGCAGCCCCACCAACGCGAGCAGCGCCCGAGCCCGCTCGCGGCTCTCCGCCATCGGCAGCCCGAGGATTTCCGCCGGCAGCAGCACGTTGGCCATGATGCGGCGCCACTTCAGCAGCAGCGGGGACTGGAACACCATGCCGATGTCGCGTGAGGGGTCGAAGTGCTGGCTCGCCGAGCCCACCCTCACCTCGCCGCCGTCGTGCGGCTGCAGGCCCGCCAGGATCTTGAGCAGCGTCGACTTGCCGCAGCCCGAGGGCCCGACCAGGGACACCAGCTCGCCGTCCATGACGTCGAAAGTGGCGTCCGAGATCGCCAGGAATTCGTCCTTGCCACGCCGGTAGACCTTCCTGACGTTCGCGAGATGGATGAATGGCTCGGCCATCACTCCACGCGCGCGTCCTTCGCCACCAGCAGGCGCTCCAGCCCGAGCACCAGGCCATAGAGCAGCATGCCGAGCAGCGTGATGTAGATCACCGCCATGAACATCGCCGGCGTGTCGAGCGTCACCTGCACCTGCAGCATCAGGTAGCCCAGCCCCTTGTCCGAGCCGAGGAACTCGCCGACGATCGCGCCGGCCACCGCGAGGATCGCCCCGACCTTCATGCCGGAGAAGATGTAAGGCAGCGCCCCCGGCAGCTGGATCTTGGTGAACAGCTGCCAGCGCGAGCCTCTGAGCGAGCGCACCAGGTCGAGCAGCTCGGGCTCGACCTCGCGCAGCCCGCGCGCGGTGGTGAGCAGAATCGGAAACACGCAGATCGAGAACGCCATCATCGAGTTCGGCAGCACGCCGTACTTGAACCAGACGATGATCAGCGGCCCCAGGGCGACCTTCGGAATCATGTTGAGCGACACCAGCAGCGGCATGCAGAACGCCTCGAGCGTGTCCGACCAGGTGAACGCGAGCGCCAGCGCCACGCCGACGACGAGCGCCAGGAAGTAGCCCGCATAGATCTCGGTAGCAGTGACCGCGATGTTGGTCCACCAACTGTAATGGCCGGCGAACGCCGCCGCCAAGGTGGCCTGCGGCGAGGGCATGACGAACTTGGGAACGTGGCCGAGCGTGACGAACAGGTACCAGGCGGCGATCAGCGCGAAGTGGGCGAGCGCCGCCAGCGCATAGCGCGACAAAGTGCCGTTCGACCGGTCCATGGCGATGCTCCTCAGCGGATGGTGCAGCTCATGCCAGCCAGCGCGGCAGGTTGGCCCGCACGAAATCGTCGTCGGTAAGGTCCAGATGCTCGCGGCACACCCGGTCAATCTCCTCGGCTTGGCCGGGAGAGAGCGTCTCATTCGGGTCGAGGCACCAGATGCCCTCGAGCAGCCCCTGGCGCCGCAGCACCTCGTGGCAGCCCGGGATGCAGCCGGCGAAATCGTGCGCGACGTCGAACAGCGCGCCGTTGCAGTCGGTCACCCGCGCGTCCAGGGCGAGGAGGTCCTGGTCGACGCCGCCCGCGGCCACGGCGTCCAGGATCCGCCGGTGCAGTTCGACCGCGCGCCGCGTCCACACGCTCCAGTGCCCGAGCAGACCCCCGCGAATGCGCACGCGTACCTCCTCGCCGCCGCGCTTGACCGCGAGAGGCGCCAGCAGGTCGAGAACGATGTGATCGTCGTTGCCGGTGTACAGCGCGACGCGCTCCTCGGCGCGCGCCGCCACCACGCCCTTGGCGACGTCGAGCGTGCGGTAGCGGTTGAACGGCGCGATCTTGATCGCGACCACGTTGTCCAGCGCGGCGAAGCGGCGCCAGAACTCCGCCGGCAGCGCAATTCCGCCGACCGCGGTCTGCAGGTAGAACCCGACCAGCGGGATCGCCGTGGCAACCGCGGCGCAGTGCGTGACCAGCTCCTCGATCGAGGCGCCCCGCATCGGGGCAAGCGACAACATCCCGGCGTGGTAGCCGTGCGCGAGCGCGATCTGCGCCTCGCCCACGGCCTGCGCCGTCCTGCCCGACAGGCCGGCGATCAGCACCACCGGGCGCGGCGTCCATTCGCGCGCGGTGCGCGCCGCGAGCTCCAGCACCGGCTCGTAGAGCCCGGCCTCGCGAATCGCGAACTGGGTAGCGTGCACGCCCACCGCGAGACCGCCTGCGCCCGCGTCGAGGTAATAGCGCGTCAGGGCGCGCTGGCGCCGGGCGTCCAGGCGACGCGCGGCGTCGAGCGCGAGTGGGTGCGCGGGGATCACGCTGCCGCACCGCAGGGTCGCAAGAACCTCGGTGGGCAGATCGCTCCGGTGAAGCGGCATGGGTGCGGGGAGTTAACCGGTTGGTTACCGTAACGCAGGCACCGCGACGCGTCAACGCCGCGCGCATTGACACCCGGCCGCGCGCGCCGATACCATCGCTCGCCTCAGCCCAGAAGGAGGATTGGATCATGCGCAAACTCATCGCCATCGCGCTCCTCGCGCTCGCCGCGGCACCCGCGCTCGCCGCGGAGAAGCTCGACTTCATCCTCAACTGGGTGCCGGGCGGCGATCACGCCCCGTACTACTACGCGAAGAAGATGGGGTGGTACGCGAAGGACGGCATCGACCTCGACCTCGAGCCGGGCAAGGGCTCGGTGCTCGCGGCGCAGCGCGTGGGCGCGGGCGCCAATCCGATCGGCCTGGCCGACATTGGCACGGTTCTGGTGGCCAAGAGCAAGGGCGCAGACCTGGTGGCCGTGTACAACGTGTACGCCAACTCGCCGCAGGGCTTCTACTGGCTGAAGAGCTCCGGCATCAAGGGAATCAAGGACTTCCCCGGCAAGAAGATCGGCAATCCGGCGGGTGACGCGGCGCGCGCGATGTGGCCCGCCGTCGCCAAGGCCAACGGAATCGATCCGAATTCGGTGACCTGGGTCAACATCGATCCGAACGCCAAGCTCGCGGCCCTCAAGGCGCATTCGATCGACATCACCACCTCGTTCTACAACCTGCACCATGTGTTCAAGCGCGAACTGGGCAGCGACATGGGCTTTCTCGCCTGGCGCGACGCCGGGGTCAACCCTTACGGCAACTCGGTGGTCGTCAACGGCGCGTTCCTGAAGGCGCACCAGGCGCTGATCGGCAAGTTCGTCAAGGTCACGCAACGCGCCTTTTACACCTGCGTCAAGGACCCCAAACCCTGCATCCAGGCGCTGATCGAGGCGAACGGCGCCCTCTCGTTCGACAACGAGATGCAGAACTGGGAGGAAGTCGAGGTGCTGATGAGCGACAAGTTCTCGCGCACGGTCGCGCTCGGCTACCACGACCCCGCGCGCATGCAGTCCGACTACAATCTGGTCAAGGACTACATCGGGATCGACCACCCCTTCGACGTCAAGACGATCTACACCAACCGGTTCCTCGACCGCTCGATCAAGATGCCGAAGTAATCCGCCGGCGCCATGGCCGGCGAACGTCTCCGACCGGCGTCACCGCGCCGGCTGATCCGCTTCGCGGATTCGCACCCGCTCGGACAAGCCCTCGAGCCGCCGGTCGCGAATGCCGAGCTGGCGCAGGTGCTCTACCGTATCGAACAGGTAGTCGCGGCAGCGCCCGAGCGGGCCGGCGCCCGTCGTCAGGTGGTACACGATGGAGTCCACGTCGAGCCCGCGGACGTAGCGCTCGTGGCCGCGGTTCACCGCGAACGCGATCGCCGGCTCGATGCCCTGCGCAGTGCGCACGTTGGCCCACACCGGGCGGTACGCCATGGTCAGCATTTCGCGGCGCCACACCACATCGAGCTCGGTCTCGATCTTGTCGCGAGGCAAGCGGTACGCGACCCCATGGCAGCTGCCGCCGCGCTCGATCGCCAGCATCAGGCCGGGACGCGCGGGGCTGCCGCGTCCGGCCCGCGCCCACAGGCAGAACTGGCGGTGATAGCCGTACAGGAGGGCGCTGCGCCGCTCCGCGAAATGGAACGCCGGATTCCAGATCAGCGAGCCGTACCCAAAGATCCAGACCCGACCGCGGCGCGGCGCGCGCGCCAGGATCTCGTCGAGCTGGCGCGCGCGCTCCTCGGGCGTCATGAAGCGCGCCGCCGGTCCGAGCAACGCACGCGCCGATTCGTGCAGCGCGCCGCTCAGGATGCTCTCGCGGGTGATCTTGAGCTCGGCCATGTGGCTGTCCGCTGCCTCAGCCCAGCTCGGGCCCGGCGACCGCCATCATACGGCTCGGATCGCCGGGCGCGCGACCGGCGCCAAACACCATGCGCGTGAAAGAGCGCTGCAAGACGAAGCCGTGCGCCTCGGCGCAGGCGCGCAGCGCAGGCGCCTGGTCGCCGATATCCATATAAAGCGGCGCCGCCACGCGCGCCAGCGCGGCAGCGAGCAGCGCCGGAGCTGCGCCAGTCTCGATCGCGACCAGCGGTCCGAGCTGGTGCGCCACGCGACCATCCCTGCCAAGCAGGAACGCGCTGATGCGGCCGGCCCTCTCGGCGACGAGCGCGGCCTGCGGCAGGCGCCGCGCGAGCGCTTTGAGCAACGGCTCGCGGCTGGTCCCAAATGCAGGCGTGTCGAGCGCCAGAATCGCCGGCCAGTCGGTCTCGACGAGCGGCCGCACGCCCGCCGGCGGCCCCGCGCGTGCGAGGCGCGCCGCGCGCAGGAAAAACCGCCCGAAACCCCAGGTGTCGCGGAACCCCTCGCACACGTAGACCTCGCGGCCGGCGGGCGTGGCATCGAGGACGGGCGTCAGCCCCAGCGCCTTGAGGTCGGACAGCGCGCGCTTGATTAGCCGCGAAGCGTGGCCCTTGCGCCGCTCCTCGGGCAGAACCAGCACCATGCTCACCCAGGCGAAGCCCGCGCCGTACGGCAGCACCAGCGTGGAGGCGACCAGAGTTCCGTCAGCGCGCGCCAGGCCCCAGCCGTGTCCCATCTGCAGCAGCAGGCGCCAGTCGGCCTCGTTCTGGTTCCAGCCGGCCGCCCGAGACAGCGCGAGCAAACCGTCGAGCCGCTCCAGGTTCAGCGGCTGCTCGGCGACGCCGCCCGGCTCAGAACTTCCCATCCCGGGTCGCGAAATGGGTTTCCTTGCCGAGGCTGGGCATGGCGCGCGCCACCCAGTCGGCGACCCAGTCGATCATCTTCGGCAGCGCGATGCGCGGCGCGCCGAACAGCCGCTGCGCCTGGTGAGTGTCCATCAGCCACGCCGTCGGCGCCTCGCGTCCGCTGAGGACCGGCGCCTTGCCGAAGCACTCGCCAAAGCGCTCGGCGAGCCAGCGCACGCTGGTGCGCTCCGGCCCGCTGACGTTGATCGGCGAAGCCCGCGCCGTGCAGTGCGCCAGCAGCCGCAGCGCCTGGGCGTTGGCGTCGCCCTGCCAGATCACGTTCACGTAGCCCATGGTGAGATCGACCGGCCGGCCGGCGAACACGCTCGAGGCGACATCGTGCAGCACACCGTAGCGCATGTCGATCGCGTACGACAGGCGCATCAGGCGCCCCCGCGTGCCGTACTTGCGCGAACCGTACTCGAACATGTGTTCGCGGCCGGCGCAGGAGTTGGCGTAGTCGCCCGGCGGCGGCACGGCCGGCAGGTCTTCCTTCGCGCCGCCGCTTTCCACGTCCACGTACGGATAGACGCAAGCCGTCGAGAAGGCGACGATGCGCGCGTCGCGGAAGCTCTCGGCGACCATGAACGGCACTGCCACGTTCATCGCCCAGGTGAATTCCGGGTGCCCGTGGGCGCCGAACTTGTGCCCGGCCATGAAGACGACGTTCTTTACGCGCGGCAGGCGCTCGAGCGCCGCGCGATCGAGCAAGTCGCAGGCGATGCACTCCACCCCCCAGGACTCGAGCCGCTCGCGCAGCCCTGCCTCGGAGAAGCGCGCGACGCCGATCACCCGCTTGCCGGGGGCTGCGCGCTTCGCCATGCGCGCGAGCGTCGGCCCCATCTTGCCTCCCACGCCGAGCACCGCGATGTCGCCGTCGACGCGCGCCAAGTCCGCAGCCAGCTCCGGAGTCGGCGCGGTCATGAACTCTTCGAGCGCCGCGACGTCGGCAAAGCGCTCCGGCGGCAGGTCCATGCTTTTAACCCTTTGGTGAATTCCTGGAGCGGATCATTATAATCGCGCCAGGAGGACGCTCATGCCCGCACCGCGCATCCTGACGACCGTCGTCGGCTCCTATCCGGTCCCGGATTGGCTCGCCGCGCTGCCTTCCGAGCATGCGCTCGTCGACGCGACGCGCGTCGTGCTGCACACCCAGGAGCAGGCGGGCCTCGACCTGGTCTGCGACGGCGAGCTGTATCGCTTCGACGTCAATCACCCCGAAACCAACGGCATGATCGAGTACTTCGTGCGGCTAATGGATGGGGTGCGCACGCGTCTGGGCTTCGACGAGCTGATGGGCTACCGGCAGCAGGGCGGGATGCGCTTTCGCAGCCGTCCGCCAGGGGTGGTCAACGGCCCGGTCGGGCCGGGGGCGCTCGATCTGCCCCAGGCCTGCGCGCGCGCCAAGTCGCTCGCAACGCGCCCGCTCAAGTTCACCGTCACTGGCCCGCACATGCTCGCCAAGACGCTGCTCGACAGGCACTACGGCGACATCGCCGCGCTCGCCGACGCCATCGCCAGCGCGCTCGCCGCGCAGGTGGCGCATCTGGATGCGGACGTCGTCCAGCTCGACGAGGCGAATTTGCCGGGGCACCCGGACGAGTGGCGCTGGGCGGCGGCGGCGATCAACCGCGTGCTCGACGCGGTGCCCAAGGGGGTGAAGGCTGCGGTCCACCTGTGCTTCGGCAACTACGGCGGCCAGACGATCCAGCGCGGCACCTGGGCGCGGCTCATCGACTACCTGAACGCGCTGCACGCCGACCACGTCGTCATGGAGTGCGCGCACCGGCCGGCAGAGGAGCTGGCGGTCTTCAAGGACCTGCGCCCGCAGATCGGCATGGGCGTCGGCGTGGTCGACGTGAAGCGCACCGAAATCGAGACGCCCGAGGCGATCGCACGCTCGATCGAGCGCGCCGAAAAGACGCTCGGGCCCGGCCGGGTGCGCTACGTGCACCCGGACTGCGGCTTCTGGATGCTCAAGCGCGGCATCGCCGACGCCAAGATGCGCGCCCTAGTCGCCGGCCGCGACCTGTACGAAGGACGCGGTGCGCAGCGCGCCGCCTGACTAGACCAGAGCAGACTGGTGGGGGCGCTCGAAGCGCGACGCCATCGGCGGCACAGCCTTGCATGCTCGCCCGCCTTCGGGGCGACTGCGCCCATGCCTCCTTCTAGCCCTTCAGGTGCGCGCCCACGCGCACGATCTTCATGGTATTGGTGCCGCCGGACTTGCCAATCGGCTCGCCGATGGTGAGCACGATCAGGTCGCCCTCCTTCACCACGCCGTGCTGCGCCAGAACGCCCTCGGCCTCGCGCATCAGCTCCTCGCGGTCGTGGCCGACGTATCTCACCATCAGCGGATACACGTCGCGCATCAGCGCGCAGCGGTAGCGCGTCGAGGTCTGCGAGGTAAGCGCGTAAATCGGCACCCCGCAATTGAGGCGGCTCATCCACAGCGCGGTGGAGCCCGACTCGGTGAGCGAGGCGATCGCTTTGACCTTGAGGTGGAAGGCGGTGAACAGCGCCGCCATGGCGATCGACTGGTCGACGCGCGCGAACACGCGGTTGAGGAAATCCTGGTCCAGGTTGAGCAGCTGGGTCTGCTCGGCCTCGACGCAGATGCGGTCCATCGACTCGATCGTCTCGACCGGATACTTGCCACTCGCCGACTCGGCCGAGAGCATCACCGCGTCGGTGCCATCGAGCACCGCGTTGGCGACGTCGGAGACCTCGGCGCGCGTCGGCGTCGGGCTCGAGATCATCGATTCCATCATCTGGGTGGCGGTGATGGTGAGCTTGTTCTCCTCGCGCGCCATGCGGATCATGCGCTTTTGCAGCGCAGGCACCGAGGCGTCGCCGACCTCCACCGCCAGGTCGCCGCGCGCCACCATGATCCCGTCGCAGGCGCGCATGATGTCGAGCAGCGCCGCTTGCCCGACCGCCTCGGCGCGCTCGATCTTGGCGATCAGCATGGCCTTGCCGCCGGCGGCGCGCATCAGCTCGCGCGCCATGTACATGTCGGAGCCCGACTTCGGGAACGACACCGCGAGGTAATCGGCCTGCAGCTTCACGGCGGTGCGAATGTCCTCGATGTCCTTGGGCGTGAGCGCGGGCGCGGTCAGGCCGCCGCCCTGGCGGTTGATGCCCTTGTTGTTCGACAGCACGCCGCCATGGCGCACCACGGTGCGCACCTCGCTGCCTTTCACCTCCATGACGTCGAGCACGATCCGGCCGTCGTCGAGCAGCAGCACCGCCCCCTGGTCGACGTCGCTCGGCAGGTCCTTGTAGTCCAGGCCGACGCGGCCGTCGTCGCCCAGCTCGCATTCGGCGTCGAGCACGAACCTCTGGCCCTGCTGCAGCGTGACCTGTCCGCCCTGGAACCTGCCGACGCGGATCTTGGGGCCCTGCAGGTCGCACATGATGGCGACCGTACGGCCGACCTTGCGCCCGATCTCCTTCACCAGCTCGGCACGCTTGAGATGGTCCTCGGCGCTGCCGTGCGAGAAGTTGAGCCGCGCCACGTCAACCCCGGCGCGGATCATGCGCTCGAGCACGGCGGGCGAGCTCGAGGCGGGGCCTAGGGTAGCGACGATCTTGGTGCTGCGGAGCATCTGTTGCAGTCTATCACCCGTCCCTGAAGCTTCCGCGGCGTTCACTTCTGTACCAGAGCGGCCTTCCACTGCGCGGGGACCGACCGCCCGGCTGACTGTGTGTCGGCCAGCAAAGCAAACAGGCACCGTCCATTGCTCGCAGCAGCCCCTACCTCACCGATCGTGCGCTTCTCATTCGTGCCGTGGTTCGACAGGTAAAAACGACGCCCCTGTACTCGAGCACCCGGATCCTGTCTTCCCTAAGCTTGGCGACGAAGTCCGGGTAAAAGCGGTCGGCCGGCCTCGGCAGCCAAAACGATGCCCGCGGCTCGCGCTCCAGCTTCCGCACCTGGAATTTGCCTTCATCTCGGTCAAGCTGGATGGCACACGCTGTTTCCTCCCGTTCGAGGTCGGAGTTCGGCACGCCGCAAAGGCGATAGAAGTGTTTCAGGAAGGTGTACCGGCCAGCGAATAACCAGCGTGCCGGGTACAGGTTCGGATCAGAGCTGCACCCGGGGCGGTCCGAAACCCGTGCCGCGCCCGCGCGCCCAAATACCGCCTGTGCCCCAGATGGTGTCGTAATGCTCGAATGCACTCTTGGGTTTGGCGTCCTGATCGGCCAGCCAGTGCAGCGCAGGCACCCTCTGCCGCCTGCTTCCTAATCACGCCACAAGATTGGCATGAAATTGACTTTCTAGCCAATAAATTATACATTACACAACAGTAAGTTACGTTTGTTATAGCCGAAAAGAAGGCTATTATGCCAAAAAAGCTCGCCGGTGACCTGATCGAGCGCCTAGAGGCCGAAATTCGTCGGCACTCCAACGGTGTCTGTGCAGCCGCCCTGGCGGAAACGTTCGGGAAAGACGCGAGCCCAAGGTCACTGGCGCGGCTCCTCAAGCACTTGGCCAGAGGCCAGCGAATTCGCGTGCGGGGCATGGGACGCACGACCCGCTACTTGCCGAACGTCCCGGGAGAGGCTGTCGCGCATGTGAGCCTTCCGGCGTCGGGCGCCAACGGCGAAGCCGAAGTCTACGTGCCCATGTCCAGGGAGTCGGAAACTCTCCGCGCATCGATACGCCGCCCGATCACACAGAGGCGCCCCGTCGGCTATGACCGCTCGCTGCTGGAGAACTATCACCCAAACGAAACCTTCTACCTGAACGACGCCGATTGGCGCGGGCGCCTGCGCGAGATCGGGCGCACGCCCTTCACGCAGCGCGCCGCAGGCACCCACGCGCGCGACATCATGAACCGCCTGCTGATCGACTTGTCCTGGGCATCCTCGCGGCTGGAAGGAAACACATACAACCGGCTCGACACGCTGAACCTGATCGAGCACAGCCGCGAAGCGCAAGGCAAGGGCCGACTCGAGACTCAGATGATCCTCAATCACAAGCGAGCGATCGAGTTCCTGATCGAACAGGCGCAAGACATCGGCTTCAATGTTTACACGTTCATGAACCTGCACGCACTGCTTTCGGAGAACTTTCTGGCCGATCCGGCGGCGAGCGGACGGCTGCGCGAGAGGGTCGTGGAGATCAGCGCTACGGTGTATCGGCCGCTCGCAGTGCCTCAACAGATCGAGGAGCTCCTGCGGATCATCCTCGAAAAAGGGGGCGCGATCCATGATCCCTTCGAGCAGGCGTTCTTCATGATGGTGCACATCCCGTATCTTCAACCGTTCGAATATGTCAACAAGCGCGTCTCGCGGCTCGCGGCCAACGTCCCGTTCATCAAGAATAATCTGTGCCCGCTTTCGTTCGTGGACGTGCCGGAACGCGCATACGTGGAAGGTACGCTAGCGATTTACGAGCACGCTCGTGTGGACTTGCTGAGGGACGTCTTTACGTGGGCGTACGAGCGATCGTACGAGCAGTTCAGGGCCGTCGCGGGGACGCGTCCCGAACCGGACCCGTTCCGGCTCAAGTACCGGGCCGAGTTGGGCGAGGTCGTCGCAGACATGGTCCGTGCAGGCGCGCCGATCGATGCCGCGGCTGTCCGGCTCGCAGCCACGCATCTCGTTGCCATGGAAGACGTGCCGCGTTTCGTGAAGATGGCGCTTACCGAGCTACGCCACTTGCACGAAGGCAATATCGCGCGCTTCCGCATACGGCTGGCGCACTATCGCGCCTGGAAGGCAGGCCAGCGTTCGACGGCGCCTTTTCAGGCCCTTTGAAAGAGACTTTCCGGCGGCGAGCCCCTATTTTCGTTTCCGAACGAAATCGCAAATAGCGATTGCCGCTACTTTCGCCGGCCGCGGCGAGCTTGTCGGCGCGCGGGCGCCGTTAAACCTCCGCCCGCGCCTCCAGCGCCGCCACCGCGGGCAGCGTCCTGCCCTCGAGGAACTCGAGGAACGCGCCACCCGCAGTCGAGATGTAGTCGACCTTGTCAGCAATGCCGAACTTGTTGATCGCCGCGATGGTGTCGCCGCCGCCGGCGATCGAGAAGGCCTTCGATCCGGCGATGGCGTGCGCCAGCACTTCGGTGCCCTTGGAGAACTGCTCGATCTCGAACACCCCGACCGGGCCGTTCCAGACGATCGTGCCGGCGAGCCCGAGCGCCGCCGCGAGCGCGGCCGCGGTCTTCGGCCCGATGTCGAGGATCATCTCGTCGGCCGCGACGTCCCGGGCGGACTTCACGCTCGCCCGCGCGCTCACCGCCAGCTCCCTCGCCACCACCACGTCGACCGGCAGCGGTACCCGGGTCGCGGCCATGATCTTCTTCGCCTGCTCGGCGAGCCCGGGCTCGGCAAGCGATTTGCCGATCGGCAGCCCTGCGGCGAGCATAAAGGTGTTGGCGATGCCGCCACCGACGATCAGCTGGTCGACCTTCTTCGCCAGCTCGCCGAGGATAGTGAGCTTGGTCGAGACTTTCGAGCCGGCGACGATGGCCACCAGCGGCCGCGCGGGACTCGCGAGCGCCTTCGTGAGCGCGTCGAGCTCGGCGGCCATCAGCGGCCCGGCGCAGGCCACCGGCGCGAAGCGCGCGACGCCGTGCGTGGTCGCCTCGGCGCGGTGCGCGGTGCCGAAAGCGTCGTTCACGTAGACCTCGCACAGCGCGGCGATCTTGCGCGCCAGCGCCTCGTCGTCCTTCTTCTCGCCCTTGTTGACGCGGCAGTTCTCGAGCAGCACCAGCTCGCCGGGCTTGACCTCGACGCCGTCGACCCAGTTCGCCTTCACCGGCACGGCGCGCCCGAGCAGCTCGCCCAAGCGCTTCGCCACCGGCGCGAGCGAGTCTCCGGGCTTGAATTCGCCCTCCTTGGGGCGTCCCAGATGCGAGGTGACCATGACCGCCGCGCCCTGCTCGAGCGCGCGGCGGATGCCGGGGACCGAGGCGCGGATGCGCGTGTCGTCGGATACACCTCCGGCCTCGTCGAGGGGCACGTTGAGGTCGGCGCGGATCAGCACCCGCTTGCCCTTCAGATCGAGATCGGTCATGCGCTTGAACTTCATGTCTTGCTCCTCTTCTCGAGCTCGGCGAGCAGCTCCGGCATGAGCCGCTGCGGCTCGCCCGATTCGAACGCGCGGCGCTGGTATGTGCGTGCTGCCACCAGAATGTCGTCGAAGGCCGCCTGGGTCAGCTCGCGCATGCGCTGCTTGGTGAGCCGGATCGCATTCGGCGGGCGCGTTGCCAGCTCGCGCGCCAGCCCAAGCGCCGCCCCGAGCACCTTCTCGCGCGGCACCAGGCGGTTCACCAGCCCGATCCTCTCGGCGCGTTCGCCGGAGATCAGCTCGCCCATGAGCGAGAGCTCGGCGTTCAGCCCGAAGGGCAGGTGCCACATCATGAACGAGGTGCCGAGGATCGATCCCACCCCGGTTCTCACCTCCGGTTGTCCGATGCGTGCCTCCGGGTGAGCCACCCGCAGGTCGCAATGCAGGGCGATCTGGAAGCCCGCGCCCGCCGCTGCGCCCACGATTGCCGCCACGCTCGGCTTGTCCAGCGCCCGCACCGCGGCGTGCATCGCGTGCAACTCTTCGGCCCAGCGCTCGGCGTCCTCTACGCCGAGGCGCGCGCCCTCCTCGAGATCCTGACCGGCGCAAAAGACGCGCTCTCCGGCGCCCGCGATCACGACCGCACGCACCTGCGCATCGGCGTTGACCCGCGCGAGCGCTTCGGGCAGCTCGCGGCGCAGGTCCCGGTTGACCGCGTTCAAGCGCTCCGGCCGGTTGAGCCGGACTAGGGCGACCTCCGCGAGCCGCTCGATGAGAACGGCGGCCATGGCCCGTCTATTTGGCGTTCATCAGCGCGACCGCCGCATCCAGCATCCGGTTGCTGAAGCCCCATTCGTTGTCGTACCAGGCGGTGACCTTGACCAGCGTGCCGCCGGTCACCTTGGTGAGCGTCGAGTCGAAGATCGAGCTCGCGGGGTTGTGGTTGAAGTCGGAGGACACCAGCGCATCCGTGTTGTACTCGAGGATGCCCTTCAGGTCGGTCTGCGAGGCCTGCTTGACCGCCTCATTCACCTCCTCGACGCTGGTGGCCTTCTTCGCCACGAACGTGAGGTCGACGATCGACACGTTGATCGTCGGAACGCGGATCGAGAAGCCGTCGAGCTTGCCGTTCAGGTGCGGCAGCACCAGCCCGACGGCGGCGGCCGCGCCGGTCTTGGTGGGGATCATGTTCTGCGAGGCCGAGCGCGCGCGCCGCAGGTCCTTGTGGTAGACGTCGGTGAGCACCTGGTCGTTGGTGTAGGCGTGCACCGTCGTCATCAGACCCGCGACTACGCCGATGCGCTCGTCGAGCGCCTTGACCAGCGGCGCCAGGCAGTTGGTGGTGCACGAGGCGTTGGAGATGACCGTGTCGGAGGCCTTGAGCGCCTTGTCGTTCACGCCCACCACGATCGTGCGGTCGACGTCCTTGTCGCCCGGCGCCGAAATGATCACCTTCTTCGCCCCGGCCGCCAGGTGCGCGCCCGCCTTGGCCTTGCTGGTGAACAGACCCGTGCATTCCAGCACCACGTCGACGCCCAGGTCCTTCCACGGCAGCTTCGCGGGGTCGCGCTCGGCGAGCACCTTCAACCGGTCGCCGTTCACCACCAGCGCGCCCTCGGCGACCTCCACGCTGCCCTTGAAGCGCCCGTGCGCCGTGTCGTACTTGAGCAGGTGCGCGTTCGTCTTCGCGTCGCCCAGGTCGTTGAGGGCGACGAACTGCAGCTCGTGCTTCTTGCCGTCTTCGTAGTGCGCGCGCAGGACGTTCCTGCCGATGCGCCCGAAGCCGTTAATCGCTACCTTGATGGCCATAGTGTCCCTCCACGACAAAGTGATCCGCCGGTCGGCGCGGGCCCATCCGCCATGGTCCCGCCGCCGCCTGCCCCCTTATTGATCTAGATCATCCGTGCCCTACAGAACGCCGCGCACGGCCGCCGCCACGTGCTCCGGAGTAAAGCCGAAGTACTTGAACAGCTCCCCGGCGGGCGCCGACTCTCCGAAGCGGTCGATGCCGACCACCGCGCCCTCCAGGCCGACGTACTTGCGCCAGAATGCCGTCACGCCGGCTTCCACTGCGACGCGCGGCACGCCGCGCGGCAGCACCGCGTCGCGGTAGCCCGCGTCCTGGCGGTCGAAGGCGCTGGTCGAGGGCATCGACACCACGCGCACCGCGACGCCCTCGGCGGCGAGCAGCTTCTGCGCGGCGAGCGCGAGCGCCACCTCCGAGCCAGTCGCGATGAGCACCGCGCGCGCCGCGCCTTCGGGCTCGGAGAGCACGTAGCCGCCGCGCTCCACGCTGGCGAGCGTGGCCGCGTCGCGCTTCGCGAACGGCAGGTTCTGGCGCGACAGCAGCAGCGCGCTCGGGCCGCTCTTGCGCTTGAGCGCAACAGCCCAGGCCATCGCGCTCTCCACCGTGTCGCACGGGCGCCAGACCTCCAGATTGGGGATCAGCCGCAGGCTCGCCGCGTGCTCGATCGGCTGGTGCGTCGGCCCGTCCTCGCCCAGGCCGATCGAGTCGTGCGTGAACACGTAGATCACGCGCGTGCCGATCAGCGCCGCCATGCGCAGCGCGTTGCGCGCGTAGTCCGAGAACACCAGGAACGTGCCGCCGT
>Ga0307372_10006527_pt1 | contig 17002 bp, 16 predicted proteins | sample OX1MG_FD_202533 | JGI IMG/M metagenome (GOLD analysis project Ga0307372, IMG submission 202533) | Soil microbial communities from Risofladan, Vaasa, Finland - OX-1 | ecosystem: Environmental > Terrestrial > Soil > Coastal area > Acid sulfate soil | place: Finland: Risofladan, Vaasa | collected... | reverse complement strand
GCGACCAGCGCGACCCGCAGCATCCGGACCGGGAAGGACGTCTCAAGCCACGGCATCGAACACCTCGATCCGCGCGCCGCCGCGGGCCGCGATTTCCAGCGCGGCCCTTGCTCGCCTGGCGTCGGCGGCCAGTACCGCTACCGCGCCGAGCACCGGCCCCTTGTCCAGCCCCGAACCCGTGAGCAGTGCGTGCCCGTCTTTCTCGACCCGCGCCCACCAGGCTGCCTCGGCCCGCCACAGGTCACCGGGACCGGCGACCGGGTCGAGCACCCAGGCGAGCCGTTCGGGCAGCCGGCTGGCCAGCTCGCCGAGCGTGCCGGCCTCCGCCGCGCGCGGGCCGAGCAGGGTCCGCGCCACCTGGCGCGGCACGGGCGCCGGTGCCTGGCCGGTCCGCAAGCATTCCCCGGCGAGCAGGACGGCCACCGCGCTCGCGGCCCAGTTCCTGGTAGGCCCGCCCAGCACGGCGACCCGCTCGGCCCACCTGGCTCGCATGCCGAGCTCCAGGCCAGCCGCCGACTGAGCACCCGGGTCTTTCCACGCCGACGCGGCCAGCGCGGCGCGCAGGTCCTCGATGCTGGCTGACCGCCGCGCCTGCGGCCAGGCGGTCGCGAGCGCTCCGAGGCTGAAGGTGTCACCGGCTGGGCGGCCGGACAGCTCGGCCAGCCGCTCGGCCACGTTCGCGATCTCGAACCAGCCCGCCAGCGCCCGCATCAGCTGCGCGCCGCCCTGCGGCAGCCAGCCGGCGAGCACCCGCAGGTCCCAGAGCAGCGCCGCCGCGATAGCCTGCTGCGCCGCAGCCAGCAGCCGCTGCGGTCCGCCGCCCGCACCCAGCGGTCCGGCGTCACCCCGCGCTCCCGCCGTATCCGGCGCCCCTGCCGCACCCGGCGCTCCCTCCGGCCGGCCCGCCCGGCTCTCCCCGATCCGGTACGGCGTGTGCGCCAGCATGCCCAGCGCGTCGGCGAGCGAACCGCAGGCCGCGAGCCGCCTGGCACCTTCGGCGCCGATCCGGCGCCTGGCCAGCGCCCGCGCACGGACACTGCCAGCCACCCAGCCCGCGCTCACGACTCCAGCCCCGCGTCCGGCATCGACCGGACGAACCGCACGGCCGCCTCGACCAGCGCCCGCACGTCGTCTTCGGCCGGACCCGACCGGGTCCTGGCATGCTCCGCCGCGGCCCGCGCGACCTGGCTGGCCCGCGCCCGCGAGCCGGCTAGCACCTGGGCAGCGGCCTCGTCCCGCGCCAGCTGGGCACGGAACCTGGTCTCCGCCGCGATCGCGGCTGCCTGTTCCCGCGCCTGCGCGACGATCCGGCGCGCCTCCTGCTCGGCGCTGGCGACGACCTGGACGCAGCGAGCATCGCTGTCAGCGAGCATGTCCAGCACCGGGTCGAGCTCGGCGGACAGCTCGGCCACCCGGTCGGCGGGCACGCCGGCCCGGCTGGCCGCTCCCGGAGCGCCAGCGGGCCTGAACCGGCTGAGGAAGTCGCCAAGCTGCGGCAACCAGGCCTCCTCGGATTGTCTGCGGTCTGCGCGCCCGGGCCGGAGGGCCCGGCTGGCGGCTAGGCCGTGTCGGTCACCGGATGCGAATTGCGTCCGGAAATGAATGCCGTAGCGCTGGCCATGGTGGCCAGCTTCGGGTAGTCGTCCTCGTCGATGCGCTGGCCCACCCGCTTGCTAAGTCCCTCGACGAAGCTGAGGAAATCGAGCGAATCGAGTTCCAGCGTGCCTCGCAGATCGGCGTCGGGCGCGAGCGATTCCAGCTCCGCGTCGGGCGCGACCTGGCTGAGCACTTCCTCGATAGCGCGGGTGGCCTCTTCGGTATTCACATATCCTCCGGCCGTTGCAGCAGTTCAGATACCGCGGTGAGGTAACGAGCCCCGGTGTAGCCGTCGGTGGCCCGGTGGTCGGCAGCGAGCGTGGCGACGACGACCGGGCGCGCACCAACGAGACCGCCGGCGGCGACCGGCCGCTCGGCGACCTTGCCGAACCCGACCAGCGCCACCTGCGGCGGATAGATCACGCCGTAGACCAGTTCGACGCCTTGCTCACCGAGGTTGGTGACGGAGATCGTGGCGTCGGTCAGTTCGGAGCCGCGGAGCCTGCCCGCCCGCGCCCTGGTGACCAGATCGCGCAGCTTGCGCATCAGCTCGAACGGCGGGAGGTCGGCCGCGTGGTGGATGGCCGGCGTGACCAGCCCGCCGCCGCGCAGCGAGATCGCCACGCCCAGATGGACGGCGGTGGCCGGCACGAACCGGTCGTCGGTCCAGAAGCCGTTCAGTACGGGTACTGTCCGTGCGGCGACAGCGGCAGCTTTGAGCAGCAGCGCGGCAGGCACGAGCCGCTCGGTCACCTCGAGTTCGAGGTTGCGCGCGTGCAGCCAGGCCATCGCCGCGCTCATGTCGATCGTGTCGCTGAGGTAGTAGTGCGGGATCTCCCGCTTCGACCTGGCCATCAGCCGTGCGGTCACCTGCCGCGTCGCCTGCGCCCTGGCAGCCGCGGCGGGGACAGCCTGCGCCTGCCTGGGCACCGCTGTCCCGGCACCAGCCGCCCGGCGCACATCGGCCTCGCGGACCGTGCCGTCCGGCCCGGTGCCTGCCACCCCGGCCAGGTCGACCGCGAGCTCCGCCGCGATCCGGCGCGCCAGCGGCGTCGCCCGGCGACGCGCCCCGTCTGGCCGCGGCACCGGTTGCTCGCCCGCTGGCGGCGCCGCCGCCCGCTCCACGTCGGCCCGGGTGATCGAGCCTGCCTGGCCGGTGCCGTGGACCTGCGAGAGATCGACTCCGAGCCGCTCGGCTACGTGCCGGACCAGCGGCGAGCTGACCTCCTGACGCACCGCGGTCCGTTTCCCGGCCGCTCGCTTCTCACCCGGCCGCTTCTCCGCGGGCCGCTTCTCCGCGGGCCGCTTCTCACCCGGTGGCCGTCTCGCCGCCGCGATCTTGGCCAGCACGGTACCGACCGCGACCGTCTGGCCGGGTTCGACGATCAGCTGCTCGACCGTTCCTGAAGCGAACGACTCCACCTCGATCGCCGCCTTGGCCGTGTCGACCACGGCGATGACATCGCCCTTGTGTATCTCGTCGCCGGGCTTGACCAGCCACTCGACCACGGTGCCCTCGTCCATGTCCGCACCGAGGACTGGCATCAGGAAGTCGGCCATCTCAGCGTCGGCCATCTCAGCGTCGGCCATCTCAGCGCACCACCGCGCGTACCGCCGCGACGATGCCGTCCACCTGCGGCAGCGCCGCTTCCTCCAGGTGCCGCGGGTACGGTATCGGGACCTCCGCGCTGCAAACCCGCCGCACCGGCGCGTCGAGTTCGAAGAAGGCCTGCTCCATGATCCGGGCGCTGATCTCGGCGGACAGGCTGCCCGACCGCCAGCCCTCGTCGACGATCACGACCCGGTGCGTCTTGCCGACCGATGCCATGATGGTGGCGTCGTCCAGCGGCCGGAGCGTGCGCAGGTCGATGACCTCCGCGTCGATGCCGTCGGCGGCCAGTTCGCCGGCGGCGGTCATGGCCTTGCCGAGCGTGCCGCCGTAGCTGATCACGGTTACGTCACCGCCGGTCCGCCGGACCGCCGCCGAGTCGATGTCCACGGCGCCGGCGTCCTCGTCCAGCGTGCCGCGCAGGTTATACAGCGAGCCGTGCTCGAAGATCAGCACCGGGTCGGGGTCCTCCAGCGCGGTCCACAGCATCCCGCGCGCGTCGGCCAGCGTCGCCGGCGCGACCAGCCGCAGTCCCGGAATGTGCGCGTACCAGCCTTCCAGGCTGTGCGAGTGCTGCGCGGCGACCTGCCGGCCCGCGCCGGTCGTCATCCTGATCACCAGCGGCACGTTCACCTGGCCGCCGGACATGTGCAGCAAGGTAGCGGCGTTATTGAGTATCTGGTCGAGCGCGAGCAGGCTGAAGTTGACCGTCATGATCTCGACGATCGGCCGCATCCCGCCCATGGCTGCCCCGATGCCCGCCCCGACGAACGCGGACTCCGACAGCGGGGTGTCCCTGATCCGCTCCGGCCCGAACTCGGCGAGCAGGCCGAGGCTGACCGCGAAGCAGCCGCCGTAGCTGCCGACGTCCTCCCCCATCAGGAACACCCGGTCGTCGCGCCGCATCGCCTCCCTGATCGCGGCGCGCATCGCCTCCCGGTAGGTCGTCGTGGCCGGCTCGCCGGCCGTCGCGGCAGCGGCCGGGTGCTGGCTGGTCTTGGCGCTCATGACGACCTCCGGCTGTAGACGAACCTGGTCAGGTCATCCACCGGCTCGGCCGGAGCGGCGCGGGCGGAGTCGACCGACGCGTCGATCTCGGCGGCAATCTCGTCCCTGGCCGACTCGATATCGGTGTCGGTGAGTTCGCCTGCCGCGCGCATCTGGCCCGCGAGCGCCGTGATCGGGTCGCGTTGCTTCCACTGCTCGATTTCGGCCTTGTCGCGGTAGAGGTCGGGGTCGTACATCGAGTGCGCGCGGAACCGGTACGTCTTCAGCTCAAGGAAGTGCGGCCCGCCGCCCGAGCGCACCGACTCGGCGGCCAGCCTGGCCGCCTTCGCCACCGCGAGCACGTCCATCCCGTCGACCGGCCAGGCCGGCATCCCGTAACTTTCGGCGCGCAGCGCCAGGTCCGTCTGCGCCTGCGCTCGCTCGATCGCGGTGCCCATCGCGTACCGGTTGTTCTCGCAACAGAACAGCACCGGCAGGTCCCACAGCGCGGCCAGGTTCATGCACTCGTGGAACTCGCCTTCGGCGACGGCGCCGTCGCCGAAGAAGCAGGCGGTCACCCGGGCATCGCCGCGCATCTTGTCGGCCAGCGCGAGGCCGACGGCCAGCGGCAGCCCGCCGGCGACGATCGCGTTCCCGCCGTAGAACCGCCGCGAGACGTCGAACAGGTGCATGGAACCGCCCCGGCCGTAACTGCACCCGGTGGTCTTGCCGAACATCTCGGCCATCACGCAGTCCAGCGGCACGCCCCGGACCAGCGCGTGCCCGTGCTCCCGGTAGGTGGAGACGATGGAATCCTCAGGCGTCAGCGCGCTGTTGACCCCGACGGCCACCGCCTCTTCGCCGATGTAGACGTGCAGGAAGCCGTGGATCTCGCCGCCGCTGTACAGCTCGACGCACTTGTCCTCGAACTGCCTGATGAACATCATCTGCCGCAGCAGGTCGAACCGGTGCGCCGGACCGGCCTCGCCGGGCGGCCGCGCTTGCGGGATCCGCGCGCCTCCGGCCGTGGTCGACGGTGCGGTCTTCCTCGTCATGGCGCGCTCCCCAGGGTCGACGTGTCGCCGGTCTCCAGCCCGAGCTCGCGCGCCTTCAGCAGCCGCCGCATCACCTTCCCGCTCTGCGTGAGCGGCAGGTTCTGGTCGAAGTCGACTTCCTTGGGAGCGACCGCGCCGAGCCTGCGCCTGGCGAACGCGATGATGTCCCGTCTCAGCTCCTCGCTCGGCTCGCGGCCCGGCTTAAGCTCGACGAAGGCCTTGACGATCTCGCCAGCGACCGGGTCGGGCTTGCCGATCACCCCGGCCGCGGCGACCGCCGCGTGCTCCATCAGCACGCTCTCCACCTCGAACGGGCCGATCAGGTGCCCGGCTGACTTGATCACGTCGTCGGCACGGGCGACGAACCAGTAGTACCCGTCCTCGTCCAGGCGGGCCACGTCGCCGGACAGGTACCAGCCGTCGGCGAAGGCCGCCAGGTACCGCTCGTCCTCGTGCAGGTAGCCGCGGAACATCGACGGCCAGCCGGGCCGCAGCGCCAGTTCGCCCTCGGTACCTGCCTCGGTAATCTCGGTGACCTTGCCGTCGACGACCTCGGCCCGGCCGTCCTTGCCCTGCCTGAGCAGCCCGGCTGTCACGCCGGGCAGCGGCCGGCCCATCGAGCCTGGCTTGATGTCCATCGCCGCGAAATTGCTGATCATGATCGCACCGGTCTCGGTCTGCCACCAGTTGTCGTGGATGGGCAGGCCGAGCGCACGCTGGCCCCACACCACGGCCTCGGGGTTGAGCGCCTCGCCCACGCTGGCGACGAACCGCAGCGCGGACAGGTCGTATTCGGCGGGGAGTTCCGGTCCGTAGCGCATCAGCATCCGGATCGCGGTCGGAGCCGTGTACCAGACGGTGACCCGGTTCTCGGCCAGGATCTGGTACCAGCGGCGCGCCTCGAAGTCACCAGCGTCGGTGATCATCGTCAGCCCGTAGGTCAGCGGCGCGATGATCCCGTAGGAGGTCCCGGTCACCCAGCCAGGATCGGCCGTGCACCAGAACACGTCGCCGGGCCGCAGGTCCAGCGCGAACCCGGCGGTCGCGTGGTGGGCGACCACGGCCTCGTGCACATGCACCGCGCCCTTGGGCTTGCCCGTGGTGCCGCTGGTGAAATGCAGCAGTGCCATGTCCTGCGGGTCGGTCGGCGGGATCTGGAACTCCGCGCTCGACCCGGCGAGAGCGTCGGCCAGTGCGATGGTCTTGGCGTCCGGCGGCTCGCCGGCGATCAGCACGTGCTCCAGGCCGGGCAGGCTGTCTCGCATCGGAGCGATCCTGCGCTGGTACAACTCGGGCGTGGTGACCAGTACCTTCGCGTCGCCGATCCGCAGCCGGTCCCTGATCGGCTCCGGCCCGAATGCCGGGAAGAGCGGCGCGAACACGCTGGTGTTCTTGAGCGTGCCCAGCGCCGCGATGTAGAGCTCGGGAACCCGGCCGAGCAGCGAGAACACCCGGTCGCCGCGGCCCAGGCCGAGCGAGCGCAGCAGGTTCGCGAACCTGTTCGTCTCCGCGCGCAGGTCAGCGTAGCTCAGCTCGGTACGACTGCCGTCCCTGGCGATGCAGCGCAGCGCGACCTGGCCGGCGAGCGGCCCGTTCGCGTGCCGGTCGACCGCTTCATGCGCGATGTTCAGCCCGCGCCCGCCGGGCAGGCCGTCCAGCCGGGCCCGGGCAGCTGCCCAGGAGAAGTCCCTGACCGCGCTCGCGTAGTCAGTGAGGTTGGCAGCGGCCGCGGGGCTGGCAGCGGCCGAGACCGCCGGCCTGGGTTTGCGTATCAGTGCGCTCTGCACGTCCGGACCTCCTGGCGCCTGCGTCATCTCAGGTGTATTCCCCGCGAGCGTCAGCCGATAGAGACAAAAGTCCCCCGCCACGGCACCCCACCGGCCCGGTGCGCGGGGATACGGGTGGATACGGGCTGGTGCGGGCTGGTGCGGACTTTTGGCCCTGGCAGCCCGGGCCTGGCGGGGCAACCATGATCTCGTCGGACAAGGGTAGGACTCATCGTGACGGGGCAGGCACTGACAGGAGCTGGCGCGGACGGGCACCCGCCCGCCGGGCTAGCCCGAGCCGGCCCCAGGGCGGAAGGAGAGCCATGAAGGCAGCAGTCGGAGACGGGCTGACGGTCAAGGGTCGCCATCAGGGCGACGAAGACCGCCATGGCGACATCATCGAGGTGCACGGGGAGAACGGCGCCCCGCCGTACCTAGTCAGGTGGCGGGACGGCCACCAGAGCGTCTTCTTCCCCGCGAGCGACACGATCGTCGAGCATCACCCAGCACACCGGCACGCAGCCAGGAAGTGATCCCGCAGGCGATCACAGTTTGTAGCCGATGTCGCGCAGCAGTCGGTGCCGGCTAGCCACGTCGGCCTGCGTTTCGATGCCTACAGGGGGCGAGCCGTCGACGACACCTACGATTCCCCGGCCACGGTCCGTGATCGCGATGAGCACGTCGACCGGGTTCGCGGTCGCGCAGAAGATCGTGCAGACCTCGGGGACGGCCTTGACCGGGTTCAGCACGTTGACGGGGAACCCGTCCCGCAGCATGACCACGAACGAGTGGCCGGCGCCGATCGCCTGGGCGCCGGCCACCGCGAGATCGGTCAGCGACTCGTCGTTGCCGGACCTGCGGATCAGACGGTCGCCGGACGCCTCGCAGAAGGCGAGGCCGAACCTCAGGCGCGCGCCGGTCCCGACGAGTGCCTCGTGCAGATCTTCCACGGTCTTGATGAAGTGCGCCTGGCCGACGATGACGTTCACGTCCTCCGGCGTGTCCAGGGCCACCACCTCGAAGCTGACCTGGGTCATAGCAGCGGATTCCCTCCTGTCGTCCGGGCCCGGCCGGGCCCGCGATCTTCTGCCCAGTCATCCGACGCAGCACCGGAGAATCTCAGGAGGATCACCATGTCCCGCACCGGAGTCGACAGCCTGGACCGCAGCATCGACAACACGAACCGATGGCTAGCGGACGTCGCGACTACGTTCGGCACGCAGGACCGCCGGATGGCCTACCGGGTCACCAGGTCATGGTTGCACACCTTGCGTGACCGGCTGCCCGTCCCGATCGCGGCGCATCTGGCGGCGCAGCTGCCTGAACTGCTCCGCGGGGTGTTCTACGAGGGCTGGAATCCGAGCAAGGTCCCGGTCAGGTTCGGCCGGGAGGAGTACATCGCCCGGTTCGCGCGTGACGCGCAGATCCACAGCGCCGAGGTACCACGGACCGGACGGCTGGTGACCGAGACGATGCGCCGTCACCTGTCCGCCGGCGCCGTGGAAGAGGCGTTCGGCGTGCTGCCCCATGACATACGCGAACTGCTCGAGCCGGCCAGCGTCCAGCACTCCGCCGGAGGTCAGCATTGATCTCGAGAACAGACGCCGACAAGCTCCGCGGCCTCCGCTCGCCGGATTCCGCGGTGCTGTCGCTCTACCTGACCGTTCCCGTCGACCTGGCTGAGCATCGCGGGCTGGCCACCAGGGCGCGTGAGCTGATCAAGGCCGCGGCCGCCGATGTACCTGGCCTGGCCGCCGACCGCGTGCGCGAACAGGACCTCGAAGCGGTCGCCCAGGCGGTCGCCGTGCACAGCCACGACTGGCTCGGCCACACTACCGCCATCTTCGCCTGCGGGGAACTCGGGCTGTTCGAGGCGATACCGCTTCCCGGTTTCCTCGGCGACCGCGCCGTGGTCGCCGCGCGGCCTTACACCCGGCCGCTGCTCGCCGCTATCCAGCGCAACCCGGCCTACCGGGTCGCCGTTCTCGATACCAAGCACGCCTGGGTACTGGCCATCGGCGACAGCGAGATCGAGACCCTGGCCGAGCGGACCGGGGAAGGCGTTCCCAGCACCGGGTTCTCCGGCTGGTACGGCCTGGAGGCTTACCGCATCCAGCAGCGGATCATGCGGCTTTCCCGCCAGCACTTCCGCGAGACCATCGCCATGCTGGAGCGCTCGGCCGACGACGGGCGCCAGCCGCTGGTGCTCGGCGGGCACGAGGACGAGGTCAAACGCTTCCAGTCGCTGCTGCCTCCGCCGGTACGGGACAGCGTTGCCGGGTGCTTCAGCGTGGACTTGCAGACCGCCACGCCGGGCCGGGTGCGCGAGCTCGCCACCCCGGTCATGGCGCGCTGGGCGGCCGAGTCCGAGGCGCGGCTGGTCGACGAGTTGCTCTCCGACCCGCCGGACACGGCGGTCACCACCGACCTGGCCGGCTGCCTGGCAGCGGTCCGGTCCCGCGCGGTGTCCCATCTGGTCGTCGACGACGACCAGATGGTGCCTGGCTGTGCCTGTGACGACTGCGGCGCGCTGAGCCTGGGGACCAGCGGCGGCGGCTGCGCCGACCCAGGGCACGCCTTCCGGATCGTTCCTGACCTGCTCGACGAGCTAGCCAGCCAGGCGCTGGACGGCGGCGGCCAGGTCACCTCGGTCCGCAACCCGCCGTTCGCGGCGGCGGCAAGGCTGCGGTTCCCGGTGACGGCGCCTGCCTAGTGCGGCGCGCCAACCGGCTCGCCGTTACCGACTAGCCGGAGACCGGTCACCACGTCCGGGCTGATCGCGATCAGCTGGTCGGGCACGGTCACCGCCGGGAGCAGCTGCCGGTACCTGCTTTCCTGCGCCTTCCCGGTCACTGCCCGCGCGCGGCCGACGACGACCACGCTCCATCCAGAGCAGCCTGACGCGTCCAGCTGGTCCGCCTCGTAGGCGACGATGGTGTCTCCGGTTACCCCGTTGGCAGCCGGCGACGGTCCGAGCACGAGTTCCGGTCCGATCGCGATCACGATCTGGCCGTCCGCCAGGACGTGCCGCACCGGCTTCACCGCCGGCATTGCCCGACTGGTGAAGACGATACGGCCGAACCGCACGCCGCCGAGCAGCTCCAGCGCCTGCGCGGCGGTTAGCTCCTCGGACTGCTGCGTCGCGTCCATGGCTCCTCCCTCGGACCTCATCTCCTCACTCTTCGCCAGGCACGCCGAACCGGACAGAGCAGCCTGACCTGCCTCGTCAGGACTTTCGTCAGGTCGAATGAACGGCCGGTCGCCGGGGAAGGATTCCTCTGACGCGAGGATCACAGCCCGGCGGGGACCAGCGCAAATCCATGATCACCAGGCAACTCGGGGCAACCGCGGGCAGCGCGGCTACGCGCGGGGACGCGCAACGGCACGGCGAAAGTCCCGTCGCGGCACGCCTTTCGGCCCTGGCGGCCCGGTAGCTGCCGGTACTGCACTGTTATGTGACACAACACCGAATCGCACGAGGTTTACGGGAGGAGGTCCGCATACATGAGCACGCTGACTCGTAAGGAGAGCCGGCCGTTCCTCGACCTATTCGACTGGATGGACGCACCAATGACGATGTTCCGTCCGTTGCTAGGTCAGGGCATGCGGATGGAGGACTTCGTCAGGGACGGGCACTACATCGTCCGCGCCGAACTGCCCGGGGTCGACCCGGACCGCGAGGTCGATGTCTCCGTCAACGAGGGCATCCTGAGCATCAAGGCAGAGCGGCACGAAGAGGAGGTCGACAAGACGCACTCCGAGTTCCGGTACGGCGTCTTCAACCGCAGGATCGTGCTGCCGGCCGGCGCTGACCAGGATCACATCCAGGCCAGCTACGACAAGGGCATCCTCGAGGTCATCATCGACCTCAAGGAAAAGGAGGCCAAGCAGGCCGAGAAGCACATCCCGATCAAGCAGACCAAGGCCGCCAAGACCAGCTAAAGGCGTGCCTGCCGATATCCGCGGCACCGCCGCGAGCCAGGCGAGCCGGCTCCCCTCGGGGGCCGGCTCGCCTGGCTCTTCGGCTAGTGCGTGACCGGGGCTAGTGCGTGACCGGGTAGGTCAGCCGGTCACGGACGTCGACGACGCCGGCCACGTCCCAGATCGACTCGAGCAGGCTGAGCGCGACTTCCTGCCGCTCTACCCGGCCGGAAACGCTCACCACGCCGCCGCTGACCGTCAGCTTGAACTCACGCGGATCGAGCACGAAGTCACCGGCGATGACCCGCTCGGTGATCTCGGTGCGGATCGCCTCGTCCGGCCGGTCGTACACCCGGAGCAGATCCGCCCTGGTGACGATCCCGGTCAGCCTGCCGTCCTCGTCCACCACGGGCAGCCGCTTCACCTTGTGGGTGTGCATCATCCTGGCGGCGTCGGTCACGCTCGCCTGCGCCGTGATGGTGACAGCCGGGCTGGTCATCAGCTCGGCGGCGGTCAGCGCGTCGGCCTTGGCCGGTACCCGGCGGCGCTGCTCGTGCCTGGCCGAGGACGGCCGGGCCGGATAGGCCTCGCGCGGCAGCAGGTCCGCCTGCGACACCATGCCGATGACGCGGTCACCGGAGTCGAGCACGGGGAAAGCGCTGACCCGGCGCCGGTGCATCACCATGACGATTTCCTTGAACTCGGCGTCCTGACGTACCGCTACCACGTTGTACGTCATCACGTCACCGACGATGCTGGGCATCGACGTCACCCCCTAAGGATCCAGTACCCGCGGCGCAGGCCTGGCATACGGTAACCGCGGTGCCGCTGGCGCCGACGCTCCGCGCCGGGACCGCCGCTGGCGCTTACGCTGCCACTAGTCGCCTGACCTGGCCAGGGCCGAACGACCCGGCGGCCGCGGCGCTTGCCAACTACCCGCGGGGACCTTGGGCACTGGCCGGAGTTCTCGTGAGCACGCAAGCCTGAGTTCACCGGCATGCGACGTTGATCCGCCCGCATCCCGTTGGCGGTATGCATGCCAGGAGGCAACGATGTATCGGCGCTCATCCCACTTTCTCCCTGTTAGCGCGCTCGCGGCGGCCGCGCTCGCCCTCGCGGCGTGCGGGACGAGCGGACCGCCGGCCGGCTCAGGCCAGCCGTCGGCTCCGCAGACGTCCGGCTCGACCCAGCCAGGCCAGGCCACGTCCCCGACAACCTCAGCCACGCCGGTGACATGCGCCGGCGGCTGGCTGACCGGGTCGCATTCCGTCACCCGCGGCGTCGCCGTCCCGCCGGTGCCGGTCGCGACAGCGCTGCGGCCCGGCAGTCACCCCGAGTGCAGGTTCGACCGGCTCGTGATCGACATCAACGGGCCGGTTCCCGGGTACTCCGCGCGCTATGTCGCGCAGGTGACCGGTGACGGGTCAGGGCTGCCGGTCACCATGCCGGGGAGCAAGTACCTCGTGATCACCCTCACCCCGGCCCAGGGACACACCGACGCAGGCGCGGCTACCCTGACCAGGAACCTGAAGCTCGTGAACTTCCCGATGCTCAAGGGATACGTGGTGTCCGGCGATTTCGAGGGCTACCTAACGGTCGCGCTCGGCCTGGCTGGCGGCACTCGCTACCGGATCGGCGAGCTACCCGGGCGGCTCTACGTCGACATCGCCTGGTGACCTGAGCCAGCGTGCCGCCCGGAGCCCACCCGCGCACCGCGGCGGCCAGCCGGCGCGCCTTAGCTGGCCGCGGCTTCCTCGGCGAGCGACAGGTAGCTCTCGTCTTCCTGCGCGGTATGCAGCCGCAGGATCGCGTGCAGCCCGTACAGCAGCCCGCGCAGGTCGGCGATGTCCACCTGATCGGGCTCGCCCGGGCCGATGTCGTCGAGCAGCTGGCCGAGCCTGCGGATCTGGTGCGAGATCTCGGCGTGCGCGCGGCTCATCGTGGCGGTCGGGTCGGTTCCGCCGAGCAGCCGGTTCAGCACCGGATAGAGCTCATGCTGCTCGGCTTCCTCGTGCGGTTCGATCTCGGTGACCAGGATGTGCTGCGCCCGCCTGACCATGGCGATCGCCTTGGCGGGCGGCGCGACGCCGAGCGCGTCGGCGGCGGCACGCAGCTCCTCGATCCCGGCCCGGATCGAGGAGTGCTCGTCGCGGAACCGCTGCGCCAGCGCGGTGTCACCGGCAGAAAGCACCGCGGTGGCGGCCGGCTGCCTCAGGGCGCGCAGCGCGTTCAGGATCACCGTGACGTCGATCGCCTCCTGCAGCAACGCACCCCACACCGCGGGCAGCAGGCCGACCCCGGCGACGCCCATCGCCGCCAGCGACATGCCCATCCCGGCCAGCACGCTCTGCAGGGCGATCCGGTCGGTCCGCCTGGCCACCGCGGTCACCTCGCCGAGCCGGTCGAGCCGGTCGAGCGTGAGCACCGCGTCGGCGGACTCGGAGGAGGCCGTGGCACCCCTGGCCCCCATCGCGACGCCCACGTCGGCCAGGGCCAGCGCCGGGGCGTCGTTGATGCCGTCGCCGACCATGATGGTCGGGGCACGGCGGCGTTCCAGCCGGACGGCATCGAGTTTCTCCGCCGGGGTCCGCTCGGCCAGCACCTCGTCTACCCCGATCACCACGCCCACCTTCTCGGCGACGTCGGCCCGGTCGCCGGTCACCATGACGATCCGGTCGATCCCGCCGGCCCGCAGCGCCCGGACGGTGCGCCCGGCGTCCGGCCGGACCGCGTCGTCGAGTACCAGCACTCCGGCCGGCCGGCCGTCCACAGCGACGAAGACGGTCAGGGCGCCGTCCAGCCTGGCCCGGCGCCTGGCCGTCTTCACCCAGGGTGCTCCGATCCGGTCCACGCCGCACCAGCTGGCCTTGCCGACCGCGACCTGATGTCCGGCTACCGTCCCGCGGATGCCCTGCCCGGCGACCTCCTCGACGTCGGCGGGCAGCACGAGCTGGCAGCCCCGCCGGACCGCCGCGCTCACCACGGCGGCCGCGAGCACGTGCTGCGACACCTGGTCGAGCGAGGCCGCGAGCATCAGCAACCGGTCGGCCGGCACCTCGCCCGCGGTGGCCAGGTCGACCAGCGCGGGCCTGCCGCTGGTGAGCGTGCCGGTCTTGTCGACCAGGACGGTCGTGCACTTCGCGAGCCGCTCCAGGACGGCACCGCCCTTGACCACGACTCCGCGCCGGGCGGCCACCGACAGCCCGGAGACCAGCGCCACCGGCGCGGCCAGGATCAGCGGGCACGGCGTGGCGACCACGAGGACGGCCACCGCCCGGCCTGGCCCGCCTGCCAGCCAGGCCGCTCCGGCGGCCAGCAGGCTGACGCCGAGGAACCAGAGCGCGTACCGGTCGGCCAGCCGCACGAACGGCGCCTGGGACGACTCGGCCTGGGACACCAGCCGGACGATCCCCGCGTAGGTGCTCTGGGCCGCGCTGACCGACGCGGTCAGCTCGAACGGGCCGCCCGCGTTGACCACGCCGCTGCGCACCGGGTCACCTACCGCCCGTTCGACCGGGAGCGCCTCGCCGGTCAGCGCCGATTCGTCGAGCACCGCCGGGCCGCCGGTCAGCGTCCCGTCCACCGGCACCAGCTCGCCGGGTGCCACCAGCAGCCGGTCACCTGGCGCGATCTCGGCCAGCTCGACGGTCACCAGCGCGCCGCCGCGGTAGCGGCGCGCCGTGCGCGGCGCCCGTTCCAGCAGCGCGTGCAGGTCATGCCTGGCCCGGCCGGCCGCCCACGACTCCAGCGCCCGGCCGCTCGCCAGCATGACGGCGATCACGGCGCCGGCCAGCAGCTCGCCGACCACCATCGCGCCGACGAGCGCCAGCAACGCGATCGCGTCCACCCCGAGGCGGCCCTGGCGCAGGCTGTCCGCCATCTCCCACAGGGCGTAGGCCGCGCCGGCACTGCCGACCACGAGCCAGGCGAGGTCCCCGGCGGCAGCGTTGCCGGTCAGGTGTGCCGCGCCGCCGGCCGCCAGGCCTGCCACCGTGACGGCGAGCAGCAGCGCGGACAGGTTCCGGCCGAGCCACGCCGCGACCGCTGCCGGCGGCCTGGCCGTGCCGTTGTCAGCCATCCGCGCCGGCCTCGCCGGCCGCGGGGAACAGCCGCCGCGCGACCGCCCAGGCGCCCACCAGCGCCACGCAGCCCACCGCCGCGATGGCCAGGCACAGCGCCAGCACGTCGGCCGTGAGCAGCACCAGGGCGAGCTGACCGCGCAGCCAGGGCACGGCGAACAGCGCGGCGAAGATCCCGGTCAGCGCCGCCAGCATCGCGCCGCGCCAGCTCGCCAGCGGCCGCGCCAGCGCCGCGAGCACGAACAGGCTCATGCTGACGGCGACGATCGTCGCGCTGGTGCGGGCAGCGCCCAGCCCGGCGTCCAGGCTGCGAACCTCCCAGAACACGCCGAAGACGGCCGCGGCGATGACGATGCCGGCCGGTACGGCGAACCTGAGCGCACGGCGCAGGAACCCCGGCGCTATCCGGGCCGCGTTCGGCGCGAGCGCGAGGAAGAACGCGGGAACCCCGATGCTGAGCGTCGAGATCACCGTCAGGTGCCTGGGATAGAACGGGTAGGGCACCGCCGTGACGGCGGCGGCCAGCGCGATCAGCAGCGCGTAGCTGGTCTTGGTGAGAAACAGCCGGGAGACCCGGTCCACGTTGCCGATGATCCGCCGCCCTTCCGCGACCACGCCGGGCAGCGTAGCGAACTTGTCGTCCAGCAGTACCAGCCGGGCGACGCCCCGGCTGGCCGACGTTCCCGAGCCCATCGCGATGCCGACGTCGCAGTTCTTCAGCGCGAGCACGTCGTTGACGCCGTCCCCGGTCATCGCCACCACGTGACCGCGGCTCTGCAGCGCCGCGATGATGGCCAGCTTCTGGTGCGGCGCCACCCGGCCGATCACGGTCGCGCCGCTGACGGCGGCCGCGAGCCGGTCCGGCTCGGGCGGAAGCTGCCTGGCGTCCACCACCCGCTCCGCGCCCGGCAGCCCGAGCCTGCGCGCGATCGCGCCGACCGTCGCCGGATGGTCACCGGAGATGACCCGGACCGATACCTTCTGGCTGGCGAAGTACTCCAGTGTGGACCGCGCGTCCGGCCTGATCCGCTCCTGCAGCGCCACGAGCGCGACCGGCTCGGCCGGCTCGGGCAGCCGTTCGGAGTCGACCGGCGCCGGCGAGGTGGCCAGCAGCAGCACCCGGTAACCCTGCGCCGCGAGCTGCCCGGCCTGGTCGAGCACCGGGTCACCGGCCGCCAGGATCATCTCCGGCGCCCCGATCAGCCAGCTCCCCCTGCCGTCGTAACTGGCCGCGCTCCACTTCCTGGCCGAGGAGAACGCGGTGGTACGGCTGGGCCGCCAGCCCGGATCGGCGAAGCCGTCCGCGATCGCCGCCATCGTGGCGTTGGGCCTGCTATCCGCGGCGGCGAGCGCGCCGAGCACCTGGGCCACCTCGGGATGCGGCCGCAGCGGGACGACGGACACCACGTGCATGCTGCCCTCGGTCAGGGTGCCGGTCTTGTCGCAGCAGACCACGTCGACCCTGGCCAGGCCCTCGATCGCCGGCAGGTCCTGGACCAGGACCCGGCGCGCCGCGAGCCGCACCACGCCGACAGCCATGGCCACGCTGGTGAGCAGCACCAGCCCCTCTGGCACCATGCCGACCAGGCCGGCCACCGAACCGCGCAGCGCCTCGGCCACCGTCTGGCCCGAGTGCAGCTGCCGGTAGACCAGGGCCAGGCCGACCGGGACCAGCGGCCAGCTGATCCAGGTCAGGATCTTGTTGATGGAGTCGCGGATCTCCGACCTCGCGGGCGAGTAGCCGCGTGCCTCGCCAGTCAGCCGGGCCGCATAGGACTGCGGCCCGACCTGGGTGACGGCGATCCGGCCGGTGCCCGCTACCACGAAGCTGCCGGACAGGATCTCGTCCCCTGGCTCCTTGACGACCGGGTCGGCCTCCCCGCTGAGCAGGGACTCGTCGATCTCCAGCCCGGCGGACCACAGCACCGCGCCGTCGGCCACGATCTGGTCACCTGGCCGCAGGTCGGCCACGTCGCCGAGCACCACGTC
>Ga0307372_10006526_pt1 | contig 17004 bp, 13 predicted proteins | sample OX1MG_FD_202533 | JGI IMG/M metagenome (GOLD analysis project Ga0307372, IMG submission 202533) | Soil microbial communities from Risofladan, Vaasa, Finland - OX-1 | ecosystem: Environmental > Terrestrial > Soil > Coastal area > Acid sulfate soil | place: Finland: Risofladan, Vaasa | collected... | reverse complement strand
CCTGCTGGAAGAAAGGTTAAAGAATGGAGCAGAAGAATCAGCAGTACCCAACGGAGAAGCAGATCGAGGATTCCTTCAGCGCCTGGAAGAAGGGGGGCAAGGCAGCTCTTCTGGAACACCTTCGCAATCAGCAAGAGCAGCGCAAAGCGGAGAAGGAAACCCCGAAACCGGAGAGCGGGAGCTAAAGGCGCAGGCAGGTCGATACCGCTACCGCACTGACGACTACGACATTGTCCCAGCTCGATTCCCTACGCCATCTGCTCGCGGGCGTCCCTCCAAAGATCGATCGAGCCCTCCTGCGCATAGCGGTCGATCTCCTTCAGTTCCGCCTGGGTGAACTTAAGCTTCTTCACCGCATCGAGCGAGTTATCGAGCTGTTCTACGTTGCGAGCCCCGATCAACGCCGAAGTAACTCGCTTGTCGCGCAGCACCCAGGCAATGGCCATTTGGGCAAGTGTCTGGCCGCGCCCGCTCGCAATCTGGTTGAGCGCCCGCACGCGCTTCAGGTTTTCTTCGCTCAGGAACTCCTTGAGAAGCGACGAGCTTGCAGAGTTCGCTCGCGAGCTTTCAGGAACGCCCTTGAGATACTTATGGGTCAGCAGTCCCTGGGCCAGCGGTGAAAATGCGATGCACCCCGCGCCGAGTTCTTCCAGCGTACTTAGTAGTTCCTTCTCGATCCAGCGGTTCAACATGGAGTACGAAGGCTGGTGAATCAACAGCGGAACGCCCATGCTCTTAAGCATGCCGGCAGCCTCCCGCGTGCGCTCGGGGCTATAGGAGGAGATGCCTACATACAGGGCCTTGCCTTGCTGAACGGCAGATACCAGCGCGCCCATGGTCTCTTCAAGCGGGCAGTCGGCCCACGGACGGTGTGCGTAGAAGATATCCACGTAGTGGAGGCCCATGCGCTTCAAGCTGTCATCGAGCGATGCGAGCAAATATTTACGTGAGCCGCCGATGCCGTAGGGCCCCGGCCACATATCCCATCCTGCCTTGGTCGAGATCACCAGCTCATTGCGAAGCCCGCGAAAATCCTTGCGTAGAATCTCTCCGAAGTTTTCCTCGGCCGAGCCATAGGGCGGCCCGTAGTTGTTGGCCAGATCGAAGTGAGTCACGCCGCGGTCAAAGGCGCGGCGAATAACCGCGCGACCGGTCTCGAAAACATCCGCGCCGCCAAAGTTCTGCCAAAGGCCCAGCGACACCGGCGGCAATACAAGACCCGATTGGCCGCAGCGGCGAAATTGGGCGCTGTCGTATCGCTTTGCATTGGGAATATAGCTCATCTGCACCTATCTCCTTCTCCTGCTTACTTACAAACCTGTGATCAATTCGCGCGACGCCCGCCTCTGCAACAAGCCAGCACGGCAAATCGTATTTTCCCGGACAGTCATTCCGCGTTATCGATCTGCGCGCGTTGCAGCTTGTCGGAGTAATCGATATAGACCGCCTTCCAGGTGGTAAAGAAATCAATGGCGCCCAGGCCCTCGCGGTGGCCGTTACCGGTGTGCTTCACGCCGCCGAACGGCAGATGCACCTCCGCCCCAATGGTGGGGGCATTGATGTATGTGATGCCCGACTCCAGGTCGCGGATGGCGGCGAAGGCGCGGTTCACGTCTTTTGTATAGAGCGCCGTGGAGAGGCCGTAGTCGATCGAGTTGGCGATCTCGATGGCTTCCTCGAAGGTGTCGAATTCCAGAAGCGAGACGACAGGGCCGAAGACTTCTTCGCGCGCGATGCGCATCGCGGGAGTAACTCCGGCAAATACGGTGGGCTCGAAGAAACATCCGTGAGCATACGCCCCTTGAGTAAGTGCGTCTCCTCCGATGAGTAACTTCGCTCCCTCGGCCAGAGCTATCTCAACATACTCCGCAGAAGTTTCAATCTGTTTCGGATTGACCTGCGGACCTACATCGACGGACTCATCCAATCCGTCCCCTATCTTCAGCTTCTTGGCTCGCTCGACAAGTTTCGCCGTGAATTCCGCCGCTATTCCCTTCTGGAGAAGGACGCGGCTGGTCGCCGTGCATCTTTGCCCGGTCGTCCCGAAAGCTCCCCACAGCGCGCCGTCCAGAGCCAGCTCCAGATTGGCGTCGTCGAGCACGATCTGCGCGTTCTTGCCGCCCATCTCCAGAGAAACTGCCTTGAATGCGGCCGCCGCGCGCTGCGCCACATGCGATCCCACTTCACTTGACCCGGTAAAGCTGATGGCGCGTACATCCGGATGCTCCACCAGCGCCGCGCCCACGGTTGAGCCGCGGCCCGTGACAATATTGACCACCCCCGGCGGCAATCCGGCATCCATGAGTGTCTGCACAAGGTGATACGTCGAGAGCGGCGTGTCGGTAGCAGGCTTGATGACGCAGGCATTGCCCGAAACCAGCGCCGGGAACAGCTTCCAACTCGGTATCGCCATTGGAAAGTTCCACGGGGTAATCAGGCCCACCACGCCCACCGGCATACGCACGCTCATGGCGAACTTATTCTGCAGCTCGCTGGGAGTGGTCTGGCCAAACAGCCGCCTCCCCTCGCCGGCCACATAGAAGGCCTCGTCGATCGCCTCCTGCACGTCGCCGCGGGTCTCGGCCAGTACCTTGCCCATCTCGCGGGTCATCTCGCGGGCATACTGCTCCTTGCGCTGCTGCAAAAGCACGCCTGTGCGCACCAGAATCTCGGCACGCTTGGGCGCCGGAACCAGCCGCCATTTAGCATAAGCTTCTTTGGCGGCCGCTACGGCCTGGGCCACGTCCTCCGCGCTGGATGCCGGAAACTCGCCCACCACATCCGCATGGTTGGCCGGATTCAGGTTCAGAATGGTCTTGCCGCTCGCGGCCGGGAGCCACTGGCCGCCGATCAGATTGTGGTACGTCGGATACGCCATGGGAACCTCGAAGAACTTTGGTCGATGATCGGTGGTCAGCACTCAAAAGCAAGATTCGGAAGGCTCAGCCCGGACTTGACCGAATCCGGGAGAGAGAGAACGGCTCCGGTCGCTGACCCCTGACGCACCGCCCCAAGCTAGCCGCGATCGTCCCGAAATCCCCTGTAAACACCTGAGTTTACCGCACTGTCTGTCCCTGTGGCGCGACTTTCCAGGCACTTCAGGATCCCGCCACGGCCAGGCTGCTGGCCTTACAATGATCTTTGAGGTTAGAACCAAGCTGCAATGTCATTGAACGGTTACGCATCCCGCTCCTCGCGGTCTCATGGCCTGCGCTCGCTCTTCAGCATGTTTTCCAGCGATCTGGCCATCGATCTCGGAACCGCCAACACTCTGGTCTTCGCTGCCGGCAAAGGTATTGTTGTCAACGAGCCCTCCATCGTTGCCATCAACAAGAACACCGGCGAGGTGGAAGCCGTAGGCAAAGAGGCCAAGGACATGCTGGGCCGGACGCCCGGCAACATCGTGGCCATCAAGCCCATGAAGGATGGCGTGATTGCCGACTTCAAAGTCACCGAGAAGATGTTGAATTACTTCATTCAGAAGGCGCACAACCGCAAGATGCTCGTGCATCCGCGTATCGTTATCGGCGTTCCTTCTGAAATTACGCAGGTGGAAAAGCGCGCGGTAGAGGACTCGGCCTACCGTGCCAAAGCCAGCGAGGTCTACCTGGTGGAGCAGGCGATGGTGGCGGCCATCGGCGCCGGTCTGCCCATCACAGAGCCCGGCGGCAATATGGTCGTCGATATCGGCGGCGGCACGACCGACATTGCGGTCATCTCGCTCTCCGGCATCGTCTATTCGCGTTCCGTCCGCATGGCCGGCAACCAGATGGACGAGGCCATCACTAACTACCTCAAGCGCAAATACAACCTGCTCATCGGCGAGCGCACTGCCGAGCAGATCAAGATCGAGATCGGCTCAGCCTACCCGCTGGACAAGCCGCTGACGATGGAGATCAAGGGTCGCAACCTGATCGAAGGCGTGCCCAAAACCATCACCATCGACGACAGCGAGATACGCGAGGCGCTGGGCGAGAGCATCGCGGTCATCATGAACGCCATCCGCGTCGCCCTGGAGCGCACGCCCCCCGAGCTGTCGGCCGACATCAGCGACCGCGGCATTGTGCTCACCGGCGGAGGCGCGCTCATCAAGAGCCTGGACCAGCGCATCCGCGAGGAAACCGGTTTGCCGGTCTCGGTCGCCGACGATCCGCTGGCCTCGGTGGTTCTGGGGACGGGGAAGATGCTCTCCGACTTCCGGCTGCTGCGCAAGATCAAGATCGACTAGTGAGCGCCGGGGCGCAAGTCCCGGCCTGGCCTATGGAATCCTTCTTCGTCCGCTATCGGAACATTGTGGTGCTGCTGGCCATCCTGGTGGCGCAGATCGTTGGCTTGGCCGTGCAGGTGCGTCGCACAGATTCCGGCCGCAACGTCCTCGACCCGGGGGACGGGCCCGGCGTGCGCTTGATCCGCTTGTGGGCGAATGCGCTGGTTTCGCCTCCTGAGCGGCTGATCCACTCCTCGACGTCAGGTGTAGCCGACCTCTGGCGAAATTACTTGGACCTGCGCCACGTTCGCGAGCAAAACCAGCAGTTGCAGGGAACCATCGACCGGTTGCGCCTGGAGCAGGCGGAACTGCTGGAGGATGCTCGCCAGGGCGAGCGACTGCAAGCCCTGCTCGGCTTCCAGGAGAAATACATCTACAAGACGCTGCCCGCGCAGGCCATCGGCTCCAGCGGCAGCGATCAGTCGCGGGTTTTCTACATTGATAAGGGTTCCGCGGATGGTTTAGAGAGAGATATGCCCGTGATTACAGCCGACGGGATCGTGGGGAAGGTCCGGGATGTCTTTCCGCATACTGCTCAGGTGCTGGCCATCAACGACCAGACCAGCGGCGCGGGAGTCATCCTGGCGGCCACGCGGATCCGTGGCATCTTGCGCGGCAACGCCTCAGGGCAGTTGGAGGTTGTGGACATCACAGCCGACGAGCGTATCAAACCGGGCGAAAAGGTACTCACCGCCGGCGGGGACATGGTCTTTCCGCGGGGCCTCCCGGTCGGCGTGGTCGAGAAGGTGGTGCCCGATCCAGACCAGGACTCGTTTATTGACGTGATCGTGAAGCCGGCGGCCCATCTGAACAGGCTCGACGAGGTACTGGTCATCACTTCGACCGAGCCGCGCTTCCCGCCCCAGGAGCAGCATGACCTGACCACCAGCGAAGCCCTCGACGGGGCGCAAGCGGCGGCCATCGAGGAACAGCAGAAGGCCGCGCAAATCACGGCCGAGCGCCTCCCCGGACTCACCGAGCCCAATGTGCCGCCCGACCAGCAGCCGCTGAACGATAGCACGCCGCCAAACCCGATGGCGCAACCGCCGCAGCCGCTCCATCCCGATCGGTTCTCGCCCGCCGCCACCACGGATCAGGAAGGCGGCCAGCCGGCACAGGCGGATCGTCCTCATCCGGCGGGACAGAGCCCAGACGCTCAAGCGCAGCCCGGCCAGCAAAGGCCGCCGCGGAGGAATCCCTAGTTATGTCCCTGCTCGGCGCGGACTTCCGCCGCGATTTGGAGATTCGCCGTTATCCGTTACTGATCTACGTGCTCGTGCCCTTGACGGCGCTGGTCTTGCAGGCTTGGCTCCCGCGCGTGGCCGGCTCCTTTGACTGGTTCGACCTGCCCTTTGTGATCACCGTCTATTTCGCGCTGGGATGGCGGAGCCCCATTCAGGGCACGCTGATGGGCGCCGCCATGGGCCTCTTCGAAGATGCGCTCTCTCACCACGCTATCGGCGTAAACGGCATCGCCAAGACGGTGGTCGGCTTTCTGGCCGCCTCCGTGGGCGTGCGCATCGATGTCGAGAACCACATCGCTCGCCTCGTGCTCAACTTCCTGCTCTCGCTGCTCTCCAGCGCAATCTGCATCTTTATTTATCGGGTTCTGCTGGGACTCGATTTCACATGGCACTGGCTTACGGAACTCTTCCTCGCCATAGGCAACTCGGCTCTCGCCGCGGTGCTGTTTCCGCTGCTGGACCGCCTGCAAGTCAGGGATTGAGGGAACGAGGCGATGGCGAAGAACGAATATCGATCAGGCCTCTGTCGTCAAGTTGCGGCGATAACGGCTGCGTGGAAGCACGATCCCCGGTAAGGCAACGAAAGTAGCTGTATTCTAAAAGCGCAGATAGATGGTTTCAGGCAGGTTCAGCCGCGATGAAAAGCTGTCCACAGTCAAGCTGGCGGTGGTGCAATACGGCATTCTTGTCATGATGCTGGCGCTGGCGGCGGGTCTCTGGCGCCTGCAAGTGCTGAGCGTAAACAACTTCCGTCAGTTGGCCGAGCAGAACCGCATCCGCCAGGTCCCGTTACTTGCTCCCCGAGGCAAGCTCTTCGACCGCGACGGACGACTGGTAGTGGACAACTATCCCTCTGTTTCATGCTTTCTGGTGCGGGAGCAGAATCGTAACGTAAACGCTGATCTGCCCCTGATCGCGCGCGGCCTCAATCTCGACCTGGACCAGTTACGCGCCACCCTCCACCGCTATCGTTCCGAGCCCGGCTACCGGCCTATCCCCATCAAGCAGGACATCACCCCCGATGAACAGGCCTTCATCGCGGCCCACCGCAACGAGATGCCAGAGCTTGAAACCATCGCGGTGGAGCGGCGGCTCTATCCCCCCAACGGCTTTGCCGCTCACCTGATCGGGTATGTGGGTGAGGTGAGTGAAAACGATCTGAACAACCCGCGTTTTGCCTACTACCAACCCGGCGACGTGGTAGGCAAAGCCGGCGTAGAGGAGACCTACGACGAGCTGCTGCGCGGCCAGGACGGATCGAGAGATGTGATTGTGGACAGCCACGGCCGCGACGTCGGCTACTTTGGTACCCAGCACGCCATTCCCGGCCGCGACCTGAAGCTTACCATCGACATCGACATCCAGCGCGCCGCGGAGTTGGCCCTGGGTGACCGGGAAGGTGCAATTGTAGCCATGGACCCGCGCAACGGCGAAATTCTGGCAATGGTCTCGCACCCCAGTTTCGATCCCAACGCTTTTGCGGTCCGCATCAACCGCGCCGACTGGAACAAGCTCATTACCGACCCCCAGCATCCCCTGATGAATAAGGCCATCCAGGCTCAGTTGGCGCCCGGCTCCACCTTCAAGATCCTCATGTCGGTCGCGGGCCTGCAGGAGGGAATCGCCCAAAATCTCCACGTCTACTGCAACGGAGGGGCCGATTTTTACGGGCACTTTTTCCATTGCGACAGGCACCACGGGGCAGAGAACATTAACACCGCGATTCCCGACTCGTGCGACACCTTCTTTTACACGCTGGCCGACAAGCTGGGGATCGATCGTATCGATAAATACGCAGAGGAATTCGGCCTTGGCCAGAAAACGGGCATCGACCTGCCCGAAGAAGAGCCTGGCCTGATGCCCTCCGCCGAGTGGGTACTAAGGAACTACCACCACAAATGGTACGCGGGTGAGACTATCTCCGTCGGCATCGGCCAGGGGGCCATTGAAGCCACGCCCATCCAGCTCGCGCGCTACATCGGCGGCGTTGCCTCGGATGGCCACATGGTTCGCCCCCACGTGGTCTTTCAGGATCAGTTGCCCCCCAATTTCCGCAAGGCCATGCTCGAGAGCTTTCCCGGCTCCGGCAATGCTCAAGTTCCCATCGACCAGCAAAACTGGATGACCATTACGGATGCCATGGCCCAAATAACTGAGCCCGGCCCCTTCCACACCGCCAGCTCGGCGCACCTCGACGGCATCGATCTTGCCGGCAAGACCGGCACCGCCCAGGTCATCAGCAACGCCGCCTTGAGCCACACGGCCAAAACCGCTTCCACCAAACCGAATGTGTGGTTTGTGGGAGTCGTGCCACGGCGCAATCCAGAGCTGGTTGTGGCCGTACTGTGGATGCATGGCGACTTCAGCTACTATGCGGGGCGCATCGCCTCGCGAGTGGTAGCCGCCTACGTAAACAAGCAGCGCCGCCTTGCCCACAACCTGGCGCCGGCCCAGGCTCAAGCCCCCGTCGAAGTGGGCGCTGTCTGGTCGGGTCCTGACGCGCCGCGAAGCGGCAGCGCGGGCCAAGTGGCCCGCATTCAGAGCGGCCACTTCTTCGTCGATCCCAGGCCGGCGGCTGGACAAGAGATTGTTGCGAAAAACCATTCGGCCGGACGGCCCAGGCAGCGATTCAAGCGCGCCCCCGACGTCCCGGCGCAACTGGGCGCCGTGTTGACCGGGCTGCCCTGGAAGAAACCATGAGCCAGACGCGCCGTATCCTGAGCTTCCGCGACTTCGACTGGACATTGCTCCTGTTGGTGCTCATACTGTGCGCCATTTCGCTTGCCGAAGTCTACTCGACCACGGTGCACACCAGATTTGCGAGCTTTGAAACCAAGCAGATGCTTTGGATCGCCGCCGGCTTGGCGGGGATGTTCCTGTTCGCCAAGATCGATTACCACAAGCTGCTGGATTGGGCACCCTGGGCATATGGCGTCGGACTGTTCGCCTTGGCAGCGGTGCTGTCGCCGCTCGGCCATAAAGCCCTGGGCGGGCGCCGCTGGATCAGGCTCGGTCCCGCCCTCTTCCAACCCTCTGAATTCGTTAAGCTTGCCCTCATTCTTGTGGTGGCCCGCTACTTTGCCAATCTGGGCGCGCGCAGCCTTACCTGGAAGGAGATCTTCAGAGCCTTCGCCCTGGTAGGCATTCCCATGCTTCTCGTGATCAAGCAGCCAGACCTGGGGACCACACTTACGTACACGCCCATCCTGGTGGCCGGCCTCTTCCTGGGCGGAATCAACCTGCGCCAGTCGTTGATCCTGCTCACCGCCGCCGCGGTCCTGGTCGGCGGCGTCTGGTCGAGCGGCAAGTTTCTCAAGCCCTATCAAAAGGCGCGTCTTACCAGCTTCATCAACCCTGAAAACGATCCCCGCGGCGCCGGTTACCAGGTGCTCCAGTCTGAAATCGCCGTCGGCTCCGGAGGGGTTTGGGGCAAAGGCGCGGAGAAAGGAACGCAAACCCAGGGCTACTTCTTGCCGGTTCCTTACACGGACTTCATTTTTGCTGCTTTCTGTGAGGAGCACGGCTTCGTCGGCGCGATTTTTGCGCTGCTGCTATACTTTTTTATATTGATGCGTTTGATTCAAAACGCTCAAACAGCCGCGGACCTGCCCGGTTCTCTGCTTATCATGGGAATCGTGGCTGTGTTGACCTTCCAGATTGCGGTCAACGTGGGCATGGTCATTGGATTTATGCCGGTCACCGGAATTCCTTTGCCGTTAATGAGTTACGGAGGATCTTCGGTGTTGTTTACGTTCCTGGCGCTGGGCGCGGCGATGAATGTGCGCATGCGCCGGTTCGTCAACTAGAGCAAATTCAAAGCGTTCGTTCCCTGCGCCCCTGGAGATTTCCGGACCGCAGGAAAAGGGTATTCAGCATTTTTGCCGGCCAGGTCCCGATGGACCGCGAGCCCGGCAGGATTGGGTTTATGAGCGCGCAGAGACGGGAAGACCGTTGGCGGCGTACAAGTTGCACGGAACGCGCGAAAGCAACGGGGCTGACAAACCCCGCTCCGAGCACGCGAGACAGTCCTGCACACGCCAGCGCTGGAACGGCCCCACCGGCTTCGCCGGATTGGTTGGCCACAAAATCTCTGCAATGGGGTTACCGCCTCGCAAAGCTCGTTCGACCGGATGTTCGTTGCGTTTCGCCGCCTCTTGGAGTGGCCCGCTTCACAGCATCCGGTACAACGGCGAATCACAGGCCGTTTCTTCCGCTTATCCCCTTCCCTTCCGGCCTTTCGCATCCCCATCCGGCCTTGCCGCAAGCTCCAGTAGGCCCTTGCCGCTGGACGGAAAGGTACGATGGCAAAAGAGATTTGTATTTCCAGCACGCCGCATGAGACGCGGCTTGCGATTCTTGAAGACGATCAACTCGCGGAAATCTACTACGAACGCGAAAACGAATACACCCTGGCGGGGTCGATTTACAACGGGCGCGTCACCCGCGTTTTACCCGGCATGCAGTCCGCATTTGTGGACCTGGGCTTGGAGCGCGACGCCTTCCTGTATGTAACCGACTTCATGGAACTCGAAGACCAGGAAGACACCGACGAGTTGGAAAAGGCCGCGGCCAGTGGCGCCAATTTGGCGCCTCGCGAGGTCCGGCACACAAATGGAGCCGACCGCAATGGCGCCCGCGCCGAGGGGCGCGGTGCACGGTCCGGCCAAAGAGCGGAACATAAGCCCGAACCGCGTCAAGACCACGCGGCCTCGGACCAGCGTCAAGCCGACGAGGCTGAGCTGGAAACTGCGGAAACTGTCACTCTTCAAGCTCCGGTGGCCTCCGAGCAGGCAGAGGGTGCACAGGACGCTTCCGGCGCGGCCAGCAGCCGGCGTTGGCGTGGACGCCGTCACCGGCGCGGCGCCCGTGGCCCGGCCGTTCCGGTTGAACGTCAGACAGAAGGCCAGGAATCCGCCGCAAGCAGCCAGGAAACCACAATTGAATCGGAAGTCGCGACCGGAATTCAGGCGTCTGCCGGGGTTTCGCCAGGCCATGGCCCTCGGGAAGCGGCTTCTGTTTCGTGGGCTGGTGGCGACAGGGCTTCGACCCCCAGATCGGCACTTGAGGTCCCGCCCTCCGCACCTCGCGCACCCCGTCTCTCGGTTCCCATTCTGCTTCCCGGCGAGTCACTTTCCAAATATGGCGGCGCTCCGGCGGACGAAACCTCCAAAGCCGCACAGAAGATCTCCACCCCAGTCCGGCCGGCCAGCACCTCCAGGCCTTCGACACTGATTGAAGCGCCCCTCGCGTGGGACGGCAGCGGCCTGCTTCCCGGCGAGTCGCTCTCCGGACGTCGCGCTCGTCAGTCTGAGCCGGAAATTACATCCGAACCGCCCCTTGAAACAGAGCCCGAGGTTCCCCTTTCCGACACGATGGAGGCCGGCGTAGGCGAAGAGGTTCCCGAAGAACGGGCCGTCATCGAGGAAACGCAAGAAGTCTATCCGCCGAAACCGTCGCGCGCATTTGAGTCCGAATCCGCAACCGAATCCGAAGTGACGATCGCCGCGGCGCAACCTGCGCTCGAAGAGCCTTCGGCCGGGGAGACAACGGAAGCCGCCGCAATCGAAAAGACAGAGTCCGCAATCGCCGCCGGAACTGAAGAACCGGAGCCCGGCGCATCTGCCTCCCACCGCATCGATCCCGCGCCTCCCAAGGGCTTCCGGATCTTCGGCCTGGGCGGCAAAAAGAAGAAAGAAGAAGAGGGAGTGCCTGGAGAGAAGCCCAAGGTTGCTGCCACAACCGCGGTCTCGGTTTTTGCTCCGGGCAGCGGCCTCGTCGAGGAGGAGGTCATCGAAGGAGAGGAGTCCGAAACGGTTCCCCCTCCCCATCGTCATCCCAAAGCCGACGAGCATGACCTCGACGACTACGAAGAGCAGACCCTCTCTACCCAGATCCGCTCCGGCGATCTCGGAGAGATGTTCCAGGAGGCTCATCTCGATCACCGCATCCAGTTGAACTTCGATGAAAAGAACGGCGAGGACGAGGATGCATTGGAAGGCGAAGAGGAAGAAGAGCCTTCTGCCGAAGCGCAGCCTGCATCCGGCCAACCTCGCCGGGAGCGCGGCGGGCGAGGCCGCCGCGGACGCGGAGGCCTGGCAGCACCGGCCCAGACGACCGGTCGCCGTGGACCCTCGCGCCGTTCCATGCAGACCACTGACCTGCCCGTCATCAGCGACCTGCTGAAACCCGGCCAGGAAATTCTGGTGCAGATTGCCAAGGAGCCTATCGCCAAGAAGGGCGCCCGCATCACCAGCCATATCGCCCTGCCCGGCCGTTTCCTGGTCTTCATGCCCACCGTCACGCATGTGGGTGTCAGCCGCAAGATCGCCTCCGACGAGGAGCGCCAACGGCTGAAGCGAATCCTGATCAACGAGCGCGGCGAAGCTTCCGGCGGTTTCATTGTGCGCACCGCCGCTGAGGGAGCGTCGGAAGAAGAACTGCGCGCCGACCTGCGCTTCCTCATCCGCCTCTGGAACGACATCAAGCAGCGCTCCGACAGTTCCAAGTCCCCCGCTCTCATTTACCACGATCTATCCCTGATCGAGCGTATCCTCCGCGACCAGGTCAGCTCAGATTTCTCCAACATCTGGGTCGACTCCGAAGCCGACTACGAGCGCATCGTGCGCTTCCTCAACCGCTTCTCACCATCGCTCGTCCGTCGCGTCAAGCTGTTCACCAAGGAGACACCGCTCTTCGAGCACTTTGGCATTCAGGATGAAATCTCCAAAGCCCTGCGCTCCAAGGTCTGGCTCAAGTCGGGCGGCTCCATCGTCATCAATCAGACCGAAGCCCTGGTGGCCATCGACATCAACACCGGCAAGTATGTCGGCAAGTCGGCTCGTCTTGAGGACACCATCGTCAAGACCAACCTCGACGCCGTGCCGGAGATTGTCCGCCAGATTCGCCTGCGCGACCTGGGCGGCATCATCATCATCGACTTCATCGACATGGACGAGCGCAAGAACCGCTACAAGGTGATGGCTGCCCTTGAAGAGGCCCTCAAGAGCGACCGCGCTCCCACTAAGGTGCTCCAATTCAACGACTTCGGCCTGGTCGCCATTACCCGCAAGCGCGTCAAGCAGTCCCTGGAGCGCACTCTGAGCGTGCCCTGCCCGGTGTGCCAGGCCACCGGCATGGTCAAGAGCCCTACCACCGTGTGCAACGAGATCTATATCGAGTTGCGCAAGATGCGGAAACACTTCGAGGGCGCCGACGTGATGCTGCGCGTGCACCCCGAGACGGCAAAAGTCCTCAAAAACAACAGCGGGCGCTGGCTCACCGAATTCGAAGAGCTGATCGGCCGCAACGTCCTGCTCAAGAGCGACCCTGCTCTGCATCCTGAGCAGTTCGATGTCCAGGGCTGAATCGATGGCCCGCAATGAACAGCCGAGGCCGGAGTATTGCTCCGGCCTCGCCGACGGCTTTCCCCGGCAAGTCGTCCGGCAGTTTCTCCACGCCCGGCTCTTCTTGAAGAATGGCAGGAATCGCCAAGGCGTCGAAGGTGGCATGACTCGTGCTTGCCGGCCCTTTGGGGGCCAACTTGAATCCGGGTTTGAAGCTCCGCATACCCCTCCGGCTTCGCGGTCACACCGCTCGTTTCCAAGGCAACATGTTTTCAACAAGTGGGACTCCGCGGCAGTGTCCTCTGGAAATCTCTGCCTTCGGGGCAACCTAAGGCCGCAATCCGTGTCTAATTTAATGGCCGGTATGTCGTAGTTGTTTTGTTCCGAAACACCGTAAAACAAATTAACCGTTGAGGTTCCGACATGTCATCTCTCCGTTGGATTTCACTGACTAGGTGTGTCAGTTTCTTTGGATGTGCAGCCATTCTTGCCACTGGTTCGGCAAACGCGCAATCCACCGTCGCCCACTCCCAATCCAGCAGTCCAGCCAGCTACTCTTCCAGCGAATGGAGTTCGAGTTCAGCCCAAGTGGCGGAATCCGCCCTGCCGGGTAACCCGGCGGCCTTGCCTTCGGCGCCCACTCCCTCCGCGGCCGGCGCGGGCCAGTACCAGAGCAGCGGCATCATGGGCCACATCAAGAGCAACTTCGCCTTCGAGGCTGGAGGCGGCTTCAATGGGCCCACCAGCTACTCCTCCAACTACATCACTTGGGGTGGCAACTTCACCGTTGGCGCCGGAACCTACATCACACCGCGCCTCGCCATGCTGATCGAGTATCAGTTCATCGCCGACAAGCTTCCTGGCAAGCTGATTGCCCAGACCGGAGCCAACGGCGGCCACGCGCACATCTGGTCGTTCACCCTGGATCCATACTTCGATCTCTTCCCCAAGTCGTCCAACGATCTCTATGTCACCGGCGGCGGCGGCTTCTATCGCAAGGTCACCAGCTTCACCAACCCATCGCTGGCGCAGTACTGCGATTACTTCTACTGCGGATACACGACTGTCAACCAGGTGGTCGGCCACTTCTCCTCGAACCAGGGCGGTTGGAGCATCGGTGGCGGCTACCAGCACAGAATGGGCGGTATGTACGGGAACAGCAAGATGAAGCTGTTCGCCGAGTTCCGGTACCTGGACGTGCTGACACCTTCGTACTCAAATCAGCCGAATGGCTTGGGGACAACCTCCGTAGCTGCCGACACCAAGCTCATGCCGGTGACCCTGGGCATCCGCTGGTAATTGTCTCTCGCCTCTGCAACCCCTGCTCCATCCTCGCGCCTCTTTCTTGGCGCGAGGGTGGGAGTGGCGTTACAGAATCCCCAGAACCCTGAGCCGCGTCAGCCCTCCGGCCAGCACCCCCAGCGGCGTAATCGCCACCAGTGTCAGTTGGTACCAGATCGGCTGCAATCCGCGCGATTGCATCGCGCTTAGCCCGGCCAGCGCCAGAACCACGATCCCCAGCGCCAGCACATGAAGCAGCGGGTTAGCGACCGCCAGCCATGCCGTCACGTACCCCCCGGCTGCGGCCGCCAGGAACGAATAGCCTAAATTCACAAAGATGTAGCCCGGCGCAGGCTTGCCGCCGGCGCCAGCCCAGCTGGGCGTCAGGCGAGCCAGCAGCGCCGTGGCCGCCGCCACCAGCACGACCATCGTGGCGAATCCCGCCACCAGCGCCAGAAATGCGTGCAGAATTACCACGGCCTTCTCTCCTCCGTTGCCGTCCCCACCTCGCCTTTCTCGATGCGGTCAAGAAAAGCCCGCGCCAGCTTGCGCTCTCCCGGATGGCTTTCGCCGTGGATCGAGCACAAGTCGAGAAATTCGTCGCACAGCGCATTCCGGCCGCCTTGCTGTGCGAAGACTCCCTGCAACGCCAGCGCCAGTTCGCGCAGCCGCGCCGCTTCGGGCCACCCGCGTTCCTCCTCGCCTCTATCTACATAATCTGAGAACAGCCCCTTGCGGCCCTGCGCGCACTCCTCCAGGCAAGCCAGCAATTGCTCCTTGAAGGCATCGAAAAGCGGGTTCAATTGCTCGGGCTCCATCTCATCGCGAGGGTCCATACTCTCGCTCACTTGCCCCGCATGGCCGCTTCCACCTCGTCAGCGGTGTGCGGCAATGCAGCATCCAGATCGATCAGCTTCCCGTCGGCGCCCACCAGGAAATCGCACTCGATGCGTACGCCCAGCTTCTCCTCGGGAATGTAGATGCCCGGCTCGATCGTGAAGACCATCCCCGGCTCAAGCACCTGCGGGTAATCCGCCGGATCGTGCACGTCGATGCCCAGCATATGTCCCAGTCCGTGCAGCCAGTACTTGCCCAGCGGCTGGCCGTGCAGATCCTTGCCGTGCGTGTTGATGTAGTTGTAGGCCGCCGTGTCCAGCGAGTTCGGGTCGAGCCGGTCGCGGTCGTTGATCGTGGACTTGCCGGCCACGAACGCCTTGATGGCCGCCCGCTGCGCCCCCAGCACGATGTTGTAGATCTCCCGCTGTCGCGGCGTAAAGTGGCCGTTCGCCGGCACGGTGCGGGTAATGTCGGCGGCATACATCGAGTACTCGCAGGCCGCGTCCACCACCACAATGTCGCCGCTTTGTATCGTCCGGTCGTTTGCCGAGTAGTGCAGAATCGTCGAGTTGATTCCCGATCCCACAATCGGCGCATACGATGGCCGCTCGCATCCGTGCCCCATCCACGCGGCGGCCATCTTGCCGGCGATGGCCCGCTCGGTCACGCCCGGCTTCATCGCGCGCATCATCACCCGCTGCCCGGCGATCGATGCCGCCGTCGCCTTCTTGATCAGCTCGATTTCGCCCGCATCCTTCACCAGGCGCAACTTCGCAGTCAGTTCCGTCACGTCGTGCGCCGCCTCGGGCGCACCCATTCCCAAAGTCGTTGCGGTAAACGAGAGCAGCGCCTTGGCCTGGGGAGAGGTCGGCTGCATCCACACATTCCGCATCAGGCCCCGGTCGGCTGCGATCAGCCGGTTCAGTTCGACGGGCAACTGCGTCATCGGCTCTACCGCATCTACACCGGTGGCCTTCGTCACTCCCGGTGTAGCCGCATCCAGCTTGACCCCCGTGTAAGTCTCCATGTGCCGGTCGCGTGTAGGCAAAAAGAGAATCTCTTCATACTTGCGTTGCGGCGCGTCGCCCACGATCAGCAGCGCCGCCCCCGGCTCGTCCCATCCCGTCAGGTAATAAAAATCCTCGTCCTGGCGATACGGGGTCAGGTCCAGCAGCGGCTCCTCGGCGGCAAACAGCACCGCCACGCCACTGCGGAGATGGGCAGCCAGCGCCACGCGCCGCGCGTGATAGGCGCTTGCAGGCTGCTTTTCCAGGGCGTTCAGCGCGGGCATTGCCGCCAGCACGGCCAACCAGGCAACAGCAAGAAACCGCAGCGTTTTCATTCCGCTATTGTCGTCGCTCGTACTCGTCAGCGCAAAACGGATTCGGCGCCGAACGGCATCAGCGGCTGACCGATCCAAAACCGATTGCTCAAGCGCGCCACTGCGCTCACCGGCCGGCGGGCAAGCCGCGCCCGCGCCTCCTGCCACGGCCCGGCAAAGCGAATCGGCGGCGGCAGCCTGCGGTAGATACCCGGCAAGCGTCGCATCGCGACCTCGGCGGCGTGCCGCTCGGCCGCGCCAAACTCCAGCCCAAACTCCTCCCGGAAACGCTCCGGCAGCCATGCCGTGGTCAAAGCACGATACCAGCGCGGCGGGTGAATCCACGATCCTGCCCCGGCCAGCAGCTTCTGTGCAATCCGCCGCGCGTCCTGGCTCACCCCCAGCGCGGGCGACGCGTGCATCTCGCGGTTATAAGCGAGAAATGCGCCCCAGTCCTCCGGCAGCGCGGCTGCGGGAATGCCAAAGAGCCCCGCCAGGACTCTGCTCTCCGCGTAATATCGCTCCCGCTCCACTTCGGCGAGCGGCGGCAGCGCGCATTCGTACGCCAGCACAGCACTCTCCACCAGCGTTGCATAGACCCAGCGCAGCGCGCCGATCTCGTTGGCCTCGTAACGCGAGCCGCGCCGGTACGCGGCAACATCCTCGCGCATCTCGCCGCCGATGCGCGTGTGCAGCGCATACAGATGGCGC
>Ga0307372_10006524_pt1 | contig 17008 bp, 17 predicted proteins | sample OX1MG_FD_202533 | JGI IMG/M metagenome (GOLD analysis project Ga0307372, IMG submission 202533) | Soil microbial communities from Risofladan, Vaasa, Finland - OX-1 | ecosystem: Environmental > Terrestrial > Soil > Coastal area > Acid sulfate soil | place: Finland: Risofladan, Vaasa | collected... | reverse complement strand
GCCAACTCGATCAGACCCTGGGCGAATTGCAAGGGGGAACCGATATGGCCCAGCGGGCCTGGGCGGTGGCGGCCGCCCACGCAACCCAGCCCCAACAGGCCGTTCAGGGAATTACGGTCCCGATGCCGCACCTCAACCGGGATGAGTCGTTGACCGGGGCCGGATCGCCCGCGCCGCTGCCGCCTACTCCGCGGCCCGCGCCATTCACCCGGCAGGTGCCCCGCGCGGTCTCGCTGATTGAGACGCGGACAGGCACTTTGTTTCGCTGCGAGGTAGATTTAGCGACGATCGGTCGTGGGCTTGATTCGCCACGAGTGGCGGACGACAAAAGCGCGTATCTCGACCTGTCTCGTGCCTGCGACTCAGGCGAGGCGGAATATCTCGGCGTTTCCCGGCGCCACGCGGAGATTCGTCGCGAGGCCTCCAACTGGGTCATTATCGACCTGGAAAGCACGAACGGCACTCGGGTGCGCCATAAAGGTCAAACGACCTGGACTGAGTTGGTGCCCCGCCAACCCTCTTCGCTTGTCGAGGGCGACGCGCTCCAGTTTGGCCTCCTGGAGGTGATGGTGGCTTTTTCCTGAGCGGCTGAGCCGGTCGGTCTCATGACGGGATACGCGCGCCGATGGTCGCGAGATAGCGGTCGAAATGGGCAGGATCGTAGTGAGGGTTAGGGATTCCAGGTTCCTCACCAGCTAACAGCTGATCCATCACCACCCGTACCGCGTCCTCGTCATTACTTACCGTGAGGCGGCGGGCGAATGGCAAGACATCCGCCGGAGCGTTGCTGACCGCGATCCCGCAGCCGGCGCGGGCCAGCATTTCGACGTCGTTCCAATTGTCACCAATGCAGACGGTCTCCTCCAGGCCAAAACCCAGAAGATTCGCCACATGCAGGGCGGCCGATGCCTTGTCGCACAGTTGGTGAAAAACCTCCATGAAATGGGCATCCAGGGCCGCGCTCTCGGAAATAATCACCCGGCAGCCAGGAGAGGCAAGACGGGCGGCAGCTTGACGCAGCGGTTCGCGGGGTCCAATAACCGCCAGTTGTAACGGGTCGTCCGTCAAAACCCAGCTCTCGTAGGGCCTCCGCTCGACCGTATGGAGGTGCCGGGAGAGGTATTGGGCGGTGGCTGCGTTGTCGAAGCTATCCGGCCCGGTGAACAGCCGTTGCTCGTGAACCCTGTCGTCGTACACGATGGGCTGCAAGCCCATATCGATCAGAATGCGGGCGGCGAGCATCGCCTGATCGCGGGCCAGCGGGTTTCGGTAGAACACGGTGGTACCGTCGGTGCTTGCCACCACCGCGCCGCCCTGGAGGACGATCGGCGGCAGGCGGACGCTGACCGGGAGGGGACAATGGGGATCCGCGCCGGTTTCTCCCGGCAGGAGACCGAGATTGGTCAGGATGTCCACGGTCGTGGCGAATCGGCGCCCAGTGGCCAGAGTGACCACGATTCCCGCCGCGCGCGCGCGCTGGGTTGCCGCGATGGTCGTGGCACGGAGGGCGCCGGACGAATCGAGAAGGGTGCCATCGATATCGCTGATTAGCAACCGGTAGGGGCTTGGGGCGCATTCGGATGGCGGCGGCTGGCCGGGTGTCGGGACCGGCACGGTGTGGGATTCTGTTGTCACGTCTTGTCCAATCTACTGGGAAGTGTAGCATCTTACCGGTGTCGCGCGGTGGTTTGGCGGGCTGCGACGGCTATGAGGGAAGTGAGGCAGAGATTCCGGGCCCCCGGCTGAGGCCGGAGGTTCGGTACCCGCAGTCCCTCTTTGTCGAACTACATGCAACCTACGCTCCTAGAATACATGCTCACAAGCGGCACTTATGACGACGGTGATCGTGGTACAGCCTGGATCACGGGACGACGGTTCGCCCGCGGATTACGCCACCCATCCACCGCTCAAGAACACGATGGTGTTGAGAACCAGGAGGGTGGAAAAACAGACAGCGGCGATGAAAGTCCGGCGAGGGGTGGCCGCCAGAAAAATGAACAGCGGGAACGCGGCAAGCAGGTACCGCGGCAAGCTGATCAGGGGATCAGGGTAATGCCCAAGTACCGCCGGGGTGCTGAGGGCGACCAGCCAGACTCCCCAGAGGACGAGCGCGTGGGCGCGGGTCAGGAGGACGGTAGCCGGGAGACTGAGGACCAGGAATACCAGAAGAAACAGCGAATCCTGGCTGCCCACCAGCCCGGCGAGGCCCACGGCGGGCGGATGGGCAGCCAGCGCCGCGGCAGCAAGCCACACCGTGCGCCAGGGAGCGGTAATCGCGCGGCGCCATGCCGTTTCGCCAGTGCTGAAGAGCAAGGGGTGGCCGAATCGCAGTCCGAGATAGAGCGCGTAGCCGCCGATCCCCGCTGGAATCAATAGGACCGCGCTCAGGGCCCGAACCGCCGCCGCCGTGCTCCGCGGCTCATTCGGTAGCTCGTCGCGGCGGGAAGCCTCGAGCCTCGGAGCCATGGCATGCCGGAGTGATGCTCCATAGATCTCGTACCACGAAACGGCGAAGGGCAGCAGAGCCACGATGCCCACTGAGCGGGTAGCAGTCGCGAGGCCGCCGGCCAGCCCGGCCCACCACCAACGATGGAGCCGTGCGAGATAGCAGCACAGCAAAAAGAGCAGGAGAAACAAACTCTCGCTATAGCCGGCAAACAGGAACAGGCTGGTGGGAAAGAGAGCCAGCAACCACACGCTTCGCGCGGCATGCCGTGGTCCGTAGTCCAACTCCACCACACGGTAGAGTGCGAGGAAGACGCCAAGACAGCAGAGGTTGGTCAGAATGACTGCCGCCAGAGCGCGTGACCACGGCCAGAACAGCAGCAGAACGTGAAGTAGGCTAGGGTAGAGGGGAAAGAAGACCACGCCTTGCGAGAAGGGGTAGGGCGGTTGCTGGTAGCCGTCAGTGGCGATCCGCAGATACCAGACCGCGTCCCAGCGGTACCAGTAGTCCCCCGGTGCTCCGGCGTAGCGTGTAGCCAACCCTTGCAGGTGCAAAGGCCCCCAAAGATGCAGCGCGAGCGGGGTAAGCACGAGGAATAGTACGCGGCTGACCAAGAAAGGCAGTACAACCGCGGGGATGGCGCGATGAGATTCCCGGTGCGTGGCCGCCGATGACACCGTGCGCTCACATGCCTCGACGACGGAGAACCGCCCGTTCCAGCCCGGCTACCACCAGGAAGATGATCACCCCGGTAACCGATGTGGCAAGGGTAATCGCCATGACCTTGGCCGTATCCAGGGATTGCTTGGCGGTGATCAGATCGTAGCCCAGGCCCTGGCCGCCGCCCGCCACGTATTCACCGACGATGGCGCCAATCAGGCTGAGCGTACTGGTAATGCGTAAGGTAGCGAACAGGGCTGGAATCGCGCCCGGCCAGCGCAGCTTCCGGTAGACCTGCCAGCGGGTAGCGTTGAGGAGGCGGAAGAGTTCCAGATGCAATGGATCAACTTCGCGGAGGCCGCGGGTCATATTGACCAGGGCGGGGAAGAAGGTGATGAGAAAGGAGACCCCGATCTGCGGGTAGAGACTATCGGTGGGGAATACGATCACCAGAATCGGCGACCACACAATAATGGGGATAGTCTGGACGATCACGGCGACCGGGAAAAAGGTGCGTTCGGCGAAGCGCGAATGGACGAAAATACTGGCGCCGAGAATGGCGGCGAGATTGCCGATCAGAAAACCCCAGGCCGCCTCTTGCAGGGTGGTCAGCAGGCTTGACCATATGTCGCCAAAGTTATCGGCGAGGCTATGAAGCGTATCGTCCAGGCGGGGAAAGAGAAAGGTCGGCACGTGCTCCACCACCACGTAGGCCTGCCAGAATGCGAATATGGCGAGAAGGGCCAGGGCCGGCAGGAGCATGTCGAGGGCGGGTCCCCTCCAGCGGTTGCCGCGGCGAGGGCGTCCCGCCGGCGCGGTCCCGTTGATTGGCGGAATCACGTCATCGGCCATGGTAGGCGCTCACGAAGCTTACACGGGTCGAGACCAGAATCATGCGTGGCGGGCCAGGGATTCCTGGCGATCTTCCGACTGACCCTCGAGAGCCGCGAGCACGCGATTCTCCAAGTGGAAGAAGGCGGGGTCACGGCGAATCGCGTGGAGTCGCGGGCGCGGCAGGGGGATGTCGATGATCGAGCGCAGGGTGCCGGGGCGCGGGGTGAAGACCGCGACCCGGTCGCTCAAATAGACTGCCTCGGCGATACTGTGGGTGACAAAGAGGACCGTGATCCTCGTGTCCTCCCACACCCGAAGAAGCGCCTCGTTCATTTCGTCTCGGGTGATTTGATCGAGCGCCCCGAACGGCTCATCCATCAAGAGTACCTCGGGCTCCTGAATCAGCGCTCGGGCGATCGCTACCCGCTGGCGTTGCCCGCCCGACATCTGCGCCGGCAAGCGATCCGACATATCGCCCAGTCCGACCCGTGCCAAAAGCTCGCGCGCCCTGTGTTGGGCCGCCGCGTCCCGCTTCGCCGCCAACTCCAGCGGAAGCTCCACGTTCCGGGCCGCCCGGCGCCAGCCGAGCAACGCGGGCTCCTGGAACACCATGGCGATCCGGCGCGCGGTGCGACTAACCCGCGGAGGCTTCCCCGCGATGGCCACATCGCCCGAGTCGGGCGGCAGCAAGTCCGCCACCACCCGCAGGAGAGTAGACTTGCCGCAGCCCGAGGGACCGATCAAGGAGACGAACTCTCCCGAGGCAACCGCCAATTCGATAGCTCGCAGGGCCTGAACCCCATTCGGGTAGCTGAAGCTGAGATCGCGGCAGGCTATCGCGGCCATGGGGACTACTACTTGGGCAGGAACTGATTGGTGAACACGTCGGACGCCGGGAACGGCTTCTTAATCTGCCCGTATTTCACCAGTAGATTGATTCCGGTTTCCCAGCGGCCGGCGGTCATGGTGCCGGTAGGGGCGCCGGGAGCGGAGGCGAGCTGACGAAGCGCGGTCATTTCCGCCTCTTGCTGGCTTACGCTGTCGTTCTTATCAAGCGCGGGCACGACCCATTTGGCGAGCTGGCTCGGGTGGGCCAGGGCGTATTTCCAGCCGCGATCCATCACCGAGACCACCTTGGCCACCAGGCCCGGATTGGATTTGATCAGGCCGTTGGTGGTAAAGAGGACATCACTGTAAAAGTTGTAGCCGTAGTCACTGGCGCGGATAATGTTGACGTTGACGTGGTATTTCTGGGCCATCTCGATCGGCTCATTGGTGAGATAGGCCAGGTAAGCATCCACCCTGCCGGCCAGCAGTACCGTGGGATCAAACTCCACCACCACCGGCTTCACGTCACTTAGGCTCATCCCCACCTGATTGAGCATGGACTTGAGCACATAGAGTTCGTGCGCCTGATAGCCGATCCGCTTTCCCTTGAAATCCTTCACCGAGGTAATGCCGCTTTTCGGCAGAGTGATGAAGGCGAAGGGCGACTTCTGTCCCGAGGCCCAGACGGCCTGCAGGGGAATATGGCCATTGGCGCGCGCGATTACCAGGGAAGCGCCGTCCTGAAAGCCGAACTGATACTTGCCGGCTCCTACCAGAACAATCGGATCATTGCTGAAATCGTAGCCGCGGACCGTGACGCTCAGCCCGGCCTGGGTCCACCATCCCTCGTGTTGGGCTGCCCAGATGCCGGCAAACTCAACGTTTGTGATCCAGTTCAAGGCGAAAGAGACCGGAGTCAGGCTGGCCGCCCGCACGGGAACGCGGGGGATGGGCGAGGAGACCAGGGCGAAGAGTACGAGGAGCGATACGACCGATCTACGAAGCACGACGACCTCCACTTTCCAAACTGCGTGGGGAAGTTCCCCTGTTGTCGTGATCGCGACTCCGCGACCCAGGGCCCGGCTCACCAGGCCACTACCATTGACCGCGCCAACTTCGGCGCCCGCGAAGACAAGCCGATTATACACGGAATCTGGTAGGCTGGGCGTGGATTCGGGGAATGCCTGCTCCCAGTGGCCAGAGACGGCGCCGCGCCGCTATCCTGCATCGAGACGCCAATGCCCGCGGGCTGATCCCCCGACCGCGGTCGGGTGGTAGCGCCGGGCCGACCGCGGTCGGAGGTGGCGTCGTTAAAAACAAAGTCAATGGGAAAAGCCCTTATATTCGCGGGCTTGAAGGAGGGAGGTTTGCCGTGTACGCGCTGATCCGGAAGACCCGGGACGGAGGTGAGCTGACCCGCGAAGAACTGTTTTCGCTCACCAGTCAATACGTTGCCGGGAAGATCCCCGACTATCAGATGGCGGCCTGGCTGATGGCCGTGTACTTTCGCGGGCTGAGCGAGCGCGAAACCGCCGACCTCACCCAGGCCATGGTCGCCTCCGGCGATACAGTGGATCTCAGCCAACTCCCAGGAGTAACGGTTGACAAGCACTCGACCGGTGGAGTGGGCGACAAGACTACCCTGGTCCTCGGACCCCTGCTCGCGGCGGCGGGGTTGACCGTGGCCAAGATGTCCGGTCGTGGCCTGGGGCACACTGGCGGCACGCTAGACAAGCTGGAGGCGATCCCCGGTTTCCGCACGGGCTTGAGTCCAGAGGAAATGGTAGCGCAGGTGCGGCGGATCGGCCTGACGGTCGTCGCGCAGACCGGCCGGTTGGTCCCGGCGGATGGTCTGTTGTATGCCTTACGCGACGTGACCGCGACCGTGGACAGTCTTCCCTTGATCGCCAGCAGCATCATGAGCAAAAAGCTGGCCGCTGGGGCTCAGGTCATAATGCTGGACGTGAAGACAGGATCCGGCGCCTTTATGTCCCGCCCTGACGATGCATTCGCCCTGGCTCGCGCCATGGTGGCGATCGGTACGGCGGCAGGACGATCGGTCCAGGCGCTGGTGACCGGAATGGCGCAGCCGCTTGGGCTGGCGGTGGGCAACGCACTGGAGGTGAAGGAGGCCATCGCGACCCTGCGAGGCGAAGGCCCGGAGGATCTACGCGAACTCTGCCTGGCGCTGGGAAGCCGGCTCCAGGTTGCCGCGACTGGCGGTTCCCTTGAGGGGGCGGACGCTACGCTCCGTCGCCTATTGACCACGGGCGCCGCGTTGGAACGATTCCGCGCCTTCGTGAGCGCCCAAGGCGGGGATCCTTCGGTCGTGGACGACCCGGACGGGGTGCTGCCCCAGCCCAGGGCCCAAGAAACTCTTTTGGCGCCCCAATCCGGATTTGTACAGGCGATTGATGCCCTGAAAGTGGGCGACGCAGCCCGCGCCCTGGGTGCCGGGCGGCTCAGCAAGAGCGACAAGCTTGACTTCGCGGCCGGCGTCCTACTCACCGTGAAAGTAGGCGGGCTAGTCCGCGCGGGAGAGCCGTGGGCGCGGGTTTTCGCCGCCGACGATCGCCGGTTGGCCGCAGGGACTGCCTTACTGGAAACCGCGCTCAGCATTGGGGAAAGCCCATGCCGGCCGGAGCCACTGATTCACGGCAGTGTGGATCCTACCGGCGCGGAAACCCGGTTCGAGGTATGACCACCAGCGGCCAGACCGACTTTGACCCACGGCCCACCTTGCGGGCCGTGGTGCTGGACCTGGATGGGCTGCTGATCGATAGTGAAACCTGGAGTTGGCAAGCACATAATCGCGCGCTGGCCTCGTTTGGGCACCCCGCGCTCTTGCTAGAAGAGGTCAGACGTCTAGTAGGGCTAGATGCGGAGGACGAATGGGCAACGGTCCAGGATATGCGTCCGATGGACATTACGGCCCCAGCCTATTCCGCCGTCTATCATGAAGCGTTTATTGCACTCCGAGAAGCAAACCTTGGCCCCATGCCGGGACTGGGAGATCTTCTGGAGGTGGTGCATGCGCGGGGCTGGCGTTTGGGCCTTGCCTCCAATTCCGGGCGGAGCAGCATCATCGCCGCCCTGACCGGGCTTGGCATTCGCGAACGGTTCGCGGCCATTACCTCGGCCGAAGACGTGCCAAGCGGAAAACCGGACCCAGCGGTGTATCAATTGGCGATGGAGCGCCTGGGCGCCGTTCCCGAGCGTTCGCTGGCGATGGAGGATTCGGCGACCGGTCTGCGGGCCGCCCGGGCCGCCGGTCTGTACTGCGTGGCCGTGCCGAATGTCTTAACCCTTTCGCAGACCTTGAGTCCGGCGCACCGCGTATTTCCCTCACTCCGCGAGGCGGCGGTATGGCTGGATGGGAGGAAGTAAGGTCTTTTAGGGTCGTGCATAGCGAGCCAAGTTGAGGTAGTATGGAGACATGGCCCGTACTATCAGAAGGGGAACGGCTATGGAAGGCATCAGCGCAGCGCGAAACTGGGCGTGGCGACATCTCGCGGGTTGGATGGGTAAAGGCAGCGGCAGCGCCTGGATCATGGCGGGGACGCTCGCCTTCGCGGGCGGAAGTGCCGCCTTACTCAGTCCTATCCCAGTGCACAGCACTGCCGTGGTAACGAAGGCCGGTATTCCCGCGACCACCTCGCTCAGGTTGGATTACACTCTGTCGCGTCATCATTGCGACGGCGCCGAGGATGGAGGCTACTAAGCCAGGGCCAGGGTGAGATCGCGGCTTTAGGGGCGCGGGTCGCCTATAGCCTCCCGCGCCGCGGCCGAGGGCTCCCTGGCAGCCGTGCCTTAGAGCCCATAGGCAGTGATCGTGCCGGATTCGTCGGGCATGTAGACCCGACCGTTCACTACGGTTGGGCTCTCCCAATGGACGCCCTGAATATTGCCGCCGGCACTGGCCAGATTGCTGCTCCACAATTGGACACCGGTGCCGGGATTGAAGGCTCGGAGCGCCCCGCTCTCGGCGGCATACAGGACGCCGTTTGCCAGGAGGGGCGAACTATAGGTATCGTAATGGACCCACGCCAGATGAAGGGTTGGTCGTCCATGTGCCATGGTGAGGCGGAGGGCGCCAACCCCTTTGTCGGTGGTGTAGAAGATCCAGGTTTGCCCCGAGGAGTCGGCCCAGGCGATCCCGGCGGTCGGCATCTGTCCGCCCTGAGGAATGGCGAGCGCGGACAACTCCCCGCTGGTATGACCTAACCCGCCGCGACCACTGAGGTCGGCCCGATTAAGCACCCTGAGGTAGTTGTCCTTCCCTCCCTGTATGGCCAGCCAGGGGTGCGGGCCGGGCTGGCGTGGGACGAGGATCGGGGTGGTGCTGCCGAGGTCGAGATCTTGAGAGTCGAGCATGGCGAAGACGTTTGGCGTATAAGCGTCCTTCAGCGTCAGGGCAGTACCGGCCAGGGTGAGGCGGAGCACGCTGTCACCCCAGTTGTTGACTCCGTCGTATGCTCCATTTCCCGTGGCCGTGAAGATATCACCCTGGGTAGGGCTGCCGGTCATCGTATCGACTACGGTCCCGGCGCGGGCCCATATTCCTGACTGCACATGACCGCAGGAAGGCGACCCTCCAGGCTCGGGAATCAGGCGCGTGATTGTATCGCAGAGCGAATTGAAGACTCCCATGCGGCGGCTCTGGGTATCGATGGCCACGATGTGACCGTCATAATTGCCGGCATCCCCGATGTAGCCGCTCGTGGTGACCAGCAGCGTATTCCCTACCAGATTGAGGGCGGAGGCGATCTTCTCGTCCTGGGGGTGCAAGGTGACGGAAACCGGCCATCCGTAAGCCTCGACGCCCGTCTCGGCCGAAAGCTTGTGAATGTGGCCATCTGGGCTGGCGCTGTACACCCACGCCTTACTGGGATCGGCGACCGGGGTAGCCGTGGTAATTCGGGCATCGGCCAGTCCCTGATCATGCGGGTCAAAGGTCCAGACTTTGGCGCCGGTCACGGCATCGATGGCATAGGTGACGCCGCGCCGGGTAGTCGTGTAGAGGAGGTTGAGGCGCTTGCCTGGACCGACTCCAGTGAGCTCGATCACCGACTCATCCGCCACCCCATCTAGTTGCACCGACCACAGACGTTTCAGGCGGCCTACCGTACTGGGAGTGAGGATGCGCTCGGCGGGATTGATCCCTGTCCGCATGGCATTAAAGTTGAACATGGGATAATCGGTGACGGGAGGCGCGGCATGAGCGCGTGGGGCGGAGGCGGGAAGGCAGAGCGCCCCGAGCAGAACAAGGAGGAGAGCCGACCTCATGAAGTTGCTTCCTTTCATGTTGCAACCTTCATGATACCCCTCAGTGAAGGGCGGCCGCCAGGAGAGGACGATAGGTCATGCTTAGCTCGTGGTCTGGGCCCAGAATAGTGAAAATGGCCAGCATGGCCTTCCGAGCCCCATCATCTTGATCCTGGCGATTTCGCTCAAGGAGATCAAGGAAGCGGCTCAGGGCTTCCGCATAGTCTCCGGTTCCTGCCGCGCGGACGGCAAGGGCCCAGATGGCGGAAATGTCATCTGGATTACTAGCTAGGGCAGCGAGGGCGTCCTGGCGGCTGGGCAGGCCGATGGAGTCGGAAATAAACTGGAGGCGCTTGAGAAGGGCGGCGGCCCGCCGTCCCTCGTCGGTTTTGGGCGGTAGGCTCTCCAGCAGAGGCCGCGCGGCCTCCTCCTGGCCCTGTTCCAGAAGCATCTCGGCCAGGGCCAGGGTGGCGCCCGCGTGGTTATTCTCCTGTTCAAGCGCTTCACGGAGCAGCGACTCGGCGCGCGGGCGGTCGCCCTCGGAGATGCGTTCCCTTGCCTCGGCGGTAAGCTGATCCGCTCGCGAGGGGATGATTCGCGCCAGAAAAGATCGGATCGACCGCTCGGGGAGTACTCCGACGAACTCGCTGACCACCTTGCCGTCCCGGAAGGCTTTGACCGCTGGAATGCCCTGGATGCCGAACCGAAGCGCGAGCTCCCGTTCGTAGTCGGTGTTGATCTTGGCCAGCTCCCAGGCCCCGTCGGCTTGTTCGGCCAGGCGTTCCAGCACCGGGCCAAGCATCAGGCATGGCTGGCACCAGGGAGCCCAAAAGTCCACCACCACCGGGACAGTCCTTGATCGGTCGATAACCTCACGCTCAAAGGTGGCCAGCGTGATCTCGCGCTCGCTTGTCTTCTCCATGGCAACCGCTCCTCGTCCAGCAGGAGGTTCGGGCCGCTTCACGAAGCAGGTCAGTCCTCGTCGCGGCCATTCGCCCCAGTGTTATTCCCCTACATGGTAGCTTGGATGGGACGATCAGGCCAACGCGGGAGGATCTAGGGATGACTGTAGGGCACGAGTGTATTATTGGTCGGTTGCGGCGCGACCGACCACACTTGAATCCGGCCATCGGCGAGCGTTCGCAGCTTAAGGAACGGGAGAGGATGGCGCGCGATTCCGCTCAGGACGGTGCCATCGGCATTGTATTGCGCGCCATGGCACGGGCAGACAAAGGTGCCGCTCTGCCCCATCCAGGAGATCGCGCAGCCCATATGCGTGCACGCGGCGGATACCGCGTAGATGGCGCCCTCCGCTTGCGGGTGGACCACGAAGCCCTCCACGGCACCAGTACGGAACCGTCGAGCCTCGCCTGGCGGTAGGGAGGCGAGCGTATGTCCAGTGTCCATCCACTGGCCCCGATCGTCCGGGACCATTTCCTCCGTCAACCGGGCCGATGCCTCGGTATGCGCCCCGTCGTTCTTCCCTTGCTCGTAGGCGATTTTCGTGGCGCCGCCGGCTCCCACCGCGATCCCGGCCACGGCGGCGGCGGCCCGGCCAAGGATCCCGCGGCGAGACACGGCGGGCGCCAACCTGGGCGACGAGGCGGGGGCCGGGGTTCGCTCTTTCAATTGAGCCTCAAGCTGGTTAAGGAACTCTGGGCGGGGGATAAGAGACTCCGCGCGCCCCGCCTTGAGGAAGGCAGCGGCGCGGGCGAGATCTTGTTCATCGGGAGTCAGCTCGGACCGGAGCGCGGGGTCACGCTCCGCAACCAGATCGTCAAGGAGTTCGGATAGGCGATCGAGATCGTCACTCACCGGCGAAACCATCCAGACGAAGCTTCGCGGCATGCTTCAACGCGCGGTGTTGCAGTACTTTGACGTTGGCGTCGGTGGTCCCCATGCGCCGGGAGGTTTCGGCTACGGTCATGCCTTCGAGGAGGCGGCACTGGAGGACTGTCCGGTAATTTTCGGGTAACCGCTCCAGGACAGCCTGCGCGCGGCGCGTTGTCTCCTCCTGCCGCCAGAGGTCGGGCGGCGGGGGTGCGGCAATCCGCAGCCGCGCTTCCTCGAGAGTAATCACCTGTGCTCCCATTCTCGAACGCCAGTAGTCGTTGACCAGATTCGTCGCCACTCTATACAGCCAGGCCAGTATACTTCGCTCCTCGCGGGCCGGATCGAGGTGGTTCACCGCGCGCAAGAACACCTCGCTTGTGAGGTCTTCCGCCGCTTCCCTATTCCCCACCTTCACGTAAATAAAGCCATACACCGCCCGCATATGGGTCCGATAGATTGCATCGGTCGTGAGCGATACCTGCGTTTGTGTCTCGGCGCCCATATACCCTATTTTCATTCATGTCAGTATAGCGGCGCGAACCGTGCCCCCAGTGTAGCCCGAGCGCGGGGTAGGCACATGCCCTGGCACGCGTATGACTCCTGCCAAATTATACGGCGCCGGTTACACCGCATGGATTTCGTCGCTACCAGCCCGCGCCGGCCCGTGGGCGTCCTCCCGGCTCAAGGCAGCGGCCGGGAGTCGGGAACACCTTGCCGGGATTGCACAAGCCAAGCGGATCAAACGCCAAACGGATCTCCTTCATTAGGGCCATGTCGGGCTCACTGAATATGAGATGCATGAGGTTGTTCTTTTCCATGCCGATCCCGTGCTCCCCGCTCAGCGAGCCTCCCACGGAGGCGCAGATCGCCAGGATGTCATCACCAGCTAACTTGACCCGGTCCACCATTCCCTCGATCTCGGCGTCGAATAGGATCAGAGGGTGGAGATTGCCATCGCCCGCATGGAACACGTTGCAGATGGTGAGCCCGTGCTTCCGTCCAACCTCGGCGATTTGGCTGAGCACTATCGGCATGGTCCCGCGGGGGATCACCCCATCCATTGTGTAGTAATCGGGCGTAATCCGCCCCAGGGCGCCGAACGCGCCCTTTCGGCCCGCCCAGAGCAGGGTCCGTTCGCGCGCGGTGCCGGCTACCCGCACCTCGCGGGCGCCAACCCGCATACACTCGGCGACTATCGCCTGGGCCGGCTCCTCCAGGGCATCGGCAGGACCTTCAATTTCGATCAGCAGCACCGCGCCGGCATCCCGTGGATAGCCGGCGTGGTAGGCATCCTCCACCGCCTGGATCGGGAGATTGTCCATCATTTCCAGCGCGGCGGGGACGATACCGGCACCGATGATCCCCGAAACCGCGTTGCCTGCCTGTTCGACCGAGGAGAAGATCGCCAGCATGGTCCGCACACCGGGGCTTATGGGGGTAAGCTTGACGGTAATCTCGGTCACCACCCCGAACGTGCCTTCAGACCCTGTGACCAGTCCCACCAGATCGTACCCCGGCGGATCCAGGGCATCACCACCCAGACGGACCACTTCGCCGCCCATCAGGACAAACTCGATTCCCAGCACATGATTGGTCGTTACTCCATGGAGCAGAGTATGCGGACCACCGGCATTCTCGGCCACGTTGCCGCCAATGCTACAGGCACGCTGGCTGGAAGGGTCGGGAACATAGTAAAGGCCAAACTCCTTTACCCTCTCCGAGAGGTGCATGTTCACCACGCCGGGCTGCACCACGGCCCGCCGACTCTCGGGATCAACGGAGAGGATACGGTTCATCCGTGCGGTGCAGATCAGCACCCCTCCAGCAGCGGGAATCGCCCCGCCGCTCAGGCCGGTTCCGCTTCCCCTCGGGGTGATAGGCACTTTATGCTGGGCACAGACGCGGAGGGCGGTCGCCACCTCTTCGGTGGTGGTCGGCAACACTACCGCCTCGGGTCGGGCCCGGTCAATGGAGCCATCATAGGCATAGAGATGCATGTCGTAGGGTTGGCAAAGCACGGCAGCGTCGCCAAGCGCGTCCAATAGAGCACGGACTACCAGCGGTAGCTCAAGCGGCGCGGCGCGATTTCTCATCGGAGGCTTTTCCCTTTACCAGCGGTTGCCACACCACAGGCTCTGGCCGCTCGGGCGAGTGAGTACCTTTCAGAGGATAGCGCCAACCGGCGAATCGTACCAGCCGTGCCCGCATAGGATGATTGCGCTCGAAGGGCTGGGCTGGTAGGCTGGAACTAGCAGCAATGCCATGCGATCCAGAGCAGGGCGTGGATCGGGGAGCATATGGGGAGCCGATGATGGCCGCCGTTGAACTGCCGCTCTTCCCGCTCAATGTCGTGCTTCTGCCCGACATGATCCTTCCCATCCATGTGTTCGAGCCTCGGTATCGCGAGATGATGGCATTCTGCCTGGACGCGGATAGGCGGTTTGGGGTCTGCCTGATCAAGGAGGGAGTCGAGGTAGGGGGCGAGGCTACCGTATTCGAGGTAGGTACGGTGGCCGAAATCACTGCCGCCACCCTACTAGACGACGGGCGGATGAATATCATGACCGAAGGCCGCGAACGGTTCAGGATCCTGGAGCGGTCCCAGGACCGCCCCTATCCGCATGGCCTGATTGAAATGCTGGATGAGCCCATTGGCGAGCCGGAGCAGGCGGAGGTCCAGGCGAGCCAGGCACGGGCTATCGCCCGCCGCTACGTGACCCTCTTACTGAACCAGGACGATCCCGCGACTATCACGGTTGAGCTGCCGGACGACCCACTGCAAGTGTCCTATCGGGTAGCGAACCTGCTTCAGCAGGTAAATCCCGCGCGGTCGTCCGAAATGCAAGGGCTTCTGGAGGCGGTGAGTGCCGAGGAACGCTTGCGGTTGGAGATCGGCATCCTGGGCCGGGAATACGCGATCCTGGAACACATGAATCTGATAACGGCGCCGAAGCGGAAGCTCTATGGTAACTTGAACTAGCCATCTCGGTGGGCATATCCGTGCCCTGAAGGGATAGAATAACGGGAGAGCCGGTGTGCCGCTTTGGCGTGTCTGGCCGGTAATCTTCGGCCTGGAAGGCGCCGGCGGCGCCGGGAGGATGGATGATGGCAAGCAGTGGGTATCGAAGGGCGCGTCGCGAGAAGGCGCCGAAACCATTGAGCGTGCCGGCGTGGAGCGCGGCAATTGGGGCGATTCTGGTGGTCGTGGGCTTCATCATCGCCAGCGCGTTTCTGGCGGGCCTGGGCATGCTTTTGTTGTGCTGGGGCTTGACTTCCCTGAGTTTCCTTCTTCTCGGTCGCCGGCGGCGCGCGGCCCGAGCGAACGGATGACTGACCGTCGGGCAGCCTTGCCGGATGACGAGATCGAGCGATACCGGGCTCAGTTTCCCACCCTGGCGCGGAAGACCCATCTGAACACGGTCTCACTGGGTCCACTCTCGTCGCGATCCCGTGAGCGCGTGCTTGAGTTTCTTGATCTGTGGGAGGAGTTCGGCGCCTCCGCCTGGTACCGTACCTGGTTGGGGGCGTGCGCCGAAGCCCGTGAACGGCTTGGCCGGTTGATTGGCGCCCAGCCGGAACAGGTTTCCCTCCATGGCTGTGTCTCCAATGCCCTGGCCGCCGTGGCCAACTCCCTGGATTACACGGATCGGAACGAGGTAGTGGTCGCGGATCTGGATTTCCCTACCATTCCCATCCAATGGCTAAGCCGCGCGGATCAGGGGATAGAGGTCAAGTACGCGACGAGCGACGATGGTATAAGCGTGCCCCTTGAACAGTATGAGGCGCTGGTCAGCGAAAGGACAGCCTTGATTGCGACCTCCCAGGTGTTCTTCACCTCCGGCGCGGTGCAAGACCTCGGGGGGTTGGCGGCGATCGCCCATCGCAAGGGCGCTCTGCTCCTGGTTGACGCGTATCAAGGCACCGGCCAGATCCCTACGGATGTAAGGGAATCGGATCTTGATTTTCTGGTCACCGGCGGGCTGAAGTGGCTGATGGGCGGCCCTGGTCTGGCCTATCTCTACACGGCCCCGCGTCTGGTCGACGAGCTACGACCGACCGGTTCCGGTTGGTTCGCGGCGGACCATCAGTTTGATTTCGAGCGTCGTGCGTTCACCTACAAGCCTGATGGCCGGCGCATGGAGACCGGTACGCCTGCCATGGCGGCGGTCTACGCGGGCCTGGGCGGCCTTGAGATGCTGGAAGCGGTGGGGGTGAGCAGGGCGCGAGAACATACGTTGTCCATGGTGGAATATCTGGAACAGCAGGCATCGCGCCGCGGACTTATCCTTGGGATCCCCGCCGAGTGGGCTCAACGCTCCGGCATCGTGACCCTCCGGATGAACGACCCGGCGCGCGTAGTGAAGCATCTTGCCGCGCACGGGATCATCACGGACTATCGTCCGGGGCTGGTGCGGGTGTCGCCCTTCTTCTTCACCACTACCGAGGATCTTGACCTGTTTCTCGCGGCACTGGATGAGATCCCGGCAACCTGAGGGCTCGGACGGTGCCTGTCCTGGACTTGATCACGTGACACGCGACCTATGAGGGAAATTATGTCTCTCCTTGCAACGTCGGTCGATAACCGTGATAGGCGGCGACTCACGACCCTGGAGGGAAGAAGGCTCATGCTCGCACCAGAGCAGGCGAAGTCCCCCAGATCGCCCTCCTGTTTACCGACCTGATCCAGCACGACTACGGGATCATTCGTGACGTCGTGCTCTTCGCGGAGATCCAGGAGTGGCATGCGGCCTTTGTCGAGGCCTTCAACCCAACGCCGCACTGGGCGCATCCGGACCGCGCGGAGGGGCGGTGCACCCCCGTGAAGGTGGTGGGCTGGGTCCGCGGACAGAGTATTGAGGCCGAGCGGCTACACCGGGTGCCGCGACCGCTCCAGGTCGAGTGTATTGTGCACCTACGGAGGTAAGTGAGCGTACTATGCCGCTGCCACCAGGCGTGGCGCCCGCGATCAGTGCGACCGAACACAAGGTGAACTGGCTGGCTCCGGCTTGCCATACGCGCATCCTACGCGTATGGTCGCCGAACGCGATGGGCGCATACATCATATTGGAGCGTGACGACAACTACGCGCGCGTGCTGAGAATGTCGCAACTGCCAGCGTAGCATGCCTGCGAAGCAGGCGCA
>Ga0307372_10006517_pt1 | contig 17019 bp, 11 predicted proteins | sample OX1MG_FD_202533 | JGI IMG/M metagenome (GOLD analysis project Ga0307372, IMG submission 202533) | Soil microbial communities from Risofladan, Vaasa, Finland - OX-1 | ecosystem: Environmental > Terrestrial > Soil > Coastal area > Acid sulfate soil | place: Finland: Risofladan, Vaasa | collected... | reverse complement strand
CGGGGTGGTCCCTCGACTCGATCTACGGGCCGCCGGTCCCCCTCGGATGGCCGGCCTCCCATTCGCGGCGGTGGACGACCCAGACCAGGCGCGTCCCGGTCTCCCCGGGCGCCTCGGGCTCGTGGTCGACGTGCGCCGCCAGCCGGTAGCCGAGGCGGCGCGGCACGGCTGCGCTGGCCACGTTGGCCTCGTCGCAGTGGATCTCCATGCGCTCGATCCCGCGCAGGGCGAAGCCCGCCGCCGTGAGGGCGGCGGCGGCCGCCGCCGCGATCCCCCGGCGGGTGTGGTCGACGTGCACCCAGTACCCGATCTCCAGGGCGCTGCGGCCGATGCGCCGGTGCAGTCCGATGCCGCCCACCAGCCGGCCGTCGGGAAGGAACATGCCGTAGCCGTAGTCGCTGCCCGGCGTCCAGGCGCTGGCCGGGCCGAGCAGGCGCTCGCGTTGCGCCTCGAGCGACGTCCCCTCCGGTGTGGCCCAGGGCATCCAGGGGCGGAGGTGGTCCAGGCTCTCGACGGCGGCGGCCGACACCGTCGGGGCGTCGTCGGCGGTGAGGCGCGCCAGGACGAGGCCGTCGAGTTCGATGCGCTCCGGGGGCACGGTGGGGCGCGTCCCGGCGGCCCGGCGGCGCGGCCGCAGTCGCACGGGGCGCCGCCTCAAGCCCGACGCGTCGGTGCGGGCCGCAGGCCCTCCACCGTCAGCTGCGCGAACGGCGCGCACTCGACGACGCCCCCCGACACCGGCACGTCGACGCCGTCGGCGGTGGCACGCTCGGCCACGAGCCCGTGCAGCACCACCCGCACCGACGGGGGCGGCGGGAAGTCCCCGTCGCGGTCCCACGTCCATGTCGCGGTGCCGCCCGGCACGGCTCCCTCCACCCGCACGAGGTCGCGTCGCACCGGCCCGTCACCGTCACCGGCGTCGTCGACGCACGTACCCTCGGCGCACCCGCCATCGTCCAACCAGGCGTGGAACGCCAGATGGACCGGGGCGTGGTCGAGCGCCAGGCCAGGCCGCCCCGGACGCGACGGCGCGTCCCCTCCCGAGGCGTCGGGGGGTGGTGCGCCCGAGGTGGCGCCCCCGGTGGCGCCGTCGCCGTCGAGGGTGCAGGGCCCGCCGGGCTCCGCCCACCCGTCGTCGAGCGGGACCACCGCCCCGGCGCGGGCCAGCAGGGGCATCCGCTCGAGTGGTGCCGCGAACTCGCCGCCCTCCTGTTCGTCGCCCCAGATGCTGGTGAAGCCCCCGGCCGGCAGCGCAACGGCGCGGCGCCGTGCACCGGGCTCGGTGACGGGCGCCACCAGGAGCGCGTCGCCGAGCAGGAAGGCGCCGTCGGCGTCGAGGGCGGCGTCACCGGCGGCGTCACCGGCGGCGTCACCGGCGGCGTCGGCGCCGTCGGCGACCCGGGCGCCGGGCAGGGGCCACCACACCGGGCGCAGCAGCGGGGCACCCTCCGCCGACGCCCGGTGCGCCAACGTGTAGAGGTAGGGCAGGAGCCGGTACCGGAACCTGATCCAGCCGGCGACGATGCCGCGCGTGTGCTCGTCGAAGCACCACGGCTCGCGCGGGGGCACGCCGATCACCGAGTGCGTCCGGCAGTAGGGCATGAGGACGCTCATCTGGAGCCAACGCAGGTACAGCTCGTCGTCGGGGATCCCGCTGAAGCCGCCGATGTCCGAGCCCGAGTAGGGCACGCCCGACAGCCCCAGCCCCACGACGGTGGCGACCTGCTGGCGCATCGACTCCCAGCTGGTGGCGGCGTCCGCCGTCCAGTTCCACGCCCAGCGCTGCATACCCGCCCACCCCGAGCGCGACACCACGAAGGGCCGGCGCTCGGGGCACGCCTGGCGCAGGCCCTCGTACCCGGCCCGGTTCATGAGCAGGCCGTACAGGTTGTGCGCCTCCCCGTGGTCCCCGCCCCGACCGTCGAAATGATGGCGCGTCGGGGTCGGCAGCGTGGGATCGCCGAGCAGAGCGATGGAGGTGGGCTCGTTCATGTCGTGCCAGACACCCGCCACGCCGGCGTCGGTGAGACGGCGGTACTTGGCCGCCCACCACGTCCGCGTGGCGGGGTCGGTGAAGTCGGGGTAGGCGCTGCGCCCGGGCCAAACCACGCCCTCGGCGATGTGCCCCTGCTCGTCGGTGCAGAAGCGGTGCTGGTCGCGCCCTTCGCGGTACACGTCGTACTCGGGGTCCACCTTCACGCCGGGGTCGACGATGGTCACGACGCGCACGCCGCCGTCGGCGGCATCGCGGGCCAGGCCGGCGAGGTCGGGGAACCGCTCGGCGTCCACGGTGAAGACGCGGAACCCGCGCATGTAGTCGATGTCGAGGTGCACGGCACTGAGGGGGACGCCGAGGTTCGCGAACCCGTCGGTGACGGCACGCACGTCGGCGTCGCACCGGTAGCCCCACCGGCTCTGGTGGTACCCGAGCGCCCACCGCGGCGGCAGCGCGGGGCGACCCGTCAGCTCGCTGTAGCGGTCGAGGAGGTGCGGCACCGGGCCCGCCACCAGGTAACGCCGCAGCGTCCCTCCCGCGAACCGCACTGTCGCCGTGCCCGGCACGTCCGCGGCGGCGTCGCCGAAGTCGAAGGCGGCCTCGGTGGAGTTCTCGTAGAAGGCGAGCAGGTCTCCCTGCGGGTGCGTCGACACCAGCACGGGGACGCCGAGGTAGAGAGGGCTCTCCCCCGGGCCCCACGAGCCGCCGGGGTCCCGGTTCCACAGCCGGCGCGTACCCCCGCGCAGGTCGACCCCGGCCGCCTGCTCACCCAGGCCGCACATGCGCTCGCCGGCACGGACGGAGAACGACTGCTCCCACGCGGCCCCGCGTCGCGACGGCGCCGACTCGCTGCGCAGCAGGGCCCCATCGGCGTGGGCCGTGCGCAAGGCCCCGTCGGGCGACACCGTGACCTCGAGCGCCTCGCTGCGCATGACCCAGGGGCCCTCGGCGCGCATGGCGTCGATGGGATGGGCCTGGATGTCGGGGACGGGCCACGGAGCCTCGGCGGCGATGGCATAGGGGACGGGCGCGGGGCCCGGCCCCCACGACACGCGCACCACCTCCGCCGCCAGGAAGGCCACCTCCAGCTGGGCCCGCTCGAAGTGGAACAGCGCCGTGCCCGGGCGTGGGTTCCACACCTCCACGCGCTGCAGACGGCCCGGCGACATCGGCGCCGCGTCGGGCCGGCGGGTGTCGCGGCGGGGGGCGCGCAGCTGCCGGCGAGCCGAGTTGGCGATGATCAGGGCGACGGTGTGGGGACCCAGACGGCGCACGGTGTGGGCGGCGACCCGCGCCTGGGTCAGGGTGCGGCGCATCGTCGTCCGGGGGCGGGGCACAGCAGGCGAGGCTACGTTGCTGCCCGGTGGCGCGCCGGAAGGGCGCCTTCTTAGACTGATCCGCCAGTCAACACCGATCCGCCAGGCAACACCGATCCGTCAGGCAACACCCGTCCGTCAGGCAACACCCGTCCGTCAGGCAACACCCGTCCGTCAGGCAACACCCGTCCGTCAGGCAACACGGCCGGATCGACGAGCTCGCGGCCGCGGCCGCGCCGGAGGATGTCATGCAGACCCGACTCACCCGCCTGCTCGAGATCGAGCACCCCGTGATGCTCGCCGGCATGGGCGGCGTGTCCTACCACCGCCTGGTGGCGGCGGTGTCCGCCGCCGGAGGGTTCGGGTGCCTGGGCGCCTCCACCATGTCGACAGACGCCATGGTCGAGGAGATCGCCGCGGTGCGCGCCCTCACCGACAAGCCCTTCGGCGTCGACCTGCTGACGGCCATGCCCGGCGACATGGTGGCGCAGGTCGAGAAGATCATCGAGGGTGGTGCCGCGGTCTTCGTGGCCGGCCTGGGCGTCCCGGTCGAAGTGGTGGAGCTGTGCCACCGCCACGGGGTGCTCGTCGTCAACATGTGCGGGAAGGTCGATCACGCTCGGCGCGCCGTCGACGCCGGGTGCGACATCGTGGTCGCCCAGGGCACCGAAGCGGGCGGCCACACCGGGCAGGTGGCCACCATGCCGCTCGTCCCCCAGGTCGTGGACGCCGTCGGTGACCGGGTCCCGGTGGTGGCGGCCGGTGGCATCGTCGACGGCCGGGGGCTGGCGGCCGCCCTGGCGCTCGGTGCCGACGGCGTGTGGGTGGGAACGCGCTTCATCGCCACCCCCGAGGCCCGCTCGGTGGCCGGCTACAAAGAGGCCCTCCTGCGCACCGCCGAGGACGGCACCACCATCAGCCGCGCCTACTCGGGCAAGACCATGCGGGTCGTGCGCAACGCCTACACCGCCTACTTCGACGAGCACCCCGCCGAGCTGGAGCGCTTCCCCGCGCAACTCGGCAAGTCGATCAACGACAAGGCCTTCCACCTCGGGGGCGACGCCGACACGCCCGAGGTGGACCCCGAGCGGGAGTGCTACCCGACCGGCCAGGGCGTCGGCGCCATCGCCGCGCTCGTGCCGGCGGCCGAGCTCGTGCACCGGTTCGTGGCCGAGGCCGAGCAGGCGCTGGAGCGGGCCCGCGCCGTGACGGCGTGACCGCGTCCAGGCGTCGAACGTTCGAGCCCCCACGCCCCAGGGTCCGGCGCGTGACGTTCCGTGTCGAATGGACCACAGAACGCGGGTAGTGACGCGTCCTGCGGTAGCGTCATGGTCGTCATGCACGCTGCCGTGCTGCCTTCACGAGGGGACCAGGCCGGGGGGGACGGGGCCGGGGGGGACGGGGCCGGGGATGCCCACACCCCCCGACGGCCCGCGGTCGCGCCGCGGCGCCCCGTGCGCATGATCCCCCACAAGCTCGTCGTGGACGGCCGGCGGATGCGCTACGCCATATCGGACAACCACCGCGCCCACGGCCCGGAGGGCGCCCGCAGCGAGCCGGTGTGGGCCGTCAACCTCCACGGGTACTTCGCCGGCGGCGGCATGTACTGGCGCGAGAGCGGCAACCTCGCCCAGGCCCTGGGGTGGCGCGTGCTCAACCCCAGCCTTCCGGGGTTCGCGGGCAGCGACCCGCTCCCGTGGGAGCGCGTCACCATCGCCGAGATCGCCGACCAGGTCGTGCACCTCCTCGACCACGTCGGGGCGGAGCGGGCCGTCCTGCTCGGGCACTCCATGGGCGGCGCCGTCGCCGTGCAACTCGCCGACGCCCATCCCGAGCGCGTGCTCGGCATCGTGTACCGCGACGGCGCCGCCACGCCGGAGTGGAAGCACCGGCACGGCGTCCTGGTGAAGCTGCTCTCCCCCGTCCTGCCCGACATGGCCGGTGTCGCCGACCTGCTCGTGGCGGCCGTCCTCGACACCCCCGACCTGTTCATCGGGCGCCGGTTGGCGTCCACCCTGCGCGGGCTGTGGCCCGACGCCCGTCGGAACATCCGCTCGATGGGGCGCACCCTGCCGGTGGCGTCGATGCTCATGGCGATCGACCTGCGCACCGAGGTGGGGCGGGTCGTCGACGCGGGCATCCCCATCCTCCCGGTCTGGGGCTGCTTCGACCGGATCGTGAGCCCGGAGACGGCCCGGGAGTTCGCCGAGCTCACCGGCATCGGCGTCGTGTGGGTGCCCGGCGGCCACTCCTGGATGCTGCCCCGGCCCCAGGGCCAGGCCGACGTCCTGCGCCATCTGCCTCGCGGCCGGGCCTTCGTCGCCGACGTCGCCGCCCGTCGCCGGCGATTGCTCGCCGGCGACGCCTCCGATCACCCGGGCCCCTCCGCCGACCTCGGGTCACCCGTTCACCCGGGCGACTCCTGGCCGGCCATCCACATCGTCCGCTGACAGTGCTCCCGGCCGGTCCTTGCTGCGGCATCGGCCCGGCCCGCCCCATGCGCGCGCGACCCCTCCGGGGCCGCCGGCGGCCTCCCCTACACTGACGCCCAGCTGTCGCTGATCGACACGTCAGTTCGGCGACTCCCGCCCGGCGACCCAGGGAGGCACGAGCCGATGCGCTGGAAGATCGAGGACACGCCCGAGCAGGAGGCGTTCCGCCGGGAGTTCCACTCGTGGTTGCGGGACAACCTTCCCGCCGGGTGGACCGAGGCGGCCGCCGCCGGCGACGACCGGGCCCTCGAGGCGCTGAAGGCGGACAGCGGGTTCAACCCCTTCACGTGGCAGGGCACGATCGGGCGGAGCCCCTATGCCGCGCCCCTGTGGCCCCAGGAGTACGGGGGGCTGTCGGGCGAGGCGTGGATGCAGCAGGTCATCCGGTCCGAGCTCGTGCGGTACCGGCTCCCCACGGTGTCGATCAACCTGCTCGGCGTGGGCCTCGCCGGGCCGACTCTGATCGAGCACGGGACCGACGCGCAGAAGGAGCGCTACCTGCGCAAGATCCTGTCGGGCGAGGAGATCTGGTGTCAGCTCTTCAGCGAGCCGGGCTCGGGGTCCGACCTGGCGTCGCTGTCGACGCGGGCGGTGCGCGACGGCGACGAGTGGGTCGTGAACGGCCAGAAGGTGTGGACGACGATCGCCCAATTCGCCGCCTTCGGCATGCTGCTCGCCCGCACCGATCCCGACGTGCCCAAGCACGAGGGGCTGAGCTACTTCATCCTGGACATGAAGACCCCCGGCGTGGAGGTCCGCCCCCTCAGGCAGCTGACCGGCTCCTCGGAGTTCAACGAGGTGTTCCTGTCCGAGGTGCGTGTCCCCGACGCCAACCGCGTGGGCGCCGTCGGCGACGGCTGGCGCTGCGCCCGCACCACGCTCATGAACGAGCGGGTGGCGCTGGCCGGCATCTCGCTCGACCCCGTGTCGTTCACCGGGGGCGTGCGTCGCGACCCGTGGCAGGCGTACCTCGACGGGATCCCGGACCGCACCGACCCGCTCGTGCGCCAGCACCTGGCGCAGTTCTACATCGAGTCCGAGGTGAAGGAGATCACCGCCTTCCGCGCCAATTCGGCGCGCCTGCGCGGCCAGCAACCGGGCCCCGAGGGTGCGGTGAACAAGGTCTTCAACGCCGAGTACAACCAGCGGCGCTCGAGCTTCGCCGTCAACGCCAACGGCGTCGCGGCCACGGCGTGGCTGCCTGACGACACCGCGTCGCAGGCCCGCGCCCAGACCTTCCTGCGGGCGCGGGCGAACACCATCGAGGGTGGGACGTCGGAGGTCCTGCGCAACCAGATGGCGGAGCGGATCCTCGGGCTGCCGCGTGACGTCGAGGTGGACAAGGACGTCGCCTGGGCCGCCGTGAAGCGCAGTTGACCGCCCTCGGGGAGCCGACGGGGCACGAACGCGCCGACGAGCCCAGGGCTGACGAGCCCAGGGCCGAGGACGGGCCCGCGTCGCCGGCGCGCATGGAGACGGCGGCGGCGTTGCGGCGGTTGGGCCACGCCATCGTGGCCCACGAGGTCGACGACGACACCTTCCACCGCATGACGGCGGAGGTCCGTGCGCTCCTCGCCGTGGTCGACGCCATGGCGCCGAGGCACCGGACACCGCTCGACGTGACACACCGGGTGTTCGTCGTTCCCCCGCCTGACGGCGCATCGCGGTCTCACTTCCCGGACTGCATCGTGACCGGCCAGGCGAACCCGATGGGCATGGCGGCGGACATCGTGCGCGACGGTGACGAGGCCGTGCTGCGCACGACCCTGGGGCCCGCCTTCGAAGGCGCGCCGGGTCGCGCCCACGGCGGGGCGGTCGCCGCGCTCTTCGACGAGGTGATGGGTTTCGTGCTGTCGATCCAGGCCACGCCGGCGTACACCGGGCGGCTGACGGTGACCTACCGGGCGGCGACCCCGCTCGACCAGGAGCTCGAGCTGAGGGCCAAGCTGCACTCGCGCCACGGCCGCAAGCTCAGGATCGAAGCGCACGCCCGCCAGGGAGAGACGCTCCTCGCCGAGGCCGACGGCCTGTTCGTGGCGGTCGACCCCGAGCGCTTCGCCGCCGGCTGAGACCGCCGGAGAGGTGACCGAGAGCCGCACCGAGCAGGCCCGGAGCCCGCCCCGCCGGTCGCAGCGCCTCAGCGAGCAGGCGACGTGGAAGTGCCGGCGTCGGCGACGGTGCTCGTCGTGGCTGTGGCGGTGCTCCCGGTGCCGGCCGACGGGAAGTGGACCGGCGGTCGGAGGGCCGGTGCCGGGCTGCTCGTGCGGAGCGTGGGGGCCAGGTTGAGCAGGGCGACGACGCCGGCGACCACCACCGCCGACGGTAGGTAGCGCCGGACGAGGACGAACGCTCCCACGACCGGCCCGCGCCGCCGCGTGCCGGCCATCACCCCACCCCCCGGGTCGCCAGCGCGTGCGCGGGCTCGGTGGCGGCGCGCCCGCCGAGCAACTCCTCGGAGCCGAGGTAGGCGGCCACCACCGCGGGGTCGTCGAGGACGTCGGCCGTGCCCCCTTCGGCGATGACCTCCCCGACGTGCATGCAGGCGATGCGGTCGGCGATGGAGGTCACCAGGGGGACGTCGTGCTCGATCACCACGAAGGACGCGCCCGTCTGGTCGCGCAGGGCCAGGAGCATCTCACCCAGCGCCTCGGACTCGCGCTGCGCGATCCCGGCGCTGGGCTCGTCGAGCAACAGCACCTCGGGCTCGTGGGCGAAGACAGCCGCCAGCTCGAGCACCCGGCGGGTCCCCGAGCTCAGCTCCGACACGGCGTGCTCCCGGAACCGGTCCAGCCCGAACAGCACCACGATGCGGTCGACCTGGCCGTCCACCTCGACCTCGGACCTGATGGCGGCCGCCAGCCGCAGGGCACCCGCCACGGGGTCGCGCACCGGCACGTGACGCTCGAGCGACGTCCTGAGCACGTCGGCGACCGTCATGGCGGGGAACAGCCTGGCGTCCTGGAACACGCGCCCCAGACCGCGCGCCGCTCGCCGCGCCGGCGACAGCCTCGTGACGTCACGGCCGTGGAGGCGGACGCGGCCGGCGTCGGGGACGACGAACCCCGAGCACACGTCGAACAGCGTCGTCTTGCCGGCGCCGTTGGACCCGATCACGCCCACGATCTCGCCCGGCATGACCCGGAGGCTCACGTCGGTGAGGGCGGCGACGCCGCCGTACTGCTTCGTGGCGCCGACCACCTCGAGGGCGGGAACCGGTTCGATTCCGCAGATCGCCCGAGCCGGGTGCGCGCCCGGCGACCAGGACCGCGACACAGTGGCCGCCGGCCCGCCGGCCCCATCGGGGACGGCCGCCAACCGGTCGACACCGTCGGGTGCAGCCGTCAACCCGTCGGGGAGTGCGGCCGGCCTGTCCGCACCGTCCGGGACGGCGATCAGTCCGTCCCCGGCATCGGAGGTCCCTGCCATCGACGACTCGAACGCGTCGGGGACCGCCGTCATGGCGCGGCGAAGATCGGCGGCGGACACCGGGTCGGGCGCGGACACCGGGTCGGGCGCGGACACCGGGTCGGGCGCGGCCACCGGGTCGGGCACGGCCACCATGCCCGTCGTCCCGTCGTCGACGCCCGGCGCCGGGGCGGGATCGGGCACGTCGTGTCGAGCGAACGGTAGGAGGCCTCCGCCGAGGATGACCGCCACGTCGTCGGGCGTGAGGACCGTCGGCGGCGCGCTCGGAACCGCCGCCGCCCGGACGGCGACGGGCGGCTCCCGGTGCTTGGCCCGGACGGCGGCGTGCATGAACACCGAGCGCAGCAGGTCGGGCTGGTGCGCCAGCTCGGGCGTCGGACCGCTGAAGCGCAGCCTGCCGCGCTCCATGAAGACGGCGCGGTCGGAGATCGACGCCGCCAGGTTGACGGACTGCTCGACGATCACGACGGTGACCCCGCTCTCGGCCAGGTCGCGCACTACCTGCACGAGATCGGCCACGACCGTCGGGGCCAGCCCGAGCGACAGCTCGTCGATGAGCAGCAGGCGCGGCCGGCACAGCAGCGCCTGGGCGAGCGCGAGCATCTGCTGCTCGCCTCCCGACAGCAACCCGGCCCGCTGGCGACCGCGATCGGCGAGGCGGGGGAAGATCTCGAGGATCCGGTCGGTGGCCGCCCGGGCGAAGGCCTCGTCGTGGTGGTTGCGCCGGGCCAGCCACGCTCCCATGCGCAGGTTCTCGCCGACGGTCAGCGACGGGAAGACGCCGCGTCCGCCGAGCACGGTGACGATGCCGGCCTCGACGCGCCGTCGTGGGCTCCAGGAGCTGATGTCGGTCCCGAGGTACCGCACCGACCCGGCGGCCGGGCGGATCAGGCCGGCGGCGACCTTGAGGGCCGTGGTCTTGCCGGCGCCGTTGGTGCCGAGCAGCGCGACCACCTCCCCCTGGGCCACACCCAGGTGCACGCTCCGCAGCGCCGGGACCCGGCCGTAACGGGCGTCGACGTGCGCCATGGCGAACATCGACCTGCGGCCGTCGGGGGGGCGGGCGTCGACCGGGGCGCCGTCGAGGCTCGGCGCCTGCCAGTGGACCTCGAGGTCCTCGAGTGCCGCCAGGCGAAGGGCGGCGGTGTGCACGGGCACCCCGGATCCCGGGCGGGCGTCGTCCCACGACGCATCGGCGGCGGCATCGGGCGCAGCCGCCCGGTCGGGCACGGGACCGACGGCACCGCCGCCGGCGGTGCCGTGTCGGGCGGCCCGACGACCGGCCCCCGGGGGGTCGGTGCCGGCGCGCCGGGCGAGCACCGAAAGCGCGGCATCGCGCAGCCGGAACACGATGCCGCCGAGGCCCTCGGGCCACACCATGAGCACGACGAGCAGTCCCGCACCCGACACCACCAGCTGCCACACGTCGGGGAGGAAGCTCGCCGAGCCCCGGATGTAGAGCGCACCCAGCACGCCGCCGGTCAACGACCCCAGGCCGCCGATGACGGCCATGGCGAACACGCTCACGGACTCGTCGGGGGGGAACCCCGCCGGGGCCTGGGGGATGCCCTGCTGCGCCACCACGAGCAACGATCCTGCGACGCCCGCCAGGGCGCCGGCGATGGCGAATGCCATGAGTCGCGACTTGAGCGCGCTTATGCCGTAGGCGGACGCACCACGGGGGCTCTCGCGCACCGCCACGATGACGCGCCCGGCCCACCCCCGGCGCAGGTTCCACGCCAGCGCCACGGCCAGCACGAGGAAGAGGAGACAGAACTCGTACAGCGTGTAGGGCGAGTGCAGGTCGAAGCGCCCGAAGAGCACGGGCTGCGAGACCGACGACGGGGTGAGCCAGGGCACATACGCCGACGACAACAGGAACGAGGACGCCACCACGGCGAAGGCGAGGGTGGCGACGGCGAGGTACAGGCCCTGGATGCGCAGGGCCGGGATGCCGACGACGCAGGCGACGACGGCGCCCGCCGCCGAGGCCGCCACCATGGCCACGAGCAGGTCGAGGTGCACGTGGACGACGAGGGCGCCGGTGACGGCGGCCCCGATGCCGACCAGCGCGTACTGCCCCAGGCTGATCTGGCCCGCCCAGCCGGCGAGCACGACGAGCGACACCGCGATGATCCCGTAGATGGGGACGTAGGTCAGCGTGCTCAGCCGGGGGGCGGGCAGCTGGAGGGGGATCACGACGGCGGCGGCGGCCACGGCGACGAGGCCGACCGCCCTGGCGGCCTTCACGGCGCGCAGCGCACTGAGCGCGGGCGCGATGCGCGGGATCTCGCGCAGGGCCACGAAGCCACCGAAGGCATTGCCGTCGGGTCGGCGGGTCACCCGCCGCTGCAGGAGCAGTGCGGCCAGGATGAGGACGAAGGCGATGACGTCGGTATAGGGGGCCTGGTGGTAGCTCCACGAGCTCGCCTGGCTGACGATCGCCAGGACCACCGCCCACAGCACGGTCAGGGGCAGCGACTCCATGCCCGCCAGGACGGCGGCCGCCAACGGCGTGAGGAGCGTGGCGGGCCCCGAGGCGACCCCGACGTTCTGCCCGAGGATGGGGGCCGACAGGATGGCGCCGACACCGGACAGGCCCGCGGCCACCATCCACGTGATGGTGCTCAGCCGCCGGACGGGTATCCCGAGGAGCACGGCCCGTTCGGCGGAGTCGGCGGCGGCGCGGATGGCGGTGCCGGTGTCGGTGCGCTGGAAGAACCAGTACAGCGCACCGAGCGCCACGGGCACGACGCTGAGCGCCAGCAGGTCGTCGCCCGAGAAGGTGAACGGGCTCACGCGGAAGTGGAAGGAGAACGGCGTCGTGAAGGTGGTCGTCGAGTGCGAGGGCTTGAGCTGGCGCGGCAGCTCCACCTGCGCCGCCCCCAGGAGCTGCGCCAGCCCGATGGTGGCGACCGTGAAGATCATCCGCGGGGCGTCGGTGAATCGGCGGGCGACGACGACGTCGACGAGCCACCCCGTCGCCACCGCCCCCGCCAACCCCACGGGGACCGCCACGTAATACGACCAGTGCTCGCCGGTGACGAGGACGATGGCCAGGGACGCCGCCAGGCCGCCGATGGCGGTCTGGGCGAAGTTGATGATGCGCGTCGACCGGTAGACGAGGACGAGGCCCATGGCCACGAGGCCCTGCAGACCGCCGAGCACCAGGCCGCGGAGGAGCACCCCGGCGGGGAGGTGGCTGGGCAGGAAGCGGTCGGCCACGACGTAGGCGCCGACGATGGCGGCGGCGCCGATCGTCCATGCGCCGATCCGGCCGCGCCCCGCACCGCTCATGACGGGCACGTCGGCTGTGTGTGGGGCGGGACGCCGCTGGCGCGGCTGCTCGGCGCGTCCCCGCCGCCGGACGGAGCGGCGAACCGGAAGACCTTGCCCCTGTCACAGGGCACGAAGGCGCCGAGCTGTCCGTCCTGGCGGCTCGTGGCCGTCGGGCTCCAGCGCAGGAGCTGGTAGTCCGACGCCGGGTCGACGCTGCCGGGACCGAACGACCACCCGCCGAGCTGGCCCCCGGGGGCCGAGGGGGCGAGCGAGGCGGTGTCCGCCATGGCGGCGTGCAGCGTCCGGGGGGTCAGATCGGGCCCCGCCGCCTGCAGGAGGTCGAAGAAGTACAGCATCGAGCCGTAGACGAAGGGGTACGACGGGAGCAGGCCGTCCTGCGAGCCGCCGTTCCCGAGCTCATAGGCCCTCACGGCCTCCTGGTCGGCGTGCGCCACCGTCGCCGTGCCGGTGGCCAGGATGCCGGCGGCCTCGTCGGCCGCGCCCGACTTGGTGACCTCGTTGCGCACGAAGGTGTCCTGGTTGTCGCTGTTGCCGGCGAAATAGGACTGGAACACCCACTCGGGGCGGTACCCGTCGGCATGGGCCGCCTGGAGCAGGAACACGGGTGTCACCGGGTCGCACGAGGAGCAGATGATCGTGGTCACACCGTGGGACCGCAGCTGGGCGACGGCGTCGGCCGAGGACTGCACGAGGGTGGCCGGGTCGAAGGTGAACCCGACGTCGACCGCCGAGGGGTGGTGCGCGGCGGTGAGCGCAGCCTCGACCTCCTGGGCGCACACCGTGGCCGTGGAGTTGTCCGGGTAGACGATCCCGTACACCCGGTCCTTGGCCCGCAGGTCGGCCTCGCCGGCGAACACGGCGGGGCGCTCGGACATGCCCGTGCCGAGCAGGTCGCCCAGCGCCGACGCGCCCTTGGTGCAGTTCGGCCCCGTCGTGTACTGGTACGGGGACGCCTGCCGGTACCACGACGCGTCCTGGAGGTACAGCCCGAACGACGCCACGCCGCGCGCCTGGAGCGCGCCGGTGTAGATCACGCTCGAGTCCACGAGCGACATGTCGGCGAACCCGTGGATGGCGGACGACACGGTGAGGGCGTCGGCCTGGGCCTCGGCCATGCCCGACCCGGTGTCCTCGGTGATGAAGTTCCCCTGGCCGTTGTAGGTGCGCAGCACCACCTTGCGCCCGTAGAGCTCGAAGTAGTGGTTGAACGTGTTCACGTAGGCCTGCATCGTGTGCACCGCTTCGTCGTTGGTGCCCACGGTCGCCGGCGGGATGAGGGCGTACAGCTCCTGGAGCTCGTTGGTCGCCGCCAGCCGGTAGACGAGCGTGATGGTCTTCGACGTCACCCCGTTGGAGGTGGCGCCCCCGTTGTCGCCGTGCCACGCCGGCTCGCACACCGGGGCGTAGGCCGACCACGGCACCTGGCGCACGCCCGGACCGCAGGAGATGCCGCCGACGGTCGTGCCGGGCGTGCCCGGCGCGGCCGGCGCGGTGATGCGCGACGCCACGCCGGTGGACGAGGCGGTGGCCGAGATCTTGGGCGACAAGAGCAGCAACAAGGCCAACCCGGCAATGAGGCCGACGGTCACTGCATGGCGCCGGGCCAACGCGGTCGACCGACGCCCGTGCTGTCGCGGCCTGTGACCGCTCACGTCCCCGCCATGTGTGGCATCGGCCCCGGTGTGTGTCGCATCGCCCCGGTCTCGGCTCGGCCCGGCGCCCGACCCTCGGTCGGCCCGCCCCCACGACCTCCGGGACGCCGGCTGGCGCTCAAGATAGTGCGGAAGGCCCCCGCGACCCGGGATGTCGGGGGCTACCGGGGCCCGGCCAGCACGGTGCGGTCCCCGGCCCGCAGGCCCTGGATGATCCGCCGGTAGGCACCCGCGGCGTCGAACCCCATGGCGTCGGTGGCGAGCACCCGGATGCCCCGCTCGCGGTCGACCCCGTGGATCCCGAAGCGCGGCTCGTAGCTGCCCCACTCGTAGTTGTCCACGAGCGACCAGTGGTAATAGGCGCCCACCGGCATGCCGGCGTCGATCGCCGCCACCAGCGCCTCGAGGTTGCGCTGGAGAAAGCGGACACGGTCCCACCCGTCGAGGCGCGGGAAGCTCCGGCCCCGCCGCACCCGGTTGCACAGGCCGTTCTCCACGATCCACAGGCCGAGGCCCGGCACCAGGTTGGCGCCCGAGTACTCGACCAGGCCGGCAGGGTGGATGCGGTCGTCCCACAGTTCGTTCCCCGGCTGCCACGAGCGCCCGCCCGCCGTCCGGTGGCCGGGCAGCCGGGCGTGGTGCGCGACCACGGGGTCGTAGTAGTCGATGCCGACCACGTCCAGCGTGCGCTCGTGCGGGCTCGCCCACAGGGCGTCGAGCGCGCTCGAGAGCCCACCGCCTCGCTCCCACACCGCCGCCATCAGCCGCCGCAGGGCGCGCTCGAGGGCCCCGGCCGGCGCCACCGCCGCGTACCAGTCCGACCGGCGCTCGCCGAGCCAGCGGTGCAGGCCGTCCCTCGTCACACCCGTGCTGCGGGCCAGGAGCACGTCGACGAGCATCCGATCGAGCTCGTACAGGCTGATCGACACGTTGTTCGTCGTCACGACGGCCTCGGGCTGGATGCGGTGGACGACCTCGTATCCCTTGACGTGGGCCGCCAGCAGGTGGTCGAAGGCCGTGGCCATGTCGACGAACGCCCCGGTGCGCCCCGGGGGGAAGAGCCCGAGCACGTAGGAACCGAGCCCGACGACGTTGATCTCGTTCAGGGTCACCCAGGTCTTGCAGCGTGACGCCAGACGGGAGACGGCGGTCTCCACCCACCGGGCGTACCGGTCCGGCGAGTCGCCCGACAGCCAGAAGTCCTCGCCCAGCCATGCCGGATGGGTGAAATGGTGCAGCGTGACCAACGGCTCCATGCCGCGCTGGCGGCAGGCGTCGAGAATGGCGGCGTAGTGGTCGAGCGCGCCGTCGTCGACCTCCCCCGGACGGGCTTCGACGCGCGCCCACTCGACGCCCAGACGAAATGCGTCGCACCCGAGAGCGAGCGCCCGGTCCAGGTGCTCCTCGTACCGGTTCCAGAAGTCGACGGCGACGCCCGAGGGCTCCACGCGCCCGGCGCGCTCCCAGCGCACCCAGTTGTTGGCGGGCTCGCCCGGGCCGTTGAACCCGCCTTCGATCTGGAAGCCCGACGTGGCCACACCGAACCGGAACCCGTCGGGGAGGACGGCGCCCCCGGCCCGGCCCGGCGCGTCCGTCGGGGCCCCGGCGGACGAATGGGGGTCGTGCGCGTGCACGGCGCTCAGCATGGCACGGCGGTGAGGGCGAACGTAGGGTGACGCATGGGTCGTCGGCCGTCCGACGCGCTGGCCCGCCGGTGGGACGGCCGGCCGGCGCGCCTCGAGGTCTGGTACGCCACGCTGTCGGACCCCGGCTCCGGCCTCGGGTGCTGGATCCACCACGAGCACGTCGCCCCCGTGGCCGGGGCGCCCTTCGCCCACGGGTGGACGGCGGTGTTCCGCCCGGGCACCGACCCCGTGCTGGAACGGTTCGGGCCCGGGCCGGTCCGGACCGGTGGACCCGACGGCGCCCTCTCGGCGGCGGGCGGCGCCGTGCTGGACCCCCCGCGGCTCCACGGCGCCGCGGGCCGGTGCCGTTGGGACCTGCGATGGGAGGAGACCGGGCCCGAGGGCGGCACCCCGCCGACGTTGTTCACGTTCCCGGCATGGGCGTGGGACCGCGACGTCCTCCCTGCCGCACAGGTCGTGCCCGCGCCCAGCACACCGTTCGCCGGGTCGATCCGGGTGGACGACGAGGAGATCGCCCTGTCGCCCGGAGCCCGCGGCGGCGTCTCCCACATCTACGGCCACGGGAACGCTCAGCGGTGGGGTTGGCTGCACGCCGATCTCGGCGCCGGCGACGTGCTCGAGATCGTCAGCGCGGTGAGCCGGAGGCCGGGAATGCGCCGCCTGCCCCCGCTCGCCTTCGTCCAGCTGCGGCTCGGCGGCCGTGACTGGCCGCGGGACCCGCTGGCGGCGGCCCCGTTGTTCCACACCGAGCTCGGGCTGCCCTCGTGGCGGGTGCGGGGCACCGTGGGGAGGTGGCGCCTGCGCGTGGAGGTGACCATCCCGAGCGCCGACGCCGTGCGGGTCGGCTACGTCGACCCCGACGGCGCCGGCGCCACGTGCACCAACAGCGAGCGCGCCGACGCGGACATCGTCCTCGAACGCCGGCGCGCCGTCTGGGAGGTGGCGGCGCGCTGGTCCCTGCGCGCCGGCGCGCACGCGGAGATCGGCACGCGGCCGTGACCACGGTCGGCGCGTGGGGCCGGTCGATCGAGCGCCCGTCGGGCCCAGTCGGCTGACGAATCGGTTTGCTAGCCTGCCGCGATGGCGGGCGCTCCTCCGGTGACGACGACGGGAACCCGCCCGCGGCGCGCCCTGCGGCGCGCCATGAGCGATCAGGAGAAGCAGGAGCGCCACGACGACATCCTGGCCGCC
>Ga0307372_10006514_pt1 | contig 17022 bp, 18 predicted proteins | sample OX1MG_FD_202533 | JGI IMG/M metagenome (GOLD analysis project Ga0307372, IMG submission 202533) | Soil microbial communities from Risofladan, Vaasa, Finland - OX-1 | ecosystem: Environmental > Terrestrial > Soil > Coastal area > Acid sulfate soil | place: Finland: Risofladan, Vaasa | collected... | reverse complement strand
TGCCCCCAACGACAGTGTGATGGCCGCGCTGTATTCGTGATCGACGCCTCGGCGAAGTCGTTCGAGAAAGCCATCGACCATAGTGAGAGGCTAGCGAGCACCGCGTGTCACTTCGCCAGGCGTATTACTAAGGTGGTCCCGACCGAAGGCATCTCACGACCCCCCAAGGACACTTCATGGAAAGTGACGTTACGAACCCCCTGCCCAAGCGCGAGCTGTACTTCGTTTTTGGCGCGCTCATGCTCGGCATGCTGCTTGCGGCACTCGACAGCACGATCGTGGCAACGGCACTGCCCACCATCGTCGGCGACCTGCACGGGGCGAACCACCTCGCATGGGTCGTCGTCGCGTACCTGTTGGCTTCGACCGTGTCGACCCCGTTGTGGGGAAAGTTGGGTGACCTCTACGGGCGAAAGCAGTTCTTTCAGTGGGCGATCGTTCTCTTTCTTCTCGGGAGCGTGCTGTGCGGACTTTCTACGTCCATGTTCGAGTTGATCTTGTTTCGTTCCTTGCAGGGCCTCGGCGGTGGCGGGCTGATGGTGGGTGCCCAGGCGGTGATCGCTGACATCGTGTCTCCTCTCGAGCGTGGTCGCTACGCCGGGATGTTTGGTGGCGTCTTTGGAGCCGCGACCGTGCTCGGCCCGTTGCTCGGTGGCGTCATCGTCGATCATTGGTCGTGGCGCTGGATTTTCTTCGTGAACATCCCGTTTGGAATTCTCGCTCTGTTCGTGACCGCGGCGGCGCTACCGAAGTCGAGTGCGCGGGTCCAACACGTGTTGGACTACGCGGGCGTGGTGACCATGACGATCTCGGCGTCAGCCCTGATTTTGTTCACGTCCCTGGGCGGGTCCTCATTTCCTTGGACGTCGTGGAAGTCCGTTACCTTGCTCGTCGTGGGTGTTGTGGTCGGCGTGCTCTTCGTCGTCATCGAGCGTCGTGCGATTGAACCGATACTCGCGCCGCGGCTCTTCGCGAACCGCGTCTTCTCGTCCGCCTCGGCCATTGGTTTCGTCGTCGGCTTTGCCATGTTTGGCTCGATGACCTTCCTGCCCTTCTTCTTTCAGACGGTGCGACACGTCACTCCGACCCAGTCAGGCCTCCGGCTGCTGCCCATGATGGTGGGACTCTTTGGTGCGTCAATCATCGTGGGCATCCTTGTCTCGCGGGGCCACCGCTACCGGCCGTTTCCTATCGCGGGCACGGCCGTGATGACGGTCGGTCTGGCGCTCCTTGGAACCGTTGGTATTGCCACGTCGAGTGTGGTCATGGCGCTGTACATGTTGGTCCTCGGCCTCGGCATCGGCATGGTGATGCAGATTTTGGTCACGGCGGTACAAAACGCCGTGAATCCCGCCGACATTGGGGCCGCGACGGCGGGAACGAATTTCTTTCGCTCCATCGGAGGATCCTTCGGCACCGCGATTTTTGGGGCCCTGTATTTGAACAACTACCCCCACCAGCTGGCCGCGGGTTTTGCCCGCATTGGCGTGAGCAAGCCCGCCGTGAACCTCTCGTCGATCACGCCAGCGACGTTGAAGCAGTTGCCGCCGGACCAACTACACGTGGTGCTGAGCGCTATTTCAGTTTCGATTCAGTCCATTTACCACTGGGCGGTGCCCGTGGGTGTGGTGGCGGTGGCGCTGTCGTTGACGCTGCCCGAGATCACGCTTCGCTCGAGTCTGCACCCAGTCGCCGATGAAGTTCCCATGTCAAACGCGGACCCGACTTTTTGATCATCTCGAGACAGTCGTCGAAATCGGCGTCAGCCCCGTAGTAGGGATCGGCGAGATCGAGTAGCTCGGCCGGGTCCAGGAGCTCGCGCACGAGGAGTATCTCGAGACCGTCCCCGACCCGTTGACGTACGTCGCTTCGGTGCTCGCGGGTCATCACGACCGCCAGGTCGAGCGTGGAGAGGTAGTGCCGATCGGCGTAGGCCCCAGGGGTGCCAGGATCCTCGAAACCCTTGCGGCGTAGGGCATTTCGGGCCCGGGGGTCCATCGCGGCGCCCACGTGCCAGCGCGCCGTGCCGGCACTCGTGACTTTTACCTTCTCGCGAAGGACCTCGTCACGAGTGACAAGGTCGCGGTACACGACCTCGGCCATCGGCGATCGGCAGATGTTGCCGGTGCAAATGACGCCAAGGTGCCACGGCGGCAAACGAGCTCCTTCTTAAGATTCTCTTCGTTCTAGCGCAGAAACGCCCTGGCGACGTCGCCGTCCGCCATGCTCGACAGTAAAGTATTCCTAACACGAAGGAGAGGAGTCGCGATGCCGCTGTCAGAGCACGAACAGCGAATCCTGGCGCAACTCGAGGAGTCGCTCTCCAAAGAGGATCCCCGCTTCGTGAAGAACGTCCGTGAGACCAATGTCTACAGCCACGGCGGCCGCCGGGTCCGTTGGGGCGTGGCGGGGTTCGTGGCGGGACTTCTGATCCTGATCCTCTGTTTTTCCCAATCGGTACTGCTCGGTCTCGTAGGAGTAGCGCTGATGTTCGTTTCGGCCGTCGTGGTCGAGCGCAACGCTCGGCTCCTGGGCCGGGCTTCATGGCAGGACATCACCCGTCCTCGCCAGGGGGATGACGCGCAGGCCACTTACGGCCCGCGTACGACCTCACTTCGCGACTGGTTGTCGCGTCATCGTCGCAAACCAGAGTGAGCCGCGCGAAGGGAGCGCCCGACGACTCCCTCTGCCTAGCGATTGATATCGGAGCGACCAAGATTGACGTGGCCGTCGTGGCGGCGCCGGGGAAGATACTGACCCGTCAACGACTTTTCGTGGCCGAACACCCCGCGGATCTCATCGGTGCGCTCGAGAGCTTGGCCGCGTCGGCGCGCGAGGGCTATCGCGTCGCGAGTGTGGGAGTCGCGTGCGCTGGGCCGACTCGCGAAAGCGGCGCACGCGTATCGCCGCTGAATATTCCGCAGTGGCGAGACTTTCCGCTGCGCGCCACGATCGAAGATCGCTTGGGGCTTCCAACTCGCGTGGAGGGTGACGCCCGCGCACTCGCTCTGGCCGAAGGCGTTTTTGGCGCTGCCCGTCACGACGACTCGTATCTTTCGATGGTCGTCTCGAGCGGCGTCGGAGGGGGGATCGTCTTGAACGGTCGACTGCTCGACGGAAATTCTGGCAACGCCGGTCACGTCGGTCACTTGACGGTCGTTCCCGGCGGTGCGTTGTGTGGTTGCGGTGCCCTGGGCTGTTTGGAAGCGGAGGCGTCGGGCAGGGCGATCGAGGCACGCACGGGCCAGCCCGCCGCCAATGCCGACCTCTCGACGCGCCAGCGAACCGGTGCTCTCGTGGGCCAGGCAATCGGCAACGTTTGCTCTCTTTTGGACTTGGAGCACTGCTACGTGGCGGGATCGGTCGCCCTCGGATTTGGTGGTGACTTCTTCGGGGAAGCCAACAAGGCGGCGCGCGGTGTCGCCCAAATGTCCTTCACGAGTGACGTGCGCGTCGAACCTTCGTCGCTCACGAGTGATGGCCCTCTTCTCGGGGCGGCGCTTGTTGGCTGGGGCCCTCGCTGATGACCCCTACGTCACGTTTGGCAATTGCGGCGTACTTTCTTCGTCGCCCCCTTGACGCGGCGGCGGTCGGGCGCGCGGGTTGGCGACTGCGGCGACATCAATGGTGGCGCACTCGGCCCTACCTGCCCCTGCCCGATCAAAAGTATTGGAATTTTCGCGTGAAGACGGCATTCGGCGACGAGCCCGTGGCCCTCGAACCACGCGACGTGGTGGCGGCCGCGCGATGGTCACTGCGCCAACGAGTGGGGAAGTAGTTTTTCCTCATGGCGCGAGTCCTACTGCTCAACGCCACCTTCGAACCGCTTCAATTGGTGAGCGATCGGCGCGCTGTGGTTCTGATGCTGGCGGGTCGCGCTGAGCCCATCGTGACTCCTGAGTTTCCCGCCGTGTGCCGGTCCTCTTCGGTGGTCGTGGAGATTCCCGCCATCGTGCGCCTGCACGACATGGTGAAACTTCCCTCCAAAGTCAGAACGCCGCCGTTGACACGACGGGCGCTACTGCTTCGCGACAGTTATCGATGCGCCTACTGTCTCGAACACGCCGACACGATTGATCACGTCGTGCCGCGCTCGCGAGGTGGTCGCCACGAATGGACGAACGTGGTAGCGGCCTGTCGGCGCCACAATATGCAAAAAGGTGATCGGCTACTCGAGGAGATTGGCTGGCCGATGCACTTTGAGCCTCGGATTCCCGAGGGGCCGTGGTGGCGTTGGCGTCACTTGCCGGACCCGGATCCCCTCTGGGCGCCGTTTTTGCCACGCGCGTCGTGACCGACGAGATCGAGGATCTATTCGACTACAGCTCGCTTCGCCAACAAAGCGACGCGACGATGTTCATGGTGACTCCTGCAGCGCGCCTCCTCGTGCTGGGCGGGAACCAGTCGACGTCGGTCTTGAGCCCGAGCGGACGAATGTGGCCCCTTCGACGGCGCCGCGGCGGGGGAGGCGTCGTCGAACTGGCGCCGGCCGACCTGTGGGTTGATTTTTGGATACCGCGTGACGACCCGCGCTGGCACGACGACACTCGCGCCGCGTCGGGACTGGTCGGCCAGTGGTGGGCGGCGTCGTTGAACGCGCTCGCGGGCGTTGAAGCCATGGTGCACGAGGGAGGGCTCGACGGAGAGCCAGCCCTTCGCGTGGCGTGCTTCGCCGGACGCGGGCCCGGCGAAGTATTCGTCAACGGACGTAAAGCAGTCGGCGTCACTCAGTGGCGAGTGCGCGAAGGAGTGTATCTCTCCACCGTCTTACGGGCATCGAACTCGTCCGCCCTAGTCGATTTGCTGGACGAGCCGCCGCCGTCGTTGGCCGGGGCGCTCGACCATCACACCACGGCCTCACTCGGGATTGAGGACGTCGGGGCCCTCGCGACGGACCTGCGCGACCGTAGCGGTCCGTGGCGCTTTCACCGTTTCGACCTCGCCGTTTAAATAGACACGTTTCCATCCGTTTCTCCAGCCCCAGGGTTCCCCGACGTCTCGGTGGTGCGACGGGCCAAAATCGAACCACCGAGGGGTGGAATTTGGTGTGGAGTGGGGGATGGTGGTGTAAGGTGTCACGAAGTGGGGGAAAGTGGTGAACCCGCAGGAGGGCACGCATGCTTGGCTTCGTCGGACAGTTTCAGCACTCGCTGGACGTCAAGGGACGGCTAATCCTGCCCGCCAAATTTCGTCCTGAATTCGAGCGCGGCGGATACCTGAGTCCCAACACCGAAGGATGCGTCGCGCTTTGGACTCCGGGAGAGTTTTCGCGACAGATGGACGAGCGACTTCAGCAGGCTCGCCTCGGCGGGGGACGCGAACGTCAACAGGTTCGCTACTGGTCGGCGAACTCCTCTGACGTGGAATTCGACCGTCAGGGCCGCTTCGCCCTGCCCCCGGCAATTCGTGACTACGGACGTTTAAGCGGCGACGTGCTCGTGGTTGGTGCCATTGATCACGTTGAGCTTTGGAATCCTGCGATCTATCACGAGCAGGTCAACGCCGCCGAGGAGATCTTCCGACGAGGCGAAATCGAGTGAAAGGAATCCAGCAGTTCCGGCCGCGGACCACGCGCAGCCTGGCAATCGCTACAACGTGTGGGGAAACCTCCTCCGCCCTCTCCAACGTTGTGGCGATTGAAAGGCTGCGGATGGCCCAAGACCACTATCACCTGCCAGTTCTCGTCAACGAGATCGTGGCGCTCTTCTCCGACCTGCCGGCCGGCGTGGTCGTCGACGCCACGGTGGGTGGTGGCGGGCACGCCGCGGCGCTACTCGAGAACGTCCCGGATTTGCGCGTACTTGGGCTCGATCGCGACCCCGAGGCCCGTGCCGCGGCGCGTGGGCGTCTGGCCACTTTTGGAGAACGAGCTCTCGTCGTTTCGGGAACCTTTGCTCAACTGGGCGAGGTCATTGGCGAGCACAACGCTTTCCTTGGCAACGAACCCGTCGTCGGGGTGCTGATGGATCTGGGTGTCTCTTCGCACCAGTTTGATGAGGGCAACCGAGGATTCTCCTTTCGCAGCGACGCGCCCCTGGACATGCGCATGGATCCCACGACCGGGTTGAGCGCGGCTGAATTTCTCGCCACGGTGAACCAGCACGAACTCGTTCGCATGCTTCGTGCCAGCGGTGAGGCGCGTTTCGCTAACGCCATCGCGAAGTCGATTCTTGAGACTCAGCCCCAAACGACGTTTGAATTGAGCGCCGCGGTCGAGCGAGCGGTGCCGGCGATGGCTCGGCGCCGTGGTCACGTCGCCACTCGCGTGTACCAGGCGCTGCGCATCGCGGTGAATGATGAGGAGGGTCAGTTGGACCTGGGTCTCGCGTCGGCGCTCGACGTGCTCGCTCTTGGCGGTGTGCTTGCGGTCATCTCGTATCACTCGGGCGAAGATCGTGCCGTCAAGGCGTATCTCGCTGACCAAGCCAAGGGAGGTTGCACCTGCCCACCAACGTTGGAGTGTGTCTGCGGCGCGGTGCCTCGGGTCCAGGTCTACAAGGCCAGCGCCCGGCTGGCGAGTTCTGACGAGGTCGACCAAAATCCGCGCGCACGTTCGGCGCGCTTACGCAGTGCGCGAAAGGTCGCTCCATGAGCGTCATCAGCCTTCCGCGTCGCGTTGAGATTCAACGGCGCCGTCGCCCTCTCGTCACCACGGCCCCACGCAGCGCTCGAGCCCCCGCGGCGCAGCGTCAGCAATGGCGTTCTGCTTCGAGTACCCGTAGGGCAGTGGTCGCGCTCGCCGTCGCGATGGCGGTCTCACTGGGCGGCAGTATGTGGGTCGCCAATCGTCAAATCGAGATTCACACGCTCCAAAGTCAACTGCTTCAAGAGCAGTCCAACTACGCGGTGCAAGTTGGGTCCCTCACGAATCTCTCCGCTCCGAGCCAGATCGCGACCCAAGCGGGAGCCCTGCACTTGGTGGACCCCGTGTCGGTCACCCAGGTGCCCACGACGTCACTTGACAAGCCCCTGCCGCTTCCGAAGTTCCTTGGGTACGCACCGGCGACGTCAAGGACGATTCGGTGAGCTCCCACCACACCTCGACGCATACTCGAACCAGCGCTCGCTCCGCCAGCGCATCTCGTAAGGCGCCATCCTCGCGGCGTCTCCTTTTATTGCGCGCTCTCCTGGCGGCCAGCTTTGTGGCGTTGGGTGTGCGACTGTTCTTCCTCCAGATCGTCGACCACGCGCACTACGCCAAGCTTTCAGTCGCCCAGGTGCGTGTCGACCTCACGACTACGGCGCTGCGTGGCGGAATCTACGATCGACGCGGACAGATTCTGGCCGTGTCGAGGCCGACGTCGCTCGTCATCGCCGACGACTTTCAAATCACCAATCCCGCTGGGGAGGCGCAGGCGATGGCCCCACTCGTCAAAGTGCCTGTCGCCAAATTAACGGCGCTACTTTCAGAGCACAACGGATACGTCGTAATCAACGATCAGCTCGACCTCACGAGCGGCCGCAAGGTGGCATCGATGATGTTCCCCGGCATCGTGGTCCAGGACTCTTCGGTGCGGACGTATCCTGACGGTACTCTCGCGACCTCCCTGCTGGGTGGCACGAACGCCAGTGGCGCAGGCTCCGCGGGTTTGGAGTATGAATTCAACAAGATTCTCGCGGGACAAACCGGCATCACCAGGGCGTTCGTTTCCTCCTCGGGCGTGAACTTGCCAGCGTCGCACTCCACGGTGATTCGAAAGGCGGTGCCGGGAGTCGGTCTCGAACTGACGCTCGACGCCTCGTTGCAGTACGTGACCGAGCGCACACTGGCCCGTGACCTGAAGACCTTCGATGGACTAACGGGTGTCGCGGTCGTGATGGACGTTAAGACGGGAGAGATCTTGGCCGATGCCTCCCTCGTGAATACCAAAACCACGGCGGGCGTCCTCGGACCCATTCCCGCTTGGGGGCGAAGTGTCGGGGTGCCGGGCATCGAACAAACGATCAATGACCTGGCCTTCTCGCAAGCGTACGAGCCCGGTTCGGTCTTTAAAGTGGTCACTTTTTCCGCCGCACTGCAGCAAGGTCTCATTACTCCTTTTAGCGTTTTTACGGTGCCTAATTCGGTCGTGGTCGGTGGTCGCTATTTTCACGACGCGGAGAATCACGGTCTCGAACATTTGAGCGCCACGAACATCCTCGCTCAATCCTCCAACATAGGTACGTATGAAATTGGCAAACGCGTGGGCGAAGCCGGCCTGCTCGCGCAAGTGGAGCGCTTAGGTTTTGGCTCGACGACCGCGGTGAACTATCCCGGAGAGACGAGTGGACTCTTGGTGAACGCTTCGACGTGGTACGCGAGTGACCAGGCGGCGCTGCCCATCGGCCAGGTCGACGCCGTGCCCGCGATTCAAGTGCTCGATGCCTACAACACCATCGCGAACGGGGGAGTGTTCATCGAACCCAAGGTCGTTCGTGGCTACGTCTACCCCAACGGCACCGTGAAGGGAACTGCTCCGAGCGCGACGCGCCCCGTGCTCACACCCTCAGTGGACGCGACGATGATCAAGATGCTCGAGCAGGTCGTGCTCGCGGGCACCGGAACCCATGCGATTATCCCCGGCTATCTGGTCGCGGGCAAGACGGGGACGGCGACCATTCCCTATCCGGGACGCGCGGCACTCCTGACGGGAAACTACAACGCGAGTTTCGTTGGCTTCGCTCCAGCGAACAACCCGGTGCTCTCCATGATCGTCGTCGTGGAGCGACCCCAGAATGACATCTTTGGCGGTGACGTCGCCGCACCCGTCTTTCAACAGGTCATGTCCTACGCGCTGCACCACTACGGGATTCCCTCGACTGGCACGATGCAACACCCCCTCAAGCAGTCAGTCTCTATTGCCTCGGACGTGACGTGATGCAGCTCGGCGATTTGCTTGACGACTGTTCGCTGGACGTAGCGACTTCTAGTATTGAGATTTCGAACGTCGAGATTGACTCGCGACGTTGCACGCCCGGGTCGCTCTTTGTGGCGCTACCTGGTGCGCGGCGCGACGGACTTGATTTCGCCCTTGACGCGATCGCCCACGGAGCGAGCTGCGTTCTCGCGAGCGTCGCGGCGCGCCTCGCCGTGCCGGTAGTGAAAGTGCCCGGCTCGCAACTTCAGGCCCTTCTCTCGCACGCGTCGGCCGCGATCGTCGGGCACCCCGAGACGAAGACGAGATTGGTCGGTGTCACGGGCACCAACGGTAAGACCAGCGTGACGACAATGGTGGCCGCACTAGCTCGATCACTTCTCTGGAATGCCGCCGTGATCGGGACACTCACGAACGAACGCACCACGCCCGCTCCTCCGGAGCTGTTTCGCACACTGGCCGGGTTGGTCGACAGTTTCGATCCGACCAATCACCACTCGGTCGTGGCCCTCGAGGTTTCGAGCCACGCGCTTGATCAGCGACGAGTCGAGGGACTTCGATTTCAAGTGGTCGCCTTTACCAATTTGACCCACGATCACCTTGACTATCACTCGACTATGGAGCGCTACTTCGCGGCCAAGGCTTCGCTCTTTACAAGCGAATTCGCCCAACGCGCGGTCATCTGGGTTGATGATCCCTACGGCGATCGCCTGGCTGGCATGACGAGCCTCCCGGTTTCGCGGGTGTCGCGAGAGGATGCCCGAGACGTCGTCTCCTCTTTGACCGGTACGACATTCTTTTGGCGTGATCGACTGGTGAACACCAGACTCGTCGGCTCGTACAACGTCGACAATGCCCTCGTGGCCATGGCCGTGCTGTCCGCACTGGGCGCCGACGACGCCGGGCTGGCCCATGCCATGGGCGACGTTGCACCCATTCCTGGACGCTTCAACGTGCTGAGCGGCGCTGAGACGACCGCTGTGGTGGACTACGCCCACACGCCCGAAGGACTTCGCCGTTTGCTCGAAGACGTCCGAGAAATCTCACCCGGTGGCCGATTGATCACCGTCTTTGGCTGCGGGGGAGACCGTGATCGCCTCAAGCGCCCCGAGATGGGCCAGGTCGCCTCAACATACTCAGACGTCACCGTCGTGACCTCGGATAACCCTCGTTCGGAGTCGCCAGATGCCATTATTGATGCGGTCCTTGAAGGAGTGTTGGTGGGCCGCGACGTACGACGCGAAAGTGATCGGCGCCAAGCGATCGCGTTGGCGATCGCGTTGGCTGGCCCCAATGACGTGGTGGTTATCGCCGGCAAGGGCCACGAGACAACCCAGACCATTGGCGATTTGGTAATACCCTTCGACGACCGGGTCGTAGCGCGAGAGTTCTTGAGGTGAGTGAATTATGTTGAGTTTGATGGAGGCCGGCGGCGTCGGTTTTCTCTTTGCGCTCTTCGTGACGCCCGTGTGGATTCGTTTCTTGCGAAATCGCTCGTATGGCCAACAGATTCGAGAAGACGGACCCGCGCATCAACATAAGGCCGGAACGCCGACGATGGGCGGCGTCGTCATCGTGCTCGCCGCGCTCATTGGCTATCTCATGGGTCACGTCGGCACCTCGATTACGATCACGCGCGCCGGCGTGCTCGCGATGTCGGTCACCATTGCTTCGGGGCTGCTGGGTTTCGTTGACGACTTCTTGGGCATTCGCAATTCGCGCAATCTCGGGCTGAACAAGCGCGGCAAATTCATTGGCCAGTTAATTATCGCGGGCGTCTTCGCGGTGCTGTCCATCGCTTGGGTGCACACCTCGACGAACCTGTCCTTCACTCGCTTTTCGCTCCCCGGATGGAACCTGACGGTGACGGGTTGGATGATCCTCGCGGTCTTCGTCGTCATCGCCACCTCGAACGCGGTCAATCTCACCGACGGTCTCGACGGCCTGGCGGCGGGTTCGGCCACTTTTTGCTTTGGAGTTTTGTCCATCATTGGTTATTGGCAGTTTCGCCACTTCGCGATCTATCAGTTGCACGCGGCGCTCGACCTCGGACTGGTAGCGGTCGCGTTGGTGGGGGCATGCCTTGGATTTCTGTGGTGGAACGCACCACCCGCCAGGATCATCATGGGCGACACTGGTGCCTTGGCCGTTGGTACGGCGCTCGCGGCGATCTGCCTCTTGATGAATCTCGATCTGCTCCTCGTGGTTATCGGTGGACTCTTCGTGGCCGTGACCGCGTCGGTGATCTTGCAGGTCTTAAGTTTTCGGATCTTCGGCCGCCGGATATTTCGAATGGCACCCCTGCACCATCACTTCGAGCTGCGCGGCTGGCCCGAAACAACAATCTTGATCCGATTCTGGATCCTTTCGGGGCTCCTCACCGCGCTCGGACTCGGGATTTTCTACGGCGACTTCTTGAAGATCGCGAAGGTGGTGTGATGGTCACGCGTCGAGCGGCGAATGCGGGACTCTTCCACGCGTTCCCGCGCGGAAATCGGCGGGGTCGGACGCTGCTTGTCGTGACAGGGCTGCTGGTCGCTTTTGGCACTTTGGCGGTCGCCTCGGCGAGCGAAGGGCAATCGATCGCCAACGGCGCGACGTCATTTTCCATCATGATTCACGACCTTGCGTTCCTCTGCCTCGGTCTCTTTGGCTTCTATCTGGCGTCTCGTGTTCGTCTCGAGCGACTGGTGCAGCGCGCCCCGGCGCTCATGGGAATCGGGCTGATACTGCTGCTCGCGGTAATGGTGGTGGGCGTCAGCGCCAATGGCGGCAAGCGTTGGTTGAACCTGCGCCTTATCTTCTTGCAGCCCTCGGAGCTCTTCAAACTTTTCACGGTGCTCTTTCTGGCGTGGCTCGTCGAGCAGCATCACGACGAATTGAATCACTGGCGCCAACTGCTGGTGTGGACCTTTCCGGTGTCGCTGGGTGCGGGACTCATCTTGCTCGAGCCCGACATCGGCACCTCTTCGGTCGTGCTGGTCATTGGCGTGGTCGTCCTCGCGATCGCTGGCCTGTCGCGCCAGTTGCTCGTGCGGGTTATCGGACTCGGCGGCGCCGCCATGGTCGCGTACATGTTGTTAAAGCCTTACTCGGCTCGCCGATTCTTCTCCTTCTTGCATCCCAATAAAGACCCGCTGGGAGCTGGTTATCAGTTGCTTCAGTCGCGCATTGGCCTGGGCTCGGGGGGATGGACGGGCCTTGGATTGGGCCAGAGCCGATCTAAATGGGGACTGCTGCCCAATCCGCACACGGACTTCATCTTCACGATCATTGGTGAAGAACTCGGCCTCATTGGAGCGCTCACGGTGCTCGCTTTGTTCGTGGCATTTCTCTTCGCGTCGCTCGCCATTGCTCGTCAATGCACGAATCAGGTCTATCGCCTGGTCGCGGTCGGCATCGCCACCTGGATCACGGTCGAGGCGCTTATCAATATCTCCTCGGTCGTTGGATGGTGGGCCGTCACGGGAATTCCCTTGCCCTTTTTCTCGTACGGAGGCACTGCACTTATCAGTGAGTTGGCCGCCGTCGGTCTTTTGTACAACATCGCCCACGACACGAGCCGTAGCGGCGACGTCACGATTCGCGAATATCGCTTGACAAGTTTTCGCGAAACGATCGAGCGTCCTCGCGTTCGAGTGCCCGCCCATCACTACGCGCCTCCGCGCCCCACTCGCCGGGAGTACTGATGCCGGGCACCGTCGTGATCACCGGCGGGGGAACCGGAGGACACGTTTTTCCGATGCAGGCCATCGCCGAGCACCTGCGCGATGCCGGCTGGGCCGCGAGTGAGCTTCGCTTGGTAGGCAGCGCGCGGGGCCAGGACCGCGACATCCTGGGCGCGGGCGAGATCGCGCTCACCACACTGCCCGGACGGGGACTTCGCCGATCGTGGCGCGCGCGTGACCTCATCGCCAACGCCCGAGCGGCGCTCGAACTTGTCGTGGCGCTCGCGCGGGCGACCTACGACGTCGCGCGATGGCGACCGGCGGCGGTCGTCTCGGTAGGGGGCTACGCCTCTTTCGCCGTGGACAGTGCCGCGTGGCTGTGGCGTCGACCGCTCATCCTGGTTGATTTTGACGCGGTTCCCGGCGCCGTGCACCGTCTCTTCGCGCGCTACGCCGTGGCACGGTGCGTGGCCTTTAGTGACGACGCGCCCGGCGTCACGGTGACGGGAACCCCGCTGCGCGAATCGATTGAGTCCGTCGCCCGCGACGCGACCGCGCGCCGCGTAGCGCGCGCCGCGTTTAATCCTCCCATCGAGGAGGGACGACTCGTCATCGTGGTGATGACGGGCTCGCTCGGATCGACCAGGGTCAATCGCGCGGTGAGCGATTTGGCTCGGCGCTGGTCGACACGAGGTGACCTGACAATCATTCACGTCAGTGGACGTCGCGACTTTGCCGAGGTTCGAGCGGCGTGTCCCGCGCTCGATGGACTTGATTATCGTGTCGTCGAGTTCGGCGACATGGCTGAACTGTGGGCGGTGGCGGACTTGGCAGTGTGTCGTTCCGGCGCCATCACCGTCGGTGAACTTGCGGCGTTGGCAATTCCCTCGGTCCTCGTGCCACTGCCCGGGGCGCCCGATGATCACCAGACGAAGAATGCTCGACGTCTGGTTGACGTCGGGGGCGCCGTCATGGTGAGCGACGCGTCGTGCACCGGTGAAAACCTTGCTGAAGTGCTCGAAGCACTCCTTGATTCCGAGACCCTTTCCACCATGGCCGAAGGCGCCGGCTCGATCGGGCGTCGCCACGCGGGTGCGGCGATCGCGACGGTCATTGCGTCGGTGGTTTCGTGACCTCGCTCGCTGAGGCGAAGCGCGTCCACGTCGTCGGCGTGGGTGGTGCGGGGATGAGCGCCGTCGCCCAACTCCTCGTCGAACGCGGTGTCACGGTCAGTGGAAGCGACGTCAATGACTCAACGCGGCTGGACGAACTTCGCCGAAGCGGGGTCACGGTCGTGCTCGGTCATGACCCTGAGCTTGCGTCGTTGGCCCAGGTGGTCCTGTGGTCACCCGCGGTGCGCGGCGATGACCCCGAGCTCGTGAGCGCGCGCGAGCGCGGCGCGACGCTGCGCTCGCGCGCTGAACTCTTCGGCGAACTGGCGGATTTAGGTGGGGTCATCGGACTTTGCGGCACCCACGGCAAGACGACGGCGACGTCGATGATGGTGCACGTGGCGCGCGCCGCTCGGCGCGACGTGGGTTGGTTGGTCGGCGCTGACGTCTTGGGTGCGGGCACCAATGGACACTGGGGAGACGATGGCCTCGTGGTCGAGGTCGACGAGAGTTACGGCACGTTCTCGATGATGAAGCCCCGAGCTCTGGGGCTGTTGAACGTCGAGGCCGACCACCTTGACCACTACGGTTCGCTCGACGCCCTTGAGGAGGCGTTCGCCCAACTCGTCGAGCGTACGAACGGGCCCGTCGTGGTGTGGCGCGACGACGCCGGCGCGGCGAGAGTCGCCGCGACGCGCGACGACGTGATCACGGTCGGCACGACCGAGGGCACGTGGCAGGTGCGCGACGTCGATCTGGCGCGGCACGGCGCGACGTTCACGCTGAACGGCCCGGGCCAGTCGCTCAGCCTTCGCCTCGCCGTGACCGGGGCGCACAACGTCGCCAACGCTGCGGTCGTGGCCGTACTAGCGCTCGCTCAGGGATGGGCGGCTCCGGCGATCGTGGAGGGGCTGGCGAACTTTACCGGCGCGCCGCGCCGCTTCCAGTTCCGTGGCCGTTGGCGGGGCGCGGACGTTTACGAGGACTACGCCCACCTGCCCGGGGAGATACGAGCCACGCTGCGAGCCACGCGCGCGGTCGGCTACGAGCACCCGCTCGTGATCTTCCAACCCCATCGCGTCACGCGAACGCTGGCGCTCGTCGATGCCTTCGCCGATGCCTTCGAAGGGGCCGCGCAGCTGGTGGTCACCGACCTCTACGACGCCGGTGAGGCGAACCCGTTGGGCGTGAGCGCCGAGATCGTCGCCGAGGCGGTACACCGAAATCATCCAGAGGCGAGGGTCACCTTCGTCGGCGCTCTTCGCAACGCCGTCACGGTGGCGAGCGAGCTCGAGCGCGGAAGCGACTTCGACGTCGTCTTGGTGCTCGGAGCGGGCGACGTGCCCACGATCATCGAATCACTGGTGGCGCTCGGGTGAACATCGACGCTCTGCGCCAGCTCGATGCGTCACTGGTCGTCTTTGACGCGCCACTGGGTCCGCGAACGACGTACCGCGTGGGCGGGTCAGTGCGAGCCCTCGTCACGATCTCTCGGCGTAGCGACTTCGAGGCCGTCAGTGAGGCACTCGTCGCGAGCGCGGCGCCGATCGTGGCCGTGGGCAACGGATCGAATCTCTTGGTGAACGAGGGCGTGCACGACGTGGTGGCCGTGGTGTTCGAGGACGAATACGCCTCCGTTCATTGGCGCGACGATCACGACCAGGTCGAAGTGACTCTTGGCGCGGGCGTCTCGCTGCCGGTCGCGGCGCGACGTCTTTCGAGCGAGGGGGTCGTGGGTTTCGAGTGGGCCGTCGGAGTGCCCGGAACCTTTGGTGGAGCGGTCGCCATGAACGCGGGGGGGCACGGCTCGGACGTCGCGAATTCGCTCGTTTCGGCGGAGGTTTGGCGAGCGGGAGTGGTGCGCACCTATGACGTTGGGCAGTTGGCGCTCGGTTATCGGTGCAGTGCGTTGCTCGACGGGGACCTCGTTTTGCGCGGCCAATTGCGCCTCGATCGAGGAGACGCGGTAGCTGCCAACGAGCGGGTGCGCGAGATCGTTCGCTGGCGCCGCGAACATCAGCCCGGCGGTGCCAATGCCGGAAGCGTGTTTCGTAATCCTCCCGACGACTACGCGGCGCGTCTGATTGAAGCGGCCGGGGCTAAGGGGTTACGTCACGCCAGTGCTTCGGTCAGTGAGAAGCACGCCAACTTCATTCAGGCCGACGCGGGCGGACGAGCGAGCGACGTCTTTGAACTGATAAATATTGTCGCGGAGATGGTGCTGGAAAGTTCGGGCGTGGCGCTGACGCGCGAGAATCGACTCCTCGGCTTTGGCGGTGCGTCGTGAGCCGACGCCGCCCCCAGGATGTGGCGCGTTCGTCGCGACGCGCGAAGGGTCGCGTGAAGACACCGCGTACGCAAACCAGAGCGCGAGCCCGGCGCGGCGAAGGGCGCAAGGCGAACAGCCGCGAAACGGCCCCGGTGACCTCGATCGTGCGTCCCCGACGTCGCCGCGCGCTCTTCGTGGTCCTGTTGTCACTCTTGGTCGTCGCGAGTTTGGGCGCGGGCGCGCGCTGGCTGCTCGAGCAGCCGCTATTTCGCGTTCAACACGTCAAGGTCGAAGGTCTACGCCACGAGTCTTTGGCCCAAGTGCTCAATGTCAGCGGACTCGGAGCCCATCCCTCGATGCTCTCGGTCAACGCGAAGCAGGTTCGCCAACGGCTGGAGCGCTTTGCCTGGATCGACACCGTCAAACTTGAAAAGCACTGGCCGAACACCGTGGTCGTGACGGTACGCGAGTCGAAGCCGGTCGCGGTGGCTTTCGCCCGGGGTCACCAGCTGCAGTACGTCGACGCGCGTGGGCGCGACCTCGGCGTCGCTCCGATTGCGATGAACCTGCCCACGTTGAGCTATTCGCCCCCGGCCAAGACGTGGCCGTTCGCCAGCGCCGGGCGCGCCAGCGCCTACGTCGCGAGCCAGTTGCCGCCCGCGTTCGCTTCCCAGGTCTCGGTCATTACCGAGGACAAAAAGGGCAACGTGACACTCAAGATGACCACACCGGTGACCTTCGTGCTCGGTCCGGCGAACAACCTCCACGCGAAGTTCGTCGCCATCGCCTCGGTTATCGCCCATAGCACCCTCGGTCCCGGTGACGTGGTGGACGTGACCGTCCCCGAGGAGTTGGCGGTCACCGGTCCGGCCCCCTCGTGACGAGGCATTTGACCACGATTGAGGCGCTGGCTAGCCTTCAAAGACTGTTCGCCTCAGCGTGGACCCATTAACGCGGTGCCACAATAGAAGAGTTAATCCAAGGGGAGCCCATGAGTCTCAATCCGAGCAACTACCACGCCATTATCAAGGTCATCGGCGTGGGTGGTGGTGGAGTCAACGCGGTGAATCGAATGGTCACGTCGGGACTGCGCAACATCGAATTCATCGCCGCCAACA
>Ga0307372_10006513_pt1 | contig 17023 bp, 14 predicted proteins | sample OX1MG_FD_202533 | JGI IMG/M metagenome (GOLD analysis project Ga0307372, IMG submission 202533) | Soil microbial communities from Risofladan, Vaasa, Finland - OX-1 | ecosystem: Environmental > Terrestrial > Soil > Coastal area > Acid sulfate soil | place: Finland: Risofladan, Vaasa | collected... | reverse complement strand
TCGCGTCAAACCGGTCGCTCGTTACTGCCGATCAGTCAGCCTTCATTGACCTGGCCGGCCTCGTCACAATCTCATATCGGTGATCCAGTTGCAAGCACCTTCAACGTTGAACATCGATGTATTACCGTTGGCCAATGAACTACGAATCTAAGGAGTTGTATATCGAGATTGGAAAGAAGGGCTGGCGAGAACTCGGCTCGGCCCTGAATGATTTACCGGCAGACGGCTGGGAACTTTTCATGGCGGTTCCCGTCATTGGTCTTACAGCGCTTTGGCCAGGCATTTCTGGGAGCAGAACTCGGGCGATCATTCATTATTTTCGCCGTCCCATTGCTTGATGGTCAGTTCGTGACGTTGCCTCTTCGCGAAGGTATTCGAGCACTCGTCCTTGACGTCGACGACCGCGTGCTTCTCGTACATTTTGAATTCCCCGAGTGGACGCTTTGGGCTACGCCCGGTGGTGGTCTTGAGCCGGGCGAGACTCCAGAGCAGGCGATCCGGCGCGAGTTGGAAGAAGAGGTTGGACTGGTCGAAGTTGTTCTCGGTCCCATCATCTGGGAACGGACGCACGTGTTCCCTTTCGCGGACTTCTCCGGTCAACACGAAAGGTTCTTCTTGGTGCGCACCACGACCAGTGCCATCGAACCTTTGTTTACGGAACAAGAATTGTTGCAAGAACGGCTGACGGGATCGCGCTGGTGGACCCTGCAAGAGATTCGCGAAGCCCAAGGCGAACAATTCGCACCGCGCCAGTTGGTGTCTTTGATCGAGTCATTGCTCGAGCACGGACCACCTCATGAAGTCATCGACACGGGAGTGTAGGTGTCGGACGGAGTTCCGAATGTCTTCACCCGTGAGGTAATGGGCCACCGAGGTCATTGAAAGTTACACGAAGGCGTATTCGGGTCGGTGACCCGACTCAATTTCAAGTCGCACGAGGAGCTGGGCGACTGGTAGGTCCTTGGCGTGCGTGATGCCGATGCAACGCGAACGAGTGGGCAGGACTTCGAACACCAGTGACGTGGTTTCTAACACCTGTCCGACGAACGTCGAAAGCTGGAGTTCGGAATCGGTTTCGAAGTCGTGCCGGGCTAGCGACTCGCGCATCAGCGGAATGATGGAAGGTTGGAAGCCCCATAGATTCATCGACACCGTTGTCAGTGGTGACAGTGATACGGGTTCGAGACCATCGTCGGCGTCGTAGCCCTCGAGCGTCGAGTGGACGTTTCGTCGCTCGACGATTTCGGTCAGTCGACCATCTTCGACCATGCAACTGCCGCGTGAGACCGGCAGGTCGCCGACGAGCGCACGGTCCAGTTCGAAGCCGACCAGACAGTTGTGTGGACTGGCGGCGAGTCGCTCGCCGAGCAACAGAAAGGCCGCGCGACCATAGAGGTCATCGGCGTTGGAGATCCCGAAGGGCTTGGAGAGATCGAGGTTGCTCTCAGCGGCGAGTACCGCGTCGACGGTTCCGCGCAGACGATTCTGAATCGCGAAACTGACCTTGTGTTCCTGGGGCCAGCGCGCGGCCACATGCTCTTCGATCTGAGGACCGGTGTCGGGATTTACGACGATGACGATGTCTTCGAATCCTGAAGCCCAAGCGTCCGAGGCCAACAGGTCAATGACGCCTTCGCCGTGTTTGCCGATCGGCGCCAGTTGCTTCACCCCGCCGTAGCGCCGGGCTCGACCGGCGGCGAGTATGACGAGCGACGGTCCGCTCAACGCGACCACCGCACGACTGCCGAGGCCCACGTCATTCCCGCACCGAAGCCGGTCATGAGTGCGTACTCACCTGACTTGATGCGTCCGTTCTCGCGCGCGTCGAAGAAGGCGAGTGGGATCGACGAACTCGAGGTGTTGCCGTAGCGGTCGATGGTGACGACGGTGCGCTCCATTGGAATGCCTAGGCGCTGGGTCGCGGCCTTGATGATGCGCACGTTCGCCTGGTGAGGGATGACCAGGTTGATGTCGTCCGGACTCACGTCGGCAATCTTCATCGCCTCCTCGGCCGAGTCGACGACAACGCGCACGGCTCGTCGGAAGACCTCTTTGCCGTCCATTTGGAAGTAGCCACCGTGCTCGCACGTCAACAGGTCGGCCGCCGATCCGTCGGCACCCAAGACGAAGGACAAGACGTCAGTTCCCTCGGCGTCGTATTCGAGCACGGCGGCGCCAGCACCGTCACCGAGTAACACGGCCATGTTGCGATCGCTCCAGTCAACCCAGCGTGACAGGTTCTCGGAACCGATCACGAGAATTCGTCGGTTGCCCGTCTCGAGCAGACCCTGAGCCGTGCGAACGGCGTACATGAAGCCACTGCACGCGGCGTTCACGTCCATGGCCGCGCAGTTGAGTCCGAGTTCGTTCGCGATCATTGTCGCCGATGCGGGACAGAGTCGGTCGGGAGTAGTGGTGGCGACGACGAGGAAGTCGATATCCCCGACCAGGAGTCCAGCGTCCTCGATGGCGTTTCTCCCGGCGACGACGCCGAGTGAGACAGCCGATCCGCCGATCCGGCGCTCACGGATGCCGGTGCGCTCAGTGATCCATTCGTCGGAGGTGTCGAGCGTCTGGGAGAGCTCGTCGTTCGTGACAATTCGGTCCGGAAGGGCTATGCCCCAACCCCTAAAGCGAATGCCCATTTGGTCAGCTCCTTCGCTGGAATGCTTTCGGCAAGTCTACGGCTCGGCGCTTGGCGCCGGAGGTGCCTTCAATACCTGCAGGGTGCAGCGCGCGACGCATATCATTCGGCCCGTCTCGTCGGTGAGATCGATCGACCACACGTGGACGTGTCGACCCTTTCGCACGGGAGTGGCCGTGGCGGTCAAGGTGCCCTTCGACATCGAGCGCAGGTGCGAGCAGTTGAGTTCGGTCCCGACGACGATTTCGTCCTCTTTGACACTGACCGAGCCGCCCAGGGACGCCGCGCCCTCGGCCATGAGTGCCGAGACGCCACCGTGCAAGATGCCGTAGGGCTGATGGACCTTGGGTCCGACTTCGACTCGCATGACGACTTTCTCGGGGGAGAGCAGCACGACTTCGACGCCCAGCACCTTGTTGACGTCGTGGTACTCGTTGATTCGCCTCATCCGGTCTTCGTGCATTTCGACAGTGTAGAAGTCGGCCGGTAGCCTTTGTCGATGGCTCGACGGGTGGACCTTCGCAGTGACACGGTGACTCAACCGACCCAGGCGATGCGGGACGCCATGGCCTCGGCCGTCGTCGGTGACGATGGCTACAACGAGGATCCGACCGTTCGAGAGTTGGAAGAACGTTTTGCGGCGATCGTTGGGAAAGAAGCGGCGGTCTTCGTGCCGTCCGGAGTGATGGGTAATCAGATCGCAGTGCGCATTCTCACGAACCCCGGTGACTTGGTGATCGCCGGACGTGGTCAGCACGTGGTCAGTTTCGAGATGGGTGCGGCGGCGAGAAACTCCTCGATTCAATTCGCCACGGTGGACGACACCGATGGCGTACTGGCCCTGCGCGACGTTCTCGATATCGTCGACGCCGAAGACGACCACCAACCGCACGTCGGTATGGTCGCGATCGAGAACACCCACATGCCCTCGGGTGGCACGCCGTTGGACGTAGCCGACATCGCGGCGCTCGCACGAGCGATGAACGGACGACCCGTGCACCTCGACGGAGCACGCTTGTTCAACGCCGTCGTGGCGACCGGCACGACGGCGGCCCAGTACGCCGAACCCGCCACCACGATCATGACGTGTCTATCGAAGGGACTCTGCGCGCCGGCCGGCTCGCTGCTCGCCGGTCCCGCCGATTTAATGCAACGAGCGCGCATCGAGCGCAAACGCCTCGGCGGCGCGATGCGCCAAGCCGGGTTCCTCGCGGCAGCCGGATTGGTTGCGCTAGACGAGATGATTGACCGCCTGGCTGCAGACCACGCGCGTGCGCGAGTCCTCGCCGGACTCTTCGCGACGACGTTCCCCGAAGCTCAGTACGACCCCACCACGTGCCGCACGAACATCGTGGCCTTCAACCATCCCCAGGCCCGCCAACTGGTCGAAGAGTTAGCAACCTTAGGCGTGGAGGGCGGCACTGTCGGGCCACATCGCGCGCGCTTCGTTACGCACGCGGATGTTGACGACGACGATTTAACTTTTGTGACCGATGTCCTTTCACGGTTCAAACCAACAATTAATTGAATTAGACGAGAACGAAGGCACGTGACACCCTCTAAGTACCGTAGAGCCCATGGACCGGCCGTACCGAATGCGAAGCAGTGCTGGTGCCGCTCGACCCAACGCCAGCCCAGAAGCGATTGCTGCGAAGTTACTGCGGAGCGTCGCGCTTCGTGAGACTAAACCGCTAAGGCGGGGACGCGGGGACCGCTATCAGAGCGGAACCACTCAGCCGACGGGAGAGTCTTCACCGTTGGCGTAGGTAGTGGAAAGGGTGGTGGCAACGCCGTCCGGGACTGTTCAGTGGTTCGCTTGCTGACGGTCTTGTGTAGCCTTGTGAGACCCGCAAAGGCATCGCATGACTGAAATTCTTCACCTCTCCACGTATCTGCACCGACCGATGTTCGATTCGGACGGCGGACGGATCGGTCGCGTCCAGGACCTGGTCGCGCGCCTCGGTGACAACTCGCATCCACCGGTCGCCGGCGCCGTAATTCGAATTGAGGGTCGGGACCTCTTCGTACCGATTCGCAAGATCGGGGGCCTCAGTGAAGGACGCATGACCTTCGAAGGTAAGCGCGTGGACCTTCGACGGTTCGAACGTCGTCCAGGCGAGCTTTTGCTCGCCGAAGACCTCTTGGCGCGCCACCTGATCAACCTGGTGCGGGGCCGCCTCATCACCGCCAACGACATTGAGATAGCTCAAATCGACAACAAATGGGAAGTAGTTGGTGTCGATACCGGCAAGCGAACTCTCCTGCGCCGACTCTTCCACATCAGACAGCGCGCGCAACCTGAAACGATTGTGGACTTCGCGTCCATCGAACCCTTCGTAGGACACGTGCCGACGGCCCGCCTGCGCATTCCCTATCGCAAGCTCTCAAAGTTGCACCCCGCACAGATAGCGGACCTGGTCGAGCAGGGCAGTCACGAAGAGGGTGAGGAGATTATCGAGGCAGTCGGCGCCGACCGCGAACTCGAGGCTGACGTCTTCGAAGAGCTCGACACGACCCACCAGCTCGAATTCTTGGAGGCGCGAAGTGACGCCGACGCCGCGCGACTCCTCGCGCGTATGGAGCCCGACAACGCGGCCGACCTCATCAGCGAGATCGACCAGGACCGTCGTCTCTCGATCCTGGAACGTCTGCCCGAGATCCAGAAGATGAAGGTTCGACAGCTGCTCTCCTACAACGCCGATACGGCGGGCGGATTGATGAACCCGGATTTCGTGTCGGTGCCCGAGACGGCGACGGTCGCCGACGCGCTCGAAGCCATTCGCACCTCGAGCGTGCCGGCTGAAGCGTTGCATACCGTGTTCGTCATGGACGAGAACGGCCAACCAATAGGGTCCGCATCCATCGCGCCACTGGTACGCGCCCAGCCGCACGAGCTCGCGTTGAGTGTCTCTCGCACGCACCTGGCACACGTGCACGCGCACTGGGACCTGCACCAGGTGTCGCGAAAGATGAGCGACTTCAACTTGACAGTGTTACCGGTGCTCGATGAGGACCATTCGAAGATGATCGGTGTTGTAACAGTGGATGACCTACTCGAAGAGTTGCTGCCGCACGGTTGGCGACGCGAGTTCGGCATGACGGCGGTCGAAGAGTGACGCGCCGTAGCCCGATTGGGTCACGTTCAAAGGGGGCTCACTGAAACCCCCTAGTACAACCTTCATTCATTGCGTCCCGGCACGATCGCACACGAACTCTTCGGTAGGCCACTAGCCCTCCTTCGAATCTCGTCGTGGGCGTGCCGCACCACTACGAGAACAGAAAGGAGGAAGCGTGAGCGAAGCAACGAAGGATCAGATCAAGGGTGCCTTCGGCACCGTCAAGGATTACGAGCCGGGAACGCGCCGCGGTGCTCGCGCACGCCTACTCACGCTCTTGGCGATCATCGGTCCGGGTCTCATCGTCATGGTTGGCGACAATGATGCCGGCGGCGTCTCAACCTACGCCCAGGCCGGTCAGAACTTCGGCTACTCCCTGCTCTGGACGCTGCCCTTACTGATCCCGGTCTTGATCGTGAACCAGGAGATGGTCGTTCGTCTCGGCGCCGTGACCGGCATCGGTCACGGCCGGCTCATTCGCGAGCGCATTGGACGTCGATGGGGCAATGTCTCGATCAGTTCGATCCTGCTGCTCAATTTCTTGATCATCGTCACCGAGTTCATCGGCATCTCGCTGTCGATGGAGTACTTCGGTGTCTCGGCGTTCGTGTCGGTGCCTATCGCGGTCGTGGCGCTCTTCGGTGTCACCGCCACGGGATCGTTCCAGCGCTGGGAGCGATTCATGATGCTCTTCGTCGCCGTCAACCTGGTGATGATTCCACTGGTGTTGCGCGCCCACGTCACCTCGCACTCGCTGTTTCGCGATCTCGTCGTGCCCGGCATTCGTGGTGGCACGTCTTCGGCCGCCGTGTTGCTCATCATCTCGATCATCGGCACCACCGTCGCTCCCTGGCAGTTGTACTTCCAGCAGAGCAACATCGTCGACAAGAAGATCTCGCCGCGTTGGATGAACTACGAGCGCATCGACACGATCCTCGGTTCCTTCGTCGTGGTGATCACCGCGGCGTTGTTGATGGGCATCACCGCGGCCGGACTGAGCCATCACGGCGGCACGAATAGTTACGTGAACGCGCTGACGGTGGCGCACGAACTCACCAGGTTCATCGGCAACGGGGCCGGCGACCTCTTCGCCATCGTCTTGTTGAACGCCTCGATCATCGGAGCCGCGGCGGTCACGCTGGCGAGCAGTTACGCCGTAGGCGACTTCTCGAATCGCTTCACGCAGGGGCTGAACGTTCCACTGCGTGACGCCAAAGGCTTCTACAGCGTCTTCGGGGGGCTGCTCGCCGTCGCCGGGATTGTGGTGCTGATACCTCACGCGCCACTCGGACTGATCACGTTGGCGGTGCAAGCGATGTGTGGACTGATGTTGCCGAGTACGTCGATCTTCGTCTTGTTGATGGCCAACGACCGCGAGGCACTGGGTCCCTGGGTCAACGCGCGCTGGTTGAACGCTGTCGCCGTGGTGATCATCGCGATTCTCATCGTGCTATCGGTGACCATGATGGTCTCGACTCTGTTCACGTCGGTCGACGTGGTGGCGATGCTCGAATGGACTGGCGGCATCGTGGGATTGGGCGTCACCATTGGACTTCCCATCGGGCTACACCGCCAAGGTCCCAGCGTTCAGTACGATGTCGACCGTCTCGACTGGCGAATGCCCCGACTGGCCCTGTTGGAGCGACCGAAGCGTTCGCGCGCGCGTCGCTGGCTCTTGATGGCAATCGGAACCTATTTGAGCGCGGCGGGGACATTGCTAGCCGTACGAATCATCCAATTGGCGACCTCGTAGTCTTTCCAGATGACGTTCAGCCCGACGCTCGTGTGTGTGCACGCGCACCCCGACGACGAAGCGCTCTTCACTTCCGGCGTGACGTCGCATTACGGCGACCTCGGCTACCGGGTCGTGTTGATCTCGTGCACGAACGGACAACTCGGCATAGACGGCCACGGGCGACCGGGGTCGGATCCGCTGCACGATGTTCAGGTCACGCGCGCCACCCGAGCTGGGGAGTTGCAGCGCGCGGCAATCGTGGCCGGGTTCTCTCGCGTCGTGACACTCGGCTACGACGACTCGGGCATGAAGGGTTGGCCGCAGAACGAACTTCCGAATGCCTTCATGAACGCCAACGTCCCAGCCGTCGCGCGCTCGCTCGCCGCCATCATGGACGAAGAGAGCGCGTCGGTGGTGGTGACCTACGACGAGAACGGGTTCTACGGCCACCCCGACCACATCATGACCAATGTCGTGACGCGTGCCGCGCTCGAGTTGGCCGCGAGTCCGCGACGCCTGTACTACCCGGTCGCCCCGAAGGGCGTCCTGGAGGAATTCGTGGCTGGCGCCCGAGCGAACGGCGTGGTGCTGCCGGCGTGGATCGAGGACGCCGACAACACGGTGTCCGACGATATGGTCGCGACGACGATGGACGTGCGTTCCTATACCAAGCGCAAGCACCTGGCGATCGCGACTCACGCTTCACAAGTGGACAACGCGGATCTTGTCACGATGGACGAAGAACTCTTTACGCTGCTGTTCGGCATCGAGTACTACCAACGTGCCTGGAGCCGAGATGTGACATCCGGCGATGAGACTGATCTCTTTGGAGGACTGTAAATGGAACAGCTGACCTTTCTTGCGGTGCACGCCCATCCGGACGACGAGGCGAGCTCCACGGGCGGTCTCTACCGACTGCTCGCTGACCAGGGCGTGCGAAACGTACTCGTCACGTGCACCAACGGCGAGTGCGGCGACGCTCCCGACGGCGCCAAGCCCGATGCCGACCACCACGACGGCGACGAGGTCGCCGCGATTCGCGCGGTCGAACTCAACAATGCCGTGAAGATCCTCGGCATCGATCGACTGGTCCGACTCGGCTACCGCGACTCCGGCATGAAGGGCTGGCCGCAGAACGACGACCCCGAATCGTTCTGGGCGACGCCGGTCGAAGTGGCGGGAGCGAAGTTGGCCGAGGTTTTGATGGAAGAACGGCCTCAGGTCATCATGACTTACAACGAGCATGGCTTCTACGGTCACCCCGATCACATCCAGGCGCATCGAATCACACTTGCTGCGCTCAAGATGATCGACTACGAGCCGACGCTTTATTTCAACGCGATCCCGGCATCGGTTATGGTCACCTGGCGCGCGCGCTGGGAGCAAGAGGACCGCGAGCGCGCCGAAGCCGACGCCGCCAAGGGCATCGTTCGTGAGCCGGCAACACCCGACCCCGACGAAGAGCAGTTCGAGATGGGCACCCCCGATGACGAGATTGGGGCCACTATCGACATCAGCGAGGTCAATGGAGCGAAGTTCGACGCACTCGAGGCCCACATCTCGCAGATCGCCGACTCCTTCTGGATGAAGATGGGCCGCGAGCGGTTCATGGAGACGATGACCAAGGAATGGTTCGTTCGCGTGACCAACCCGAAGAACGTCCAAGGTGACGTCGCCGACATCTTTGCCGGATATCGATAACCACGCGCGCGTCGGCGTTATTACAAGGTCGCCAATTCTTCTTCGGTAAAGGGTCGTAGTACGCAGAACTCATTTCCTTCGGGGTCCCCAAGTACAACCCAGGTGCTGTCGCTCGACTGACCGACGTCAACGTGCCTAGCGCCAAGTCCGATGAGGCGTTGGACTTCGGCGAATTGGTCGCTCGGACGCAGGTCCAGATGCACACGGTTCTTGGCGACGCGATCGTCGGGGACCAAAAGAAAGACGATGTCCGGCGCGATCCCGTCCCCACGTGATCCAGCCGGAGGCTCCAGAACGACCTCTTCAGTTTCCACCGACGTGATGCGCCAACCGAGCGCTTCGGCCCAGAAGGCAGCAAGCCGAGCTGGATCGAGGCAGTCGATACTCACGTTCTGAATTCGAATGGCCATGGCGTCACTCTATGGTGCGACGCAGTCAACTCCTCGCCACGGAACCGTGTTGGCGTCTCGACGTACGGTCGACCACAATGACTATTCGAAGTGCGCTAGCCGCGTCGAAGCGCTGAGTTCAGAGTCTCTTCCACTCTCTGGTGCATGCCTTCGAAGTCCACCTTCAATCGTCGACCGGCTTGCAGTTGGAGGAAGTCACCCCAACCGGGGAGGTACTTCAGCAAGCCCTCCACATCCCACCAGCGATCGACGGTACTCCCCGAAAGTGATTCATAAAGTTCGAGGAACTCCTGAGCGAGTTCACTCGAATAGAGCACACTGAGATTCAATCGTGCGTGCGCGACGTCGATTCCCGTTGAGCCCAACGATCCCCAGACCCAGTCAACGACGCTGGTGAGTCGCCCTCGTCGCCACAACAGATTGAACTGCTGGTAGTCGTGATGGACAAAACACGGAATAGGGTCAGGCGGACTCTCCTGGACGAGCGCAATCGCCTCTTGCCAAAGATCCGGTCGTGTTGACCACTCCGGCACCTTGAGATTCGCTTGGTCGAGCCACGACTCCGCCGCAGGAGCATCGATGTGGGTGTCATGAATACGTACCAACATTGACGCGATTTGGAGTAGCCAGTCCTCCGGATCCTTTGGCGTCAGTTCAACGTGGCCGTCGAGATACGACATGAGAAGCGCGGAGTCCCCGCACTCGTTGCCGTCAGGATCTAGGCCCAGCAGCCGAGGAGCGGGGACGTCAGTTTGTTCCAGATCAGTGAGGATCCGCGCTTCACGCACTACGCGCTCAGGTCCATCGTTCGCGTGATCATCTACCCAACGACGCAGAACGCAACGATGGTGGCGACCTTTCGGATCGACGATCGAGACTGCGTGCATTGCAGAAGTAATGCCTCCGGTCAATCGACGTACGGACACCACGGCTGCGTTTGCACCGATCGACCGTGCGACCCAGCGCAGTGCCTTCTCAGACGGAACCGTGAACTCAAGATCTCGATTCACGGTCAGTGGCCGTACAATAAAGCGAGACCAACCGTGACGATGACGAGCACGATGATGAATCGCCGTCGTCGCTGGTTTGACATCTCGGCGAAGAATTGTCGGGTGCCGAAGTTCCCTCCTTGTTTCCCGTCCGTTCCGAATCCGGGGAATCGCTGAATCGCGACCGATTCACGTTCCGCCGTACGCCGAGACTGCTCTATTGCAGCGAGTCGCGCGTTTCGTTGCTCCGCGGTCTCCAACGAGGCGCCGCATCGAGCACAGCGCACGTTGTCCGACGTCTGGACTTCATGACAACGCGGGCATGAGACGTTGGACACGCGGTCATTCGTTGGCGACGAATCCGACGTCATGTCTTCACCGTACAGCCGATAGGCGATGCTGTTTCTAGTAGCGATACGAGTCCGGCTTGAAGGGACCCTCGACCGGCACGCCAATGTAATCGGCCTGCGTCTTCGTGAGCGTGGTGAGTTTCACGCCCAGCGCATCGAGGTGCAGTCGCGCCACCTTCTCGTCGAGGTGCTTGGGAAGGACGTAGACCTTCTTCTCGTAGTTCGCATTGTTCACGAACAGCTCGATCTGGGCCATGGTCTGGTTGGTGAAGGAGTTACTCATCACGAAACTCGGGTGACCGGTCGCGTTGCCGAGGTTCAACAGGCGTCCCTCGGACAGCACGATGATGGCGCGTCCGTTGGGCATGATCCACTTGTCCACCTGGGGCTTGATGTTCTCGCGTCGAACGCCCGCCAGGTTCGCCAGCCCTGCGATATCGATCTCGTTGTCGAAGTGACCTATGTTGCCGAGTATCGCCTGGTGCTTCATCATCAACATGTGGTCGACCGAGACGATGTCGCGGTTACCCGTCGCCGTGATGATGATGTCGGCGTAAGGGAGAGCTTCCTCGAGCGTCGTGACCTGGAATCCGTCCATCGCCGCCTGCAGCGCGCAAATGGGATCGACTTCGGTGATGATCACTCGCGCCCCTTGGCCCTGCAGCGACTCGGCCGAGCCCTTGCCGACGTCGCCGTAGCCGCACACTACGGCGACCTTGCCCCCGATCAAGGTGTCAGTGGCCCTATTGATACCGTCGATCAACGAGTGGCGACAGCCGTACTTGTTGTCGAACTTGGACTTCGTGACGGCGTCGTTCACGTTGATCGCGGGGAACAACAACGTGCCGTCGCGCTCCATCTCGTACAGGCGGTGGACGCCCGTGGTGGTCTCTTCCGAGACGCCGATGAGTCCTTCGGACATCGGTCCAAAGAGCTTCTCGCCGCTCGAGATGATCCGGTCGAGCAACTCCAAGATGACTCGGTACTCTTCTGAGTCCGCGCTCTCGGGAGCCGGCACGAAGCCGGCGCGTTCGAATTCCAGTCCCTTGTGGACGAGCTGTGTCGCGTCGCCCCCATCATCCAAGATCATCGTGGGACCGGCGTGACCGGGCCAACGCAGCAGCTGCTCCGTGCACCACCAGTACTCCTCCAATGATTCACCCTTCCAGGCGAACACCGGGACACCTTGTGGATCGTCAACCGTGCCATTGGGACCGATGACGGCGGCAGCGGCGGCGTGGTCCTGAGTGGAAAAGATGTTGCAGCTGACCCACCGAACGTCGGCACCGAGCGCCACCAGGGTCTCGATCAGCACCGCGGTCTGGATAGTCATGTGGAGCGAGCCGGCGATACGAGCACCGCTCAACGGCTTGGACCGTCCGAACTCGGCGCGCATGGCCATGAGGCCAGGCATCTCGTGCTCGGCGAGGATGATTTCGGCTCGACCGAAATCGGCCAATGAAAGGTCGGCAACTTTGAAGTTGAAGGTGGCAGAGGTCATGGTTCTCCTAGGAGTTAGCGATTTCCAGGCGCCGACCTCTGTCGCTCACGCCTAGAAATATGGTACCGCGTCAGACGCCGACGCGAAACTCCACGACGTCGCCATCGCGCATGACGTACTCCTTACCTTCGATGCGCGCCTTGCCCGCGGCTTTCACCTGCGCCATCGAGCCAAGCGACATGAGGTCATCGAACGAGACGACCTCAGCCTTGATGAAATGCTTCTGGAAGTCGGTGTGGATCTCGCCCGCCGCCTCGGGCGCCGTGGCTCCCCGGTGGATCGTCCAGGCTCGCGTCTCCTTCGGGCCAGCCGTCAGGAAGGTCTGGAGACCGAGTGTCGCGAAACCGACGCGCGACAAGAGCGCCAGGCCGGACTCTTCTTGACCGTAGGACTGAAGCAACTCAAGCGCTTCGTCATCGTCAAGATCAGATAGCTCGGCCTCAACCTTCGCACAGAGGATGACCGACGGCGATGGTGCGACCGAGGCGGCGAGCGCCGCGCGACGGGGCCCGTCGCTCAACGTCTCCTCATCGACATTGAAGACATAGATGAACGGCTTGTCGGTCAAGAGATGCATGTCGGCCAACACGTCGCGGTCGAGGTCCTTGACCTTGGAGATGACGAGACCCTGATCGAGCGCGGCCTGTGCCTTCTTCACCTGGGTCAAACGAGATTGCGCGTCGCCACCACCGCGTTTGGCTTCACGTTCCAAACGGGTGACGACTTTCTCAACCGTTTGCAAGTCTGCGAGAATGAGTTCGGTTTCAATCGTCGCGACGTCGCTTTCGGGGTCGATTCGCCCGTCGATGTGGATGACGTCGTCATCCACGAAGACCCGCACGACCTCGCATATCGCGTCGCATTCTCGGATGGCGGCGAGAAACTGATTGCCGAGACCTTCACCCTCAGAGGCGCCCTTCACAATGCCGGCGATGTCGACGAACGTCACCGTCGCCGGGATGATCTTCTCTGAATCGAACATGGCGGCCAGTCGGGCGAGTCGCGCGTCGGGCACGGAAACCACGCCGACGTTGGGCTCTATGGTGGCGAAGGGATAGTTGGCCGCCAGTACGTGGTTGTGGGTGAGCGCATTAAAGACCGTCGATTTACCGACGTTCGGGAGCCCAACGATGCCGATTGAGAGTCCCATGGAGGTTCCACGTTACACGGATGAAGTTAGGCGATCTCCTTTAAGACACCGACCGTCGATTTCCAGACGACGGTCGGCCTGCTCGACGATCTTCTCATCGTGCGTCACGACGAGGACCGTCGCCTGCTGGGTCGAGGCCGCCTCACGAAGCAACTGAACGATCGTCTGTCCGGTGCCTTTGTCGATTGATCCGGTCGGCTCGTCGGCCAGAATCAATTAAAAAGGACGATCGGCGACCGGCCAAGCCTCCAGTCCCATCAGCTAAGCGAAGACCAAGAATCGGTTGGTGTGTCGCGACGTGTTGCTCTACTGTCGTTTCATGGAAACACCAAAAGTGGTAGAAGGCTTTGCGCCATTCGAAGAGTGGCAGACGTGGTACCGAGTCACCGGCGACCTGCAGTCTGGTCCGACTCCCTTAGTGGTTGCCCACGGGGGACCGGGTTGTTCGCACGACTACCTGCTCGTGCTCGCCGAGCTCGCCGAAGGGGGACGCCCCGTCGTGCACTACGACCAAGTGGGAGGCGGCCGTTCGACGCATATGCCCGGTAAGGGTGGCGACTTCTGGACGGTCGACCTCTTTTTGCGCGAGATGGAGAATCTACTCATCCACCTCGGCATCAACGATCGATACTTCTTGCTCGGCCAGTCATGGGGCGGGATGCTCGGCGCCGAGCACGCCATTCGCCAGCCCGCGGGACTCAAGGCGCTGGTGATCAGCAACTCACCCGCATCCATGGCGCTCTGGGCGAGCGAAGCCAAAATCTTGCGGGGCCGACTGGAGCCGGAAGTTGAAAAGGCTCTCGACCGCAACGAGGCGGCCGGCACCACTGAGGACCCGGAGTACCTCGCGGCCCAGCAGGTGTACTACGACCTGCACGTCTGTCGAGTCGTACCGAATCCTCCCGAAGTGGTACGGACATTCGAGATGTTGAACGAAGATCCCACGGTCTACAACGTCATGAACGGCCCCAACGAGTTCTTCTGCATTGGGACGCTTCGAGACTGGAGTGTCGTTGACGAGGTGCGCCAGATCACGGCACCGACCCTGCTCGCTTCGGGTCGATTCGACGAGGCCACGCCTGGGACGGTGCAACCATTTTTTGACACTATTCCGGACGTGCGCTGGGAAATATTCGAGAACTCGAGTCACATGCCATTCATCGAAGAACCCGAGCACTATCTCGAAGTCATCGAGGGATTCCTGTCGAACTACGACCAGTGATGTTGTCGTACGTTCCATCCTGGTTGCCCGGCGGCGTGTGAAATTTGCTCGTCCGACAAACCGGCGTTCAATGAACGGCGACCGGTCGTTATGTGGCGTGCCACCATCCCAGAAATCTGGAGAAAATCGCCCCGACTTCGTGATGAACCAATCGGACGCGAATTGATCGACCAATCACACGCGGTTTCCAAGAGCCGAACAACATTCGAACCCTTCGACAAGTTGCCATACAAAAAGTGCAATACTCTCCTGAATGGCAACCACTATCTCTCCCTTCGCGCTCTCCCTTCGCGCGGGCCGGTCACGAGCCAAGCCTGATGCATGAGTAATCGCGACGTGTCGATCGCCAACTACGAACAGTTCTTTGGGAGTTCGTCGGACCTGATGGCGGTCGTAGACCTTGACGGCAATTTCGTCCAAGTCAATCCGGCCTATCGCCACATCCTCGGGTGGGAACCAGATGACTTGATCGGTCAACCCTGCACCGACTACTTCCACCCGGACGAACTCGAGCGTGTGACGACGGCGTTCGATCCAGTGGACGGTGTCACGCCGAGCGCCGTCGAACTTGACGTTCGAGAACGCTGTCACGACGACACGTACCGATGGATGAACTGGACGATCCGTAGAGACGGCGATCTCTACTATGCGGTTGGACACGACATCACGCACCGCCGAGAGACCTACGAGGCGTTGGCCGTCAGCATGGAGAAATCGCGCGCCATTTTTGACGCCGCCGTCGATTCCATCGTCGTTGTCGACAAGGATCTCCATGTCGTCGAAGCGAGCTCGTCCAACGACATGACCTTCGCCTTTACCCGAGAAGAGACCAAGGGCCGCTCGGCCCTCGATTTCGTACATCCCGAAGACCAGGAGATGGTTCGCGAAGCGCTTGAACGCGGTTTCGTCAACGACGAGGTGGTCAAGGTTCGTTTCCGAGGTCTCCACACCGACGGTCACTGGGTGACGATCGAGTCTCGAGGTCGAGTGCTTCATGACGCCCAGGGTGACGTCGCGGGAGCCGTCGTCATATCTCGCGACGTCACCGAATCCGTGGAGGCCGAGCGAGCGTTACAGCTCGCCAAGGACGAGGCCGAGAGGGCAAACGTGGCCAAGAGCGAGTTCATGTCGCGCATGAGCCACGAACTTCGCACGCCGCTCAATTCGGTACTGGGCTTCGCTCAGATTCTTCAGATGGAGTTGCAGTCGCCCAACGAGCTCGAGATGATCAGCTACATCGTGAAATCGGGTGGCTATTTGCTCGAGCTCATCAACGAAGTGCTCGATATCTCGCGTGTAGAGACCGGCAGCATCGCCGTGTCGTTGGAGTTGGTGTCGCTGGACGCCTTGGTTATCGCCTGTCTCAACGTCGTCTCGGCTGACGCCGTCGCGTCCGGAGTCGAGATCATCAATCACTGTGAATCCAACTGTCTGGTTCGCGCTGATCCCCAACATCTCCAACAGGTTCTCGTGAATCTCCTCTCGAACGCCATCAAGTACAACCACGCCGGGGGAGCGGTCACCCTGACGTGCGACGAAGACGGCGATCGCGTACGACTTCACGTGACCGACACCGGTCCGGGCGTGGCACCCCAACTGCACGATCGGCTTTTCGCACCATTCGACCGACTCGACGCGGCGTCCAAAGGCATCGAGGGCACTGGTTTGGGACTGGCCTTGTCGAAAGGTTTGATGGAGTCGATCGGTGGTTCACTCGGCGTCGAAAGTCAAGAGGGAGCTGGCTCTACCTTCTGGATAGAGCTGCCTCTGGCGACGACGTCGGCGAACTTCTTGGAAGCATCGAGGGACGCAGATTCTTCGACACACTGCCTCGAAACATTGACGGCGACCGTGCTGTACATAGAAGACAACGTGGGCAACGTGCGCTTGATGGAACGATTGATGGTCCATCGACCGAACGTGCGACTCATCACGGCGTTGGAAGGAAGACTCGGGCTCGAATTGGCCCGTCAACACCGCCCCGATCTCATACTTCTAGACGTGCACATGCCCGACCTCTCGGGTTACGACGTGCTCGAGCTTCTCCGCGACGAAGCCAGCACGGCGTCGATCCCAGTCGTAATGCTCTCGGCCGACGCATCACACGAACAAGTTCAGAAATTCAGTGACGCTGGCGCACGAGATTACCTGACTAAGCCGCTCGACCTTCGGATCTTTCTCTCTCAGCTTGAGTTCTACCTGAGC
>Ga0307372_10006512_pt1 | contig 17026 bp, 17 predicted proteins | sample OX1MG_FD_202533 | JGI IMG/M metagenome (GOLD analysis project Ga0307372, IMG submission 202533) | Soil microbial communities from Risofladan, Vaasa, Finland - OX-1 | ecosystem: Environmental > Terrestrial > Soil > Coastal area > Acid sulfate soil | place: Finland: Risofladan, Vaasa | collected... | reverse complement strand
ATACCTCGCGGACCGCGTCACGGACCGCGTCGAGCAGGAAATCCAGTTCCTCCGCGCTGATCGATAGCGGCGGCATCAGGATAATCACGTCGCCCAGCGGACGGATGACAACGCCCTTGTCGCGCGCGCGCGTGATTACGCGATGACCGATCATCTGCTCCGGCGGAAACGGGATCTTGCGCGCAGGATCTTCCATCAACTCGATTCCAACCATCAATCCCTGCTGGCGGATATCCGCAACCTGCGGCAGATCGGGCGCGAGCCCGGCTTGCTCGGACGAGCTCGTCGGGCTCGAGCGCTGGAGCGCCGAGCGATCACTCTCGGCCAGGAGCAGGCAGTCACGGTACCGGATTGACCGCCACGAAGCGGCCGTTTGCGCCGGTGGCAATCCGGCGCTCATATAGCCGCCGCGCACCGGGCCCAACGTCAAGGTCTTGGAACCGTGCTGTGCGGTCGCTTATCGGTGAAGCAACATAGCCGCTTTGGCAAGAACCAGCTTCATTAGGAACGACATCGGATAGCGCGAATAATGGGGAACATCGGTTGGAATTGAGCGGCCGTCGGGCCTGAACTTGGTGCAAATGCGCATCTGCACGGGCAAGACATCTCCTTGGCATCGAGCGCGGTACAGGTCAACCCAGTGTTTGCCATCATCAAAATTGAGAAACATCGCCGAATTACAGCAGGTCGCGATCACTCGATTGGTCGTAGAGTTTTCTCTGATCTTGTGATGTCTCAACAGTGAAGTGCCCTTCAGGCACGTTACGCGATCCTTCCGATATACGAGATATGCCGTTCCCCCATCCGGATCCTGAACAGAAATAGCATGGGGTAGCGACTGAATCTGCCGAGCTCCTTCCTGACAATCGTCGCAGTAGCAGATGACACTGGTAATTGGTGCGCCGATAGCCTCAATTGCGACATGCCCACACACGCAGTTGACGGTCGCAGTAGCCTGAAGTGGTTTATCCATACGTTACACCGCTGCGTTTCGCGCCCGGCAGTCCGACTGCATGAGCATAAATCTCGCCCACTTTGACGAATCAGCCGGCCAGCGGCCTTCCGGTCTCCAGCAGCGACTTCAGGTCGCTGATGATCCAGGACCATCCGCCACCGCCGCGACCGTTGAATTTACTGTCAGTCGCTGCGGCCATCAGCGGCGCACCCTCGAGTTCGTGCGTCACAGTGACTCGGCAGAATCCGGCGCCCGTCGGCTCGATCTCCCAGGTAATTCGGGTGAATCCTTCCGCCTTGTTTTGCTCTGAAAAGAGAAACCGGAGCGTCTGTACCAACCTTCGCGGTGGATTAACCTCAACCACCTCGCCATCGAGAATCACCTCGGGTAATCCCATGGCTCGCATCTCTGCGCTGGACTGAGACTGATACGTGCCACCGGGCCTTAAGTCGTATATTGCGCGTGCACGATACCCGTATTTGCTCGTCCACTCCGGCGTTGTGATCGCATCCCAGATCGCCTCCGGTGTTGCCCGAATATAAATCTGGTGAATCTGCGTCGTTACGCTCTCTTTTTTGCCGGAATCCATTTCTTGTTCTCCAGAGTTGTCTTCAGATCTGCGAGCGCCGATACCTGGCGTTCGGTGAACTTGTCAATCCAGCGGTCATGAATCAGTCGAATCGGCACCGCGTTGAGAAAGTGCATCTTTTCCCGACCATCCCGACGACTGATGACTAATCCAGCGGCTTCAAGAACGCGTAGATGTTTCATCACGCCGAAGCGCGTCATCGGCACCTTGGATTCCAATTCGCTGAGCGTCTGGCTATCGCTCTCAAAAAGTAGATCCAGCAAGAAGCGGCGCGTGGAATCGCCGAGCGCCTTAAAGATTTGCTCCTCGTTGAACATCAGGAGCATTATAGGTGACCGATTAGTCACATGTCAATCAAAGCCAGGCTCCTCAGATCCTTTTTCGGATCGATATGCGCGCGGGCAGCGGACGAAAAAAACAGGGCCGGCTTTATGGCCGGCCCTGTGCTTGCCTCGATGCGTGGCGCGAACGCGCTACTGGTTTTTCGCGGTCGCGTTGGGCTGAATATCGCCCTTGGCGAGCTGGAGCTTGAACGTGTTCCAGTGTTTCAGGATTTCGATTGCCTTTTCGAGCTGCAAGTCTTTTTCCTTGACCGGCTTGCCGCCCTTGGCGCCGAGCGCGGGCGTGGTCTGGTCGGCCGCCGGCGCAGGCTCGGACTCGCCGCTGGTCTTGGGCTTTTTCTGATGCTGCCCGTTCTTGAAATGATGCGGCAGATCGCGCTCGTGAATTTCCTCATCCTGATCGATCTGGACGCCCGGTAATTCCAGCGCCGCAAGGGTCGGCTTGGGCGGTTCGCTCTCGACGTCGGGCGTGATCCCGACGGCCTGGATCGAACGGCCGTTGGGCGTGAAATAGCGCGCGGTGGTCAGGCGCAGGGCGGATTGATCATCGAGCGGCAGAATAGTCTGCACGGAGCCTTTACCGAAGGTCTGCGTGCCGACGATCACGGCGCGCTTCTGGTCCTGCAACGCACCCGCGACGATTTCGCTGGCGCTCGCGCTGCCGCCGTTCACCAGCACCACCATCGGATAATCGCTGAAGTCTTTTTTCTTGTGCGAAAAATACTTCTGCTGCTGGTTCTCGAGCCGCCCTTGCGTATAGACGATCATCCCGCCGTCGAGAAATTCGTCCGAGATCTTTACCGCCTGATTGAGCAGACCGCCCGGATTGTCGCGCAGGTCGAGCACCAGACCCTTGATATGGCCGTGGCCGTCCTTGCGGAATTGCTCGAGCGCCTTCTCGACGCCTTCGTCGCTCGCTTCCTGGAAGGTCGTGATGCGCAGGTAGGAGTAGCCGTCTTCAAGTTCCTTTGATTTGACCGACTGGATCTTGATCACGTCGCGCGCCATCGAGACCGTGAACAGCTCGGGCACGCCGGTGCGATGAATCGTCAGCTTGATCTTGCTGCCGCGCGGACCACGCATCCGCTTGACCGCTTCGGTCAGCGTCATGTCCTTGGTGAAATCGTTGTCGATCTTGATAATCTGGTCGCCGGCCTTGATTCCCGCCCGATAGGCCGGAGTGTCCTCGATCGGCGCGACGACCGTGAGCACGCCGTTCTTGATCGTGATTTCGATTCCCAGTCCGCCAAAGCTGCCGCGGGTTTCGACCTCGAGGTCGCGATACAGCTCGGGGGTCAGGTAGGCGCTATGCGGATCGAGCGACGCCAGCATCCCGGTGATCGCGCCGTCGATAAGTTGCTTGGTTGAGACCGGCTCGACGTAGTTCTTCTGCACGATCGCAAGAACATTGGCGAAGGTTTCGAGCTGCTGGTAGGTATCGTTCGGCAGCGCCTGCGCGCGGCGCACCGCGATTTCCTCTAGTCCGAGAAAGCAGGCGATCAAAAAGACCGCCAGCGTGATAGCCCATCGATTTCGCTTGAATACTGACATCCATCACCCGCGAGCCTTGGGGTTTTATCATTTAAGCAGAAGGGCGGCAGCGATGCACAGGGGTAAATTGCCCCATCCGTCCCGCGCCGCGCCTGGCCAAATACGCTGACGTCCTCTCCTGACCCTCCTGGTCCTAGCCTTCCTTGGAGTCCAGCAACTGCTTGAGAGCGTCCTTTACGTCGGGCCGCGACCAATCGAACGCGCCCATATGATGCGCCACGATCTGGCCCTTGCGGTCGATTATGAACGTCTCGGGCACGCCCGAAACGTCGTACGATTCGCCGACTTTGTTTTCAGGATCGAGCAGAATCGTGAAGTGGTAGCTGTTTTTCGCGACGTAGGGCGCAACCACGCTGCGCCCCTTGGTGTCCTGGCTGACGGCGAGCATCACGAAGTCCTGATTGCCTTTGAACTCATCGTACAGCGTTTCCATCGAGGGCATCTCCTCGCGGCACGGACCGCACCAGGTGGCCCAGATGTTGAGGAAGATCACCTTGCCGCGCAGTTGATCGAGTGAAAGCGTGGTGCCGTCGAGCTTCTCGAGCTTGAAGTCGGCGGCCTTGGCGCCCGCGGGAACGACTTGCTGCTCCTGCTGCCGGGATACAGCGGATTCGCCCGCGCCGTGCCGGCGATAGTTGCTCGCCACGATCAATGTGACGCCCGCAGCCACCGCGGCGATCGCAATTAACTGCAAGAGCCGCCGGTTCATGCGCTTGTTGATCTCATGATTGGATTGCTCGACCGCGCGCGGCGCCGCGCCGGATCAGGCGCGCGCGACCTCCTTGGCCGTTGCGTCGGCGTGCTTTTCGCCCGAGAGCATCCACGCGATACCGCCTACGATCATCATTCCAATCGCGATAACCTGCGCCTCGCTAAGCCCCGCGAACACGCGCGGGTTCACGCGCAGGAACTCGACCATGAAGCGCGAGAGTCCCGCCAGGATTAGATAGAGATAGAGCAGGCGACCGTCGGTAAGACCTTTCTTGCGCAAACTCCAAAGAATCAGGAATACGCCGGTATAGAGAATCGCCTCGTAGATCGGCGTCGGATGCACCCGCACGCCGGGAAAATAACCCGAGACGAGCGTTCCGCCAGGCCCGAGCTTGAGCACGGTCTCGGAGTTCCATCCGACAATCGCCTTGGGATAAGCCATCGCCCAAGGCAGAGTCGAGGGCAGCCCCCAGTCGCCGTCGCCGGAAAGCAGGCATCCGATCCGCCCGATCGCCTGCCCGATCGCGAGCGCCGGAGCGCTCATGTCGGCGGTCTGCAGGAACGGGATTCCATAGCGCCGCGAAACGAAGTATACCGCGATGATCCCGCCGATCATCCCGCCGTACCAGACGAAACCCGAGCCGGAAAAGATCATCGACTTCGGGTCGGCCCAGTAGCTCGAAAAGTTGTTGAATATATCGAGCAGGCGCGAGGACGCGATCCCGATGACCGCCGCCCAGACGATCAGCGACGACGCATAGTCCGGCGAAATTCCGCGCCGGCGGCATTCGGTGGACACGACCCAGTCGGCGACCAGAAAGCCCAGCGCCATCATCAGGCCGTAGCTGTAAACCGTGAGCGGACCAATATGAAACAGGACGGGAATCATCGACGCATCACACTATAGTACGCGGGTTGGCGGGTCGAACAGCGGATTGTGCGCGGCCATTAGCTTGCGAGATTTCCGTCCTGACATGATATTGACGCATTTATGCGTGCGATTGTTCAACGCGTCAGCCGCGCCCAGGTGCGCAGCGGCGGAAATGACCGCGGCGCCGGCAAAGTTCTTGGCCAAATCGGCCGGGGCTTCGTGGTTTTGCTCGGGGTGGCGGCCGGAGATACCGAGGCCGACGCGCAGTTCATCGCCGACCGAACCCTCAAGATGCGCGTGTTCGCCGACGCGGCCGGCAAGATGAACCTCGCGCTCGACGCGCCCGAAGTCGGCGGCGCGCTTCTGGTCGTGTCGCAATTCACGCTGCTTGCCGACACCGGCGCGGGTCGGCGCCCGTCATTTACGGGGGCGGCGGCACCCGACGACGCGCGCCGCCTTTACGAGTACTTTCTCTCGCTCATCCGGGCGCGCGATGTTAAGCTTGAAACAGGCGAGTTCGGCACCGCGATGCAACTGGAGCTGGTCAATGACGGGCCGGTGACGATCATCCTGGACAGCCGCGACCGCAAGTAATTTCGATGCCGCGAGCGGGATTTTACGCCGTCGAGTCGGGCAAGATATCTTTCCGGCGCGACGGCAACTGGTACACCGACGAAGAGCGGATCGACAATCCGCGCATCGCGACGTTGTTCAGCCAATCGATTCGGCAAAATCCCGACGGCTCGTACTTCCTGCAAGTCGGCGACGAACGCGCATCGATCGCGGTCGAGGACACGCCCTTCGTGGTACGCACGTTAGAGGACGACGAACTGGGCGGATTCATCGCGGTGCTGAACGACGACACGCGCGAGGAGCTGGAGCCTGCCACGCTCGAGGTCGGCGCGGGCAACGTTCTCTACGCCCTGGTGAAGGGCGGTGCGTATCGGGCGCGGTTTCTGCGCAACGCCTACTATCATCTGGCTGATCGGCTCGAAGCCGACGATGCGGGCCGCTTCTATTTGCGAATTCGCGGCGCGCGCCATCCGATTTCAGGAGCGCGCAGCTGAGCGATGCATCTGCCCGAGCCGCATCTGCATATTGTGCTCGTGCGTCCGGAGATTCCGCAGAATACCGGCTCGATCGCAAGGCTGGCGGCAGCCACCCGCACGCGATTGCATCTGGTGGGTCCGCTGGGCTTCTCGCTCGAGGATCGATACCTGAAGCGCGCGGGACTCGACTACTGGCCGCTGGTCGATCTGCGAACCTATCGCGATTGGGACGACTTCGCGCGCGAATATCCCGCACCACCGGCGAAAATATTTTCCGCCCGCGCCGAAAAGAACTATCTCGCGGCGAAATACGCACGCGGCGACTTTCTGATGTTCGGCAGCGAGACCAAGGGACTCGGCCGCGAGTTTATTGCCGAGCGCGCCGACCATGCCTATCAGGTTCCAATCTTCGAGCCGGGAGTTCGCAGCCTGAACCTCTCCAACGCGGTCTCGATCGTCGTCTATGAAGCACTGCGCCAGACCGGCGCACTCGCGTGACGGCGGAAAGCCGTGAATTGAGATGCGGCTAATGCTTGCGCGTGCCGCAGGCGCCGCTCGAGCATCCGCCGCCGCATCCGCCGGCGCGCGGGGCACTCGGCGCGCCGATATAGTAGCCGGTCGATTCGAGCTCGGTCGCGCTGATCCATTCGATATCGGCCGCGATCGGTGTGTCGCAATGCGCACACAGGCGCCGCTCGATTCCCGCGTCGTCGAGGTCGAGGCAGGTGACGACGCTCTTGCCGCACCCTTTGCAGAAGGCGACTGGAAAAGTCGAAGCGATTGGCACGACCGAAGGCATCGTGGAATTGAGCATAGCCGAGCGGCCAGACCGATTGGTAGAGGTACCGACTCAATCGGCTACGCGCGGCGATAGGGCTCGCCGAGCGCCGACGGCGACGCGGCCTGTCCGCCGAATCCCGCCAGGACGACGAGCGTGAGTGCGTACGGCAACGCGAGAAAGAGCTGATACGGAACCGCCGTGCCTAGAGCCTGCAATCCAAATTGCAGCGCCATCGCGGCGCCGAACAGCAGGCTCGCCGCCGCGATTCCCCACGGATTCCATCGTCCGAGGATCACCACCGCCAGCGCAACGTAGCCGCGGCCGCCCGAGATATTTTCAACGAACGTGTTCGCATACGCGAGCGTCAGATACGCACCCGCCAATCCTGTCAGCACGCCCGACGCAAGCAGCGCGTGCCATCGCAGGCGATAAACGCCCAGCCCGAGTGCGTCGGCCGCCTCGGGCCGTTCGCCCGCTGCGCGCAGGATCAATCCGTAGCGCGTGCGCCAAAGCGAATACCCGATAAGGGGCACGACCGCGAAGGCCAGGTAGACGAAAGGATTGTGATGAAAAATCGCGGCGCCAAGAATCGGGATTCGCGTCAGCGGTCCGAACTCAAGCCGCGCCATCGGCTTGACCATGAACGCCATGCCGGTGATTCCAAAAAATTTCCGGTAGAAGACTCCCGTAATTCCCACCGCGAGAATATCGAGCGCGGTTCCGGCAACCACCTGGCTGACGGAAAGATTGACGACCAGGAAGGCAAGCATCGCGTTGATCGCGACGCCAGCCGCGATTCCCGCCGCAACTCCGGCGAGCGTCGAACCGGTAAAGTACGCGGCCACCATCGCGAAGAATGCGCCGCACAGCATCGCGCCTTCGATCCCGATATTGATCACGCCCGTCTCCTCGACGAGCAACTCGCCGAGCGCGGCGAGCAGGATGGGCGTCGCCATCGCGATTGCCGAATTGAGAAACGCGTCAAGCACCGGCGCGCGCTCCGGTATCGCCGCGCGCGGCGGAGTCGGCGCCGCGCGCGAAGAGTTCCGCGCGAATCCGCGTCCACGCGCTGGTATCGAACGCGAGCAGAATCATTATCACCAGTCCCTGGATCACCTGGACCAGTACGGGTGAGACGCCCTGCGCTCGCTGCATCGCCTGCGAGCCGTTATCGAGCGCGCCAAAGAAAATCGCCGACGCGATAATTCCGAGCGGGTTGAGCCGCGCGACAAGCGCCACCGCGATCGCCTCGAAGCCCCATCCGGGCGAGAATTTTTCGTACAGGCGATGCGTGATCGCACAGACCTGCACCGCGCCGCCGATTCCCGCCAGCGCCCCGGACAGCGCAAGGATCCCGATCGTGAGCCGCGCGATCGGAATTCCGAAAAATGCCGCGGCGCGCCGGTTGCGGCCCATCGCGCGCAGCTCGAACCCGTAACTGGTGTGAAACAGCAGCAGGTAGCATCCGATCGCCAGCACGATCGCGAGCACGATCGCCGGGTTGAGCCGTGTCGGCTCGATCGGCATGTACATCCGCGCGCTTGGCGCGATCGGCATGCTCTGCGGATACGCGCCCGAGGCTTCGATCAACGGGCCGTGCACGACCCAGCTAAGCACTTGCGCCGCGACGAAGTTCATCATGATCGTGCTGATAACCTCGTTGGTGTCGCGCCGCGCGCGGAGCCATCCGCAGATTCCGCCCCACATCGCGCCGCCGGCCGCGCCCGCCGCGAGCATGAGCCCGAGCGCGACGGGCCGCGGCCATCCGCCAAGGTACGGACCGATCGCGCCAGCCGCGATCGCGCCCGCGATCAGTTGCCCGTCGGCGCCGATATTCCAAAGCGCCCCTGAAAACGCGATCGAGACCGCAAGGCCGGTGAAGACCAGCGGCGTCGCTTTGACGAGGGTGTCCGCCGCCGCGTACCAGCTTCCGAACGCGCCCTCGTAAAGCGCGGCGAAGACGCCGACCGGAGAAGCGCCGAGCGCGAGCACGACCGCCGCGATAATCGCGCACGCAAGGATCAACGCCGCGATCGATTTTCCCACCGAGGAGAGCATCGCGCTCACTCCCAATTCCCGGCCATCAACATTCCCAGCCGCGAGGGATCGCGATCGCCCTGCCCGGTTTCGCGCATCCGCCCGCGGCTCATGACGAAGAGCCGCGCGGAGAGTTCGAGCAACTCGTCGAGGTCGCTCGAGACCAGGAGCACGGCGCCGCCGGCCGCGGCGAACTCGGCGAGCACGCGATGAACGTCCGCGGTGCCGGCGAGATCAAGCCCGCGGCAGATGTTGTGTGCGACGATCACGCGCGGAGCGGACGCAACCGCGCGCGCGACCTCGAGGCGCTGGCGATTTCCGCCCGATAGCGCCGACGCGAGCGCGTCGGGTCCCGGCGCGCGGATATGAAACCGCTCGAGGAGCACGCGGCAATATTCGATCGCGCCGCCGCGGCGAAGCCATCCGCGCGGCGCGAGCCGATCGCGAATCGCGCCGGCGAGCAGCAGGTTTTCCCAAATCGTCATATCGAGCACGAGCCCGTCCAGGTCGCGATTTTCCGGGATTACCGCGATCGCGCCGAGCGGACTCGCGGCGCTTGCGTCGGCAACGATCACGCGGCCCGATTGCGCGCTCCGCGCGCCTGCCAGGAGCTCGACCAGCTCGGTCTGCCCATTGCCATCGACGCCCGCAACTCCCGCGATCTCGCCGTGGCGGAGCACGAGCGAGACTCCGTCGAGCGCGCGATGCCCGTCGCGATCGAGCGACAGGTTTTCGATCGACAGCGCGGTCTCGCCGATTCCCATCGGCGGCGCAGGCGCCGTGGGCTCGGGCGCGATCTCGCCGATCATCAGGCGGGCGAGTGCGGCCTCCGACGTCTGCGCGGGCGTGGTGCGCGCGACGACCCGCCCCTGGCGCAAGACCGTAATGCGATCGGCGACGGCCAGCGCCTCACCGAGCTTGTGCGTGATCAAAACGATAATTCTGCCTTCGGCGCGAAGACCGCTGAGCAAGCCAAGAAACGGCGCGAGTTCGGCTGGCGCGAGCACTCCCGTCGGCTCGTCGAGGATCAGCACGCGCGGATTGAACGACAGCGCGCGCAGCACCTCGAGCCGGACGCGCTCCGCAACCGATCGGCGCTCGATCGTGCTCCCGGCTGGCGGCAGCGTGAAGCCGAGCTTGTCGGCGAGCGCGCGCGATTGCACCGCGACCGCGGGCAGATCGAAGGCGGCGGTACCGAAGCCGCCGAGCGCAAGATTTTCTTCCCAGGTGAAGCGCTCGAAGAGCATCGGGCTTTGATTCACCGCCGCGATTCCCGCGCCGAGCGCACCCGCCGCCGAGCCGCTGCGCAGCGCGGCGCCGTCGAGCGAAACTTCGCCCGAGTCGGGGCGCAGGCGCCCGGCAATTATATTCATCAGCGTGGTTTTACCGGCGCCGTTTTCACCGACCAAGGCGTGGATTTCGCCGGGAGCGGCGTCGAAATCGACGCGGTCGAGCGCGAGCGTCCGCCCGAAGCGCTTGGATATGTCGCGCGCGCGCAGCACCTATTGGGCGGTCACTCGCGGCGCGTGATTCGTGCGCACCCAGACGAGCGCGTCCTCACGCGTGGCGAGCGCGCCGTCGAGCTGAAGGTCTTCGACTTCCTTAAGAATGTCTTTGAAGCGCGGTCCCGGCGCGAAGCCCATTGCGATCAGGTCGTTGCCCGTGACGAGACGCGGCGGATGCATCTCGGCCGCCGAGATCGATTCGAGCGCGCGCCGGCAGAAATTCCAGTAGCCGAGGTAAGACGAAGAGGCGAGCGCGTCGAGCATCGCGACCTGCATCAGTTCGCCAAATCCTTCCTCGGCGAGCATCCGCTTAAGCGTGGCTTTGCGCATCCGCGGCGCCATGCACAGGCGCAGATGGTCCCGCACCAGATAGGCGACGCGCTCCTGGACAAAGTTCGAGCGCTTGAATCGCGCCATCATATCGGCCGCTGTCACCGCGCCCTGATCGGTATGCCCATAGAACGTGACCTTGCCGCCGTCGGCGACCGCGCGGCAGCGCGGCTTGGCGATATCGTGGAGCAGAATTCCGAACGCGACGGTTTCGCTGCATCCCGCCGGCAGCATCGAGACCGCAAGCCGCGTATGCGTCCAGACATCGCCCTCGGGATGGAAATTCTCGGGCTGGGCGCATCCGATCATCTCGAGCAGCTCGGGCGCGAGCGCCGCCCACAGTCCCGAGTCGCGCAGCAGGTCCATCGCGCGGCCAGCGCCGCCCTCGGTCATCAGCCTCACCATTTCATCGCCGATTCGTTCGGCGGCAATCTCGGTGATCGCGGGCGCCGTCTCCCGCATCGCATTCCACGTTGCCGGATCGATCTCGAAACCGAAGCGGGCGGCGAAGCGCGCGCCGCGCAGGATACGCAGGCGATCTTCGGCGAAGCGCTCGCGCGGATTTCCGATCGCGCGGACGATTCCGGCGCGCAGATCGCGCATCCCGCCGACCAGGTCGATCAGGCGATCGTTGCCGGGGTCGAAGAACATCCCGCCGATAGTGAAGTCGCGGCGCTTGGCGTCTTCCTCGATCGTGCCGAAACGCACCGATGACGGGCGGCGTCCATCGGTATATTCGGCGTCGGCGCGAAAGGTGGTGACTTCGTATTGCGCGCCGTCAAGGATTACCGCAATCGAGCCGAAGCGCGCGCCGACCGCGACCGTGTGATCGAACAAGCGTTGAACGACTTCGGGACGCGCATCGGTTGCGACGTCGTAGTCCTTGGGGACAAGGCCGAGGATTTTGTCGCGCACGCATCCACCGGCGAAAAAGGCTTGAAAGCCCGCCTCGCGCAAGCGGCGCACGATATGGCGCGCGCCGGATTCGAAATCGGCCGCCGCGGATTCCATGGTAGGCCCAAGTTTACAGGCTCAATAAGACAGCGCGCCATACCGGCGCAGCGGCACCGGCGGACGAGATGCCGGCCGCAATCCATAATCGTCGATCGTGCGCTACTACCCCTCGAGCGGGCGGACGCCGAGCGTGATACCCCCATCGACGGCGATTATCTGTCCAGTCACGTTCTTGGCCTTCTCGGAGCACAGCCACGCCGCCGCGCGGCCGATATCTTCCTCGGTCTGCTCGCGGCCCAGTGGCACGATCTGCTGCACGATCGCTTCAAACGCCTGGCGCGCTTTGTCATCGCCGCCGCCAACCGCCGCACCAAGCTGTTTCCAAATTTGGGTATAGATGACGCCCGGCGCGACGGCGTTGACGCGAATTCCCGAGGGCGCAAGCTGCGCGGCAAGCGTCCTGGTGTATGAAATCACGCCCGCCTTCGCCGCCGCATACGCCGCCAGCATCGGGACGGCTTGCATCCCGGCGATCGACGAGGTGTTGCAGATTGCTCCGCCCGTGCGCATCCGCGGCGCGACCTCGCGTGAGACCAGATAGACCGAGTTCAAATTCAAATCGACGTAGCGGCGCCAGGTCTCGACCGAGTCCCAGTTGTTGGTTTGGCGGCTGCCCTCGAACCACGCGCGCTCGCCGCCGCCGGCGTTGTTGCAGAGCACGTCGGGATGCGCTCCGAACCGCGCCGCGATCGCCTCGACGGCGGAGTGGATCGATCCCTCCTCGGTGACGTCGGCGCGAAAGCCGTGGACCTGTTTCGCGATCGCGGCGGGCGCGGGCGCCAGTTCCTTGTCGATCACGGCGACTGTCTCGACGATCTTTTCCTCGAGCAGCGCGGCGACGATTCCCAAGCCTAACCCGCGCGCTCCTCCGGTAACGATTGCGTATTTCATCGAATAATCCTCGTGCGCGCGGCATCGAATCTCACTCCGAAGCGCGTGGATGCTGCACAAAGGGTGCGCGGCATCAACTTACTAAACGTTCGTTCAGGTAACAATCGAACCTGGATTCCCGTTTTCTCGGTGGCCGGCCAATTTGATAAAATTCAAGGAAAGCCCTGATGGACGCGGGTTTGGATGCGATCAGGGTGGTGCGCAAGTAGCGCGGCGGTGGATGAGACCCAAGCGCAGCCCTTTTCAGCTCTCGTTCAACAGTGGGTTGAGGGTTGTCTTCCAGGGCGCGCAGGTGACTTCCGACGGCGGTTTGTTCCTGGTGCGCGAGTCGGATCAGGGTTTGGGCGCGAACGCACTCCTGGCAGGGCACCTGGCCGATTCGCGCCGGGGCAAGAACGTGCGGTTGCCATTGTTCGACCTGCTGCGGCAGTCGATTTACATCCGATTGGCGGGCTGCATTCTGATTGACCCTGACGCATTGTGGTGTTACGAGACATGCGGAATTATGCACGCTGTTGCAGAATCTCGTAGACTCGCCCACGGCCGCGCGGAGGCTCAGATGAATCAAGCTCGGGGGATACTTGTTGCGTTGGTCGTGGTGAGCGTACTGGCTGTCGGGATGACGGGAAGCGCCGGTGCCCAACTACCTGATTCGCAGACGGTGCGCGTTAAGAAGCCGCATCCGCTGCACACGATTTATGTTGCGAATCTCGGCGCCGATTCGATCACGGTTTACAAAACCGGCAATAAAGGTGACGTCAAGCCGCGGCGCACAATCGTAAGCGGCAAGTCCAGTATCGCGTATCCGATGAGCGTGGCGGTTGACCCGCACGGCAACATCTACGAGTGCGAGAACACCAACCCGGGCGCTATCCTCGAGTTTTCACATCGGCATATCAAAGGCGATCCTGCGATCGCGACCGTGACCGGGGCCACGACGGGAATGGTTTTCCCAGTGGGGATGGCGATCGATACATCGGGAAAACTTTACGTGGTCAATTCCGATCCGTACGTCAACTCGGTGGAGATTTTTGCGCCGCCGACACCGGGTACCAGCGATCCTGCTCCGCTTGCAACAATTGCGGGCGGCAACACGCAGTTGTCGGTGCCGGTGGGAATCGCGCTTGATTCGGCCGGAGATGTCTACGTCGTCAACCAGTTCGCGACCTCGGTTACCGAGTTCACGCCACCATTTAGCGGATCGATGAACGTGGCGCCGACGGCGGTCATTTCGGGTGCGAACGCTGGCTTTTCGAACCCGGCCGGGATCGCTCTGGACCAGGCCGGCAATATTTACGTCACGAACCAGAATTCCTCCGCAGTGCTGGAATTCGCGCCGCCAGTCGCCGGTGGCAGCAATCAATCGCCGATCGCCACAATCTCAGGCTCCGAGACTGATTTGAGCAATCCCGTAGGCATCGCCGTGGACACGTTCGGCAATCTCTTCGTGAGCAACTCCGAGACCGACACCATCGTGGAGTTCGCACCCCCGGTCTCTGGGGCGAATAACGTCGCACCAATCAGGGAAATCGACGGATCGCGAACTGGACTCAATAGCCCGCAGTTCCTCACGCTTGGCAGATAAGCGGCTCGCGTCGGCGGCATCCGACGATCACTGCGACTGCGACTCTGCAAGGGCGAGATAAGGATCGATTACAAGGAAGCCGACCAGCGATAGGCGAAGCTGGTCGAGGCGGCGGATGCACATCTGCGCCGCACGGTCGTTGATCGCCGAGCTCCGCTTACAGCCCACCCGCTGGCCGCGCGTTATCGCTTTGTCGTCATCCGCCACGCAAGGCCATCGCGGTTCTCCCGAGGTATTCAGCGGCACTGGACTTTTATTTCGCCGCACTCCGCCACGAACCCGTACCATTCCCGCGCCGGCGCCGCATGTATGTCCACCCGGTGGTTTCGGGCATTGGCGTTGAATTCAATTCCCGGCGCGATCGTCACTCATTATAGGGGAAGGTGGTAAACCCAATGCTTGTGATGACGTTGATGGCGGTAGGCGTGTTCGCCGCTGACCTTGCGGCGGTCGCGGTGATTGTGGGCTCGATGTTTCTGGAGCGATGGCTGGGGCTGAGCCATCGCATGATTCTTGATTGCATATTTGTCGTCGCGGTCAGCTACGGCGTCGCGGCGTGGCTTGTTGGGATGTGGATCAAGCGCGAGATGGCCGATCGCAATCGTGCGCCGGTAGAGGCAAACGCCAATATCGCGCCTGCGACCGCCGACCCGGACGCGACAGCACGGGCCGGACACGTGTGCTGAAAAATCGCGCTGGCGCGCTCAGGCGGCTTCTTTGCGGCTCTCGCCGTAGGTCTTTCGATATACGCGCAGCAGCGCCGCGAACACCGACATGATCGCGGGGCCCATGAACAGGCCGATCGGCCCATAGGCCTCGAGTCCGCCGGCGATTCCGAAGAACAGCGCGAGCGTCGGCAGGCCGGTGCCGTGCTTCATCGCCATCGGCTTGATGAAATTGTCGATAATCGCGATCGAGACCGAGCACCACGCCACGAGGAAGATCGCCCATCCCCATCCTGCCGTATAGAACAGGTAGAGTGTTGCGGGAACCCAGACCAGTGCGGTTCCTCCGATCGGCAATAGGCCCGCCGCCGCACTGGCCAGCGCAAGAAACGCCCAGTATGGAACTCCGCTGATCAGCAGGCCCATGCCGATCGTCGCGCCCTGCATCAGCGCGGTCAGCATCAGCCCGCGCATCACCGACGACAGGGTGGTGCGCAGGGTTTCGAAAACCGCTTTCTTGTCGTCCTCGTGCAGCGGAGTCAGTTCGCGCAGCGAGTTGTAGTAACCCTCTCCGTCGCGCAGCAGATAAAAGAAAATCAGCAAGATGATCCCGAAGTCGACCACGACCGTGGCGACGTTGCGCGCGGCGCTGGTCAAGTTGTGCGCGATGTATTCGCTTACCACCTGAGCGGCGGCGGCGGCATGTTTGGGAATCTCGTCTTCGACTTTTAATCCGCGCGGCGCAAGGCGCCGGTTGATCGCCTGGATAAAATCGGAATGCAGCATCCAGTCGCGCGCCTTGCCGAGCCCACCGTCGTTGAGCATCGTCGAGACCTGCGCGTAAAGACTCTGCGCTTCGGCCGCGAGCCGGCCCGACAGCCAGATCGCCGGCAGGATCACGCCGAGCGCGACCGCCAGCGTGATAATCACGGCGGAGAGCGTGCGGCGGCGCACCAGATGGTCAAGCTCGATGAGCAGCGGATGCGCCAGGAATGCAAGCAGAATCGCCCACAATAGCGGCGTAATGAACGGAGTCAGAAGGACATACAGCTCATAGGCCATCAAAGCCAAAAAGCCGAAAAAGAAGACCTGTATGATTCTCTCGCGATCCATCGCTGTGCGGCGAAGTTACTTGGCGCGCAAGCTTAGCAAAAGGCCCGCGATACGTCGCCTGCCGGATGTTATCGATCGGCGCGTCCCGGGATGAATGTTGATATTCGCGTGCAGTGCGCAACAATACGTGGTCAGATGCACGCCCTCGATTGGCAAGCACTCGTCCGGAAGCTCATATGAAAAACCAGACTGAAAAATCGCGCGAACCCCAAGCTCCCCGACCCGCGACCGCGATCGCCTCGCACCGGGTTCATCCCGACAAGCTCGAGGCTTATGTCGCCGCGCAGAATGCGATCACCGATGCGGCGCGAAGGTTTCCTGGATTCGTTGGTACGGAAGTTCTGGGACCAGTTGCCGGCCTGCAAGACGAATGGGTCGCGATTTTTCGCCTCGAATCGAACCTGGCCATGAAGCAATGGCTCGAAAACCCCGATCGCGTGCGGCTCGCCCGGCAAATCGAGGATTTGCTCATCGAATCGTCGCGGATGCTGGTGCTCGCCAGCGACGAACGTTCGGAGCCACCGGTCGCGATGGTGTTTACGCATCGCGTCGCACCCGGCAAAGTGCAGGACTACCTGGCGTGGCGGCGCCGTGCGATTGCCGCGCAGGCGCATTATCCGGGCTACCTCGCAACCGAGTTTTTCGAGCCGCACGGGCCGTCCGAGGAATGGGTCGATATCGTCCGTTACGATTCGGTCCGGGACCTCACCGAGTGGATGGAGTCGAAAGAGCGCCAGAAGCTGCTTGCGGAGCTAGGCACTATCGTTGACTCGATGCACGCGCATCGCGTGACCGGACTCGAAGGATGGTTCGCGGTAAATCGCGGACCCGATGAAAGAGTCAGCGCGCCGCCTTCCTGGAAACAGGCTCTGGCGGTCTTGTTCGCGCTTTATCCCACCGTCATGGTCCTCACTTATCTCAATCCGCTGATGCGGAACTTGTCGTTGCCGGTCCAGATGCTGATCGGAAACATCCTTTCGGTAGCGTTACTAACTTGGGCGGTGATGCCGCAAGTGACGAGGCTGTTGGGTTTCTGGC
>Ga0307372_10006509_pt1 | contig 17030 bp, 16 predicted proteins | sample OX1MG_FD_202533 | JGI IMG/M metagenome (GOLD analysis project Ga0307372, IMG submission 202533) | Soil microbial communities from Risofladan, Vaasa, Finland - OX-1 | ecosystem: Environmental > Terrestrial > Soil > Coastal area > Acid sulfate soil | place: Finland: Risofladan, Vaasa | collected... | reverse complement strand
ATCGCCCAGCAGTTAAGTACAACGCCCGTTCGCATCGGTCAGGCCCGCGCCCAATTTTTTCCAGTTCTTACCGGACTTCACCTGCAATTCGACTTGGAAACCAACGGCCGGGCGGCCGCGCGAAATATCCAGAATGTGAGTTGTAATCGCGCTCATGATTTTTGTTCGCCGGCGAATAGCTTTTCCAGGCGCAGGCGCGTAATCAGCCGCTGCTGTTCCGCCGCGACCTGCAATTCCCCGGCTGGATCATTCTGTAAGCGATGTTCGAGAAGCGCAAGCATCTGTTCGGCGGATTTCCCCGTAGCACAGACGATATAGATGTAACCGAACCTTTCGAAATAGGCGCGATTTCTGCGTGCCAGGCGCGTTTTCACGTCTTCGCCGGCGGAGCGCGCGTTGCTTTGCTCGCTCTCCGCCCACTTTCGAGCCGACGCCGAGCCCGTCGCGGCCTGCTCGCCGATCTGCGGGTGATGGCGAAAGGCTTCCAGCCAGTCGGCGCGCTCCAGATTCCGCCAGGCGGCGTCGGCAGCGTCGCCCAGCGCGCTCAGCCTCGCGTAAGGGCGCTGCGCGGCCACTTGCGCGGCCCAGCGCGCGCTCCCGCAGCAGTCTTGCAGCGTGGATTCCGCCTTCGCGGGCGGCAGCGCGTTGAATTCGGCAAGCGTCATCGTCAGGCGGGCCTGCGCGCCGAATTTCCGAAAATGCGCAGCCGCGCCACCCCGCCATCGGGATAGATGTGAAAGCGCGCGTGCGTCGCTTCTCCCGCGTCGAGAATTTCCTTTTGGTAGACGTGCAGGGAATCCGCGCGAAGTTTGGTTCGCGGCAAAATTTCCGTCCAGCGAAGGGCCGCGAGGATGTTGGAACTGGTGATGTCGTGGGCGGCGCTGCAGACTTCGAGCGAGCAGCTCTCCGGATAATTTCCCTTGAAGTGGGACGTATCCACTTCAATGCGGCGCACCGCGCCCGGCGCTCCCAGTCGCAAAATGCACCAGTCATGGCCGGGCCCGCGCCTCCGGCGCGTTTCCCAGCCGTCGTGCATTCCCATCGAGCGGCCCGGAAGAATCAAATTATTGCGCGAGCCGAAAAACATGTTGCTTGCATCCAGGATCAGGCCCCCGTGCTCGACCGCGGCGAGATCGATTTCACCGCCGGCGCGCTCGATCGCCGCCCAGTCGGGAACGACCTCGCCATGCACGCGCAGTCGCGCCACGCCGCCGTCGGGATAAATCTTGAATCGCGCATGCGTGACGCGCCCGGCGGGGGAAACCGCCAAACGATTTTGCGCGTCGCCCGAGAGCGGCGTTTTCGCCAGCAGAGTTATCCATTGCGCTGGGGACTCCTCCAGTTGCGTGACGCCGGGATTTCCGTCGACCGTGCAGGCTTCCAGTTCGCATTGCTCCGGATAGTTTCCCTGGAAGTACGCCGTATCGACCACCACGCCGTGAACGATGCCCGGAAACCCCAATTTCACGATGCACCAGTCGAAGCCGGGCGTGCGCCGCCGCCGCGTTTCCCAGCCGTCCATCCACTTTCCGGCCTCCGTGTACTTGTCCGCGATCCATACCGGCGCGGCGGCTTTCAACAGATTTTCCTTGGGCGCGAAAAATTCGTCGTTCGCGGCCAGAACTTGCCCGCCGAACCGCTCGGCGGCCAGATCGATGTAATCGGTGAACTCCATCATGATTTGCCTCGCCGCAGCAGTGTGCCGCGCGGTGTTTTCGGAAAGAGCCCCCGATCGTATATCAATTCGCCTCCCAGAAATGTTGTTTCCACTTCGCCGCGCAGCGATTCGTTCAGGTAGGGCGACAGTTTATGGCGATGCTGGAGCATATTTGGCCTCACAATAAAACGTTTTTTTGGATTCCAGACCACGATGTCGGCATCGTATCCCGCCGCAATCGCGCCTTTGCGCTTTTCAAGCCCCGCCAGCCGAGCCGGGCCGCTGCACATCCAGCGCGCCAGATGCAGCAGCGAATCATCGCCGCCGCGCATCGCCGTCCACAGGATGGGCAAGCCCAGCTGCAGGGAGGAGATGCCGCCCCAGGCAAGGAAAAAATCGCCGGCGCTCCGGCGCTTCATTGCCGGAGGAGACGGCGAATGATCGGAAACGACGAAATCAATCGCGCCGTTTGCCAAAGCCGTCCAAAGTTTTTCGTTGTTACGCGAATCGCGAATGGGCGGCGCGCATTTATATTCCGTCGCGCCGTTCGGGATGGAGCGCGACGCAAAATACAGGTAATGCGGACACGTTTCCGCGCTGACGCGCAGCCCTTCCTGTTTGGCGCGCCGTATCAATGCCACGGAACGCTCCGACGAAAGATGAACGATATGGATCTGCGCATTGAATTCACGCGCGAGGCGAATCATCATTGCGACCGCTTCGGTTTCCGCCTCGGGCGGCCGCGATTGCAGCCACGACTTGTATTTCCTCGGATCGGCTTTTGAAAGTTTTCCAGCTTCCTTTTCCATGGGGCCGGGAAGCTCCGCGTGGATCAGCAGCGGAACATTCATTGCCGCAAGCTCCGGCAAAGCGATTCGGAGATCGCTTTCGCCAACACATTCGAATTCCGGCACGCCCGAAGGCACCAGAAAACATTTGAAACCGAATACGCCGGCGCGCTGCAGAGCGCGCAATTTTCCCGCGTTTCCCGGCACCACGCCGCCCCAGAATCCGACGTTTACCCGGCATTTCCTGCGCGCGGCCGCGCGTTTGATTTTCAGCGCCGCCGCTGTCGTCGTGGCCGGGATGCTGTTCAGCGGCATGTCGATCAGCGTGGTCACGCCGCCCGCGGCGGCCGCGCGCGTTGCCGTCCGAAATCCTTCCCAGCCCGTGCGTCCCGGCTCGTTGATGTGCACGTGCGTATCCACCAGGCCCGGCATCACGACGGAATCTCCCGCGTCATAAACAGCTTTGCCCTGGGAAACGTCGTCGTACCCCGCGACGCCCACGATCACGCCGCCACGAATGTGCACCGTCGCCGCTTTGACTCCCTCCGGCGTCACGACGCGTTTGCCGCGGATCGCGTGTATGGTTTTCATCGTGCGAGCTGCAAAAGAAATTCTTCGAGCAGATTTTGCGCGACGCGCAGGCGATACCGCGCGGTCGAGCGAATATCGTCAATCGGAGCGATTTTCCCCGCCAAACATTCCTGCGCCGCGGAGATGGCGGCGGGCGTGATCCGTTTGCCGCGCAGCGCGTCCTCGGTTTTTACGGCGCGCAGAACAATGGGGGCGATGCTGCCCAGGGCGATGCGGATGTCGCCAATCGTTCCCGCTTCCATCCGCGCGGCCCCGGCGAAGCACACTTTGGAAATCGCCTGCGCCTTGCGCGTGCCCACTTTCCGGTAGTACTGCCGCCACGGCCTGGCGCGGCGCGGCAGGCGAATGCGGCCAAGCAATTCATCCGGAGCGATCTGCATTTTCTTGTAACCGGTGTGAAATCCGTGATACGGCGTCCAGCGCGCGCCGCGCTGTGAGATCAGCTCGAGTTCCGCGTCATAGGCGAGCAGGGCGGGCGGGGAATCGGCGGCGGGCGAAGCGTTCGCGATGTTGCCGCCGAGCGTGCCGCGATTCTGCGTGGCTATGCCGCCGGTTTCGCGCGCCGCGCTGCACAGCAGTGGAAATTCGGCCTGCAGCGCGGGATCATTCCGCACGGCGGTGTACGTCGTCAGTGCGCCCAGCGTTACGGCATCGGCGGTGACTTCGATTCCGCGCAATTCCGCGAGTTTCGCGAGGCTGAAGAAACGCTTCTGCGCGAGTTTGCCGGCTTCGAGCAGCACCATCAGGTCGGTGCCGCCGGCAAATGGCTGCCACGTCCCGGGTTCGCGCGCGAGCAGGGCCAGGGCCTCCGGCAGATTTTCCGGAACACGCAGGTCATAGCTGGGAACGTTGGCCCTCATCGTTTTTTCTCCGGTTGTGCAGGCCGCGCTTCGCAGGCACGCACGACGGACGCAAAAATCTTCTGATAGCCGGTGCAGCGGCAAAGATTTCCCGCAAGGCCTTCGCGAATTTCCGCGTCGCCGGGATGCGGATACCGATCGAGCAATGCCAGCGCGGCGATCACCATGCCCGGCGTGCATATCCCGCATTGCGCGCCCCCGCATTCCAGAAAAGCGGCCTGCACGGCGTGAAGCTGTTCGCCGCCGGCAATGCCTTCGATGGTGCGAATCTCCGCGCCGCCCGCATCGATTGCGGGAACCAGGCAACTGTTGACGATCGCGCCGTCCAGCAGCACCGCGCACGCGCCGCATTCGCCCTCGCCGCAGCCCTCTTTCGTGCCCGTCAGATGCATTTCCTCGCGCAGCACGTCCAGCAGGCGGGCCATGGGATAGGCCTGCACGCTGCGCCGTTCGCCGTTGACGGTGCACGCGATTTTGATTTTCGCCACGGTGTCAGCCATGCGCGCCCACTTTCTCCGTCATCGCTTCCATAATATTTTCCGGCGTTGCGGGAATTTCGCGCAGGCAAATGTCCGTGGCATTTTCGATGGCGTTCAGAATGGCCGGCGCGGGGCCATCCATGGGCAGTTCGCCGATGCCTTTGGCTCCGTGCGGGCCGAAGGGATACGGCTGCTCTTCGAAAAAAACACGAATGGGAGGAACGTCCGCGGCCGTGGGCATGATGTAGTTGGTCATCTGGCCGTTGGCCATGCGGCCTTCGCGCCAGACCACGTTTTCATAGAGCGCCATGCCGATGGCCTGGGCCACGCCGCCCTCAATTTGTCCCGCGGCGAGCGCGGGATTGATGGCCTTGCCCACTTCCTGCACCGCCACGAAATCGGTGACGCGCGCCTCGAACGTTACTGTATCCACGGCGACTTCGGCCACATAGACGGCCCAGGCGTAGGCGCCGTAGGCGTCGCCGCTGTAGGTGGCGTCGTCCCAGTGCAGGCCCGGCGGAGGTTCGTATTGGCTGCGCGAGCGCAGCGGGCCGCGCGTTTCGATGTAACTTTGGCAGGCGCGCGCAAATTCTTCCTCGGTGCATGCGTCGTTGAGCAGGCCGCTCTCCAAGAGCGTTCGTTTCAGCGCCAGCGCCGCCTCTTCCACCAGTTTTCCGACAATCATGGCGGTACGCGAAGCGACGGTGGGCCCGCTGTTGGGCACGGCGCCGGTGTCGGGCTGCGCAATTTCGATGCGATCGCAGCCAATGCCCAGCGCATCGGCTGCGATCTGCGAAAAGATCGTGTTCGTGCCCTGCCCGATTTCCGTGCTGGCCGCCAGGATGCGCACGCATCCTTCGCGCGTCGCTTCCATTTCCACAACCGAGGCCAGAGTGACTTCGCCCGACCCGGTAAAGCCCGCGCCGTGACAGAAGCACGCAAGGCCCATGCCGCGCTTTACGGCGGCGCCGGGATTTTCCCGCGCGAAGCGTTCGAGTTTGGCGTGGTAATCGCTTTCGCGGAGAGCGCGATCCAGCAGGGCGTTCAAATCCACGTCTTCGTGAATCACCTGGCCGGTGGCCGTCGTCTGGCCCTTGCGAATAAAATTGCGGCGGCGAAATTCTTCCGGCGTCAGATGTACGGCGCGGGCCACCTGATCGAGGTGCCGCTCCAGGGCAAAAATACTTTGCGGGGCGCCGAATCCGCGAAATGCGCCGTGCGGGGGCGCATTGGTAGCCACGGTTTGCGCGCGAATGCGCACATTGGGGCAGGAGTAGGGTCCCGCGGCGTGAATGGTTCCGCGGGAAAGGACCACGGCGGAAAGCGTGGCGTAAGCGCCGCCATCGATCACGAAGTCGATGTCCATGGCGACCAGTTTGCCGTCGCGCGTGACGCCGGTGCGGTGCCGCGTGCGCGACGGATGGCGCTTGGTGGTGGCCGCCATGTCTTCCGCGCGGTCGTATACGATTTTCACGCGCTTTCCCGACTTCCACGCGAGCAGCGCGGCGTGCGCCGCGATCATCGACGGATATTCCTCCTTGCCGCCGAATCCCCCGCCGGTTTCCGCTTGAATGACGCGGATTTTTTCCGCAGGCAGGCCGAACAGGAGCATCAGGGCCTTGTGCACGTAATAGGGGCACTGCATGGAACCCCACAGGGTCACGCCGTCCGCCGGGCTGGCCAGCGCGACCATGCCTTGGTTTTCGATGTACAGCTGTTCCTGCGCGCCCGTGCGGTACTCGCCCTCGACGATTACGTCGGCGCGCGCCCACGCGCTGTCCACGTCGCCTTTGTTCACGCGGTAGGATTTGAATACGTTGTCCTTGCCCCAGATGATTTCGCGCCCGGACAGCGAGTCCTCAATCGTGAAAATCGCGGGCAGCGGTTCGACGTCGATGTGCACGGCTTGCCGCGCCTGCTCCAGCAGATATCTATCGGGATGAGCCAGCAGAACGACCGGCTCCTCGGGATGATGGATCATTCCGGCGGCAAGGCACGGTTGATCATGTTCGATCAGGGTAATTTCATTTTTCCCGGGAATGTCCGCCGCGGTGACAATCGTGAATTCGTGCCAGGGAATTCCGTCGCCATAGCGTATGCCAAGGATGCGCCCCCGCGCGACGCTGCTGCGCACCGTTGCGCCGTGTATCATCTCCGGGGACGCGTCCGGGAAAGCGAGATCGTCCACGTAACGGGCGCGGCCGGTGACCTTTTCGCGCCCTTCCTTCCGGACCACGGAATGTCCCAGGAATTTTTCTTTCATGCTGCAAGGCCTCGTGGAAACCTCTGCTCTGTCCTGCGTTCAGTACGGGATGCGGTCCTGTTTCTGTTTCCACTCGCGAAAGGCTTCGAGTCCCTCATCGTGCATCATCGACTGCAGTGGGATGCGCCGCTCGGAACAGGCGCGAGCCAATTCCTCGTAGATGAAGGAGTCGTCAAAGCCGGCGTCGGCGGCATCCTTCGCGGTGGCCGCGTAATAGATCCGATCCGCGCGCGCCCAGTAGATTGCGCCCAGGCACATCGGGCAGGGTTCACAGCTGGTGAAAATTTCGCATCCCGTGAGCTGGAAAGTGCCCAGTGTGCGGCAGGCTTGGCGGATGGCCATAACTTCCGCATGCGCGGTCGGGTCATTATCGCAAGTGACCGAATTCACCCCCGTGGCGATGGCGCGCCCATCCTTCACCACAACAGCGCCAAACGGTCCGCCGCGGCCCGAACGCACGTTCTCCACGGCTTGCCGGATCGCTTCCTGCATGAAGGTGTTGGTCATTGTGCGTTTCCCGACCGGATGTGTTTCCATCGGGATTGTACCGGAAAAGTTGAATCCGGGATTACTTGGTTTTCCAATGGTTAGCATATAAAGTGCCAGCATCGATGCATCTGACCCCACTATTCGGGTTGCTCGGCGGGTTGCTGGTTCTGGCCTTTGCCGCCAACCGGCTGTTCCGCTGGACGCGCATTCCGGACGTCGTCGTTCTCATGGCCACCGGATTGTTGATCGGTCCCGTGCTGGGATGGGCGCATGCCGAGCAATTCAAAGACGTCACGCATGCGTTCGGGACACTCGCCCTGATTCTGATCCTGTTCGAAGGCGGGCTCGACCTGAACATCCGTGAAACGCTGAGTCATTTTCCAGGGGGGTTGTTGTTCGGCGGAGTGTCTTATGCGCTCACGACTCTGGCGGTCGCCCTGGTGGCGCATGCCAGCCTGGGACTGGGGCGGCGAGACAGCTTATTGGCCGGCGCGATTGTCGGCTGCACTAGCAGTACGATCGTGCTTCCAGTTCTTCAGCAATGGAAAACGGAAAAAGCCGCCAAGATTATTCTGCTCCTCGAGTCCACGCTCGGAGACATCCTGGCCGTGCTCACCGTCGGTTTTCTGCTGACGTACCATCAGCCGGGGAGATCGCTGGTGGGAGATTTCTTGACCGGTTTTTTTTCGCAGGTAACGATTTCCCTGGGGGTCTCCTTTCTAATTGGATTAGCGTGGTCGCGGCTGCTTCCGATTCTATCCGAGCAGCAATTCTGGCAAGTTCTGACCTTTTCGATGGTATTGCTGCTGTATGCGGGCACGGAAGGGCTGGGGGGAAGCGGGCTGCTGGCGGTGCTGGGATTCGGATTGACGCTTTCCAATATTCCCGGCGAGCGCCGCGCGATTGTTCCGTCGCTGTTTCAACTTTCGCGGCCCAGCGCGGAGCCTCATGAGAGGATTCTGAACTTTCATGCCGAACTGTCTTTTCTGGTGCGCACGTTTTTCTTTGTCCTGATTGGCGTGGTCGTGCAGTTGTCCGGACTCAGGCCGATCTGGCCGTTGATGCTGGGCGTGGTCGGAGCGATCTATCTGGCTCGCTGGGCGTCGATTCAAATCTGCCGCGGCACGTGGAGCGGTCTTGGCGTACCTGACCGCGAGAAGATCCTTTGGATGCTGCCGCGCGGGCTAATCACAATTGTGCTGGCGCTGGAAATTGTGGAAATCCGAGGCCCTGCGATGGAGTTCCTTCCGGCGATGGCTTTTGCCGCAATCCTGCTGACCAATCTGATTCTGGTTTTTGGAAGCGTGCGAACGCAGCGCCTGGGCCCTGCAGGGTTGCCGCCGTCGAATCAGACTCCTGCGGACCCGGAGCCCAATGCCGCGATTCCCACCGAGCCGTCCTGACCGATTCGGTTCAAAGCGCCGCCCGGAAGAGTGGCGCTACAAAAAACTTCGCGCGTCCGGGTTGCCCTTGCCTGGCCGGGGCATGAAGCCGGGCCTCCCGCCGGACCCGGCAGCAGGGGAAGCATCCAGCCGAAAAAAAACGATTTTCATCTTCGTGTGGACTTTCAGGGATTTGCATATAATATCTGTATCAGATTCGCACGGTACCGCAGTATCCAGAAGGAGTGACTGCGACACGATGGCGTTCATCGTTCCGGGCCCCGGGCGCTTTTCCTTTCAAGCCACCTTTTTTTTGGCGTGGACCTCTCGTAGTGAATTTTCAACTTTGCATGCGTTTCAGCAAATGATCCCGAGTGATGATTTTGCGCGTATGCCGCGCAGCTTGTGCCGGAGGGAGGCAGGTTCATGATTGTCGGTGTACCTCGAGAAACCTATCCGGGGGAGCGGCGCGTGGCGCTGGTTCCCGCTGCTGTTCCCAATCTTGTCAAGGCAGGACTGGAAGTCATTGTTGAGTCCGGCGCGGGCGCCGAGGCCGGTTTTTTGGATGCCGAGTACGTTGCCAGGGGCGCAAAGATCGTAGCGGGGCGCGCCGAGGTTTTTCGTTCAGCGGATATAGTGATCCAGGTGCTCTGCTACGGGTCCAATGACCAGACGGGCAAGGACGATCTTCCGCTTCTTCGCCGCGACCAGGTGCTCATCGGGTTTCTCCGGCCGCTGGGCGCGCTGGAAACAATTCAAGGCATCGCGGCAACCGGTGCTACCGCCTTCTCGGTGGAGCTCATGCCGAGAACTACTCGCGCGCAAAGCATGGACGCCCTTTCCTCCATGGGCACGATTTGCGGGTATAAGGCCGTGCTGATTGCCGCGGACAAGCTGCCGAAGATTTTTCCCATGCTGACGACTGCGGCGGGCACGCTTACCCCCGCGCGCGTTCTGATCATCGGCGCGGGCGTTGCGGGGCTGCAGGCTATCGCCACGGCGCGCAGGCTGGGCGCGGTTGTCTCTGCCTATGATTTACGGCCTGTGGCCAAGGAGCAGGTCCAGAGCCTTGGCGGACGTTTTGTCGAGCTTCCCATCGAAGCCAAGGACGCGCAGGACGCCGGAGGCTACGCGAAAGCGCAGGATGAGGATTTCTACAGGCGCCAGCGCGAATTGCTCGGCAAAGTGATCGCCGAGAGCGACGTGGTAATCACCGCCGCCGTGGTTCCCGGCAAGAAATCTCCCGTATTGGTGACGAAAGAAATGGTCGCCGGCATGGCGCCCGGCTCGGTGATTGTCGATCTGGCGGCCGAACGGGGCGGAAACTGCGAGGTCACACAGCCTGGAGAAGAAGTCGTGCAGGACGGCGTCACGGTCGTGGGACGCTTCAACCTGGCTTCGACCGTGCCGTATCACGCCAGCCAGATGTACGCGAAAAATATCACGGCATTTCTTCTGCACATGATGAAGGATGGAAAGCTGCAGCTCAATCGGGAGGACGAGATCGTCAAGAGCACGCTGGTGACGCAGGGCGGGGAAGTGGTCAACAGCCGCATACGGGAATTTTTTTCAATGCCTGCACTGCCGGACAAGTCTTAAAGACAAGGCTTAAGTAAGGAGGAATGAATGCCCGCGGATTTTTTTTCCAGTTTGTTTGTTTTTATCCTGGCGGCCTTCCTGGGAGTGGAGGTCATCAAGCGTGTTTCGCCGCTGTTGCACACGCCGCTGATGTCACTGACCAACGCGCTGGACGCCATCGTGGTGGTTGCGGCCATTATCATCGCCGGCAGGCATGAGAGCCGGCTGTCGACGATTCTTGGACTGGTGGCGGTGGCCGCTTCCTTCAGCAACATGGTCGGAGGCTTCGTCATCACCGATCGCATGCTGCACATGTTCAAGACGGGCAAGGCAAAGAAGCCATGACCGCATTCACTCCGCAGCAATTGATCGATTTTACCTACATTCTGGCCGCCGTCGGCTTCATCCTGGCGCTGAAATGGCTGAGCACGCCCGTCACGGCCATGCGCGGCGTTTTGATTGGCGAGATTGCTTCGGCGATTGCCGTTGTGGCTACCTTGTTCGATCCGCAAGTCGACCAGTACAGATGGATCATCATTGCCCTGATCATCGGCGCCGGCATCGGAGTGCCCCTGGGCATGGTAAAGATGACCGCCGTGCCGCAGCGAACTGCGCTGAGCCACGCGTTTGGCGCGCTGTCCGCGGCCCTGATCGGCATCGCGGAATATTACGTGGCCGCGCCGCGCGTGCCGAAATTCGAGATGGCGGAAATCGGCCTTGAGGTGATTATCGGTTCGCTCACCTTCACCGGAAGCCTGATCGCCGCGGGCAAGCTTCAGGAAATCCTTCCGCAAAGGCCTATCACGTTTCGAGGGCAGAACTATTTCAGCCTGACGGTGCTGGGCGGGGCGATTGCGCTGATGGTGACGCTCGTGGTGCATCCCGAGTACACGCATCTTTTCCCGGCGATGATCGGGGTCGCGCTGGTCTTTGGCGTCATGCTGGTCACGCCGATCGGCGGCGCCGACATGCCCACGGTGATCTCGCTATTGAACTCCTACGCCGGATTTTCCGCCGCGCTGCTGGGCTTCGTGCTCAACAGCAAGGTGCTGGTGGTGGCTGGCGCGCTGGACGGCGCTTCCGGCTTCGTGCTGTCGGTGGTCATGTGCAAGGCCATGAACCGTTCGTTCACCAATGTGCTCTTTGGCGGCTTTGGGCAAATCCAGGCCAGCGCGACCGGCGCGGTCGAGCAGCGCCCGGTGAAAAGCGCCACCCCGGAAGAGGCGGCGGCGATTCTTTCCGCGGCGAATTCGGTAGTCATCGTGCCCGGCTACGGCATGGCCGTGGCGCAGGCGCAGCACAAGGTGCGCGAACTGTATGACATTCTGACCAAGCGCGGCATCGACGTGAAATTCGGTATTCACCCCGTCGCGGGGCGCATGCCCGGCCATATGAACGTGCTGCTTGCCGAAGCCGATATTCCCTATGACAAGCTGCTCGACATGGACGAAATCAACGGCGAGTTCCCGCAGACCGACGTCGCGCTGATTATCGGCGCCAATGACGTCACCAACCCCGCCGCGCGCACCGAGGCCTCCAGCCCCATCTACGGCATGCCCATCCTCGATGTCGACAAGGCCCGCACCGTGATGGTCATCAAGCGCAGCATGGGGGCGGGCTTCGCCGGAATCGAAAATCCGCTCTACTTCCTCGACAAAACCCTGATGCTGTTCGGCGACGCCAAAAGTTTTGTCGGCTCGATCGTCCGCGAACTTTCCGGCGGCGGCAGCCACGGGTAAGATCCGTTTTTCAGGCGCCGGCTTTCCGGTTTGCCTGTTTGCAGAGTTAATAAAGTCCCGTCCTCGCCGCGGCGAGGACGGGACTTTCCATTTTCAGCGGCCAGAATCGGCAGGATTGTGACGAGCGCAAGGGGAGTAACGACGCGAACACGGAACGATTGTGACTCAGGTTGCCGCCGGGCTGTGTTCCGCCGAACCGGCAAGTCCATGGCCGCTGACCGACACCCCTGCATCGCGATCGAGCGTGAAGCAGTCGATCGTTCCGACCAATGCCAGCAGGGCAACGAACATAAACGCGATGTGAAATTCCTTTGTCGTCGGCGCGCTACCTGTATTTCCAGTGACGTATGCGCCCAACCGCAGGGCGATGGCCCCCACCGCCACTCCCATCCCCATGGTCATCTGCGTCAGCATGCTGAAGAAGCTTGACGCGGTGCTCAACTCCCCCTTGGGGATGTCCGCAAACGCCAGCGTGCTCAGGCTGGTAAACTGCATCGAGCGGCACAGCCCGTTCACGAACAGGATGGCGAGAATTAAGATTTTCGGGGATTGCGGAAATATCTGGGTGCAGGCGAGGATCATGAGCGAGGTCAGCACTCCGTTGACGACCAGCACCCGGCGGAAACCGAACCGCCGCAGCACCTGTGTCGTGACTGTCTTCATTATCAGATTTCCCGCAAACAGAGCCAGCAGCAGAAGACCCGATCGAAACGCGTTGAGCCCGAAAGCCACTTGAAACATGAGCGGCAGCAAAAAGGGCGATACGCTGATGGAAATCCGGAACAGCGATCCTCCGGCCATGGTGATGCCGAACGTTTTGATTTTCAGCAGGGCAAGATTCAACAGCGGGGTCGGCGCGCGGCGGAAGTGAATCACCGACAGCGCGCCCAGAACGGCTCCGCAGGCCAGATAAAGCGCGCTCGTGCGCCACGCGGCCCCCTGGCGTCCCACCAGTTCCATTCCATACATGAACGTTACGCTGGCCGTGCTGCTCAGCGCAAAACCGACCCAATCGAACGGCTTTTTTTTCTCTCCCTTGAGGTTTGCAATCAACACTGAGGCCAGTACGATGCCGATGATGCCGAGCGGTACATTCAGAAAAAAAATCCAGTGCCACGAAACATAGGTTGTGATGAAGCCGCCCAGGGGAGGCCCCACAACGGGCGCGACCAGCCCGGGCCATGTAATGTAGTTGATCGCGTCCATCAGGTTGTGCTTCTCCGTGGTGCGCAGCACAACCAGCCGCCCCACTGGCACCATCATCGCCCCGCCTATTCCCTGGATAATCCGCGCGGCGGTGAACTCCCACATGCTGCCGCTCAGTCCACACAGGATCGATGACGCCGTGAAAATGGCGATGGCGCTCATAAATACAGTGCGCGCCCCCAGGCGGTCCGCCACCCATCCGCTGATGGGAATGAAGACCGCGAGCATCAGCAGGTATGCGGTCATGCCGATGTTCAGATCGACGGGACTTACATGGAAGGATTCCCCCATTTGGGGAAGCGCCGTGGCGATCACGGTGCCGTCCAGGTTTTCCATGAAAAATGCAACTGCAACCAGGATGATGATCGCTGTGGATTTGCGCGAGGAAAGAGGCATTATTCGATTTGGGTATGTTGCGTCCGGCCCTCCCCGGCAGCCGGGATACGCAGCCCATATTTTATACGCGAATGCTGTGAAACGTTGTGGGAGAATCCGTGTCGATTCGAAAGTAATTCAAAAGCAGGTTATTCGTGCGGGATGGGGAAACGCTTTTCTTCTCGCCGAGCGCAGCGCTGGCCTTGCATCGGGTGCGGCCATCGATGGCGGCGCACCCGGGCGCGGAGTTCCTGTTGCCGCCTGCTGTCAGAAACGGCTGGGGCTGTTTTGCGCCGCTTGCTCTTCCATTTCTTGCGCTTCCAGCTGTCGCCCTTCCTGGCGGAGCAGCGCGGCGTAAAACTCCATCGTCTGCCGCACGGCCGGATCCTTTGGACCCAGTTGGTTGATGCGGATCTGCAGCGCTCTTTTGTAAAGAGGTTCCGCCACGTTGTACTTCGCCTCGCAATAGTAGAGCAGCGCCAACCGGCTTACGCTGTTGGCCACTTCGAGATCATCTGGTCCGAGCTTTTTTTCCTGGATTGCCAGCGCCTGGGAGAGAAAAGGCTCGGCGCCCGCGTAGTCGCCCTGCTCACTGTAGATTTCCCCCAAATTGTCCAGCGCGGAGACCTCTTCGGTGCTGTCTGCTTTTCCTGAAGTCTTCCAGATCGCCAGCGCGTGGGTGTACATCGGCTTGGCTTCGGTTTTTTTGCTCTGCGAGTAGTAAATGTTCCCCAGGGCATACAGGGCGTCGGCTGCTTCGGCGCTCTCCATCTTTCCGTCCTTTGCCCAGATCGCCAGCGCCTGCGTGTACATCGGTTCGGCATTTGCGTCGTTGTTCTGGGAGTGGTAAATATCGGCCAGGCCTGCCAGAGTGACGGCTGCATTGGGGCTTCCCATCATTCCCGTTTTTTTCCAGATGGCCAGCGCGCGCTCGTAAACAGTTGCGGCATTCGCTTCCGCATTTTCGTCGTCATACAGGACTGCGAGATTATTCAGGCACAGGGCGATCTGGGTTTGCTGCCCGGGATATTTTTCCCAGATTGCGATGGATCGCTTGTACAAAGGCTCTGCCTGCGCGTATAGGGACTGATCCTGGTAAAGGACCGCGAGATTATTCAGGCTTGTGGCAACTTCCAGATTGCCCGGCCCCAGCATTTTTTCCTGCAGGGCGATTCCTTGCTTGTAGAGCGTCTGCGACAGCGAATAATCCCCCCGCTGCCGGGCGGAAGCCGCATCGTTCATGTCCTTGTTCCAATCCGTCTGTTGCGCGCGAGCGCTCGATCCGGAAAGACCAAATATCAGACTGCATAGAGCGACGGGAGCAATCTTTTTCCAATTCATGATCGGGAGTGTCCTCTCGTTATCTTTTCTCTAAAACCTGCTCGTCTCACCGCCTACTTTCTCAAAATGATTGACGGAGCCCAATGAACAGGTTGGGCCATTTTGCTGAGACCCGGGTTCTAGTACGAGGTTAAAACCTTCCATCTGGTTTGGGAATGCATGTAGGTCATTGAATATAAGAGCATTAGCATACGATCGCCGGGTGAGGGAAGGGCGAAGATGACGCGCCAATACGCTTGTTCAGGTGCGCGCGGGCTTGCCGATTTCCGAAACGAATGCGAACGGGGGCCGGCGTTCTATTGCTCCACTTCGAATTTCACGGGCTTGATGAAAAGCTTATTGCCCACCTGAATGGATATATTGTATCTGCCTGGCTTGACATGCGGCACTTTCGTGACAATTTTGTCTTCGGTTTGTTCGACGACTGTGGCCTTGTAATCGTTTTTGTCGTCGGACAAATACATGGAAGAGACGTTTTCCTTCCCCAAATTTGTGCCTGATACGGTCAGCGTATCGTTGACTTTGCCCTCTGCCGGATTCACGCCCGTCACTTGCGGCGTGTTCTGCGCGAACGCGATGGGGGAAAATAGCATGGCGGCGGCGAGGAATATCCATCGTCTCGAAGCGCCTTTCCGCCGAGCATGGCTGTTTTCATTTCTGGAAATGCAAGAAGAGAGTCTTACCGGGCCCCGTGCACTCGCTGAAATATCCATGAGTCCACCTCAAGGTAAAGACGTCGTTTTTTAGGAATTTCTACCGTGGCCTGCCGTGGACCTTACTGCAGCCCCGTTGCCGTGTCAATCGGCAATCTCTAATGTCCACCTCCAATGCCGGATTTCATTGTGATTCCAGTGTCTCTTGATTTGCCGCCGGCACATGGGATGTTTCACGCATGGGTCGATTGGCATCTACCGCTGCCAGACCGCGATAACTCATCGCACTAATCGTACTATACGATGCGTCTGAAACTGGGACCGTACGACCAGTACCTTCTGAGAATTTCTAAAATTCTCGCGAATCGAAGCAATCTGCTGAAACTCTGATACCTTTCCGACGTTTTTCACGATTTGGACTTTTTTTTTCCATTTAAGGGGGCGGGGTACCATACTCATTTTCGCTTTTCCCCATAAAATTCAATTTTTCGTAATGGCCTCAGAATTGCTTGTTGTATCTGTATGCTGCCAGAGATCAAGTCGCGGAGGGACAGGAGCCGAAAGACAGGACGTTCCATTTTGGCGAGGCGCGTTTGGTTGCCGTCAGCTTTAATGTTAATGTGCTTGCTCGGTTGGTTTGTGTCGAAGAGTGGTCATCATGTTGTTTTCGGGGGGGCTGCATCGAGCAGCAGTTCCGTCGCAGTTGCATCCGCACATTTTCCTGCCGGTTCAGGAGAGCAATCGCGGAGAGTCGTTTATCCCTATTCGGTGATTCCAGGAGGCGTCCATAGCATCCAGGAATTGAGGAACGCCATCGCGAGCGATCCCGTAGTGGCCAGGCATTATGCACGTTTCGATTTGAGCCGTGCGCGGATGATCCGATTGGATCGGGATCGTCTGATGCACGTTTCTTATCGTATTGGCGACCAAATTTACTGGACCAAGCGCGCGCTGCAGCTCAAAAAAGGTGAAATCCTGATCACCGACGGATCGCTCACCGCCAGAACACGCTGCGGAAACCAGTTGGCCAAAACAGTTGTGGGGCCCGTCTCTTCAAACGAACCCACGCCCCTGGAACTGAACACTCCGGGAAAGCCTTACAATCCCGCGGGCCAGCTCGAAAGCTACAATCAATCGCCCCCGTTCGTGGGGGGGACGGACTTCAACATTCCTCCAGGCGCAGAGAGTTTATCTCCCAGCGGTCCAGTCGCGCCAAACGCTCCGACCTTTTTCGGGCCTACCGGCGATGTGCCGCCCATTCCTTCCTTCAACACGCCTCAGCCTGACCCTACTGTGTCTGTCCCTGAACCGTGCACGGGGATCCTACTGTTCATCGCCCTGTTGGGATTGCTTGTGCTGTTTCTTTATCAAAAGCGCTGCCTCGCGAGCGCCTTAAAAACCCAGCGCTGAATCGATGGCCGTGGGCGTGTTGCTTGCAGCCCCCCATCGAACGCGTTAACTTGTTCCTGAAATGCTTTCCGCAAGCGAAATTCGAACTGCGGCCAGGGCCCGGGGATTCAGGACCAAGACAAAAAATCTCCTCGCAGCGGCGCTGTCTGGTTTTACCCTGGCATTTTATTCCTGCATGCGCTTTCCCCATTCCATCGCCGGAATTCTTTCCGGACTGGT
>Ga0307372_10006508_pt1 | contig 17030 bp, 16 predicted proteins | sample OX1MG_FD_202533 | JGI IMG/M metagenome (GOLD analysis project Ga0307372, IMG submission 202533) | Soil microbial communities from Risofladan, Vaasa, Finland - OX-1 | ecosystem: Environmental > Terrestrial > Soil > Coastal area > Acid sulfate soil | place: Finland: Risofladan, Vaasa | collected... | reverse complement strand
CGCTCACCCTACACCCGGCGAGATCCGTGTCGCGCGACCTCACAGAAGCCTCCAGATTCGCGAGAGGGCTCTCGATGATTCTTATGTTGCGTGATTCGGCTTCGCATCAGAGTTTTTCAGCAGCCTGTTAATGGCTTCACGCCGGCAATGACCGGTCTTTTCCACTTGCGGGACAGCGACCGGGGTCGGCCGGTGACCGAGATCGTCAGTCGCGTCGCCTACAGCCAGTTGCATCACGACGCGACGCGGGTATTGCGTGATCTGTCAGTTGTCGAGCGTGAAGTTCACACGGCAGATGACGCATCGAGTTTCCTCATGCGCATCAGGCCCTATCGCAGGCTGGACGATGTCATTGACGGCGTCGTGCTCACGTTTTTCGACATCACCGACCGCAAGCGCCACGAACAGGATCGGGCGACACTCGCCGCTATCGTCGACTCAACGCAGGACGCCGTCATCGGTCATACGCTGAACGGCACCATCACGTCCTGGAATAAGGCGGCGGAGCGTATCTTCGGCTATACCGCCGCGCAGGCAGTCGGTAAGGCGCTGGCGATGCTGATCCCCCCCGACAGGGCCGACGAAGTTCCGAAGATCGTCAAAGAACTAAAACGCGGCAAGAAATTCGACAACTTTGATATTGAGCGGATCAGACAGGATCGGACGCGGGTTGCGGTTTCCCTCACGATTTCTCCGGTGAGGGATAACGACGGCAACGTCGTCGCGGCCTCGACGATCGGCCACGACATCACAGAACAGCGTCAGCACAGGATTGCCGCGGCCCTCGATTTAACGCCCGCGTTGATCCGCGATAAATCGGGCCGGATCGAATATTGGAGCCAAGGCATGCAAGCCTTGTATGGGTACTCGGCGGAACAAGCGCGAGGCCATGTCTTCCACAAGTTGCTTGCCACGGTGTTTCCGAGGCCGCTGTCCGAGATTGAGGCGGAATTGGAACGCACCGGTAAGTGGAGCGGAAAACTCGTCAACCGGCATCGCGACGGCCGCGTGGTGATCGTGGCGAGCAACTGGCTGCGATACCGCGAGCCGGACGGCACCGCGCGGGTCATCCACATCAATGCCGATATAACCGAGCGCGAGCGCGTCGAGGAGAAGTTTCGCGCCGCGGTCGAAGCCTTCCCGGGCGGCATGATCATGGCCGATGCCACAGGCAAGATCGTGCTGGTCAACGCCGGGACCGAGCGCCTGTTCGGCTATTCGCGGAACGAACTCCTCGGACAATCGATTGATATGTTGGTTCCCGCCGCTTCCCGCCGGCACCATGAAGGGTATCGCAATGCGTTCATCAAGCAGCCGGAGGCCCGGATGATGGGCGTCGGCCGCGACCTTCGCGGCGTCCGTAAGAACGGCACGGAATTCCCGATCGAGATTGGACTAAATCCAATTCAAAGCGATGAGGGGCTGTTGGTGCTGAGCGCAATCGTCGACATCACCGAGCGCAAGCACGCCGATCAGCAGCGGCAACTGTTGCTGCAGGAGTTGAACCATCGCGTGAAAAATACTCTATCGACGGTGCAATCGATTGCGCTTCAGACGTCTAAGAGCGCAGAAACGACCGAGGAGTTCCAGCAGGCCTTCGGTTTGCGGCTGGTGGCGCTTGCCAAGACGCACGATCTGCTGACTCAGAGTGACTGGAAGGGCGCGTCGTTGCGCGAGGTGGCGCGACAGCAGCTAAGGCTTTACGAGCAGGCCGGCGCGAATGCCTTTACGCTTCCTGATGTGGATGTTTTTCTTAAGCCCAATGCGGCTCTCGCGCTTGGGATGATGTTTCACGAGTTGGCGACCAACGCGGCGAAATACGGGGCATTATCGGTGCCAGCAGGGCGGATTCGACTTTCATGGGAGGTTGACGGACATGGTGAGCGCCGCCGGCTGCAACTGCTTTGGGTCGAAAGCGGCGGCCCCCCTGTTGAGAAGCCGAGACGACGCGGCTTCGGGTCGACGTTGATCGAGCGCGGTCTCGCGCACGAGCTCAACGGCGAGGCCAGACTCCATTTCGAGCCGACGGGTCTTCGCTGCACCGTCGTCACATCTCTCGCCTCCGTCGAGGGAGTGCCATGAGGGCTGCAAATACTCCGCCCGTAGCCGCGCTACCTACCGGACTGCGCATCCTCGTGGTCGAGGATGAAATGATGATTGCGATGCTGTTCGAAGATTTTCTGCGGCGACTCGGTTGCAAAATCATCGGTCCAATAGGACGGGTAGCGAAGGCGATCCCGCTCGCCAAATTAGAACCGCTCGATGCGGCCATATTGGATGTTAACGTGGCGCGCGAAGAGGTCTTTCCGGTGGCTTGCGAGCTCGCCCACCGCGCAATTCCGTTCCTTTTCGTTTCCGGCTATGGCGCAGACCGTCTCCCGAAAGAGTGGTGTAACCGGCCGTTACTTCAGAAGCCATTCAATTCGGATGAACTGGAGCGCAGCATGAGCATGGCGTTCGCGACGGCTCAACGAAATTCTACCGAAGGCCCTCGATAAATCTGTCACCGAGCCGAAGCGTATCTCGCGTCGCCGCGCCCAGTTGACTCGGCGCCCAGCATGTTCGTCATCCTGCCAATCAGGACTCAGATGTGCTTGCTCGAAACTCCACCGCATCTGCGAGACGAGCCAGCGATTCCGCCCGTCCCAGCACGGCCATAACCTCGAAGATGCCCGGCGAAGCCTTGGAGCCGGTGAGGGCGGCGCGCAGCGGCTGGGCGACGTCGCCAAGCTTGAGATGGGCGGTCTCGCAGTACTCCTTGACGAAGCGCTCGAGGTGCGGCGCGTTCCACTGCGGCCCATCGACCATCAGGTCGAGCGCCGCGTGCACGTCCTTGAGCCGCGCCCGCGCCGCGTCGTCGAGCAGCTTGCGCGCCTCGGGCTCGAGCGCGAGCGGCCGCTTGGTCAGGTAGAACCGCGCGCGCTCGGCGAGCTCGACCAGCGTCTTGGAGCGCGGCTTTAGGTCCGGCATGGCTTTCAAGAGCCGGTCGCGTCCGGTCGCGTCGAGCGGCTGGCCGAGATTCGCCTCGACGAAGGGCAGGGCGAGCGCGATGAGCTCGTCGTCGGGCGTGGCGCGGATGTAATGGCCGTTGAGATTGGCGAGCTTGACGAAATCGAAGCGCGCCGCCGCCCGGCCGACGGCGTCGAGATCGAACCATCGGACCGCCTGCTCGGTCGAGATGATCTCGTCGTCGCCGTGGCTCCAGCCGAGGCGTAGGAGATAGTTGCGCAGCGCCTCCGGCAGGTAGCCCATCTTCTGGTACTCCTGCACGCCGAGCGCGCCGTGACGCTTCGACATCTTGGCGCCGTCCGGACCGTGCAGCAGCGGCACGTGGGCGAAGCGCGGGATCGTCCAATCGAGCGCCTTGTAGATCTGCGTTTGGCGGAACGTGTTCGTCAGGTGGTCGTCGCCCCGGATGACGTGGCTGATGCCCATGTCGTGATCGTCGACGACGACCGAGAAGTTGTAGGTCGGCGTGCCGTCGCCGCGCAGGATGATGAGGTCGTCGAGCTGCTGGTTCGAGACCTTGACCTCGCCCTGGACGAGGTCGTCGACCACGGTGTCGCCGTCCTGCTCGGCCTTGAGCCGGATCACGGGCTTGACGCCCGCCGGCGCGGTCTTCGGATCGCGGTCGCGCCAGGTGCCGTCGTAGCGCATGCTGCGGCCTTCGCTCAGCGCCTTGAGCCGCATCTGCTCGAGCTCTTCGGGCGTGCAATAGCAGTAATAGGCGTGGCCCGCGGCAAGCAGCTGGCGCGCGACCGCGGCATGGCGCGTCTGGTTCTTCGACTGGTAGACGATGTCGCCGTCCCAATCGAGGCCGAGCCATTTGAGGCCGTCGACGATCGCCGCCATCGCCTCCGGCGTCGAGCGCGCGCGGTCGGTGTCCTCGATCCGCAGGCGGAAGACGCCCTTGTGGTGCTTGGCGTAGAGCCAGTTGAAGAGCGCGGTACGTGCGCCGCCGATATGGAGGAAGCCGGTCGGCGAGGGCGCGAAGCGGACGGTGACGGTCATGGCGGCGTCTTTAGCACACCGATCCAGCGGCTGCATCCCGCCGTGTTTATCGCAGATGGCGATTCAGCCACGCCGCGGCGTTTTTGTCGCGATCGGCCGCAGGCTCGCGGTGGAATTTCCGGCCGGTGACCAGGGCGAGCGTCTGCAGCGCATGCTGGCGCTGGGCCGGCGACAGGTTGGGTTGCCGGAGCCGCGTCTGGAGACCGACCACGGCGTAGCGCTTCTTGCGCATGAGGAACTCGGCGACATCGTCGCGCGGCTTAACGTCCTTCTTCCGCGCCAGCCGGTCGGGCTCGGCGATCGAGACGAAGAGGCCGCGATTGACGCCGTAGAGTCCGTCGAGCAGATAATCACCGGCCACTTTGATCGCCTCGATCGTGCGCGCCAGCCACGAATACCACCGCGGCGCGGCTTCAAGCGCCTCGTCCTTGAGGTACGTCGCCAACAGCGTCAGCGCGGTTTGGTGCGCCGAGACGTAGTCGGCGGCGGCATCCTCGGCGTTGGGGTCCGGCGGATTGAGCTGCGTTGGCGTCAATGCGATGCGTGCCGTCGTCCCGCCGCGCGCGCTGGTCCGCCGCAAGACAATGCCGATGCTGGTGGCAGCTGCAGCGCGCTTGCCGAGCGGATCCAGGCTCCACTTGTCGATGAGATATTCGAGAACGCTCGTGTGATCGAATTGCGCATGTTCGACGCGGGCGTCGACCCAGGGCGATATGAGCACGGCGGGTACGCGTACGCCGAACCGCGAAAAGTCGTATTCCGCATTGGGCGGCAATGGATCGTGAGGCAGCGGCACCACAGGTGGTTCGACGTGATCGAAAAAGCCGCCGTGCTCGTCCCAGAAAACGATGAGCACGGTGGATTGCCATAACGTTTCGTTGGCCCGTACGGCATTGTAGACGTCGGCGATGAGCTTCTCGCCGCGCATGACGTCGTGCGGCGGATGATCGTCGTTCTGCTGGAAGCCAAGATAATCCGGCTCGACAAGGCAGAATTGCGGAAACTCGCTCTCGGGCCCGCGCGCGTCGTCGAAGAATTCACCGACATAGAAATAGCGCGCGGCATTGTGCGGCTCGCGCTGATGCACGAAAACGGTCGTCTGCGGAATGTCGTGGAAATAGACCTTCCAATGGATGCCGCGGTCGTTGAGCCGGTCGAACAGCGTGTCCTGCGTCTGCTGGAAATAGCCGGGCAGATCGGCCTTGTGCGTGCCGTCGTCCGGCATGTTCACGCGGCCGCTGGATGTGCCGCTCAGCGCAAAAAAGCGGTTCGGCCAGGTCGGTCCCGGCAGCGACGAATGCCAATGGTCGCAGACCGTGAATTCCTGCGCCAGCGTGTGCAGCGCCGGCAGGAACCCGAGCGGGTAGTAGTTCATGATGAGCGCGCGGGTCGCCGCGTCGCTTGCGGGATAGCTCGCGACGAAGTCGCGCACGAAGCCGCCGTTGCCGTCCGCGAGCTGCACCGCGACGTGGTCCACCTCGTGATGCGGATCGAGCGCGATCATCCGTTCCGTCGTCGGCTGTTGCCGGTATTCGAGGCCGGCCGGGTCCTTGTTCACGCCGGGCCGCGCGGGATCGACGCCGTCGAGGTCCGGATAAATCCGCTTGAGATCCCCCAGCATCTGGTCGAACGAGTGGTTCTCCAGGATCAGCATCACAACGTGGCGGATCGGATCGTGGTCGCGGGTGGCTTTGGCGGGCATCGTCATCCCCCTTGCGGCGCGGCCTGCACGCGGACGCGTGCAGCGCGCTCAAGCGGCAGGATAATCGGATCGGCGGCGGTGGTCAGTCCGCCGCGTGCGGCCTTTGGCAACCGGACCGCGCCGGCTTAGACTTTTCGCCATGGGGGGAACTGAGGCGGATGCCGCCGTCGTCGCGCGTCCGGCGCCGTGGCGCGGCCTGGGCGCATGGCTTGTCGCCAATCTCGCGGCCGAGCGCGCGCGTTGGCCGCTCTGGCTGCCCGGCTTCATGGGCGCCGGCATCGGCGTTTATTTCTGGCTGTTGTCCGAGCCGGCGGCCTGGCTGGGTGCCGCGCTGCTGGTGCTCGTGGCGCCGGCGCTGGCGCTCGCGTGGCGCCGCGCCGGCTGGCGCTGGCTGGCGGCGGCGGGAATGGCGCTGGCGTTGGGCTTCGCCGCGGCGCAGTTCGAGGCGCATTCGGTCGCCGCGCCGGTGCTCGGCCGCCGCGTTTTCGGCATGCTCGAGGGTCGCGTGCTCGCGGTCGATCCGCTGCCCGAAGGATCGCGGCTCACCATTGCGCCGGCGAGCCTCGCGGATCTCGCGCCCGAAAGTCTGCCGGCGCGCGTGCGCGTCCGGCTGCGCCATGGCGACGGCGGCGTCGCACCCGGCGACGGCGTTCGCCTGCGCGTCTCGCTCGAACCGCCGCCGGCGCCGGCGATGCCGGGCGCCTACGATTTCGAGCGCCGCGCCTGGTTCGATCGCTTGGGCGGCGTCGGCTACGCGCTGTCGGCGCCGTTGAAATTCGACGCGCAAGCGCCGGGCGCCGTCGCGCAGGCGATTGAGGCGTTGCGCCATGCCGTCACGCGCCGCATCCGCGCGGCACTGCCCGGACCCGACGGCGCCATCGCCGCGGCGCTGATCACCGGCGAGACGCATGCGATACCGCCCGACGACGCGGGCGCGTTCCGCGATGCCGGCCTGGCGCATATCCTGGTGATCGCCGGCCTGCACATGGGCCTGGTCGCCGGCATCTGCTTCTTCGCGCTGCGCGCAATCTTCGCCCTCATTCCGCCCATCGCGCTCAACCATCCGACCAAGAAATACGCCGCCGCGCTCGCGCTGCTGCTGACCTTTCTCTACATGCTGCTGTCGGGCGCCACGGTGTCGTCGCGCCGCGCCTTCGTCATGATCGCACTCGCGTTGCTCGCCGTGCTGGTCGACCGCTTGAGCCTGTCTGCGCGCGCGCTGGCGCTCGCCGCCGTCGCCATCATGCTGATGACGCCTGACAGCGCGACGGGGCCGAGCTTCCAGATGTCGTTCGCGGCGGTAGCGGCGCTGGTCGCGTTCTACGAGGCGTGGCGCGGCCGGCTCGCAACCTGGTATCGCCAATCCGGCGCGATCCGGCGCCTCGGCCTCTACGCGCTCGGCATCGCCTTCACCACTATCGTCACCACGGTCGCGACCGCGCCCTTCACCGTCTATCACTTCAACCGCTTCCCGCTCTATTCCGTCGCTGCCAACGTCGTTGCCGTGCCGATCACCGGCTTCTGGGTGATGCCGTGGGCGATCGTCGCCTGCCTGCTGATGCCGGTCCATCTCGAGAGCTTTGCGTTGATGCCGATGAGCTGGGGCATCGACGCCATCACCGCGATCGCCAAGGGCGTGACGTCGTGGCCGGGCGCGGTGGTGAACTTACCGAGCATGCCGGCCTGGGGCATCGCGGTCGCGGCCGCCGGCGGCTTGTGGCTCGCGATCTGGCAGCGGTGTTGGTGCTGGTGGGGCGCGCTGCCGCTCGCCTTCGGCCTGCTCTCGGCCGGTTTCGAGCGGCCGCCCGACATTCTGATCGCGGGCGACGCCAGGCTCGTCGCGGTGCGCGCGGTGGACGGAAGGTATCTGCCGTCGAAGGCCAAGGGCGAGCGCGCCACCGTCGACAGCTGGACCAAGCGCGCCGCGACCGCGATGGGCCCGGCCTGGCCGGACAGCGGATCGTCGGCCGACGGATTGTTGACGTGCGATAAAGGTGCCTGCCGCTACGCCGCGCGCGGCGCCGTGGTGACGTTGCTGCGCGATCCCGACGCTTTCGACCGCGCGCAATGCCGCGCCGATCTCGTCGTCGCGCCGGTGCCGGCGTGGCGCATCTGTCCCGGCGCGCGTATCGTCGACTGCATCGACGATTACCGCGACGGTGGCACGGCAGTGTGGCTCGATCAGGGTGCCGTGCGGCTCGAAAGCGTGCGCGATTATCAGGGCGCGCGGCTGTGGTCGCCGCGGCACGAGCGGCGCTCTAAGATAGGCGGCGGAGGGAGCTGAGATGGCCGAGACGACCAAGCCGCCGTCGGTCGACGACGAGCGCGCCAAGCGCAAGGCGGCGTCCGAGCGCCGCACTCTCGTCATGTGGGGCTACGTCACCGGCGGGATCAGCTTACTGAGCTATGTCGTCGGGCTCGAGCCGAGCTTCATTCCCCTGGGCTTCGGCGTGCTCGGCTGCATCATCGCCTGGCAGCTCAACGCCAAGGGCGACCGCCACGGCCTCTATGCCGGCATGCTCAACCTCGCCGGCATCCTGATCTGGATCACCGTCAACTGGTCGCGGTTGCGCGGCTGGCTCGGCGGCTGAATGCGGCGCGGCGCGCGCCGGCGTCGCGCAACGGTTTAAGCCAGAAACGGCTTGCCATTCCTGAGCGAGATACCAGGCAATTCGTAGACGACCGAGCCGGCCAGAGTTTTCTTCGGATCTGAAACGCCAAAGGTGTGGGTACGGCCGCCTTTGCCGACGCCCGCGCCGCTTCCTTGATAGACCCAATTCTTCTTGGTCAGGAAAACGCAGTTCACGCGCCATATCACGACCGGGCATCCGGGCTTGATCGATTCGGTCGTGTCCACAAGATAGCGCCAAACGATGTACCAGCCCGGATGATTGTAGTGCGACTGAATCTGGTAGGCCCTCATACTGCCCTTTGATTCCAGCGCCTGTGTTGGCGGTGGATTGAGCTTCCCTTGCAACGAGAGATCGGGAAACCGTTGTTGAGCGATGTCAGGGTGCTTGTGTTTTTTGTAAGGGCTGACCGCGTGCAGGCCTTTAACGCCGAAAATCCCGACGATGGCACTAAAGACGTTTGCCTGCTCAAGGTAAATGTCGATGAGTTCAGCCGTCTCTTTCTCGATGTACTTAACGGCCTTTTCGACGTGGTGTGCGGTCAGGTCTTTTGGCAGCGGCACGTTTCCCCCCGGTCGAGCCGTGGCTTGAAGATGCGCCTTTGACCGGGAGTCGGGCAAGCGCGGGAACAGCTCTCTGGGCGACGTTGAAATAGGCTGGATCGTGCTCGATGCCGATACTCCGATAGCCGATCGCACGCGCGGCCGCAATCGTCGAGCCGGCGCCCATGAACGGATCGAGAATCACGCCTCGTCCCAAGGGCAGCGCGGCGCGCACGACTTGTCGCATGAAAGATTGCGGTTTCAGCGACGGATGCGGCGCAATCTTGCGCTCTTCCGGCCGGGTCGGCGCCGAGCGCACGACGTCCAAAAATGGCTCGGTTTCTGAAATCCGCCGCAAGCCGCCGGTGCCCCATTTCCGCAAATTGTCCTGCACGCGGCCTTCGCATGGCTTTCGGAACAGACCCCAGGGCTCCCAACCCGAACGCGGCATGACTGAAACCTCGCGGAATTCGTCATGCGCGTTTTTCGGTCGATCACCACCGCGCAGCGTCTGAACGAGCCGTATGATCTCGCCACGCTTCTCGAAGCCCGCATCCATCATTGGTTGGTATACGAGTTGCGACAGCAATGGATTGGTCGCAACGAACACGTGTCCGCCAGGCACGAGCACGCGGATCGCACGTCGGGCAAATTCCGCAAAGAAGGAGCACAAGGCAGCGCGTTCGGCTTTGTCGAGCACGGTAAATCGTGGCAGCGGGCTTCGCTTGCAGCCGTCAAATGCCGGTGGGATGCGCCAAACACCGCCACGCCCGGCACGCAGCTTCTTCTTTTCGATTTCCGTATATTCCTTCAACCCGTAGGGCGGGTCGGTTACGATCGCATGAATCGAATTTGCTTCGCGAGCTGCGAGCCACACGAAGGCGTCACCGCAAAAGAGTTCGTACGGCTTGCCGGGCGCGGCCAGAACGGACTTGAAGGAGACGAACGTTTCTCGATTTGAATCGACCTCGACGTCGAGTGCCATCGGCGTTCCATCCCCTCCCGCCGCGCGACCGGATAGCCGCCACCGAATCGCGCAAGCAAAATATTTTAGTACCGCCGCAGCAGCCCGACCAGCTTGCCCTGCACCTTGACCCGGTCGGGGCCGAAGATGCGCGTCTCGTAGGCCTTGTTGGCGGGCTCGAGCGCGATCGATTCGCCGCGCTTGCGGAGCCGCTTCAGCGTCACCTCGTTGCTGTCGACCAGCGCAACCACGATGGCGCCGTTCTCGGCGATGTCGCAGCGCTGGATCAGGACGGTGTCGCCGTCGCAGATGCCGGCCTCGACCATGCTGTCACCGGCGACTTCGAGCGCGTAATGCTCGCCGATGCCGAGCATGCCGGCCGGCACGCTGATGGTGTTGGCGCTGTCGCGCAGCGCCTCGATCGGTGTGCCGGCGGCGATGCGGCCGTAGAGCGGCAGCTCCTGCGCCTGGCCGGTATCGTTGACCGCCATGCCGGGCAGCGCGGTCTTGAAGTCGCCCTTGATCACCGTCGGCGAGAACTTGGTCGGCCGACCCTTGGCGGCGGTCTCTTCCGGCAGCTTGACGACTTCGAGCGCGCGCGCGCGGTGGGGCAGGCGGCGGATGAAGCCGCGCTCCTCGAGTCCCGAGATCAGGCGATGGATGCCCGATTTCGACTTGAGGCCGAGCGCGTCCTTCATCTCCTCGAACGAGGGAGAGATTCCGGAGTCCGAAAGCCGCCGGTTGATATAGAGCAGAAGCTCGTGTTGCTTGCGCGTCAGCATGGAGCGGTCCCCGCATCGGTCGGCGCGAAAACGCCGGTCTGGAACAAAACAACAACTATCGACGTTCTAGTTTGGTTCCAGCGTCGCTGTCAAGCGCCTTTATCCACAGGCGGTGGATAAATCGGCGAGTCGGCGATCTTAGTGACCGGGAAATCGGCGCTATTCGTGCCAGACGAAGGCGCTCATCAGCATGTCGATGGTGCGGCCGTCGCGCGCCAACGGCAGCGCCAGGACCTCGCAATCGTGCGGCAGGTTGTCGGTGACGAATTCGTGCCGGCGGCGATAGACGATCGGCGTGCGGCGCTCGATCACTTCGGTGAAGTGGGTGCGGGCGCCGTCGGCGTGGACCGGGTTCGGGATTTCGTCGACCCATTTGCCGGTGAGCTCCATGCCGATGCGGTGCGCGAGGTTGGTGGCGTGGACGCGGTAGCGGAAACGCAGCGGATCGTGGAACACGTCGAGCAGCGACAGATTGCCGAGAATGTAGCTCAGCTCCTCCGGCCTGAAATCCGCGCGCGACGGGAACGCGCGGCCGCGGCGGCGCGCCTCCCAATCGGCGTGGAAGCGCAGCAGCCGGGCATCGCGAATGCCCAGGCTGGGCGCGTGGATCTCCAACATATCGCAAGTTTGGCGACGGCTTGGTTAGCGCCGCCTTAACGATCCGCGCGCCGGCCTAAACCGCGCCGATCGGACCGAGCGGCACGATCTCGACCCAGTCGCCTTTTTTAGCCGGCGGCGCGTTGGGCGGCCGCACCACCAGGCAATCGGCCCGCGCCAGCAACGACATCATCGACGAATCCTGCTTGTCGAAGGGCGTCGCCTCGGCCACGCCGTCGGCGCCGCGCGCCAGCCTGGCGCGGAGATAATCCTGCCGCCGGTCGTTGGCCGGCAAATCCTTGGCGAGCCGCGCCTTGGGTTTGGCCGCGCCGGCCTCCGCCAGGCCCTGCAGCTTCTCGAGCGCCGGCTTGACGAAGAGCAGTGCGCAGACCAGCGCCGAAACGGGATTGCCGGGCAGGCCGATCATCGGCGTCGCGCGGTACTTGCCGACCATCAGCGGTTTGCCTGGCCGCATCGCCACCGTCCAGAAATCGAGGCTCAAGCCGTCGGCGCCGAGCGCGCTGCGTACCAGATCGTGCTCGCCGACCGACGCACCGCCGGTGGTCAGCAGCAGGTCGGCGCCGGTCGCGCCTTCGGCGATGGCGCGCAGCGCGTCGCTGTTGTCGGGCGCGATCGGCAGCTGCACCGGCACGCCGCCTTCGCCGGTCACGAACGCGGCCAGCGCGATGCCGTTCGAGCTGACGATCTGGTTGGGTCCGAGCGGATCGCCGGGCAGCACGACCTCGTCGCCGGTCGGCAGGATCGCGACGCGCGGCTTGCGGCGGACCAAGAGCCACGGCCGGTTCATCGCCGCCGCCAGGCCCACGTCGCGCGGTGACAGTCGCGAGCCGGCCTTGAGCATCGCGTCACCTTCGCGGAAGTCGAGGCCCGCCGACCGGATATGGCGGCCGGGCTTGGGCATCTCCTTGACGATGACGGTATCGCCGTCGCGCTCGGTGTCCTCCTGGATGACGATGCAATCGGCGCCCTCGGGCACCGGCGCGCCGGTGAAGATTCTGACGGCCTCGCCGGATTTGAGCGTCTTGCCGTAGGCCTGGCCCGCCGGCACGTTGCCGACGACCTTGAGTTTCGCGGGAATGTTCTTCAGATCGGCGCAGCGCGCGGCGTATCCGTCCATCGCCGAAGCCGGGAAGGGCGGTTGCGTGCGCCGTGCGGCGACGTCCTCGGCGAGGACGCGGCCCGCCGCCTCGCTCACCGCGACCTGCTCGGCGCCGACCGGCTGGATCAGCGCGAGCAGGCGGCGCTTCGCCTCGTCGACCGAGATCATGCCCTGCTTCGCGCCGCCGTCGCTCATGCCGAATGCCCGCCGCGCTGATCGCCCCCCTCCCATTCCCTCCCCCTCGAGGGGGGAGGGCTAGGGTGGGGGTGAATGCCCGACCAGCGGTTTGCCGATTGTTTCCTCATGCCGCCTCGAAGGTGCCGGACTTGCCGCCCGATTTGTGAACCAGGCGGATCTCGGTGAGTTGCATGCCGCGATCGACCGCCTTGAGCATGTCGTAGATCGTCAGCGCCGCCACCGCGACCGCGGTCAGCGCCTCCATCTCGACGCCAGTGCGGCCGGTGATCTTGCAGGTGGCCGTGATGTCGACGGCGTTGCGGTTCTTGTCGCAGCGCAGGTCGACGGCGATCGACGACAGCTCGAGCGGATGGGTGAGCGGCACGAGCTCGGCCGTGCGCTTGGCGCCCATGATGCCGGCGAGGCGCGCCACTGCCAGCACGTCGCCCTTCTTGGCCTTGCCCTTGCGCACGAGGTCGAGCGTCGCGCGCTTCATGGTGACGCTGCCCTTGGCGATCGCGACGCGCGCGGTCACGTCCTTGGCCGAGACATCGACCATGCGTGCCGCGCCCTTCTTGTCGAAATGCGTGAGCTTGGGCTTGCTCATGCGGAATACCAGTCGCAACCGTCCCCCACCCGCCAACCGCTCTCGCGCTCGGCCCCCCTCGAGGGGGGAGGGTTAGGGAGGGGGTGAACGCTCGCCATAATCGTCATTCGCGGCATCACGCGCGCGCCTCAGCCGGCGCGAGCAGCACGCGCGCGGCTTGCTCGACGTCGGCGTGGCGCAGCAGCGATTCGCCGATGAGAAAGGCCTTGGCGCCGGCGCGTGCGAGCCGCGCGAGGTCGGCCGGCTTGGCGATGCTGCTCTCGCTCACCACCAGCCGGTCGCGCGGCACCAGCGCGGCCAGCGCCTCGGTCGTGGCGATGTCGGTCTTGAGCGTCTTGAGGTTGCGGTTGTTGATGCCGATGAGCCGCGTCTTGAGCTTGAGCGCGCGGTAGAGCTCTCCCTTGTCGTGCACCTCGGCGAGCACGTCCATGCCGAGTTCGATCGCCTTGGCTTCGAGCGTCGCGGCATCGGCATCGATGACCGCCGCCAGGATGATCAGGATGCAATCGGCGCCCAATGCGCGCGCTTCGGTCACTTGGTAGGGATCGAGCATGAAGTCCTTGCGCAGGACCGGCAGCTTCACCGCCGCGCGCGCGAGCACCAGATGCTCGGGCCGGCCCTTGAAATTGGGCTCGTCGGTCAGGACCGAGAGACACGTGGCGCCGCCACGTTCGTAGGCGAGCGCCAGCGCCGCCGGATCGAAATCCGGCCGGATCATGCCGCCCGACGGCGACGCCATCTTGATCTCGGCGATGAGGCCGTACCGTCCGGCGGCCGTCGCCGCTTCGAGCGCCTTGACGAAGCCGCGGGGCGGCGGCACGCGCTGCACCGCCTGCGCCAGCTCGCCCGGCGGGTGCGCGCGCTTGGCGCGAGCGATCTCGACGCGCTTCTCGGCGCAGATCTTCGCCAGCACGTCGCTCATGCCGGCACCGTTTCGTTGGTGATCGCCACCATCTTCTCGAGCGCGCGCTTCGCCGCACCCGAGGCGATCGAGTCCGCCGCGCGCCGCACGCCGGCCATCAGGTCGGTCGCGCGTCCGGCGACGATCAATGCCGCGGCGGCATTGAGCAGCACGCAGTCGCGCAACGGTCCGGGCTCGCCGGCGAGGATGGCCTTGAGTTTTGCCGCGTTCGCCGCCGGATCGCCGCCCTTCAGCTGCTCGATCCGCGCACGCGGCAAGCCCGCCATCTCGGGCGCGACCTCGAAGGTCGCGAGCTTGCCGTCCTTCCACTCCGCCACGCTGGTCTTGCCGGTGGTGGTGATCTCGTCGAAGCCGTCGCCGTGCACCACCCAGGCATGGTCGGCGCCGAGCTTGCCCAGCACTTCGGCCACCGGCGTCACCCATTGCGGCGCGAACACGCCGACCAGCAGGCGCTTGACCAACGCCGGGTTCGACAGCGGCCCGAGCAGGTTGAACACCGTGCGCGTGCCGAGCTCAACCCGCGTCGGCGCCACGTGCCGCGTCGCGGCGTGATAGCGCGGCGCCATCATGAAGCCGATGCCGGCCTCATGGATCGCGCGCTCGACCAACCTGGGGTCGGCCTCGATGTTGACGCCGAGCGCGGCCAGGATGTCGGCCGAGCCCGAATGCGACGAGAAGTTGCGGTTGCCGTGCTTGGCGACATGCGCGCCGGCGCCCGCCGCGACGATCGCCGCCGCCGTCGAGACGTTGAAGCTGCCGCGGCCGTCGCCGCCGGTGCCGACGACGTCGATCGCGTCCGGCGGCGCGGCGATGTGCAGCGCCTTGCTGCGCATGGTGTGCGCCGCGGCGGCGATCTCGTCGACGGTCTCGCCGCGCACGCGCAGCGCCATGAGGAAGCCGCCCATCTGTGCCGGCGTCGCGTCGCCCGACATCATGGCGTCGAAGGCGCGCGTGGCGTCCGCCTCGGACAGGCGTTTGCCCGCCGCCACCTTCGCCAGCAGCGTCTTGAAGTCGACGTCTCCGCTCATGCCGCGCCTCGCTCGACCTGTCGGATCGACGAGCAACCGCGCGAGGCCACCCCCTCCCTAACCCTCCCCCCTCGAGGGGGAGGGAATGGGAGGGGGGTAAGACATGCGCATCGAATCATGCCGCGACGCTTTCGGCGGCGGCGAGCGTGAGAAAATTCCTGAGCAGGCGGTGGCCGCCTTGCGAGGCGATGCTTTCGGGATGGAACTGCACGCCGTGCACCGGCCGCTCGCGATGCTGCAGGCCCATGATGATGCCGTCGGCCGTTTCGGCGGTGATGACCAGCGACTTCGGCAGGCTGGCGCGCTCGACGATCAGCGAGTGGTAGCGCGTGGCGTGGAACGGATTGGGCAGGCCCTTGAACACGCCGGCGTCGCCGTGGCGGATTTGGCTGAGCTTGCCGTGCATCGGGATCGTCGCGCGCACCACCTTGCCGCCGAACACCTGGCCGATCGCCTGGTGACCGAGGCAGACGCCGAGCACCGGAACGTCGCCGGCTTTGGCGATGAGCTCGAGACAAATGCCGGCGTGATCGGGATCGCTCGGTCCCGGCGAGATGACGATGCCCTGCGGCTTGAGCGCGAGTGCATCGGAAACCGACAGGGCGTCGTTGCGCTTTACGACGACCTCGGCGCCGAGCTCGCCCAGGTAGTGCCACAGGTTATAAGTGAAACTGTCGTAGTTATCGATCAGCAGGAACATATCGGGGCCTCGCCGCCGAGGTTATATCAGGCCGCACCCCCGCGCAAAAGCCGCGCTAACCACGTCGGTTGCGGCGCGTCGCCGCGAAATCGGCTAAACTGACGCCGTTTCGGCCGGGCGCGCGCAGGCGAGAAAAAAAGGCGCGGGGGGCCGGAATCCCCCGGACGTCGGTCCGGGCTGGTGACGAGGCGCGTGGCAGTGGACGAGACGATCGAGCATCGCGACGAGACGCCGCAACGGGTTCGGCTGCGCCGACGGTGGCGGCTGTGGCTCCTGCTGGCGCTGGCGCTGCTGCTCGCCTTCGGCGTCTGGCAGGAGCGCGAGCGCCGCTCGAACGAGCAGGTCGCCGCGATCATTCCGCCGTCGACCGTGCCGCTGCCCCCGGCCGAAGCCGTGCGGCCCACCGGCGTGCCGGCTTGGGTGCGCTACGCGGTGCCGGCGCCGGCGACCGATCTCCCGCGCATCGCGATCGTAATCGACGGGCTTGGCGTCGATCGCGCCGCGACGGAGCGCGCCATCGCGCTGCCGCCGGCGGTGACCTTGTCGTTCGTGACCTACGCCGCCGACGTGTCCGGTCAGGCGATGGCGGCGCGTCAGACGGGCCACGAGCTTCTGTTGCACCTGCCGATGGCGCCGGTCTCGGCGACGGCGGCGATGGGCGCCTACAGCCTCGGCCGCAACATGCCGCGCGACGAGCTGGTGCAGCGGCTGCGCTGGGACATGGCGCGGTTCGACGCCTATGTCGGCGTCGACAATCACATGGGCACCGATTTCGCCCGCGCCGCGCCGGCGATGCAGGTGGTGATGAGCGAGCTCAAGCAGCGCGGCCTGCTCTATCTCGACGCGCGCGCCGTGCCGACCGAGCCCGTCGCGGTAGCGGCGCGGGATTTGGGCGTGCCCTATGCCGCGCGCGACATCTTCCTCGATGGCGAGCGGGCGGCAGTGGCGGTCGATGCGCGGCTGGCACAAGTCATTGCGATCGCGCACCAGCGCGGCAGCGCCATCGCCATCGGCCATCCGCACGACGCGACGCTGGCGGCGCTCGCGCGCTGGCTGCCGACGCTGAAGCGGCACGGCGTCGTGCTCGTGCCGCTGACCGCCGTCGTCAAGGCGCGCGGTGCGACCTAGCCCGGATTTCTCACCGAGGGTAAGTGTTCGAGATTGTGTCGGGGAGATTCGGCGGGTTTGGCGTGAGAGTGTGATTTGGGGCATTTCCGGGACGCGGCGGACGCGCTGACGGTCGCCGCG
>Ga0307372_10006507_pt1 | contig 17033 bp, 14 predicted proteins | sample OX1MG_FD_202533 | JGI IMG/M metagenome (GOLD analysis project Ga0307372, IMG submission 202533) | Soil microbial communities from Risofladan, Vaasa, Finland - OX-1 | ecosystem: Environmental > Terrestrial > Soil > Coastal area > Acid sulfate soil | place: Finland: Risofladan, Vaasa | collected... | reverse complement strand
GCGAGCGCGCCGCTGGGTGTTCCCATCCCGGCGGGCGGCGCAACGGGCGCGCCGATCTTCACACCCCCCGCAGAGCAGCCCGGCCAATCGGCGGCGCCTGACGCGCCGACGGCGCCCCTCCGCTGATCATGCCCCGCTGACGCCTGCCTCCGAACTGCCCGCGATTCACCGTGCGAGGCGCGCGGCAGGCGTGTGGCAGGCGCATCACGCTACGAGAGAACGAGCTGATACCTGTTTGCGAGAAAGGTCCGGATCATGTATCCTCCATCATATCCTCCCAATCCCTCCCAGCCATTCCAGCCAACTCAGCCCGCTTTGCCGACACCCCCCGTCCAACCAGGATACACGCAAGCGCCGTCACAGCCCATTGCGACGCCGACTCCATCGGGCGCCTATCCGAGCCAGCCGTCCTATTCACCAGATGCGCCGACGGTCCCCGGCGCCGCTGGCGACGCCGGAGGGTATCCCGCGCCGTGGGCGCAGTCGCCTTATGCACAGGCTCCTGGTCAAGCGCCAGTCGTCCCGCCACCAACATCGCCGCCAGCGCCGGGCGCAACGGCGAGCCTGCGGTTGACCATGCTGGCGGTGGCGATGCTCATCATTATCACTATCATCGCGTTTACCGCCCCCGTTGCCGTCGCCTCTGCGCGCACGATTGCCTATCCTCGGCCCGTCGTCAGTATCGGCGTGGCGAGTGGCGCGGCCATTCATATTGGCGATACCGTCTCCTTCACGGCGACGGTCGGGAGTGGCCACGATCTGAGCTACAACTGGGACTTTGGCGACAATACGACCGCAGTCGGCGAGCATGTCGAGCATGTGTTTCAGCAGAACGGCCCGACGACCGTGACGCTCACAGCGACCGATCCCATTGGCCAGAGCGCACAGGCGTCGCAAAACCTCAATATCCTCTTTGGCGCGCCCACGGCGACCTTTACCTACCAGGCTGACCTGACGAACTATCAGTGCGGTGTAGACTTCGACGCCAGTTCTTCCACGGGACAAAACCTGAGTTACGCCTGGGACTTCGGTAACGGCGACACTTCACAGGAGAGCGCGCCATCGGAAGGCTATGCCCAGGCAGGTACCTATCAGGTCACGCTCACGGTAACGGATACCGACAACCAGACGGCGACGGATACGCAGTCGGTGGTGGTGACATGTGCGCCGCCGCCTACCGCCAGCTTTGTCTCTGCCCCAGACAGCTTCTACACATGTGGCATCGACTTCGACGCCACTGCTTCCACTGGCAGCGGGCTGAGCAATTATGTGTGGGACTTCGGCGATGGCAACGCTGGTTCCGGCGAGACGACGACGTGGGATTACTCTCAAGGCGGCTCATACAACGTCACGCTGACCGTGACCGATCAGTATGGCCAGACGGGAAGTACCAGCCAGACGGTCAACGTCAATTGTTGATCGCGGCGCATGAGCGCAGCTTGCGCGTTCCGGCTCGTCGGGTGTATGGTGTGGCCAGACCCCGACGAGCCGGGCGCACGCGCTGCCCAGCCCCCTCGTCTATCCTACAATCCCGCATGTTGATCGGGGCGCGCTACCCACGAGGCTCCCATGACAGACATGACCCCTGATCACACCCAGGACATCCGCATCGCCTTCAACCAGCGCGTTCCCATGCGCGATGGCGTGACACTCTCCGCCGATGTATACTTCCCCGCTGCGGCGTCGCCAGCGGCTGACGGCGCGCCACGCCGCTGGCCGACCATCCTCACGCGCACGCCATACCTGAAGGCCAACCCCGCAGTCCTCGCTCAGGGACGCTCCTTCGCGGGCGAGGGCTTCATCTTCGTGGCGATGGATGTACGTGGGCGCGGCGACTCCGATGGCGCCTTCACGCCCTACGTCAACGATGGCCGCGACGGCTACGACGCTATCGAGTGGATCGCCGCGCAACCGTGGTCGAACGGCCACATCGGTACGATTGGTGGCTCGTATCCTGGCTGCATTCAGTGGCTGGCGGCGCTCGAACAACCGCCGCACCTCAGCGCGATGGTCGTACTGGTCTCGCCGTCCGATCCGTTTGTGGAGACGCCGACCGGGCTGCCCAGTCCCATGCACCTGTGCTGGCTACACTACGTCAGCGGGCGCGTCAATCAGCCGATGGAAGCGGTGGATTGGGCGCGCATCTACGATCACCTGCCCATGCTGACGATGGATGAGCGCGCCGGGCGGGTCATCCCCCACTGGCGCGATACCATCAACCACGCCCAGCTCGACGACTTCTGGGAGCCGTTGCGCTACCAGACCAAGTTTGAGCGGATCGCCGTCCCTACGCTCCACATCTCCGGCTGGTATGATGACGAGCAGGTGGGGACGCCGCTCAACTACATCGGCATGACGACGCGCGGCGCGACGCCAGAGGCCCGCGCCAGCCAGCGCCTGCTGATGGGGCCGTGGGGCCACGCCGTCAACACCGTCTCGAAGTTGGGTGAGGTAGACTTTGGCCCCCAATCGCTGATCGATCTGCGCGGCGAGACGGCGCGCTGGTTCGACCGCTGGCTGCGCCCCGAAGCGAGAGAAGCGGCGGCCAACGCAACCGAAGAGACGCCTGTGCGCATTTTCGTGATGGGCGTCAACCGCTGGCGCGACGAACGCGAGTGGCCGCTGGCCCGCACGCAGTGGACGTCGTACTATCTGCACAGCGAGGGGCAGGCGAATAGCCGCTTCGGCGATGGCGCGCTCACCACCGATGCGCCGCCAGCGGATGCGCCGACCGACGGCTACCGCTACGATCCCGCGCGCCCGGTCCCGTTCATCACCGAGCCGACCTCGTCGCAGATCGGCGGCCCCGACGACTACGCCGCCATCGAGCGCCGCGACGACGTGCTGGTCTACGTCACGCCGCCGCTCGCCGCCGACCTGGAAGTGACCGGCCCGGTGCGCGTGGAACTCTACGCCGCATCCTCCGCCCCCGATACCGATTTCATGGCGAAGCTGGTGGATGTGTGGCCGAATGGCTTCACCCAGCGCCTCTGCGACGGCATGGTTCGCGCTCGCTTCCGCGATGGAATGGAGCGACCGACGCTCATCGAGCCGGGGCAGGTGTATTGCTACACGATTGACTGCTGGAATACGGCGCAGGTCTTCCGCACGGGGCATCGTATCGGGCTGGAGGTCGCGTCCAGCGCGTTCCCCAAGTACGACCGCAACCCCAACACCGGCGCCCCGCTCGGCCAGTCGACGGAACTGGCCGTCGCCGAGCAAACCATCTACCACGACGCCGCCCACCCCTCCGCGCTCATCCTGCCGGTCATTCCGCACGGTGAGTGATCAGCGGCTGCCCTGGCTACGCCTGGATACGATCATATGCCCCGCGCGGGGCATATGATCGTATCCGTCTTTTTCGCTACGCAAGCCAAACTGGCTATTAGCCTTTGACACAATCGGATAGGTCATGGTACATTAGTTCTACAACGCGGTGACAATATTATTGTTTCAGTGGCTTGCGCTCTGCCGTCTACCAGCCAAGCTATTGAAAACCAAATCTGATGAGAGAGGTTGGCGCAAATGGTTGCAGAACAGGTGGATGGTAACATTACGCCAATGGAGGCGATCCGGCAGATCAACGAATATGGCGCCGAGTTTTGGTCGGCACGCGCCCTGACGCGAGTTCTAGACTACGCCGATTGGCGCAACTTCGTCATAGCGATAGACCGGGCAAAACTCATTTGTGATGTCGCCAACCAAGATGTCAGCGTGCATTTCTCCGACGCATATCTGAGTGCTGAGATTGGCAGTGGAGCGCATCGTGATATTGTGGACTACTATCTCTCACGCTACGGAGTCCACTTGACGCTATCATGCGCCGACATGACAAAGCCGGTAGTGGCGCAGTCTCTCGCCTACATTACGCTTACCTCTCTGCCTGCTCTTGCCAATCCTCTGCTCGTTTCCTACGCCCGGAACATCAAGCCGCAGGATCGCATTGCCATATCTAAGGAGCAAAGGGCTATGCGGCAGATTACGCAGGCATTCCAGCATATACCCTTTGTGCGAAACTACCGGGTCACGCCCTATTACATCGATCTCTACTTCCCAAATCAGCGAATAGCGGTTGAGTGCGACGAGCATGATCATCGACGATATAGCGAAGATGAGGATATGCAACGGCAAGAGCGGATTGAAATGGCGCTCGAATGCCAGTTCGTCCGCTTCAATCCAGATGATCCCACATTTGAGGTAGGCGATGTGATCAATCAGATTATGGTTCTCATGTATGAGTCTCGTGCCGGGAAGGTGTGAGCGACAAGGCGCAGGCGAACCGCATTCACCAGGAGGTAGGCGAACAAGTCAGGCGTTTCATCGTCGAGGACCTGCAAGGGACGCCGCCGGAAGACCTGCCTACGCCACCAGAGAGCGTCCAGGCGGTGAAGCGCCGAGAGCGAGAGCGCCTGGAGCATGAGCGCCAGCCCGACTTGTGGAGCCTCGCCGATAGTTCCGCCGACCCCGACGCCTAGTTCGCGCCATTTCGATTCAGACGCTCACGTTATCAGCTACATGATACGACTTCGGTGGACCTATCCCTCACCTGGGAATAGGTCCATTTGCTATGAGCGCCACAACAATACCATTGCCCGTCAGCCGCGTCAATCTTAGTGAGCAGGGAGCGCGCGTTACCGGCGGCGCTTGCGTGGGGTGTACCTCCATAGAAGCGTGCGCAGGCGATGGGGAGCCTGTGACAGATACGCGGGTACGCTGGACTCATAGCAGAAGTTGGAGCAGACGTATGGCGATGGCGCAATCATGGCCTGCGCGACAGCGAGCGGCCTCACCCGTGGTGGGCCGACGGCAAGCGCGTGGGGTGGCGCAGGGGAATCCGCAGGCGACGGACCGCTGGCGTGGCTGGCAGGCGCCCTACTGGCGGTTGGTGATATGGGCGGGCGCGGCGCGCGTCGAACGGCTGGATAGTTTGGGTTCGTCGGCGCCGTGGCAGGCCGATTGGCGGCTTGGCGTCCAGCGTGGACAGGACGAGTCAGTCGGCGCCGACTTTGCCACCGACGCCAGTGGGCGTGTGGCGGGGCGTTCTTCGCCACGGCCCACGTCGCATTCACTGCCGCTTGGGGCGCCGCAGCCGGGCGCAACGCAGCCGGGCAGCCGCCCGCTGAACGCCGACATAGACATGGCCACGCCCAATGCGCCAGACGGTATCGAGGAGTTCGAGGCGTTTTTTCGGCGCTACGAGCGACAGGTGGTGGCGTGCCTCTGGCGTATCACTGGCGACGAGCCGACCGCGCATGATCTCAGCCAGGAGACCTTTGTGCGCGCATGGCGTCACTTCGAGCAGATACGCGGCTACGAGCAGCCGGGCGCGTGGCTGATTCGCGTGGCGACCCATCTGGCGCTGAATGAGCTGCGGCGACGCGGTTCGCCCACCGCCGCCGCCGAACGCTTCGCCGACGACGACGCGCACGACGCCCTTTCGCGCAGCGACCCCAACCTGCGTTTCGCCGAGCGCGACCTCGTGCAGCAGACGCTGCTGGAGCTGACGCCGCAGCAACGGGCGGCGTTGGTGCTACGCGAGGTCTACGGCTTCACCTGTGAGGAGATCGGGCGGACGCTAGGGGCCTCGCGCGACGCCATCAAGATGACGCTCTTTCGCGGGCGCGAACAGTTCCGCCTCCACTATCTGCGCAAGGGAGGCTCACTATGAGAACCTGGGCCGACCAGATGACCGACGCCTGCCCGCAGGCCGTCACCACCGAGACGCTCTCCGCCTGGCGCGACGCCACGCTTGCCCCGACCGACGCCGCCTTCCTCGCCCGCCACACGCCGACCTGCCGCGCCTGCGCCGACCGGCTGGCGCTCTTCGACGCGGTCGAAGACGCGCTGCGCCAGCAACGCACGCCTGCGCCGCGCCCTAGCCTGTGGGGTGAGGTCTACGCGCGCATCGCCGATGAGACGCGAGGCTCCGCGCGCACAGACGCACAGCGGGATGATTTCGCTGAAGATGGGTATCCCAGCGAGAATACCGCTGCATATTCTCGTGGGTATCCCGCTGCGACAGACAGCGGCGCCGCTGGCGACAGACTAATGCGTTTGTCGCCAATCAGCCGGGCGCGTCAGCCCGACCGTTCTGGTTTGGCAGACGGCGGGCGCACGCCAGACGACCGCCAGCCGTTGCGGCGACGCTGGGGCGCGCTGGGCGCCGCGAGCGCCGCGCTGCTGATCGCCGCGCTGCTGATTGGCCTGTTGCTGAGCCGCTCAGGGTTCAATACCAGAGGCGCTCATCCGACGCCGACCGCGCATACCCCTGTCAGCTCGGTGACGGCGACGTCCACCGTTGCTAGCGATGGACTTCCAGCGGGGTGGCAGAACTTGCCGGTGATTGCCAATGATCCGGGGCAGCCAGTGATCGCGCCTTCCAATCCGCAGGTCGTCTACTTCTCGGTGGCAGGCTCCTCCGTCAAAGGGGTACCGCCGACCTACCTGCTGGCGCGGTCGGATGACGGTGGCGTGACCATCCACCATCTGCCCTTCCCGTTGTTGAACGGGCAGACGATTGATACGTACTCGCCCTTGCTGCTCAACCTGATTGTTAGCCCACTCAACCCACAGACAGTGTATCTCTACACCCAGTTCGATCTCGGCGCTTGCCCCAACAACTTCGTCCCGTTCGCTACGCAGCGCGTCACGCCACGTTCGGCTGCCCTTGGACAGGTAGCGCAGCGCGGAGCCGAAGCGCTTGCTGGTAGCACCTGCCAGCCGGAGTATGTTAGCACGGATGGTGGCCTGACCTGGACGTTGCTCAACCTGCCGACCAAGGGGTTACTGGGTATTACCCCGCCCGACGGGAACCGTTATGCGCCGACGATCCAGGCGCAGGGGTCGCGCCTCTATTCGACCGTCGCCAACGTCGGGCTGGCGTCCAGTGGCGTTCCTATGGGGGGGCGCTTGGTGATGAGCCAGGATGGCGGCGTAACGTGGACCTTGGTGGATGCGCCCATTGCGGCGCAGGGTCTGGTCGCGTATGACTTCGCGGCGGCGCCCAGCGGCTCGACGGTCTTCGTCGTCTCGGAGAATCCTCAGACTGTGCAACTGCCCACCGTGAACGCCGATCCGCATCTGTGGCGGAGCGACGACGCGGGCGCGACCTGGACAGAGCTTGGTTACACCCCTGGCGCCTCGGCTACCAGCGGTGGCGTGAGTGGGATGGCGGCGACGGTATCTGCCAACGGTCAAGCTATCGTGTATCTGACGACTTCTGACGCGAATCTCCCAAAGTCGACTACGATCCTGGAAGCCAGCGCGGATGGCGGCCAGACCTGGCAGCATGCGCCGGACGCGGGGACGTTAGGCGAAACCGTACCGCTAGGCGTCTCCGCCAGTAATCGGGTGGTGATGGTGTTCGCCGACAGATCGTATCGCGGTTGGGCGTTGGGCGACGCAGGTTGGACGACGATGGCGCCTTCGCTGGGGCCGTCGTACTCCTCGAACCTGTATTTCATCGGCGACGTGGTCGCCGACAACCCTCACAAGGTTGCGCTGTACGCGATTGGCGACATCAACTCAGTAAGCGTCGTCGCGCGCTCTACGCTGCCGTAGGCGGTAACACAATGTAGGGTCATGGTGGACTGCGCGCCGCACGACGTGCGGCGCGCAGTCCACCATGACCCTACATTGCCTACGCCCAGCGGGCCAGCCCCAGCGCCAGCGGGTTGTGCAGGCCGGGGTGGCTGGGGACGAGTCGCACGCCGTAGACGAGGCTGCCGTTGGCGGTGGGGTCGAAGCTGGCTTGGTAGCGATAGACGCCATCACGCGCCGCGCCCGGTTGGCCCTCCTGGCGCATCGCGATCACCTGCCGTTCACGCAGGGCGCCGTTGTCGTCGCGCGCCGTCACCAGCTCGACGCGCACGTCGTCGGGGCGTAGCGCGCCCAGCCGCACGTTGGCCGTCACGCGGATCGTCTGCCCGACGGCCAACTGCCCCGCACGCGGCCCCTCCGCCGCGACGCTCACCTGCCCCCACTCCGCGCGCAGCCGCCGCTCCCACTCGGTCAGCTCGTGGGCCAGCGCGTAGTTGTTGGCGTCGGTTCGCGCGCCCAGTTGGAGCGCCGGGATGTACAGGTCGTCGGTATACTCCTTGACCATGCGCCGCATGCTGAAGGCGGGCGCCACCGTGCGGATCGCCTCCTTCATGATGGCGAGCCAGTCGTGTGAGAGGCCGTCCTCCCCGCGCGCATAGTACGTGGGGACGATGGCGCGTTCGAGCGTCTCGTAGAGCGCGAGCGCGTCGGCGTCGTCGCGGGTGGCGTCGTCCTGGTAGTCGCGGCGTTCGCCGATGGCCCAGCCGTTGCGCCCGTTGTAGCCTTCCTCCCACCAGCCGTCAATCACGCTGCAATTGGGCAGACCGTTAAGGCCGGCCTTCTGGCCACTGGTGCCGCTGGCCTCGTGTGGGCGGATCGGCGTGTTCAGCCACACATCGCAGCCGCTGACCAGATGGCGCGCCATGTCGATATCGTAATCCTCCAGGAAGACGATCTTCCCGGCGAACTCCGGCGCGCGTGAGAATTGGTAGACCTTACGAATCAGGTCCTGCCCCGGCTGGTCGGCGGGGTGCGCCTTGCCCGCGAAGATGATCTGCACAGGCCGCGTGGGGTTGTTGAGCAACCGCACCAGCCGCTCGGGATCGCGGAAGAGCAGCGTCGCGCGCTTATAGGTGGCGAAGCGCCGCGCGAAGCCCAGCGTCAGCGCATTGGGGTCGAGCTGCCCACCCGCCGCGTTGAGAGCCGCCGCTCCCTCGCCGTGTCGCATCAGTTGGCGTTGCAGGCGGGCGCGGCTGTACGCGAAGAGCCGCTCTTTCAGCGCCTGGTGCGTCGCCCAGAGGTCGCCGTCGGGGATGTCGGCGACACGCGACCAGCGTTGCGGTTCGTCCAGGTGGGCGTACCAGTCGTCACCGAGATAGCGTGTGTAGAGCGTGGCCAGCTCAGGCGCCAGCCAGGTCGCCGTATGCACGCCGTTGGTGATCGAGCCGATAGGGACCTCGTCGGCGACCAGATCGGGCCAGAGGAAGTTCCACATCGCGCGCGAGACCTCGCCATGCAGGCGGCTGACGCCGTTGCGCTGCGCCGAGAGCCGCAGCGCCAACACCGTCATGCTGAAGCCTGCGCCCCAGCCGTTCTCTTCGCGGGCCAGGTTGCAGAAGCCGTCGCGGTCCAGCCCCAGCTGCGGCCAGAAACCGCCGAAGTAGCGTTCGACCAGATCGAAGGCGAAGATATCGTTGCCAGCGGCGACCGGCGTGTGGGTGGTAAAGATGGCGTTGGACGCCGCGATCTGGCGGGCGACTTCGAAGCTGACGCCTAGCCCGGCCACCAACTCGCGGCAGCGCTCCAGCCCCAGGAAGGCCGAATGCCCCTCGTTCATGTGCCAGACGTTGGCGTCGATGTTGAGCGCCCGCAGCGCCCGCACGCCGCCGACGCCCAGCACGATCTCCTGCGCGATGCGCATCTCGTGGTCGCCGGCGTAGAGGCGCGCCGAGAGGTCGCGGTCGCCGGGCGCGTTCAGTTCGACATCGGTATCCATCAGGAAGATCGGGATGCGTCCCACCTGGATGCGCCAGACCTTTGCATAGACCTTGCGCCCTGGTAGGTCCACGTCAATCAGCGTTTCATGGCCCTGGGCGTCGGTCGCCGGGCGGACGGGCGCCTCGGAGAAGTTGAGCTTCTCGTAGATCGCCTCCTGCTGGCCCTCGCGCGTGATGCGCTGGCGGAAGTAGCCCTGGGGATAGAGGAAGCCGACGCCGACGAAGGGCAGGCCCAGATCGCTGGCAGCCTTACAGTGATCGCCGGAAAGGATGCCCAGGCCCCCGGAATAGATGGGTAACGACTCATGCAGGCCAAACTCCGCTGAAAAATAGGCGATGATCTTGTCGGCGTATTCGGGATGCGCCTGGCTAAACCAGGTGGAGTCTGCGCGCATATAGGCGTCGAAGTCCGCCAACACGGCGTCGTACTGCGCCTTGAAGGCGGCGTCTTTCGCCAGCGCGGTCAGCCGGTTGGGGTTGGCCTCGGCCAGCGTGCGCACGGCGTTATGCTCACTGCGCGCCCAGAGGTCGGGGTCTATTGTGGCGTAGAGCGCCTGGGCGGCGGGCGTCCACGTCCACCAGAGGTTATAGGCTAGCTCATGTAGCCGCTCGATGCGGCGCGGAATGGTAGGGAACACTGCCATGCGGCCAAGAATCTTCACGCGAACTACTCTCCTCAGCGTTTCTTCAGGTCTCTTCATCGTTTCTTCGCGTCGCGCCTTCCAGCGGCGGAAACGGTTGCTCTCCGCTGATTCAAGGCGCCCGCACACGCATGTCGCGTCGTCCTCTTCGTCGTCGAAGCACATATCTCTATTGTACGCGATCGGGGGCAAACGCCCTACGCCACAGTAGTACCACGTATACCCCAGTTCCGCGCCCGGTTGGCCTTATGGATGCGTTTGCGGCCAATGACGCCTGCTGGCGATAGGCGTTGGATGGTGTGATGAGTGAAGGGCGGGAAGAACATGGCGATGTATTCGGCGCGTGGGGCGCACGCAGCCCAGCGGGCGCGCGTGACGGCGCGCGGCGCGGTTGACCCGCCGACGAGGCAGGGCGTAGCGCAAGCGGCGGGCTGGGGGAACGGCGCAGCGATGCGACGGGCGACGCTGGACGGCGTGGTGATCGAGGGCTGTATGCGCTGGTGGCGGCGCCTGGCGCCGCGCACACGGCTGGCGCTGGCGGGTGTGGCGCTGGCGCTGCTGGCGGCGCTTGGCGTCTGGGGCGTGGCGCAGGTTGGCCTGCCCCCGCTGGCCGGGGCGCATGCAGCGCATTCACCTGTGCCATCGCACGCAGGCGCGATATCACATGGCGCTACGACGCCAACGCCAACCTCCACATCGCCGCTCACGCACACATCGCCGGTCGTGCTGCTGGGGCGGCTGTGCGTGTGGCTTTTCGGCGTTGGCGCGTATCCCACGCTGGCGCTGCTGCTGGCGTTGGGCGCGTTGTGGGTGGCCGAGGGTGTGGCGCGGCGGCGGTTGCTACGTCGCTGGCTGGCGGCGCCGACGCTGGCGCTCTGGCTGCTGATCGAGCTGGGGGGGAGGCTGATCGGCAGGCAGGCGGCGGGCGGCGCGCTGGGCGACGCGCTGGCCACGCCGCTGGCGCACACGCCGCTGATCGTGGCCCAACTGCTCGTGTTGCTGCTGGCGATCTTGCTGGCCCTGGTCATCGGCGCCACCCTGGCCAACGAAGTCGCCAATGGGCTGGTCGCCGTGCCCGGCATGACCGCCCGCGCCCTGCGGCGCCGCTCACGCGCCCAGCGCATCCCACCTGCGCATCCGGCGCCTACGCCGCATTCGACTGGCGGCCACCGTTTCGCCGCCGACACTGGCAAGGACAATGGCGCCGATGCGGACAAGGACGAAGACGCCGATGCCGATGCCGATGCTAACGCCATCCACGCGCACGCGGCGTATCGCGGCGCTACCGACAGGGCAGAGAACTTGGGCGTGTCTCATCAACAACGCGGCAATCCGCTCATCGAGGCGTGGGTGGGCAAGGCGGCGCATGTAGGCGATCAGCGACAGGGCAAGTCAGCGCATTGGGCGGCGCCAGACGAACGGCCCGATGACGTGGTGGCGTGGGCGGAGGAGTTGGCCGGGCGGGCGCAACAGGCGTTGCTCGCGCAGCGCGCGGTAACGCAGGTCTATCCGCTACGCATCACGGCGAGGACGATACGTCTCTGCGTCAGGCCGGTGGAACGGCTCAAACGCGACGCAGTGGGGCGCATTGTGACAGATGCGCAGGGCGCTCCGGTGGTCGTGCGCACGCGCGTCAGCCGCATCCTGGCGCTGCGCGCTGAACTGGCGCTGGCGCTGGGCGCGCCCACGCTGCGTCTCATGCCGCTCTCGCCGGAGGAGGCGCCCGATACGGATCAGCCTGCCATCGTCGTGGAGCTACCGCGCGGCTAAAACAGGCTGCCTTGTGCGGGGCGTTCATCTGGGCGCTCGTCGTCGGCAAAGGGATCGTCGTGCTGGGCTACGCCTGCGCGTCGCTCGGCGTCCTGGATGCGTGGGCTGAATCACGCGACGATCTCTTGCCAGCGCGCGTCGGATATCTGGTTGTATTTGCCGACCTTGAACCGCTGGCGCAACTCATTGTAGACGGCGGCGTGGGGCGCGCCGGTCAGTTCGTTCAGTCGCGTGACGCCGCGCTGAACCGCCGCCTGATGCGCTGGCGAGAGCGGCTGCGCGGCGAACTTCTCCCTGATCTCCGGCATCAGCCGCGCAATCTCGTTCACCTGCCCCTGCACAGTATCGATGTGGTCTTCAACGGCGTCCACTCGCAGTTCGACGGTGTCTACCCTTTCGTCGAAGGCATCCTGGCGGGCGGCGACATTGGCGCGCCACGTCTCGACTTGGTCGAGCAGGTCCAGCCACTCGCGCATCAATTGCCGCCACACGCGGCGCTCGTCCTGGCTGGCGTTGGGCGCTAGCGTCGGCGGCTCGGCAACGACGGGCGCCGACTGCACGACAGATATGGGCGCTGGCAACGCCTGCTGTGGCGCGTCGTATTTCGCCGTGAAGTGAGCGGCGAGGACCTTCACGCACTGGCGTTGAAACAGGATCACATCAGCGCGAGCAGCTTTATTTACGCGATGCTCGTCAATGGTGAAGAGGTAGCCAGGCAACACCTCAAGTGTGAGGGCGGGCATGGTCTGTGGGCCACCATCCGTCATCACCTGCACCGGGAGTAGCCCTTCCGCAAGCGCCGTCTTACGTTGAATGCGTTCGATTTGGCCTGATGGGTCAAGGTGAAGCCCGTCACAGAGCCAGCGAAGAACGGCCGCGATCCTTCCATCCTCCAATCGTACGGCCACGAGTTCATGGCTATAGAAAGGTATCTGTGCTTGTTCGACAGGAATCCACACCTTTGTCACGGGTTGGATGTCTTCGGCGCCCATATTTTCTAGCCTTTCCAAAGGGTTCCGCGTCTTCCGGACCCCTTATACAAGTCTCGGTCTCAATAGCCGTGAGGCTAATTGTCATCAGGGCTGGCGGGCTTTAGCTGGCTGGCGCTGCTTGCGTAGGTGAAGTGTCTTCGGTGTCGTCGGGTCCGTAGACCTCCTTTTTGATCCATTCGAGTACCGGCTCTACCCAGGCTTCATGGTAGAGGTTCACGCGGTTGTCGGCCAGCGATGGGCGCGGCTTCAGGCCAAGCGCTTGTATGGCGCGGCGGGTGTTGCGCTCGCTGGCGCCGACCCGCGCTCTGAACGCTTTGTAGGGAAGCGTGTAGCCTTCCGGCGTCTCTGGCATTTCCAGTTCCTCTATCTCGCTAATTTTGTCTCATCGCGTTGCGTCATGTCATGTCACATAACAGTATGCGCGATTCTATCACCGGAAGATCGGTGATGTCAAGCGCGCCGCCCATCCGTTCAGGCAAGCGGATGGACAGGTTTGCGTTGGAGGCGTATGATACGGTCATTGCTCGAACGTTGCTCGAATTGCGCATGATATACAACGCAACCACTGATGGCGCCGTAGTAAGAGACAAGAACAACTGAGGCATGGGGCTGTGCGCTGGTGGGAGAATCACTCAGGGGTTGGCGATGGGTGCGTTCACACAGCACCAACAACGCCGAGACTGCCAATGCCACCAGAGAAGACGCAATTTGCGCGCACATACGCACGGCGCCTGCGCCGCCCATAGTGGTTCGCCGTGAGCGAGCCAGGAGAACTACCTATGACATCAGCTCCACACGACGCCACTGCCGGGACCGCTCCCACTGGGAAATCTCCCAACGCGCTGGCGATTGTTTTCAACCTCCCCAAGACGTTCTCGTTGGTCAAGTCGGTCTTCGAGGATGCGCGGGTCCACTGGATGCCCAAGATTGTGTTTACACTGAGTCTGGCGACACTGTTGGTGGCCCTGTTCATCCCTGAATTATTTGCGGATTTGGCGGCGGCTATTCCCGGCATCACGTTGCCACTCGATTTTATAGGCATCCCAGTGGAGGGTGGGCTTGACTGGATTGTCGCCGCTGTTGCCGCCTTCAACCTGCTCCGTTTGTTCCCTTCCCAGGTGGTAGACGAACACTACGACCGCATCTTCTCCAAGAAGGGTGAGAGCGCCCCGGAGCGCCCCACCGGCACGCGCGTGGTGGATAGCGACTAACCAGGCGTTTCACCAGCCGTTTGGCGCTGGCTAATGAGAACTGGCTATCGATAGGAAGTCCACCGCAGCGTGCGCTGCGGTGGACTTCCCGTTGTATCCCCCGCTTCACACCGGCGCCAGCGCGTGATGCGGCTCCGGTGGTAGCTCGACAATGATGGCATCACCTGGCCGGACCGCGCCGCCACTGAGAACCACCGCCATCACGCCCGCCTTGCGAATCAGGCCTCCTTGCGCGTCGCGGCCCAACACCGCCGCCATCAGACCCGGTTGTATCCCTTCGAGTTGCACGCAGGGATTGCGCAGGCCGGTGATCTCGACGACGGCCTCGGCGCCCAGCCGCAGCCGTGCGCCGGTCGGCAGCCCCAGCAGATCGATCCCCTGTGTGGTGATATTCTCGCCCATCTGCCCCGCCACAACGCTGAAACCTGCCGCGCGTAGCTCCGCGTGCAACTCGCCGTGGATCAGGTGGACCTGACGCAGGTTGGGCTGACTGGGGTCGCGCGCCACTCGCGAACGATGCTGCACGGTGACGCCCGCATGGGTGTCGTCCGCCACGCCCAGCCCGGCGACCAACTGGATCGCCGCCACGTTCGGCTTGCTCATCGAATGGGTCGCGCTGCGGCTGACGGCTACGACGCTGCCAGTCATGGGGTTTTCCTCCTGCAAATCACGCCCAAATCACGCCTCGTCCTCCTCATGCGTCGTCGCCAGGATGCCCCGAATGAGGTCGGCGTAGGCGTCTTTCATCGGCAGCTCTTCGTCCAGCACGACGCGACGGCGTTGCGCCACCGTTGGCTCCTGACGCTTTGGATTATAGCCTGCCTTCTCATAGGTCTCCCAATACAACCCGGCGCCGCGTCGTTGCCAGGTGGGCAGATTGTTGTAGTTGATCCCGTGCTGGAAGAGCAGTTCGTTTTTCTCGCCGACGCTGCGCCGGTGGAGCGCCGCTGTCGCATCCTGCTCGGTCAGACCATCGCGGCGGAGCGCCCAGTAGCTGGCGGCGTGCAGCGAGCCACGCGCGGCGTCTTCCTGCCGCCAACGGAAGTAGTCCACCACCGATTGCTCGCTGATCCCCAGCCAGATGCGGCTGTCGAACTGGGCCACCGCCTGGCAGAGATGGGTGAAGGTCGCGCTGGCGACGCTGGCCGAGATCGAGACCAACTTCTCCACCTCGCGGTCAAACAAGTCCCACGTCGGCGCTAACAGCACGGAGATTTCGTCGCTTTCAGTATAGACGTAGAGGCCTTGTAATTCGGTGAGCAGCGCGCGGGCCGTCTCGACCATATAGCCGTGCAGCGTGCTATCGAACGGCTTCTCGAAGCGCGACGCGGTGAAGCGGGTGAAGCTGCGCCCGTCCACCCGCAGCACGATCCACACGCCGGGGATGGCGCGCAGGGTGTGGAAGTATTCCAGCGCTCGCATCTGCGCCTCGAACTCGTCGTTATCCATCGCTGCCCCTCGTTTCTGCCTGTCCGCTCTTTGGTTCGCTAACCGGCGCTTCCTCGGTGGGTGTCTCACCCGCTTGCGCCGTCTCGCCCACGGTTTCGTCCATGCGCGTGACGGTGAACGCGCCCTCCCCGGCGATGGCGACCGTAAACAGCGCGTCGAAGCCCTCGCCGTAGGCGGGCGGCGCCAACTGGCGGGCGCGGGCGAAGATAGCGACATCCGGCACGCGCGCCCTTCCGGTACGCTCACGATTGCGCGTCAGGCTGGCCCCGACGGTGGTGGGGAAATAGTAGCCAATGATCGCCGCCCCCGCCGCGCGCCCCAGCCCGATCAGTGTGGCGCGGTCGGCCACCGTCGCGTTCGTGTTATCCACCACCACGGAGCGTCCCGCCGCCAGCGCCTCGGCGATCAACTGCGTCTGCCGCCGTTCGGGGCGCTTGTTGTTGCGCAAGAGGTCTTTGCTGATGTGTGCGTGGGTGGCGGCGAAGCGCGCATGATAGAACGTCGTCTTGCCAGCCGCTTGCAAACCGATGAAGATGACCAGTTCCGGCGGGCCGACTGGATTGGTGAGCGTTGTTGGCTCAGCCGCTGTAGCGTCAGCAGGCTCAGGCGCAGTCAGCCCAGGCTCAGGCGACATGCAATACCGCCTTGCCGACGAAGCGACGATCCATCAGTTGCCGCGCGATGTCGGCGATCTGCGTCCACGGCGCCTCGATGGCGACGTGTGGTTGCAGCTTGCCGCTGGCCACCAGCGACGCCAATCGGGCCAGGCCCGCCGACGCAGGAACGGTTTTCACCTCATGGAAAATGAAGAAGCCATAGAGCGTTGCGCCGCCCTTGCGGAAGAACGGCGCCACATCGAGGGTCGTCGCGGCGCCGCTGGAGACGCCAAATAGCACACACGCGCCGTCGGGCGCCAGCAAGGGCAGCGCCGTGGCCAGCGTCTGCCCGCCGACCGATTCGAGGATGATGTCGTAGGGGCCATAGGGCGCGGCGGGGGTGGCGTCTTCGCCCGCGACCACCTCATGCGCGCCGAGCGCCCGCACGGCGTCCGCATAGGCAGGCGTGCGCACGAGGCCGACGACATGCGCGCCGCCCAGCCGCGCCAGTTGGATGGCGAAGTCGCCGACGCCGCCCGATGCGCCCGTCACCAGCACACGGCGACCCAGCAGCGATCCGCCGCGTTCCAGCGCCAGCAGCGCCGTCAGCCCGGCGATGGGCAGCGTGGCGGCCTGCGCGAATGCGACGGCGTCGGGCAGCGCGGCGATGCGGTTGGTCGGCGCGGCGATCAGCTCGCCCCATGCGCCGGAGTCCAGCATGCCGACGACGCGCGTCCCTGCGGCGGGGCCGGAACCGTCGCCTGCCGCCTGCGCGACGACACCCGCGAAGTCCCAGCCGGGGCGTTCACCCGTCGCGCGGGCGCCCAGGCCGCGCACT
>Ga0307372_10006504_pt1 | contig 17037 bp, 19 predicted proteins | sample OX1MG_FD_202533 | JGI IMG/M metagenome (GOLD analysis project Ga0307372, IMG submission 202533) | Soil microbial communities from Risofladan, Vaasa, Finland - OX-1 | ecosystem: Environmental > Terrestrial > Soil > Coastal area > Acid sulfate soil | place: Finland: Risofladan, Vaasa | collected... | reverse complement strand
GACCTCCTCCTCCGCCTCTCGCTGCTCGCAGAGGAGCTGCCGGAGGTCGCAGAGCTCGATCTCAACCCGGTCATTGCGCTGCCGGATCGCTGTGTCGCCGTCGACGCCCGCATCCGCGCCGCGCATCCCGCCCAGCAGCACCGCGCGAAATCGTGGTAGCGAATACGAACGGCGCCCCAAAGGGCGCCGTTCGCGGTGGATGCGCCGGACTTCGCAGCCCGTATGGAGAGAGCTTCGCTCGGTGACGGCCGCGGCGCATCGGGGATTCCTCGTACGGCCCGAGCAGCCGTCGGCAGGTACCGTCCCCGCCATGCACGCATTCGGCGTCGCCAGCGTCGTCGAGCGCCTCCGCAGCGCCGGCGGCGGCTACGAGATCGTCCACGAGTCGCCCGGGCTCGAGCTCGGCGTCTACGTCCTCGTCGCCCCGGAGCCGGACCGCCAGCAGCCGCACGACGAGGACGAGGTCTACATCGTGCTCGAGGGGACCGGCGTGCTCGAGGTCGGAGACGAGAGCGTGCCCGTCGAGGTCGGGAAGGCCGTCTTCGTGGAAGCGGGCGTGGAGCACCGCTTCACGGCCTACGAGCAGCTCGCCGTGCTCGTGATCTTCGAGCGTGCGCGCGGCTCGAGCTCTTAAGCCTCGCCGCGATAGCCGCGCTCACCCTCACGGACTGCGGCGGCTCGAGCGAACCGAAACATCACGTCCACCTGACGGCGTTCGAACGGCGCGGCAGGACGCTGTTCATCCCGACGTGCGGTGTCTGCCACCAGCTCGCGGACGCCGGCACCAGCGGAACCGCAGGGCCTGCGCTCGACACGCCGTGGCTCGCCTCGCGCGTGCGCGCGACGATCGCGGGCGGCCCCGGCGTCATGCCGGGAAGCCTTCTCACCGGACGGGCGGCGGCCGAGGTCGCCGCGTACGTCGCGGCCGCGACCGCCCACCGCTAGACAGCTAGCGCGCCTCTCAGTGACGGCTGAGCCGCGTCAGCTCGTCTGCGAGCTCGCTCACGATGCCGACGCCGTCGACGCTGCCGATCTTCAGCGGGCCGCCGTCCTCCAGATCGACGACGACCGACGGCCTACCCGCCAGGCGGTCCCGTTCCAGGTATCCGATCCGGACACCGTCGATGTCGTCGTAATAGATGCGGTGGACGCATCCCCCACACCCGGCGCGCGAGCCCTCGAAGCGGATGCTCTCGGGCTCGAGCTCGAGCTTTCCCGTCTCGGGCTTGCAGAGGGGCTCACTCCAGAGGACGGCGTAACTCGACATGCACGCATGATCGGCGTCGCGACGCGTCTCAGCATCGGTACCGCTGCGCGCCTCGTGGTGGGAAAGCCGCCGGACTGCTAGGGGGTTTCGCCGTCCGGCTCGAGCAGGCCCTGGTGGAGGGCGTGCCGCACGAGCTCGGCGCGGGTCGAGAGGCGAAGCTTCTGCATGACGTGTGCGCGATGGGTCTCCGCCGTGCGAACCGAGATGAAGAGGACCTTCGCGATCTCCTGGTTCGTGTGGCCGAGCGCGAGGAGCCTCAAGACCTCCCGCTCCCGCTCCGACAGCGGGTCGGCTTCGGCGCGGGCTTTCGCCTCGGCCTCTGCGGCCGCGAGTCGCGCGCCGAGAGTCGGGTGGACGTATCGCCCGCCGGACGCCACGTCGCGCACTGCCTGGACGAGGTCGTCGTCCGCAGCCTCCTTGAGCAGGTAGCCGGTCGCGCCGGCCGAGAACGCCTGGCGGACGTAGCTCGGGTCGTCCTGCATCGAGAGGACGAGGATCTTCGCCTTCGGCGCCGCCTCGAGGATGTCGGGCGCTGCTTCGAGACCACTCCGTCCCGGCATCACGATGTCGAGGAGGATCACGTTCGGCTTGTGGAGACGTGCGAGACGGATGGCCTGCTCCGCGTCTCCCGCCTCGTCGTCGACGGTGATGTCGGCCTCGCCCTCGAGCAGAAGGCGCAGCCCTGAGCGGACGAGCGTGTGGTCGTCGACGATGAGAACGTGGATGGACGCCGTCGCGACCTCGGCAGTTTTCGTTGGGCTCATGCCACCACCCTGCCGTCGGCGCCGCTGTGCGGCGTCCGCGCGGGCGCTTCAGGCGGGTCCGTAGTTTGCCGCAGCGACTACGCTGGGGCCGTGATCCGCGAAGGCGAGCAAGCTCCGGACTTCACGCTTGAGAGCGACGCCGGCGAGCAGGTCAGCCTCTCCGGCCTCCGCGGGAAGCCCGTCGTCCTCTATTTCTACCCCAAGGACGACACGCCCGGCTGTACCGCGCAGGCATGTGGCATCCGGGACAGTTACGCAGCGTTCGAGCAGGCGGGCGCGGTCGTCTTGGGCGTCTCGCCCGACAACGTCGGCAAGCACGTCAAGTTCAAGAAGAAGTACGACCTCCCGTTCACGCTCCTCGCCGATCCCGAGCACGCGCTCGCCGAGAGCTACGGCGTCTGGGGCGAGAAGAAGTACATGGGCCGCTCGTACATGGGCGTCAGCCGGACGACGTTCGTGATCGGAGCCGACGGCACCGTCCTCAAGGTGATGGAGAACGTCAAGCCGGCGACGCACGCGGACGACGTCCTCGCTACGCTCGGTTCCTAGCTACCGTCGCGTCTTTTTGAGACGCTAGGGGGCGATGCTCGCCTGGCTCCTGTCGCTGTTCGGCCGCCGCCCACGCGGGGCCGACGACGGCCCGATCGACGAGGGAGCCGCGTACGCGCACAGCTACGGCGACCGCACCGGAGAAGTCCTCAGCGTCGAGCCGATCCCCGAGCCGGAACCGGAGCCGACTCGCGCCAGAGGCGATCTCACCGGCGAGTTCCTGCGGCGCGCGTTCGAGCAGAAGCTCGACGAGCGCAAGAAGCTCACGAACTGATGCGGATGAGAGGACTTGAACCTCCACGAGCCGAAGCCCACACGGACCTGAACCGTGCGCGTCTACCAATTCCGCCACATCCGCGCGGACGGCCAGTCTAGCCGCCTCGCGCCCAGCCCAACTGCGGAGATCGCACGTACCATGCGGGCCTGCCGCGCCCCGTCTTCCTCTTGCTCGCACTGTTCGTGGCCGCCTTCGGGCTTGCCGCGGCCACCGGTTCCGCCGCGCCTTCGCAGCCGGCCTCGCCTCTCGTCGAAGTCGTCGTGACTCTTCCCCAGGCGCCGCTCGCGCTCATGGAGAGGCACTCGCTCAACCTCCACGCAGCGCGGTCGGCGTCATATCTCCGCTCGCTCGCGGCGACGCAGCAGGCGTTCACCGCCCGGCTCGCCGCCCAGGTGCCGGACGCACACGTCTACTGGCATTACGACGTCGCCCTCGACGGCGTCTCGGTCGTCGTGCCCGCGTCGCAACTCTCCCGCCTGAGCGCGATTCCGGGAGCGACCGTCTGGCCGACGGTGACCTACCACTCGCTCGGCGGCCCGGCGCCCGCGACGGCGCAAACCGGGCCGGACAACCGCCCGCCGCAGATCATCGGCGCGCCCGACGTCTGGGGCCCGAGCCTCGCGAACGCCGGCCAGGGGCTGAAGATCGGGATCATCGACGACGGGATCGACCAGAAGCACCCGTACTTCGATCCGACGGGCTTCTCCTACCCGTCCGGCTTCCCGCTGGGGAACACGAAGTACACGACGCCGAAGGTGATCGTCGCGCGCGCGTTCCCGTCGCCGTCGACGCATTGGAAGTACGCGAACACGCCCTTCGACCCGATCTACTCCGACCACGCAACCCATGTCGCCGGCATCGCGGCGGGCGACTACGACACGCCGACCGGCGGCTACCCGCAGAACGCGCAGATCTCGGGCATCGCGCCCAAGGCGTATCTCGGCAACTACAAGGCGCTCACCGTCCCCACCTCGCAGTTCGGGCTCGACGGCAACTCGCCCGAGATCGCCAAGGCGATCGACCAGGCGGTCGCCGACGGGATGAACGTCGTCAACCTCTCGATCGGCGAGCCGGCAGTGGCACCGAGGCGCGACATCGTCGTCCAGGCGCTCGACAACGCCGCGGCCGCCGGCGTCGTCCCCGTCGTCGCCGCCGGGAACGACTACGACGTCGCCGGCCTGGGCTCGATCGGGTCGCCGGCGAACACGCCCGCCGCGATCACGGTCGCCGCGTCGACCGGCGGATCGTGGGACACGAAGCCCGACATCATCGCTGACTTCTCCTCCGCCGGCCCTGCGCCGATCTCGCTCTTGCCCAAGCCCGACGTGACGGCCCCCGGCGTCGACGTCGTCTCGTCGATCCCCGGCGGCTGGGAGGCCTGGGACGGCACGAGCATGGCGACCCCGGAAGTCGCGGGCGCGGCGGCGCTCCTCCTGCAGAGCCACCCGTCCTGGACCGTGCAAGAGGTCAAGTCGGCGCTCGTCTCGACGGCAGCTCCCGCGAGAGCCGGCGGGCACGAGGCATCGACGCTACGCGAGGGCGGTGGCCGCATCGACGTTCCCGTCGCGAACGCGCCGCTGGTCTTCACGCAGCCGACCGCGCTCGGCTGGGGGCTCGTGCGGCGCGGCTGCGTCCGCAGCAAGGATCTCGCAACGGTGGACGCGGGCGGCGGTGCGACTCCGTGGACGGTGTCGATCGCTCCGCAGTCGCTCCCCGCGGGCGCGAAGGTCAAGCCGGTCGTGACGAGCCTCGTCGCCGGCCAGACGCTCGAGCTCCGGCTCACGGTCTCGAAACACGCGAGCCCGGGCGACGGCACGGGCTTCGTCGTGCTGACGCGCGGGAGCGATGTGCGCCGCGTCCCCTTCTGGTTCCACGTCGAAGTCCCGAAGCTCCAGCTCGACCCGCACCGAACGCTCTACCGTCCCGGCGTCTACAGCGGCGACACCGCCGGCCAGCCGTCGCGCGTGTCGACGTACCTCTACCCGCAGCGCGGTCTCGCGCCGGGTGTCCCGACACGGCTCGGAGGGCCCGAGGAGGTCTTTCGCTTCCGGTTGCGCAAGCCGGTGGCGAACTTCGGCGTTGTCGTCCTCGGTGGCGCGCACGTCTCGCCCCGCCTCGTTCGCAACGCCGACGAGAACCAACTCGTCGGCTACACGGGGATCCCCGCGACGCTGAACCCGTACGGCGACTTCGGCAACCCGGCGCCCGTCGTCGGCGCGGTCCTCCCCACGCCCGGTGTCTACTCCTTCGTCTTCGACACTCCGACGAACGCGCGTCCCGGCGCGTTCAGGTTCCGCTTCTGGGTCAATGACACGACGCCGCCCGCGATCACGCTGCTCACGCGGACGGTCACCGCAGGCAAACCGGTTCGGCTCGCCGTGCACGACGCGGGCGCCGGCGTCGATCCCGGCTCCATCTACGTCAGTCTCGCGGGCAGCCCTGCGAATTTCTCATACGCGCACGGGACGCTGTCGATCCCGACCTCCACGAACCTCGCCGGACGACGCGTCTCCGTCGTCGTCCATGCCGCGGACTACCAGGAGTTGAAGAACATGGAGGACGTCGGACCGGTACTCCCGAACACGCGCGTCCTCCACACGTCGGTGAAGATCCGCCGCTAGCCGCTAGCGGTCGTCGATCGTCGGGAGGTTCGCGAGGTCGCGCTCGACGCTGGCGGCGAACTCGTCCGCCTCGTCGTCGCCGACGACGTGGAGGTTCGCCTTCGCCTTCCGCCTGGCACGTTCGCGCTGGCGGCGGGACTCTCCACCGAAACGCTCCTCGAGCCTCGGCCATTCCGCGCCGGCGACGAGAACGACCGCTGCCGCGAGCAAGGCGATGTACAGCCAGCTCACGGGGTGATTCTAGCGGCGCGCCATTCCTTCGGCGTCGAGCGCCTCGAGCTTGCCTCGCAGGTACGCGAGGTACGGCTCGGCGTCGAGCGGCCCGCCGACCGAACGCTCCAACAGCTCGGGCGGCTCGAACGTCCGGCCCCAGTGGTGGACCTTGTGGCCGAGCCACTCGCGCAGTTGCCGGAAGTCGCCCGCCTCGAACTGCGCATCGAGGTCGCCGAGCTCCGCCACGGCCCGTTCCCACAGCTGGATCGAGATGACGTTCCCGAGCGCGTACGTCGGGAAGTAGCCAAAGCTCGGGCCCGACCAGTGGACGTCCTGGAGCGCCCCGTCGACGACGTCCTTCGGCTCGACGCCGAGGTAGTCGCGCAGCTTCGCGTCGAACGCCTCGGGAAGGTCGGCAGGCGTGACCGTGCCCGCGAGCATCTCCCGCTCGAGCTCGAAGCGGAGGATGATGTGCAGGGAGTACGTCACCTCGTCCGCCTCGACGCGCGTCGTGCTCGGCGCGACCTTGTTGAGCGCGCGATGGAACTCCTCGAGCGGGACGTCCGCGAGCCGCTCGGGGAACGCCTGTTGCAGGCGCGGGTAGAAATGCCGCCACGTCGAGATGCTCCGCCCGACGACGTTCTCCCAGAGCCGGCTCTGCGACTCGTGGAACGCCGACGACGCGCCGCTCGCGAGCGGCGTGCGGAAGTAGGCCGGGTCGACCTGGCGCTCGTACAGCCCGTGCCCGAACTCGTGGAGACACGAGAGGACGCCGTTGATGTTGTCGGGGAAGAGCCGCGTCGTGAGGCGGATGTCGTTGTGCGCGAGCGAGACCGCAAACGGATGCACCGTGTCGTCGAGGCGCCACGCCTGTTCGTCCATCCCCCACGCCCCGAGCATCTCGAGCGAGAACGCGCGCTGGCGGTCGACGGCGTAGTCGCCGAAGAGGCACGAGTCGTCGACCGGCTCGCCAAGGCCCGCGACCATCTCCACGAGCCCGTCGCGGAGGCGATCGAAGACGACCTCGACTTCCGCCGTCTTCATGCCGGGCTCGTGGTCGTCGAGCATCGGGTCGTACGGGTCGTCGTACGGCTCGTGGCAGGCGATGTACTCGCGGGTCAACTCGAGCATCCGCTCGAGCTGCGGCCGGAAGATCTCGTAGTCGCACCCCTCCCGCGCCCTCAGCCACGACTGGTACCCGATCGAGCCTGCGCGCGTCATCTCGGCGCGAAGGTCGGCCGGAACGCGGCGCTGCTTCTCGTAGTCGCGGCGCGTGATCCTGATCACGCTCGCCTCGAACGACTCGCGGGGATGCTCGCCCTCGAAGTCGCGTAGCTCCTCGAGCAGCTCGCCGAGATCGGGCGCCGTCGAGAGCTCGTGCGCGATCCGCGCGAGCGTTCCCTGCGCCTCGGCGCGCGCCGTCGCACCCTCGGGCGGCATCTTCGTCTCCTCGTCCCAGCCGAGGAGAGCGGACGCGCGGTAGATGTCCGACGCAGAGCCGAGCTTCTTGAGCAGTTCGTCGAAACGGGGCGCCGCAGAACTCACGCCGGGGAGGCTATCGCGCCGACGTCGCGCACCGTGTCGTCCATCGTGAACCAGACCGCACGGCCGAGCGCCAGGAGTGTGCCGTCGCGGTAGAGCGCCGTGCCGGCGTGGCGCTTCCGGCCCTCGACCGCACCGAGCGGCCAGCCGACGACGACGCACTCGTCGCCGGCCTCGGGAGCGGAGTGGACCGCCGCGGTCAACCGGCCGAGGACGCTGATCCCGCGGCTTCCGTCAGGCTGGACGGCCCAGCCGCCGGGGCAGTCGAGCGCCGCCCAGGCGAACCGCTCGCCGGCGACGTCCGGTTCGACGAGCCAGGGCGCAACCACGCGGCCGTCCCCCAACGGCACCGGACGGAGCCGCAGCCCTTCGCCGCGCGGCCCGCAGACGAAGCAGCCGGGGAAGGGATGGTCGGGATCGTCGCCGTGCGCGTCGGACAGCCGCTTTGCGTCGGCGAAGGCCGGCGCGGGCCGAGCGTCGAGATCGAGGACCCCGGGCCGCGCCTCGGCGACGATCTCTCCCGCATAGCGGACGCGGACGGCGTCGCCGTCTCGCTCGACCGCCATCTCGACGTCGAGCGGCGGAGGCTTCCGCAACGTGACCTCGACCACGTCCGCGTCGACGAGCTCCGCAAGCGTGCCGCACGTGTAGCCGCCGTTCGCCGACGCTTCTGGTCCGCGAAATCGCCGCGGAATCACGATCGAGGTAGTCAACGAGCTCCCCGGGTTGGACTCGAACCAACAACCCTTCGGTTAACAGCCGAATGCTCTGCCAATTGAGCTACCGGGGATCGGCGGCGGCCATTGTAGCCCCGCTCGGCGCCGCGCATTACCCCAGCGACGGGATCTCGACCTGGAGCTTCACGAGCTCCTCCTGGAGCTGCCGCGTCCGCTCGCCCTCGGAGCTCGCGAGCTCACGCCGGATGCCGCGCGATCTAAGACGCAGGATCATCTGACGCCCTGCCTCCTCAGTGATCTTGTCTGCGTCGCTAATCGCATAGAGCTCGGCGAGTAGTGGCGCTAGATCGCCGGCATCACTTGCCTCCCCAAGTAAGTAGGCGCGCGCTCGACGATGTAATTCGTCATCGAAGAACTCTGCGGGAGTCGACGCAAGCTCGGACCGAAGCGACTCATGGGCCGCAACTCCGGCCAGAACGCTGCGTTCGAGGCGTTGTTCGGACGCGATGAACCGTGATCCTTGCGATGCGACGCCGGTACTTCGGCGTCCCGGCGTCAGGAGTGCCTGCATCTCTGGCGGAAGATCAAGCAAGTCGGTGGCGAGCCTTTCCGCCTCGAGATGTTCGGGAGACGCCGGGAGTGCGCTGAGGAACGCCAGAACGTCTCCCCACGCAGCTTGTCGATCGGCTGCTCTCTCTATGAGCAGCCGGACGCGGTGGACGGGATAACTGACGGGCGAGGCGAGCTGCTTCTCGAACGCGGCGGGATCGTCGGCCGGATCGGTCCCCTGCGGGAGCGGCACGACCCGCACGGTGAACCCGTCGCGGACGGCAAGCTCCATGCCGCGCAGGGTCGCGTCCTGCCCGGCCGCGTCGGAGTCGAAGCACAGGAACAGCCGCTTCGTCAGCCGCGCGAGCTCGCGGAGCTGCGCCTCGGTCAGCGCCGTTCCCATCGACGCGACGACGGGCGCGAACCCCGCCTGCCGCAGCGCGAGCACGTCGGTGTTCCCCTCGACGACGACGGCGCGATCCTCCTTCGCGATCTGCGTGCGCGCCGTGTCGAGGCCGTAGAGCAGGTCGCCCTTGCGAAAGAGCTCCCCCTCGGGCGAGTTGATGTACTTCGCCTGCAGCGGGTCGTCGTCGTGGAGCTTGCGTGCCTGGAAGCCGCGGACACGCCCGCGCGCGTCGGCGAGCGGGAAGACGATGCGCCGCTGGAAGTAATCGTTACCGCGGCGGTTGGCGAGGCCGACCGCGAGGAGCTCCTCCTGCGAGTAGCCCTCCTGCCGCGCGCGCCCCGTGAGCTGCCCGCCGCCCGGCGCGTAGCCGAGCCGGAACTCGCGGCAGACCTCCTCGCCGAGCCCGCGGGAGGCGAGGTACTCGCGTGCCGGGGCGCCGATCTCGGAGTCCCAGAGCACGCGCCCGTAGAACTCGGCCGCACGCTCGAGCAGCGCGCGCAGCCGCTCGTCGCGCGCGCGCTTCCGGTCATGCTCGGGCGAGCTCTCCTCGTACTCGAGCTCGACCCCGAAACGGCGCGCGAGGAGCTCGATCGCGTCGACGAAGTCGATGTTCTCCGTCTTCATCACGAAGGTGATCGCGTCACCGCCCTCGCCACAGCCGAAGCACTTGAACGTGCCGCGGGCGGGCGTCACCGTGAAGCTCGGCGTCCGCTCCTGATGGAAGGGACAGAGCCCCTTGTACGTTCCGCCGGTCTTGCGGAGCCGGACGACCTCCTCGACGAGCGGGAGGATCTCCATCGTCGCCTTGACCCGCTCGATCGACTCATCCTTGATCCGCGCCATCATTCGCCGAGCTCCGCGACGAAGGCGAGCGCGAAGCGGTCGGTCATCCCCGCAAGGTAGTCGGTCGCGTCCTCGATCGACATCCCGCGCTCGTCCACGAGCTCCTCGAAGATCCTGCGGACCGCGGCGCGCGCCGGGATGTGATCCTGCCGGAGGTAGACGCGCTCGAACATGAAGCTCCGCAGGTCGAGCATCGCGTCTCCGACTGCGTCGCTCTGGACGATGTCGCCGGCCACGGCCGACGTCTCGACGAGATCGTGGACGAGCGTGTCGATGCGGCGCGAGCCGTTGTCGCCGAGCAGCGCGATCGGCGCGGCGGGAAGGTCGGCGGCCTCGAGCAGCCCGGCGCGGAGAGCGTCGTCGATGTCATGGTTGATGTACGCGAAGCGGTCGACGATGCGAACGATGCGCCCCTCCTGCGTCTCGGGCTCGACGGGCCCGGTGTGCTTGAGGATCCCTTCGCGGGTCTCCCAGGTGAGGTTGAGCCCGCGCCCGTCGCGCTCGAGCCGCTCGACGACGCGGAGCGAGTGCTCGTTGTGCCGGAAGCCGGCTGCGCCGCGCTCGCGGAGGATCTCGTCGAGCGCCTGCTCGCCGGCGTGCCCGAACGGCGGATGGCCGAGGTCGTGGCCGACCGCGATCGCCTCGGTCAGGTCCTCGTTCAGTCGCAGCCCGCGCGCGACGCCCCGCGCGATGCCCGCGGCCTCGAGCGTGTGCGTGAGCCGCGTGCGGAAATGGTCGCCCTCGGGATCGACGAAGACCTGCGTCTTGAAGCGCAGTCGCCGGAACGCCTTCGAGTGGACGATCCGGTCGCGGTCGCGCTGAAACGGCGTCCGCAACCGGCATTCCTCTTCCGGCTTCTCGCGTCCGCGGGTTTCGTACGAGCGCACCGCGAGCGGCGAGAGCCATCGCTCCTCGTTCTCGCGGACCGCCTGGGCGAAGCCGTCGGCGACTTTTCCTGCGAGCTCGGGCATCCTGAGCCAATCTAGCCCGGTCGGCGGAAGGCGTGAAGTGACGATCCCGGCGGCCGCGCCGTATCGTCAGCGAGTTGCGTCATCTCGTCGCCGTAGCACTAGCGCTTTCGCTCACCGCGTCCGTCGCCGCCGCTGACTCCGCGACGCGCGCCACACGCGCGCGGCTCGGCGTCGCCGCGATGGTGGAGTCGAACGGCGCGCCCGATCTCGGCACCGCGCCCGGAAACGGAGAGCTAATCCGGTTCATCCCACGCGCGCGCTTTGCTATCGGGATCCTGCTCAAGAACATGTCCGGGAAGCGTCTGGAAATCACGAGCGCCCGCGTCGTCGAGCCTCGCCGCACGCTCATCCACCAGATCGGGACGCAGTTCCACGTGTGGAACCCCCCGAAGTGCCCGCCGGGTGCGTTCTGTCCAGCGTACGGCTTTCCGCTCCGTTCGCATGTCGCGCACCCGACGCCCTTTGTCCTCGGGCGCGGAAAGCGGCTTGGCCTCGAGCTCGACTTCCGCCTCGGCTCGTGCGCCCAAGTTCGTAGCTCGAGTTCCGCGCCGATCTCCCTGCTCCGCGTCAAGTTCCGCGCGGGGGACGGCGCGCGCCGCGAGAGGATCCTCTGGCTCCGCGGCGGCGAGCTCCACCTCCGCGTGCCGAAGCACTGCCGCGTCAGATGATGATCGGAACGGTGCCGCCGTCGGCGCTCCATGCGGCGCCGGTGACGTAGCTCGCGCGCGGCGAGGAGAGGAATGCGATCACCGCGGCGATCTCCTCCGGCTGTGCGAGCCGTCCGAGCGGCCGGCCGGCACCGACCTTGGCGAGGACTTCCTCCCGGTCGCCCTGCTGGTCGGCGAGGCCGCCGTCGCCGAGCCACGCCTGCGTCGCGGTCGGGCCGGGGGTGACGGCGTTGCAGCGGATGCCGTCCTTCGCGTAGAGGTCGGCTACGAGGCGGGAGAAGGACAGCAGCGCGGCCTTCATGACCGAGTAGTCCGGCATCCCGGTCGACGGGCGCTTCGCAGCGGTCGACGAGACGTTGACGATCGAGCCGGCGCCCCGCTCGCGCATGCCCGGCAGCGCGGCGCGCGTCGCTCGGATCGCGCTCATGAGGTTGATCTCGAACGACGCCTGCCAGTCGTCGTCGGTCACCTCCTCGAGCTTGCGGATCCCCGTCCCGCCGACGTTGTTGACGAGGATGTCGATCCGTCCGTGGGCTGCGAGCGTCTCCGAGACGACCCGCTCGGGCTCGCCGGGCTGCGAGAGATCGGCCTGGATGTCGCCGCCGCTCCTGCCCGTCGTGACGACGATCGCTCCCTCGGCGCGCAGGAGCTCCGCGGTCACGAGACCGATGCCGCCGGTAGAGCCGGTGACGAGGCAGACGCTGTCGGAAAGACCCAGATCCATCGCGCCGCTAGGTTAGTACGCCGTGACCACGCTCCTGCTCGTACGACACGGCGAGACCGACTGGAACGCCGAACGCCGCTGGCAAGGACACGCCGACGTGCCGCTCAACGCGCGCGGACGCGCGCAGGCGCAGACCCTCGCGGAGCAGCTCGCCGCCGGGGAGCCGGTGAGCGTCGTCTACACGAGCGACCTCGCGCGAGCGCGAGACACGGCCGAGATCGTCGCGCGCCGTCTGGGAGTCGAGGTCGTCCCCGACCGTGATCTCCGCGAGATCGACGTCGGCTCGCGGCAGGGACGAACGTGGAGCGAAATCGACGACGCGCCGGCGTGGGACGGCGAGCCGAAAGAGGCCCACGCGCGCCGCATCGTCACCGCCCTCCTCCGGATAGCCACGGCGCACGACCGCGAACGCGTCCTCGTCGTCACGCACGGCGGCTCCGTGCGTCGCGTGCTCGAGCACGTCGGGGCCGAGAGCGAAGCCGTCGCCAACTGCTCGATCTGGAAATGCATCGTGGCGGACGGCGTCCTCCGGCCGCCGGCGTGACATGACCACACTCCTCCTCGTTCGCCACGGCGAGACCGACTGGAACGCGGCCGGTCGTCTCCAGGGCCACACCGACCGGCCGCTCTCCGACTACGGCCGGGAGCAGGCGCGCCGGCTCGCGGACGAGCTCGCGGGCGAGGACTTCGACGCGGTCTACTCGAGCGACCTCGCGCGGGCGCGGGAGACGGCGGAGATCGTCGGTGCCCGCCTCGGCCTGCCGGTGACACTCGATCCCGACTTGCGCGAGAAGGACTGGGGCACCTGGGAGGGGCTGACGTCGACGGAGCGCTACGGCGTCGAGCTCGTCGGGGAGTCGACGGAGCAGCACCAGGAGAGGATGCTCACGGCGCTCAAACGGATCGCGGAGAGCCATCCGCGGGGGCGCGTCATCGTCGTCACCCACGGCGGCTCGATGCGGCGTGTTCAGACGGAGGTGCTCGGCTTCGCGTTGCCCGTGGTCGAGAACTGCGGACGTTGGGTGTGCGCGTGGGAGAACGGTGCGGCAGTCCCAGTAGACTGAGCCGCCGGTGGAGGACTACACGAGCAAGTACAAGGGCGAGCAGGTCGAGGTCGCGCTTTTCGGCGGCGAGTACCAGGAAGGCGTGCTGACCGCATACTGCTACGTCGACGAGGTCGCGCACATCGAGCTGAACGGGCACATCCTCGTTCCGCTCCAGAACATCGCCTCGCTTCATTGCTCGAGCCGGTGCGACGCACCGCAGAACGAGGACTGGCCGCCGCGCGGCCTGCTCGACGACGGGCAGGACGACGGCGGGGACAGCGCCGAGTAACGCCGGCCGCGTGCTCGTCGCGCTTCGGAACATCCTCAAGATCTGGCTGCTCGTCGTCGCGCTCGCCGGCGTGATGGCGCTCGTCGGCTGGGCACTCGGCGGCCTGCGCCTGCTGTCCATTTTCGTCTTCGCGGCGCTCCTCGTCGTGCTCGGAGCGTGGTGGACGTTCGACCGCGTCGCCCTCGGGATGATCGGTGCGCGGGAGGTGCCGGTGGGCGGGGCGCCGCTCCTCCACTCCACACTCGAGCGCCTCGCAGCGCGAGCGGGAATCGCCAAGCCGAAGCTCTACGTCATCCGCACCGGCATCCCGCTGACGGCTGCGACCGGACGCGGCCCGCGCAGCTCCGCCGTCGCGTTGAGCGCCACGTGCATCAGCGCCTGCCCGCCGGCCGAGCTCGAGGGTCTCCTCGCGCACGAGGTTGCGCACGTCCGGCTCCGCGACGTCCAGGTGCAGACGGCTGCCGCGGTCGTCGCGGCTCTCCTCCTCGAGACGAGTCGCATCGGCGGGTTCTTCCAGCGCGCGCTTCTCTTCCTTCTCGGCCCGGTCGCGGCGGCGTTCGTCCACGCGCTCGTCTCGCCCAAGAGGGAGCTCGCCGCCGACCGGCTCGCTGCGGAGTTGTGCGGATCGCCCCACGGGCTCGCCGACGCGCTGCTGCGGCTCGAGCAGGCGGCCGAGCTCGTGCCGTTCGAGGGGAGCCCCGCGGCCGAGCCGCTTTTCACGATCAACCCGTTCGCGGAGCGCGGCCTCGGCGGCCTGTTCGTGACGCACCCGCCAGTCGCGGAGCGGGTGCGCCGGCTGCGAGCGCTGGCGGACCACGAAAAAGAGCCGCCGCAGCAGCTCTGATTCGCGTGAAAGAAATAATCGGCGGCGACCTACTCTCCCGGGAGGTTGCCCTCCGAGTACCATCGGCCCTGGCAGGCTTAACTTCTCTGTTCGGAATGGGAAGAGGTGTCTCCCTGCCGGTATGACCGCCGAACTGTCAAAGGCGCGTGTGGCGCGTGTAGAGCTTTAGCCCCACGCAGGCCTTCAAAACTCCATAGCGACTCGTACCAGTGTTCAAATCAAGACCTCGGGCAATTAGTACGGGTGCGCTGAGCGCGTTGCCGCGTTTACACGTCCCGCCTATCAAGGTCGTAGTCTCCGACCGCCCTTACTCCCTCGAGGGGATGGGAGCTCTCATCTCGAGGTGGGCTTCCCGCTTAGATGCTTTCAGCGGTTATCCCATCCAGACGTGGCTAATCAGCAGCGCCGTTGGCACGACGACTGATACACCAGAGGTCTGTTCGTCTCGGTCCTCTCGTACTAGAGACGACTCCTCTCAAAGCTCCAGCGCCCATGGTGGATAGGGACCGAACTGTCTCACGACGTTCTGAACCCAGCTCGCGTACCGCTTTAATGGGCGAACAGCCCAACCCTTGGGACCTGCTACAGCCCCAGGATGCGACGAGCCGACATCGAGGTGCCAAACCCTTCCGTCGATGTGGACTCTTGGGAAGGATAAGCCTGTTATCCCCGGAGTACCTTTTATCCGTTGAGCGATGGCACGTCCACTAGTTACCACCGGATCACTAAGGCCCGCTTTCGCGCCTGCTCGACATGTACGTCTCGCAGTCAAGCTCCCTTATGCCTTTGCACTCTACGCACGATTTCCAACCGTGCTGAGGGAACCTTTGCGCGCCTCCGTTACATTTTAGGAGGCGACCGCCCCAGTCAAACTACCCACCTGACGCTGTTCCCGCCCCGGATTACGGCAGCGGGTTAGAAGCCCAGAACACGAAGGGTGGTATCCCAAGGGTGACTCCACGAAGACTGGCGTCTCCGCTTCAAAGTCTCCCACCTATCCTGGACAACAAATCCCAGACTCCAACGTCAAGCTGTAGTAAAGGTTCACGGGGTCTTTCCGTCCAACCACGGGTATTCGGCATCTTCACCGAAACTACAGTTTCACCGGATCCCTCGTTGAGACAGCGCCCAAGTCGTTACGCCATTCGTGCAGGTCGGAACTTACCCGACAAGGAATTTCGCTACCTTAGGACCGTTCATTGTTGTTACTCATTTGCCGCCGAATTGCGGTAAATGGGCCGGTTCATTTCTGACCGGCTCTCACGCTCGCACGTGAGATCGGACTATCTCATCCCGTCGAGCTCATTGACGGGGTCGGCGTATAGTCTCTGAGGATTCTCGCTGCCGAATACCGTCTCTTTCCGCCGCGGTTCATCCCTTCGCGGAGCTGGATGATCCGGACGTAGTCGGTGTCGCTCACGACAGGCTTGCTCAACAGCGCGACCGCGCTCCTGAACAGCCCGAAGTCGTTCGCCTTCATTCTGCCCGACGAGCGGAAACCGCTCGAAGAACGGGACGATGCAACCGCTGATGTCCGAGAGGCGGTTGACCTCCCAGTACCAGCCGCTGTTGCCAGCCCGCCGAAGCGAGCCGCATCCCAGCGTCTCGTGGAACAGATCGAGCGGTGCCCGATCGTGCTGCGAGACGTTGAAGGCGGCGGAGAGCTTCCACTTCCGACCGTAGTCCGCACGTCGGCGGCACACGATCATGAAGCTTCCCTCTCCGAGAGCGATAACCAGACAAGAAGCTTCCGAGCGAGCTCGGAATCGTTTCGACAGCCAGCCTTTCCTGCTGATTGCCCGCACCCATCGCGTTGTCACTACGGTAAACGTCCGGTCGGACGTCACCGTGAGTAGCGTGGGATGCTCGGGTATTCCAGCATTTAGCCGACTTTTACAACTACCTGGTCGATAGTTACGGCCGCCGTTTACCGGGGCTTGGATTCAAGGCTTCGCCCGAAGACTAACCTCTCCTCGTGACCTTCCGGCACCGGGCAGGCGTCAGCCCCTATACGTCGTCTTACGACTTCGCAGAGACCTGTGTTTTTGGTAAACAGTCGCTTGGGCCGTTTCACTGCGGCCCCATCGAGCTCGAGCCCGCGAGGGGCTTTCACTCTACCGGGGCGCCCCTTCTCCCGAAGTTACGGGGCGATTTTGCCGAGTTCCTTAACGAGGGTTCTTCCGATCGCCTTGGTATTCTCTACCTGCCCACCTGTGTCGGTTTTGGTACGGGCACGACCAATCTCCCTAGGGGATTTTCTAGGAGGCATGGCTTCAAGCACTTCGGCCCCAAGGGGCCTCGACGTCCCGTCTCAGGCTTAACGGCCGGCGGATTTCCCTACCAGCCACCCTACGCGGTTGTCCCAGGTCGACCATCGCCTGGGTTGCCCTAGCCTACCCCGTCCCCCCATCGGTAATAGCGATTGGGACGTGGTACAGGAATATCAACCTGTTGTCCATCGCCTACGCCTTGCGGCCTCGGCTTAGGTCCCGACTAACCCTGAGCAGATTAGCTTTACTCAGGAACCCTTGGGCATTCGGCGGGCGAGTTTTTCACTCGCCTTTCGTTACTCGTGCCAGCATTCTCACTTCCCAGCGCTCCACGGCAAGGCTCACGCCGCCGCTTCACCGCCCTGGGAACGCTCCCCTACCACTCCACGCAAGCGTGAAGTCCGTGGCTTCGGTTCCATGCTTGAGCCCCGTTACATTGTCCGCGCCCGACCACTTGACCAGTGAGCTGTTACGCACTCTTTGAATGGTGGCTGCTTCTAAGCCAACATCCTGGTTG